>Ga0115567_10005844_pt1 | contig 11865 bp, 9 predicted proteins | sample COGITO_mtgs_1204_2_FD_88679 | JGI IMG/M metagenome (GOLD analysis project Ga0115567, IMG submission 88679) | Pelagic marine microbial communities from North Sea - COGITO_mtgs_120412 | ecosystem: Environmental > Aquatic > Marine > Epipelagic | place: Germany:Helgoland, sampling site Kabeltonne...
ACCTTTTGCTCAATCTTTGTTAGGCCGCGACGGCAAAAGCTTGTTGGCAGCGTCCGATTCCTGCAACGACCGATTGCCATCGGTTTATTCAAGGGCCAGCTTGATTCAAACTGCGCCACTGAAATCGCCCTTCAAAGCGCTGCACTGTCCTAACTGATCCAGCTCAGAAGTCGATCTACTGTCCAGTAACCCGCGACCGTGCCAACCCCATAGATGAGCCCTTTGCTTCCCACGCTGGACCAGGCCGGGCCAAGGTTCGCGAATCGCCTTATCACCAGTCCTGTCGCCAAAAGTGCCATCACAAAGCCCACCTGCCCCAGTTCCACGCCCACATTAAAGGCAAGTAGCGCCCCTGCGATATCGGTGCTGGGCAGACCAATTTGCGTGAGGGCCGCGGCAAATCCCAGACCATGAAGCAGACCAAAGCAGGCTGACACCAGGATGGGATATTGATGCGTAAGGGTTGGCCGAGGCCCTTTCGCAAGTTCCACCGCGAGCAGCAAAACGCTCACCGCAATGAGCACCTCTATCAGTACAATAGGCGCGCGCAAGATGCCCAGTACAGCCAGACCAAGTGTCAGGGAATGTGCAATGGTAAACCCTGTCACCATCACTAGAACGCGTCGGAAGGACCCGGCCAATAACACCAAACACAAGACAAACAACAAATGATCGTAACCCATGAGAATATGATCGAAACCGAGCGTGAGGTATTGAACAAAAAAGCCCTCATCGGGCGATCGAACCTTTAACGTCTGCTGATGATCACCCGCCTTTAAGTAATATAAGTCGACCTGTCCGGACAGTCGTTTGAATCGGATCAACGCCGGCGGACTTAACCCCTGAGTCGTTCGCTGAAGCACCAAATCTTCGGATACGTCATCACATCGATAGACCGTTGGTGAACTGGCGGTTACAGAGCCACCGCCTCGATTGCGCGAGAGGCTCGTACAGGGCGACATCAGCCGTGCGGTCTGATCCTCCTGACCGGGGGCAGCCTTAAAATCGAGCGTGAAGGTCCCCCTTGGTGCTTCCACTAGCTCAATGTAAAAAGGTTGTAACTCATCAGACAAAACCAAAAAGGGCATCATCAGCCCAGCGAAGAGGAGCCCAAAAAGTCTTTTACTCACGCGCAGGGCACCCAAGTCATGCCCATTACGGTACAACGCCAAGACCTGGCTCGATTGCCACCGAATACTCCGCTAACAGCGTCTCCATAAAGGCCTGGCGACGCTTATCTTGTTCGGCAAGTCGCAGCGCCATCACAACTTTGGGTTTCACCTCCGAGAACGCCAAAATGCGTTCGGGCGTTACGGTCGGCATCAATACCAAATGCACGCCGTGACGAGACTTCAAAGGCCCTTGCCACAGATCCGGCGTCGCCGATAACTGAAACACCCGCGCGGCAAACTCTGCCCCGAAGTGGTCCACAATCAATGGTTGAGCCCGGTCAACGTAATTACGGTGATAGGCAAATCGCTCGCCGTACTGCCCGCTCTCTGAAAATGAAACCTGATCTGCATTGAGTCGGTTTAAGTGTTGTTCCGCTAATACCAACGCCGCAGCCGGTGTGCGCTGTTGGGTATCAAAATACACATGCGTGAACGTGATCTGTGCCGGCACAGAAAATTGCTCTGGATTTGCTTTGTAATAATCCGACAGTGCTGCAGCCGACGGCGTGAACTCGGTTTCGGTTAATCCGGCGGCGGCAAAATCCATTTTTTGGACCATCCGCCGACGAATCACGTAGTCCGATTCATCTAAGCCAAAGGCTTTGGCCTTGCGATAGAGCGCTTCCTCCTCAATCAGATCCTTGATGAGGTTTGATCGAGACGATTGCGACAACCGCTGCCATTGCGCTAACGCATCCTCAGGCGTGCGATTCTGGCGATGCTGAATGAACTGAACGACTGCCGCCTGATCGATGACAATCGTATCAGCGCTGACCTCACTCGTCTTCTCGACAAAGAGCTGATTCAAACCAAAGAGCACCAGCCCAGCAGCGACAAAATGAATCAGCGGTTCACGCAGAAAAAATCTCACCGTTAAGGGGTGTACCAAATGGGTGAGGTATAGGCGCGATCTTGCACAGAACGCGGTGCGTCATCCGGCAATTCAACCCCAAAATAGGCTGCATCGACTGTCGTCCATCGAGGACGCGGAATCTCCAGCACGCGCACATAATAAAATGCCCGTTCCGAGGCATCGAAGTCCGGATCTTGCCAAAAAGTTGCAAGGTCTGTTGCGCCAATGGTGTTGAGATAGGTCGCCGTTTTGACATCAACCGTTGACCCAACCGCCTCGAGCTTGCCCGTCTTGGCGTTGATCACCCGTCCTTCCGACCAAGCCACATCATAAACCTGCTCTTGCAGCACGCCGTTTGCATCTTGCCAGCCTTTGATGACTTGTACCCGGTCGAGGTTGGCACCATCAGGATCTTTGGCGGCCGCGATGAGAAAGCTCGGCGCTCCCGAATCGGGCCCTTGACTTAGATCCCCCCCCATCGGCACCCCTTTTTTATAACCCCGTGCAACATAATCGGGCTGGTTTATGTCCGTTGCGTCGAATGACCAGCCACCAAAGAAACGAACTTGAATGCGCGATCCGGTGGTTGCATAAACTTCTCGGCGTTTCATCGCATCAAACAGTGCAGCGCGCGTATTTTCCTTAGCCCAGACCGCGGCATAACCCGCAGCAACCAGTCGCCAATTTTTCCAAAGCGCATCGTTCGCCATCGCGTTGGTCATGCGTTCGGGCTTGGGTTCCGACTCTGGAAACTTACCAAAAAAATTATCTTCTTCGGTCGTACTGACTGTGTTGTGACCATCTGTACTGCCGATCAAACCAAATTTAAACGGATTGACGCCAAGCTCGGCTTCCTTGGCCAAACCGAGCTTTAATGCGCTGCGAGCATACTCATGTTCAAGCATCCAATCTTCTTTGGCCTGCGTTCGTCCAATATTATCCGCGTCCCAATTTTCAAAATCTGCGAACTCATCATTCGGTGACAGGGTTGGATGCGCCTCACCATCGCCTTTGACTTGCGTGACTTCGTAAATCGGCTCCCACCGCGCTCGCAGCGATGCATAGTCTGCATTAATCGGTTGACCATCAACGGTGACATTGGGGAACATCATGCCGTTGGAGATATTGCCATTGTGTGCGATGGCCATCACTTGCCCACCCGTAGTTGCTTCGTACTTGGCGAGCGCGCGCCAGAGATCCCGCGGATCGCGACTGGTCTGAGAGGTAAAAGGCGGCAATTGCGCGACCTGATCAAATGCATCCCGATACACCACCACTCGGTGCAAATTGTTACCGTCGATCATCGACGTCCATTCATAACCAGAGAAGGCCGTAAACTGACCTGGATCATTGAATGTATCTGCCGTGCGCACCACGTCATCCCATATGAGCTGCTGCGCTGCTTCTGGAAACGGATAGTTATTGGCGGGGTCCTGCATACTATTGACGAACGAGGCCATCATCTTTGCCGGGTCACCCTCGGCAATGTAACCCGCCCATTGAGCCCCGGCGGTCGTTTCGGTCACGATCGGATCACCCACGTTGTATCGATAGTAGCCGCCCAAGTACTCTGCATGATCTGAAACCACCAGAAAATCCAATGGCCGCTTGAGTTTCACTTTCATGCCGTTGTGCACAATCGTTTCTTGCCCTCGAGCGAACCGATAGGCATCGGCTGGCGTTAAATTTTGATTGCCTAAAGAATAAGCATCTGCCGAATTACGCGTATGCAAATGGGTGTCTCCCCAATAGACATTCTGTGGATAATCTTCGGTGGATGGTATCGAGTAGGGTTTTTCGGTTTCCGCGATGGCCTGCTGCCCGAGCAGTCCTGCCACCACAAAACAACCACTCGGCAGCATAAATTTTAATAGTGTCGATCGGATTATCTTCTGATTCACGATTACAGTCCCCTGCTTAAACCTTGAGTCACTTAAAGCGAAAACAACGCTTGCCCCACCGTTTGCCGCGGTTAGCCTTTGACGATCTGCCTAGCCCTTTCGGCGCGAGCACAGCGTTGCACTGAGATCCTGTCAGATCAGTGCCCTTTAATCTATGGCGCCCACTGATCAAACCGAAGTATTTCCGAGAGGGGTTTCCGTGTCACCGGCCCAAACTTGCCAAGCGGATACCCAACCGGAATCAAACAAAAGGCGCCCATCGTCTCGGGCAAATTCAGCACTTTAGCGACCGCTGCTTGATCTTGCAGCGCCAAGGTTGTCGGCGCCGCGCCCAAGCCAAGCGCTCTTGCTGCAAGCAATAAGTTTTGGATACCAGGCCAGATTGATCCACCCCCGCGCGCCATCATCATAGCATCGGCTTTCACGCCAAACTCCATGCAAGCAATAATCAAAGCGGGTATCTCATGCAGATGCTCCATCTGCCAGAGCACACTCTTCATCATGCGCGTTCGTTTTTCTTGATCTTGATGCGGAAGGGATCCGGGATTTTCGATCATCGGGCCAATATAGTCAGTGACGCCAGCGCGATTCAGTTTGGCCAATTCCATCTTTACGTCAGCATCCTGAACAATCAACCACCGACCAGATTGCATATTCGAGCCTGAGGGCGCCTGATTGGCCGCATCGACCAACTTGATCAGCAATTCCTGAGGCACCGGTTTGGTATCAAGCTTACGCATGGCCCGGCAATGGTAGATGGTGTCAAACAAGCTCATTGCTTCGCCTGATTCGCTATTGGTTTCACTCGTCGTCATGATTCACCCCTTTCAAACTCGATGGACTGGTTTATCCGGCCATCAAAAAATAATTTAGCGCCCGCTCAACGACCGCCTTGCCGAGCCCTTCTCATCCTAAAGACCCGGGCCAGACCGGACTTGCTCGTTCAGGATCTTTCTTGGCGCACTGCCCACAATCTCATTACCCGTTTTAATCAAACGGGTCGAGCATCCCCGGCGCGCAGAGAGATGATGCTACGGGCATGGGGCGCGCTGAGCCGAGCGCATCGAACGGGCTATCGTTGAGCGCCCTATGCTCGACCAGTCTCTCGGCAACGAGCCGCGCTGAGACAAGCTTATAATTGACTCGCGCCGCGCAGGTGCCTGGCTCAAACCGAGCGTTCTTTACCGTTCAATCTCGATCTTCTGATCCCGCGTACCGTTCGATATTAAAAAGTCCTAACCACCAGACTCAACGGCCACCCAAGACGCATGAAACCCATGGGGCACGCGGCTGGGGATTTTAATGCGGGCAATCGCCGGGCCTTCAAAATTTTGAGCATCGATAATATGACATTCACAACATCGGTCATGCATGTCGTTCACAAAACAAATGACATAGCCGTCGTCCTCTGATTGCGCGTTCCGCTTTGGTGCAAAAACCGCTTCGCCGGACTCCTTATCGGGTCCAAAGTCATGAATTTGAACCGCACCGGTCTGGTTATCATATTTTAGCTCAGCATCGAAAGTGGCTCTTTCATCAACTCGAAATCGGGCCGCGTAAACATATCGATTTTGATATCCAACCAAGCCATCCTGAATGCGAGGAAAATCGCAGTAGTGATTTGCAAGTAGCAATTTCGAGCTGACCGCCCCGGTTTTTAAATTCAGCCGCCATTCGTGTAATCGGCCCAGTTGTTCGCGCACGTCCTGATCGGCGCGCGTCTCGATCGCGCCGCGATCCGACCGACAGGCCTGCAAAACAATCTCGTCGCCTTCCTCCCAAGCATTCGCAACGTGGAACAGAAAACTTTCTTCGATTTCAAACCATCGAATGCTTTCATCTGAGCCAAATCGCGGTACCACGCCGATTCGGCAGCCATTTTCGGGTTCCCAGCCAATCATCGATTCGCCCTTGAGCAACTTATCAAAGTCAAAAACCAAAGGCAGATCAGGGAAGATCGTATAATGCGCTGTGATCGCGCAGTCATGCATCATAATCCCTTTTGGAATCGTGATTTCCCGGGTATGAACAGCGCGACCCTCGGCGCTCACCACGGAGTAGGTTAAATACGGCGGAAAGGGCGAATACCCAAAGGTCATCATTTCCCCTGTTTTGGCATCCACCTTTGGGTGCGCTGTGAAGTTATGATCGAGTGTCCCATCAAAATCATGTTCTCCGACCGTGGTCAGATCGGGTAAGGACACTTCGTAGGGCGTGCCGCCCTCCATCAGACCAAACAATTTCCCCTGATGAAATACCATTGCCGTGTTGCCCGTGTTTTTGCTCTTAGGCATCTCGCCTCTCGCAATCACATCACCAAACAGATTCAGTCCTGGATAAATCCATTCCCCTTTTTCCCGTTCTTCTTGCAAGCCTTTTGAGTCAATAAATTTATTGCGATAGGTCGCTCGCCCCTCGGTTAGTTCGATACCATGAATCATCCCATCGCCATCAAAGATGTGATAACGCGCCATGTCTGGAACAAAATAGGGGTTTGGTCCAATTCGAAGGAAGTGTCCACTGAGATCTTTCGGAATTTCGCCGATCACCTCAAGATCCGTCGCCTCGACCTCATCAAAAACAGGCTCGTAATTACCCGAGAGATATCGACTGGTGTACTCCGCTGGTTTCGCTGACATGATGCCCCCTTTCGTTTTTCATCGCGTTTCATCGCGCTGTTTTCAAAGCTGGTCAGTAAGCCAAGCAGGCCAGCCCGCATCCAAAATACCCTGCCCGGACTCGATCAGCAAGCGCCTACCGTTGGCACTCGCCTGACGGGTCAACGAATGTTCCGATGATCAGTCGGTCATGGTCTGATCAGAACCGGTCCGCTCGATAATCGTTGAGGGAAATTTCGGGCAACGTGTTTTGTATAAGCGCTGCCACAAGACTCGCCGTCATCGGCGCAAGGGTCAGTCCGATATGGCCATGACCGAAAGCATAGACGATTTGACGCCCGACTCGGGATTCTGAAATTACCGGACGGCTGTCCGGCATGGACGGTCTAAACCCAAGCCAGCTTCTCGAGGCGGCCTTCAAATCAGGAAAGATATCCCGCATCCGTTGCGACAAAAAGGCCAACCGTTCCGGCGTCGGCGGTGCCTTGACGCCGCCCAGTTCGACGGTTCCTGCAACGCGCAACCGGCCAGCCATCGGACTCATATAAAACCCAGATTCCGCGGCGCAAACCGGCCGAAGCACTCGTTCGCTTTCTCCGTCATACTCCAAATGGTAGCCGCGCTCGGTTTCTAAGGGCACAAGATCTCCGACTTGATCCGCCAAGAACTTAGAATGGGCGCCTGCAGCGATGACAACTTGCCGGGTTGTCACCCGCTGGCCATTACCCAGCTGCAGAACGACATGGCGTTTTTGGGCGGACAGCCGCACAACCGACTCCGGAAGAATTTGCACGCCATCAGCTTCGGCCCTGGCAGCAATGAGACGAATGAGATGGCCCGGATCGGAAACCGACAAGGCATCTGGAAAGAAGGCGCCGCCCCCCTCAACCTGCGGCAGATGCGGCTCCAATTGGGCCAGTTCGCCAGGATTGAGTAGTTCAACCTTGACGCCAAAAGTCTGCCGCCGGCGCATATCATGCCGCCCGGCTTGATACTGAGCTTCGCCATTGAAGACGTATAAGCAGCCCTTGTTTTGGATAAGGTGCTGGGCTTCGAGGTCGGCCGCTAGACTCTGCCACCGGACACCCGCATCCAGGGTGAGCGCGGCAATCGCGCGCATATTATTTTCAGACCGTCCAGGAAGCGACTGCCGAGCAAATTGCGCAAGCCAAGGCAGCAAGGCCAGCAAAGCACCCTGTCGAATACTAAACGGGCCTTGTCGATCAAACACCAGACTGGGCAATCGCTTTAACAAGGTTGGGGAGCCGACCGGTGCAATCGCAAAGTCCGCAATCGTGCCCGCATTACCGTAGGACGCGCCAGATCCAGGCGGGTTTGGGTCTATGACGACAACTGATCGACCCAAGCGCTGCAGCATGAGTGCCGAGGTGAGCCCGACAACGCCTGCCCCGACAATGACAACATCTTCCTGTTCCCCCGGCATTGCAAACTCCACAGTCATGGCGCCCCTGGCCCGCGGCCTTCGACTCGATTCAACCACAACGTCCTCAAGCGCCCAACGTTGACCGCCGAGCGCAAGCGTTACTGGGTATCATCGCCGAAACGGGTAACGCCAACCAGCTCCTTTACGGGTCTAGACGAGGCGGCTTCATCTGGTTAACCTCCTTGCTAAACCAAATTGAGGAAAGCCCATGACTTACGCGCCAGCAGCGCAGCGATATTTCGATGCAGACAGCCACATCATGGAACTGCCCAATTTTTTAAAGGCTTATGCCGACCCAAAGCTACGAGACGATATCCCAGAAGTCAGCTACAGTGCGTCGCTCGTAACCGACGAAGAAGTTGCCGTGATAATGGCGCAAGGCGGGCGCCACAGTGATGAGCACGTCCAAGCACAAATCGCGTTAGGGGATGATCTCATTGCGCATTCTAAGGAAATCCAAGCCTTAGGCGCTTTTAACAAACACGATCGGACCCAGGCACTCGATCTACTCGGCTTTGATAAGCAGCTGGTCTTTGCAACCCACAGCGTGGCTTTTCCGTTTCACCCCAGCTCGAAAAAAGATCCAACCCTTCGTTATGGCGCAACCCGCGCCCACAACCGTCACATGGCCGACTTTTGCGATACCGATGATCGGTTGATGGGCGTCGGCATCGTGCCACTGGATGACCCAAGCCGGGCGATGGCCGAACTAGAATTTGCGCTGGATCTGGGCTTGGAAGCGATCTGGGTACCCCATCGCGCCCCCATTGACCGATCCCCGGGGCATGTCGACCTCGACCCCTTCTGGGCCCTTTTAGCCGAATCCGGCACGCCTTTTGTATTGCATGTTGGCGGCTCGCCGCTGCAAGCCCTGAAGGCTTGGAGCAATAACGGTCGCGCACCGGTCAAGGATTGGATGGGTGGTGGCGAAAATGTTCGCACCAAAGATGCCGCGGTCATGCACCAACCACCGGAAACGTTTTTGTCCATGTTAATTCTTGATGGCGTGCTCGACCGAAATCCAGGTCTACGGGGTGCAGCCGTTGAACTCGGCGCTGGCTGGGTGCCTGAAATGGTTAGACGGCTTGATTGGGTGACCAAAATTTATAGTCGCGTCGATGAATCAGTTCGCTTCGAGCGCGCACCCAGCGAGCAAATTCGTCAGCAACTGGCATTCACGCCCTTTCCGAACGAGGATGTCGCACGGCTAATCGATGACTCCAATGAGGATCTCTACCTTTTCTCGAGTGATTATCCCCATGTCGAGGGCGGCCGCAATCCAATCGGCAAGTTTGAGTCCTATCTCACCGACGCCAGCCCTGTGGTGAAAGAAAAGTTTTATGCGGACAACTTTTTAAGACTGTGGCCAGGTGCCGCGGCATAAAGACCGCCGCAAGCAAGGCCCGGTTTAGGGGCCTTGCGGCTTACCAAAGCCTAGAACGACAACGCTGCTGTTTCGTGCTCGACGAGCCCGCCCCCCACAACCGCTTATTTTGGTGACGTACCTATGACCCTACTGGGTGAGATACCTGCGCAGACCTTTCTGGAAACCTATTGGCAGCAACAACCGCTGCTGGTTCGAGGCGCACTCCCGAATTGGCCTTCCCCCTTATCCAGAGACGAACTCGCGGGGCTGGCCTTGGAGCCGGATGTCGCGTCCCGCCTAGTCCGTGGCCCAGCAGGTGAGACCCCATGGTCCGTGACATTCGGCCCGTTTGATGCGACCGATTTTGCAAACCTGCCAGCGTCTGATTGGTCTTTATTGGTTCAGGGCTGTGATCTGTGGGAGCCAAAAATTGCCGCCTTGAAAAACCAGTTCAACTTTCTGCCGAGCTGGCGACTCGACGACATTATGGTGAGCTTTGCACCACCCGGCGGTAGTGTCGGCCCGCATTTTGATCAATACGATGTGTTTTTGATCCAAATTGAGGGTCGCAGGCATTGGAAAATAGGCCAACACTGCGATGAGGACACCCCCCTGCTACCGGACACAGATCTCAGCATTCTGGCGGATTTTGTCACGGAGGCTGAGCACACGTTATCGCCTGGAGATATGCTCTACTTGCCGCCCGGGGTCGCGCATCATGGTGTAGCGCTCGACAACTGTCTCACCTATTCGGTGGGGTTTCGCGCGCCAACCCTTGGCGAGATGATCTCGGATCTCGCCACAGACCTGGTCATGGAACCCGAGGCCCTGGTCTACCGCGATCCAGACCCATCGCTTTGGCAACACGATCAGATTACGGATGCGCACATCGATCAAGTACAGCGTTTGGTACAAGCCTTGGCGGCTGATCGTGGCCGATTAACCGACTGGTTTGCCCGGTATGTGACGCGCCCTAAGTCTGAGCTCGGCACCACCCCCATCGACGAGCATCGCACCGCTGGAACGCGGTACGGTCAGTATGTCAATGGCGAACGCCAACAATAACAGGCAGCGCCCAGTGCAATCGCCGGCCCTTCCCGCGACGAGCCGACGTTAAACGTACTTGAAGGCGCGGCGTCGTCCTGCACCGATCCCAACCCACAGCAAGATCAACTAATCGAGAAACTTCACCTGATTAATAATCTGACTGTCGATCATGGTTCTAATTTCCTCGTAACCTTTAGCGATCGCATCGAGTTCTGCTTCCTCATCACCATAGCGCGATTCCAAGGCGGCATTAACTTGCTCATAACGCGCCTGACTGGGCTGCATCATGCCCATGTTTTCATAGGTCACCGTTAACCAAACATTCGGACTATTGGCCGCCTCCGAGGTCCAAACCGCATAATCTACGATGAAACCCAATTCTTTTTGGATTTCCATGGAGCGGACCCAAGTCCGGTTCAATTTGACCAAATAGTCATCTAAATAATTTGGCTCAACAGCGACAACGGTGAGCTGGACCTGCTGCTCACTCGGCGCGTAGTCCTTATAGATCTCAGCGGATACCGTACTGATCATGGCCAGCAACCCTGCCAGCAACATCAATCTAATTTTAATCGTTTGCATCATATGCTCCTGTGAATCAATGAAAGAAAACCGCGCCCCAGACCTTAATCAAAGCGCCGAAGGGTCAAGACGGGGTGCTCGCCTTTAACGCCGTGGGCCCCGACTCTGGATTTCACAGCAAGCTTTCAGCCAACACAAGCATCGTTCGATTTTGGTTGTCTTGTTGTCTTAGGGCTCTCGGATTAGCGGATTAGCGGATGGGTCATGAAGACCCGGTTAGGGCCAGCCCAACTTAGGCACCCCTGCCGCCGGTTAAGACAAATTATCCGGCATGCGCCTATCGGCGATGGACTCTAACCGGCAGTTCCGCAATTCCGCGAACGAAGTTCGAGGCAATCCGGACCGGTTCGCCAACGACTTCTACATGCTCGAAGCGTTTCATGATTTCTTCCCACAGGACGCGCAACTGCATTTCAGCTAGGCGATTGCCCATGCAGCGATGAATACCAAAGCCAAAGGATAAGTGATGCCGAGGATTCTGCCGGTCGATCCAAAACCGTTCTGGGTCATCAATGGCTGTCTCATCTCGATTGCCAGACACGTACCACATAACAACCTTATCGCCAGCTTTAATTGTTTGACCCTGAAATTGCACATCGTGCTTTGCGATCCGACGCATATGGGTCAGCGGCGTCTGCCAGCGAATAATTTCAGGAATCATCGACGCAATCAAACTGGGGTTGGCGTTCAGCTTTTGATATTCGGCCGGATACTGATTCAACCCCAGCACGCCACCAGAAATCGAATTTCGCGTTGTGTCGTTCCCCCCAACAATCAACAAAATTAAGTTCCCCACATATTCCATCGGATCCATCTCGGCGGTTGCGGGGTCATTCGCCATGAGTGTAATCAGATCGTTGTGCTCTCTTGGATCCCAATGCA
>Ga0115567_10005855_pt1 | contig 11859 bp, 14 predicted proteins | sample COGITO_mtgs_1204_2_FD_88679 | JGI IMG/M metagenome (GOLD analysis project Ga0115567, IMG submission 88679) | Pelagic marine microbial communities from North Sea - COGITO_mtgs_120412 | ecosystem: Environmental > Aquatic > Marine > Epipelagic | place: Germany:Helgoland, sampling site Kabeltonne...
AGAATGACCGCGCCTTTGGCGAGCATATCCAGTGTCGTATCATTGACGATGATATCGCCGTCCATCAGCCCGTCATGACCATGATCCGTGAACGGGTCGAGCGCGACATCGACGATGACGCCGATGTCCGGCACGTCGGCTTTCAATCGGCGAATCGCGGCCGGGACAAATCCGTCCGCATTCAGCGCTTCGCTGGCGGTCGCGTCTTTGCGGTCGGGGTCGATATGCGGGAACAGCGCGATCGCCGGAATTCCCAGCGAGGCGGCTTCCTTGGCCTGCTCGACCAGACCGTCGAGGGTCAATCGCGAGACACCGGGCAGACTGGCGACCGGCCCCTCAGATGCGGCCGAGTCTGTGATGACCGTCGTCAGAACCAGATCATCCACGCTCAACCGTGTCTCGCGGACCAAATTGCGCGACCAGGCCGATTGTCTTTTGCGACGCATTCTTAACTGGGGGAATTGGCTCATTAAATCTTCAATTTACAAAAGGTTAGCAGAATTGTCTCACGTCACATTCCTGAGACTTTGTTCCCTGCATTGACTGGTCTTTAAGGCCCCTTTCGTCTATATCGTCGATGGGATGAAAGCAAACAGGTACGACGTGACAACAGCGAATAGATATCGGGACAAGTTCAAAGCCGCCGTGGACACTGTCCGCGCCGAAGGACGTTACCGCATTTTCCGTGACATCCGTCGGAAGAAAGGCGCGTTTCCGCGAGCGACCTGGTTCAAAGACAATCTGAAGCAGCAGGACATCACTGTTTGGTGCTCTAACGATTATCTAGGCATGGGCCAGAATGATTGCGTTGTCGAAGCGGTAAAATCCGCAGTCGATGCGGCAGGGACAGGCTCTGGCGGAACACGTAATATTTCCGGCACAACGCGCTACCACGTCCAACTGGAAGAAGAGCTCGCTGATCTGCACGGCAAATCCGCGTCCCTTGTCTTTACCTCCGGCTACGTTGCGAATGAAGCCGCGCTCTCCACCATGAGCAAAATTCTGCCGGGCCTGCATATCCTGTCCGACGAGATGAATCACGCCTCGATGATATCGGGCATTCGCAATGCGCGGACGCACAAACATATCTTCCGCCATAATGATCTGGCGGATCTGGAAGCCAAGCTCAAAGCTATTCCGGCAGATGCGCCCAAGCTGATCGCTTTTGAGAGCGTTTACTCGATGGATGCTGACATCGCACCCATTGAGGAGATTTGCGATTTGGCCGACAAATATAACGCGCTGACCTATGTCGACGAAGTCCATGCGGTGGGCATGTATGGTCCGCGCGGTGGCGGCGTATGCGAAGCCCGCGGATTGATGGACCGTATCGACATTATTCAAGGCACGCTGGCCAAGGCTTACGGCATGATTGGCGGTTATATCGCGGCCGATAGGGTTATCGTCGACGCGATTCGCAGTCTGGCCTCCGGCTTTATCTTCACAACATCAATTCCGCCGTCCACGGCGGCTGGTGCCCTGCGCTCGGTTCGAATTCTGAAACTTACCCCGGAAGTCCGGACGCAGCATCAAGAACGCGCGCGGTCTCTGAAGGCGCGTTTCCGGGCGGCGGGCTATCCCTTTATTGATGGGGAGACGCATATTGTCCCGCTTATGATTGGTGATCCGGTGAAGTGCCAAGCGATCAGCGACCGCCTCATCGAGGACCACGGTATCTACGCCCAGCCGATCAATTTCCCGACCGTTCCCCGCGGCACAGAAAGGCTTCGCTTCACGCCCAGCCCGTTCCACTCTGATGAGATGCTGGACGAGCTTATGGACGCGCTTGCAGTTGTTTGGACCGAGTTCGAATTGCCCAAGGAAAAAGTGGCTTAAAAAGTAAAAAGGCCGCGTTGTCGCGGATAAGAGAACTGTCTATAGGCGGCGCATCTATCCATTGACTAAGGCCTGCCATGTCCGCCGCTGCGAAACCCTCATCTGAGTATCAGACCAAATTTTTTGGGCACAGCCTCGCCGAGCGTGACCCTGTCTTATTTGCCTGCATGAAAGATGAGCTAGAGCGTCAGCAGCAGGAAATCGAGCTGATCGCATCGGAAAACATCGTCTCCCACGCCGTCATGGAGGCGCAAGGCTCTGTTTTAACCAATAAATATGCGGAAGGGTATCCGGGGCGGCGCTATTATGGTGGCTGCCAATATGTCGATGTCGCCGAACAGCTGGCGATTGATCGCGCGACAGAAGTTTTCGGCTGCGGCTTTGCCAATGTACAACCCAATAGCGGGAGCCAAGCCAATCAGGGCGTCTTCCTCGCCTTGCTGAAACCTGGCGATACGATTCTCGGCATGGATCTAGCCTCTGGTGGCCATTTGACCCACGGCGCGCCGCCCAACATGTCCGGTAAATGGTTCAACGCTGTGACCTATGGCGTCAAAGAAAGCGATCATTTGATCGACTATGATCAGGTCGAAGCGCTGGCGTTGGAGCATGAGCCGAAACTCATCATTTGCGGCGGGTCGGCTTATAGCCGTGTGATTGATTTTGAACGCTTCCGCGCCATTGCTGACAAGGTCGGCGCCTATCTGCACGTGGATATGGCGCATTTTGCCGGGCTTGTGGCCGGCGGGGCGCATCCCAGCCCATTCCCACACGCTCATGTCGCGACAACGACAACGCACAAAACGCTGCGGGGCCCGCGCGGCGGGATGATCCTGACGAATGACGAAAAGCTGGCCAAGAAGTTCAACTCCGCCATTTTTCCGGGCTTGCAAGGCGGGCCTCTCATGCATGTTATTGCGGGGAAGGCGGCGGCGTTTGGAGATTGCCTGACGCCGGAATTCAAGGATTACGCCGCGCGCGTGATCGAAAATTGCCGCGCCATGGCCGACGCTCTGGTCGAAGCCGGTTACGCCGTGATCACTGGCGGGACGGACACGCATTTGGCGCTGATCGATCTGTCGCCCAAGGGCGTGAAGGGGAATGCGGCAGAGAAGGCGCTCGGCCGCGCCTATATCACTTGTAATAAAAACGGGATCCCATTCGACAAAGAGAAGTTCACCGTGACGTCCGGCATTCGCGTTGGCTCGCCGGCTGGCACAACCCGCGGCTTTGGTCCTGACGAATTCAGGGAAGTGGGGCAATTAATGGCGGAGGTCCTCGACGCGCTCGCCGAAAACCCGAAAGGGAATCCAGATGTGGAAGCCAGTGTGCGTGAGCGCGTCAAAGCGCTGACAGCGCGCTTCCCGATTTATGAGGACGTTACGGCGTAATTAAGCCGTCAGTACCGAAACTGAAAAGCCAGCGTCCGCGCTGGCTTTTTTATTGCGCGGCAGAATAGTTGTGGAAATTCAAAGTGTTGAGGAACACCTGTCTGATGCTATGCATAAATGCGGCTACGAAATTACCGTATTATAAGTATGACTTATAATACGGGAGTGCGCACCGTATCGCCGTTCTGTATAAAGAACACTGGCCGCGTCCGCCCTTTGCAACTTTTACAAGCCTGCCCTATATCCACCCCATGCGGTGCCCATTCTGTTCGAGCGAAGATACGCAAGTGAAAGACTCGCGTCAGGCGGAGGACGGCAATGCTGTGCGGCGGCGGCGGCTTTGTTCCAAATGCGGCGGACGGTTTACGACCTTTGAACGGGTGCAGCTTCGCGACCTTCAAGTCGTGAAAAATTCCGGCAAACGCGTTCCATTTGATCGCGACAAGCTAATGCGCTCTGTCCGGATTGCTCTGCAAAAGCGCCCCGTCGAGGAAGACAGCGTGGAACAAATGGTGTCAGGGATCGTGCGCCAGCTTGAATCCTCCGGACAGGCGGATGTGACATCCAACTATATCGGTGAATTGGTGATGGAAGGGCTCTCGTCGCTCGATAAGATTGCCTATGTTCGCTATGCGAGTGTCTACCGCGATTTCCGCGCGACCGAAGATTTCGGCGATTTTATTCTATCGCAAAAGCTTAGCGACGAAGACTAGCCGCCATGTTTACAGGCATAATCACCGATGTTGGCCGTTTGCGTGCCGTGACGCGCACGACTGGGTCAGAGTGGGGCGACACACGTATGATTGTCGAGACGCACTACGATACTGACACCATCGATATTGGCGCGTCCATCGCCCATTCCGGTGCCTGTATGACCGTGGTCGAGAAAGGACGCGATGACGGCCAGAATTGGTATGCCTTCGATGTGTCGGATGAAAGCCTCGACAAAACGACGCTCGGCGCTTGGAAAGCCGGGCAGGCGATCAATCTGGAGCGCGCGCTGACCGGCGCGGATGAACTCGGCGGCCATATGGTCACGGGTCATGTCGACAGGACGGCCAAATGTGTGTCGCGCGAGACGGTGGCCGGGTCGACGCGGTTTATAATCGACGTTCCGGAAGACCTCGCTTTCGCGATTGCGCCAAAAGGCTCGATCACGGTCGACGGTGTCTCCCTGACTGTGAATGATGTCAGCGACGGCACATTTATGATCAACATTATCCCGCACACGGCCGAGGTCACAACATTAGGCCGATTGCAGCCAGGCGATGAGGTAAATCTGGAAATTGATGTCATCGCCCGCTATGTCGCGCGTTACTTAAGCCATATGAAAGCCTAGATCGCCGCGATTAATACAAGCGATCCAGTGAGGAGCGGGTTTGACCCAATTGAACGAAGCGACATTCCAAGACGTGTATAATCTTGCCACCCCCGAAGAGATCATCGACGATGCCCGCAATGGCCGGATGTATATTCTGGTCGATGCGGAAGACCGCGAAAATGAAGGCGATCTGATCATTCCGGCGCAATTTGCGACGCCTGACGCGATCAATTTCATGGCGAAGTATGGCCGCGGCCTGATTTGCCTGTCGCTGGAACAACAGCGCGCAGAAGAGCTCGGTCTCAAGAATATGAGCGTCGATAATGCCTCGCGTTTTGAGACCGCTTTTACGCAGTCCATTGAAGCCCGCGAAGGCGTCACGACGGGCATTTCGGCGGGTGACCGCGCCCGCACCATTCAAGTCGCCATTGATCCCGACAGCCGGGCTGACGATATCGTTAGTCCGGGCCATATGTTCCCGATTATCGCGAAAGAGGGCGGCACGCTTGTTCGCACGGGTCACACGGAAGCGTCTGTCGACATTTCGCGTCTCGCCGGTCTCAACCCGTCCGCGGTGATTTGCGAAATCATGAATGATGATGGCACGATGGCGCGTCTGGATGATCTGGTAAAATTCGCCCAGTTTCATGGTCTGAAAATCGGAACGATTGAGAGCCTTGTCGCGCACCGACTGGAGCGCGATCACTTCGTCAAACATGTCGCGACGTCCGATTTTACCTCCCAGCGCGGCGATGATTTCCGCATTCACGTCTACCGTAATCTGTTGGACGGCAAGGAACATGTCGCCCTCTCTCGCGGCGAGGCCAAAGACGGCGAACCAAGTCTTGTCCGCGTGCACAAGATCGACTTTGCCGGCGACATTCTGTCTGAAGACAGTCCGCGCGCGGGCTTGATTTGGGACGCAATGAAAGCGCTGGCGGAACATGATGGCCATGCCGTGCTTGTCCTGATCCGCGAAGGGTCAATCGACTCACTGCTTGAACGGCTCGGCGCGCATAAATCGACGGTGGACCGGAAAGAACAGACCGTCCGCGAATATGGTGTCGGCGCGCAGATTCTGACTCATTTGGGCGTCAATAAAATGACGCTTCTTTCCAATTCCATGCCGAAATTGATCGGGCTTGATGCCTATGATCTAGAGATTGTCGGCCTGCAGCCTCTCATTCACACACGGACCTAAGCCCATGAAAGTGCTCGTTATTGAGGCCCGTTTTTACGAGCCGATTTCTGATATGTTGCTGGACGGTGCGCTCGACGCGCTAGCCGCCGTGGACGCAGACGTCTTTCAGGTGACGGTGCCCGGCGCACTGGAAATCCCGCATGTGATCAGCTTCGCGGAAGCGGCCGGCGCGGGCTATGACGCCTATGTCGCGCTCGGCTGCGTCATTCGCGGTGAGACGACGCATTATGATTATGTCTGCCAAGAAAGTGCGCGCGCGATCATGGATCTGGCGGTCAATCAACAGCTGTCGATCGGCAACGGAATCATCACGGTCGAAAATGAAGCGCAAGCGATTGCCCGCGCGGATAAGACACAAAAAGATAAAGGCGGTTTTGCCGCCCGCGCGGCGATCACAATGGTCGGAATCCGCGGTGAACTCGCCGAAAGCGGACAGTCGTGAGCGGCTCTACCCCCAAACTTCGCCGTCAGGCCCGATTGTCCGGCGTTCAGGCGCTTTATCAGATGGACGTGGCGGGCGCGAAGAGCAAACAGGTCATTTACGAATTTCTCAATCATCGTTTCGGTTTTGAGGATGAGGACGGGATGGTTGCGGCGGATGAGCGGTTCTTTGAAGAATTGGTCGAGGGCGTCGTGCGAGAACAGGACCAAATCGATGCCAAGCTGGACGCGCAACTCCCTGAGAAATGGCCGCTAAGGCGGCTCGACATGACGCTTCGCGCGCTTTTGCGGGCAGGGGTGTTTGAAATCACGCAGCGCCCTGACGTTCCTGCGCTTGTGATTATCGATGAATATGTCGGTATCGCTTCAGACTTTTTCGATGGCAAAGAGCCGGGTATGGTCAACGCTGTGATGGATAAAATCGCGCGCACTGTGCGGTCTGCCGAGTTCGGCCTGCCGCCAGCCAGCAACACAGCCGCCAGTTGAACGAGCGCGATTTCATCGCGCTATTGCGGCCGCTCGCCGGGCCGGGTGGGCTGAACCTCGATGATGATGCCGCTGTTCTGACCCCGCCGCCGGGGCAAGATCTTATTATCTCGGCTGACACAATGGTCGAAGGCGTACACTTCCCGCTAGGACGTATTGGCGGCGGCTTTTCCGAACGCCTTCTGCGCACAGCTTTGTCAGATCTAGCGGCGAAAGGCGCGAGGCCTATCGGTTATTCGCTGTGTGTCGCGTGGCCGCGCGAACGCGATCAGACGTGGATAAAGGGATTTGTTCGCGGGCTCGCCGATGCTCAGGCCAGTTTTGATTGCCCTCTGATCGGCGGCGACACGACCACAACTGAGGGCCCGCTGGTCGCGAGCGCAACTGTTTTCGGGGTTGTTCCCACGGGCACAATGGTCACACGCTCAGGCGCAAAAGTCGGAGACGATGTCTGGTTCACAGGAACGCTGGGGCTAGCGGAAATTGGCTTAAAGGTCATGAAAAGGCAGGCGGTCGACCTCTCGCCCTCCGAGCGTTTGGCTTCCGAAGAGGCGTATCTTCGGCCAGAACCGCGATTCGCCTTTCGCAAAACACTCCGGCGCTATGCTACCGCCGCAGCGGATATATCCGATGGGCTACTCAGCGAGGCTGGCCATATTGCAAACGCCAGCGGGGTCTGCATTGATCTATATGGTAGCGCGACAAAAAACGCTGACTTTGGAGATGATTACGAGCTTTTATTCACGTCCGATGCCGCGAACCAAAACGAACTATTGAAGGCGGCGGGAGTGATCGGCCTTAAATTGACGCGGTGCGGAGAGGTTCGCGAAGGGTCGGGTGTTTGCGTTGACGGCGTGCCCGTTACGCCCACGGGCTATCGCCATCGTTTCTAGCGTGGCCCGCCGGGCCCACCGGGAACGTTTTGCTGGTCCCCACCAATCCGGTCTGTTGGAATGCGCCCAATTGTACCGAAAATCTGTTCCAGCACGGAGAGTTCACGCCCCCGGGTCGGGGTTTCGCGGTTCTCATAATTGACGACACGGCGGTCCTCAATGCCGTATTCCGCCACTTTCGTGACCTGACCATCAGCGTTGAATGAGATCGCAGTGACCGTTTGCTCTTGAATTTGTGGACGCAGATAGGCGTAACGTTCGCGGACCTGATTTATATAGTACCACGTATCGGCTTCGACATCCTCGTCAAAGGTCCCTTCGATGGACGGGCTTCCCAGTGATGCCAAGACACTGGCTTTCGTATCGCTGCTTGGATTGATTTCCTGAGGCTTGGCATCCTGAGTCGGAACATAGCCATGAGTCCGCAAAGTCGGGTTACATCCGGTCGCGGCAATGGCACCGATGATCATGATTGCTGCAATCGAATTGCGCATGAGCCGTCTCTCGATTAGGGCGCTTGAAATCCTGCGAAGCCCTAGCCAAAGCGCTTTGGCTTCGCAAGTCTGGCGCGCTGTATATGACGGAGGCTTAACATGGGTCTGTTTGACCGACTAATGGGGCGCGACTTGCCCGAACGCCGCGATGCCCGCCGGATTTACTTCCGCTTGCTGGAACAGGCAAGAACGCCGGCGTTTTTCGGCCCTGACCGCTTTGCGGATGATTATGACGGGCGGATTGACATGATCGCCCTACATATGACGATTATGATGGAACGGCTCCGCACTGAGGGCGAGGACGGAAAACTGCTGAACCAAGCCATTTTTGACGAGATGAAAGATGACTTCGAAGTGGCTCTGCGTGAGGAAGGCATTTCCGACACGGGTGTCAAACGCCGTATCAAACCGATGATCGGCCACTTTTATGATCGGCTTAAGCATTACACGGACGCGATACACGCGTCTGAGCCACAAAAGTCGCTTGCCGATTGTTTTGTCGTGACGCGCAATGGTGATAATCCGTCGGCTTTCGCGCTAGAGACCGCCGATTACGCCCTTGATTGGCTCAGCGATCTTCGCGACATGTCTTTGGCGCAAATCATAAAGTCTCGCTTCTCCTTTCCCGGGATTTAGACCTATCCCCCTCGCAACGAGACCCGTATAACGCCATCATGTTGGACGGCTTAGTCATATCAATCGACGCTATGGGCGGCGATGACGCACCGGGAATGGTGATCCGAGGGCTGGAATATTTCCTGACCCATGAAGGGAAGGGACGCCGTGCGCGTTTCCTGCTGCACGGCGATCAGGCCCAACTAACGCCCTTGCTGGCCAAAGCACCGCGCACGCGAGAGCGGTCTGAAATCGTTCACACTGAAAAAACAATATCAATGGACGACAAACCCTCGCAAGCGCTTCGGCGCGGCAAAGATAGTTCCATGTGGAATGCCGTCGCAGCCGTGAAGGCCAAGCGCGCGGAAATCGCGGTCTCAGCCGGAAACACCGGCGCATTGATGGCCATGAGCAAGCTACAACTCCGCATGAAGCAAGGCGTGCAGCGCCCTGCGCTCGCTGCGCTATGGCCGAAAATCGATGGCGTATCCGTGGTTTTGGATGTTGGCGCCAATATAGATGTCGATGCCGCGCAGCTGACCGAGTTCGCGATTATGGGGGAGGCCTATTACAGCGCGCTCTTCAAAAGCGAGACGCCGTCAATCGGTTTGCTCAATGTCGGAACGGAAGATCAAAAAGGCAATGCCGTCATTCGCGCCGCCCATGAGCGCTTGTCGGAAAGCCAGCTCGGACTGAATTATGCGGGCTATGTCGAAGGCAATGATATTTCCATGGGCGATGTCGATGTGATTGTTACGGACGGGTTTACAGGCAATATCGCGCTTAAAACGGCGGAAGGAACGGCCAAATTGATCGGCACTTTTTTCTCTGACGCGTTGAAAGGGAATGTCTGGTCAAAGACGCTGACATTTCTAAACGGCTATTCGCTGATGAAGGTGAAACGCCGGGTGGACCCGCGCCGCGTCAATGGCGCGGTGTTTCTGGGATTGAACGGAATTGTCATTAAAAGCCATGGCGGCACGGACCGCGTTGGTTTTGCCAACGCTGTTAACATCGCGATCGGACTGGCCGAGACGGATTTCATGCAGGTCATAGACAAGCGTCTGGATGCGCTTCACGACGAAGACGACAATATCGGGTTCATTACATGACGATTAAGGCAGTCGTGCGCGGCATTGGTAGCTATCTCCCTGACCGCGTGATGGAAAATGCGGAGTTTGCGGCCGAGCTTGGCCTGGAAACGTCCGATGCATGGATACGTGAGCGCACAGGCATTAAGCGGCGCCATATTGCTGCGGAGGGTCAGACGACATCCGACCTCGGTTTCAAAGCCGCTGAAAAAGCCTTGGCACATGCCGATATGGACATCTCGGAAATCGACCTGATCCTCGTGGCGACATCGACCCCTGATCTGACATTTCCGTCGACAGCCACCATGATTCAGCACCGTATGGGCATGAAGCATGGGGCCGCCTTTGACGTTCAAGCGGTTTGCAGCGGTTTTCTCTACGGTATTCATCTGGCCAATGCCTTGATACAATCCGGCGCGCATAGGACGGTATTGCTCATCGGTGCGGAGACGTTTTCGCGCATTTTAGACTGGGAAGATCGCGGCACGTGCGTCCTCTTTGGTGATGGTGCGGGCGCTATTATCTTGCAGGGACAGAATGATGCCGAGGCCGGCGTTATTCATTCCATTATCCGGTCCAATGGCGAGCACCGGGACATGCTTTACGTCGATGGGGGCCCGTCATCGACGGGTACAGTCGGGAAACTACGCATGTTGGGAAATGCCGTCTTCAAACATGCGGTCACAGATATTGCCGGTATCATAAAGACATGTGCGGAGGAGGCGGAATATGATGTCCCGACGATCGACTGGTTCGTGCCACATCAAGCCAATCAGAGAATTCTGACCGCCGTTGCGCGCAAGTTAAAGTTGAAGCCAGAGCAGGTTGTCTCGACAGTTTCCGAACATGCCAACACGTCTGCGGCCAGTGTACCGCTCGCGTGGGACGCTGCGGTTCGCGACGGACGGATCAAACGAGGCGATACGGTGATGCTTGAAGCCTTTGGCGGCGGCTTCACCTGGGGCGCTTGCTTGCTTCAATACTGAATTTGCAATGATTTCTTGAAGAACTTTTGATTTTTACCTTGCAATAAGCGCCGCCCATTTGCTTTAAGGCACTATGGGAAGCAACACCGTGAATACGGGTACAGTCACGCGCGCGGATCTCGCCGAAGCGCTTTATACCGAGATTGGATTATCACGGTCCGACTCTGCTGATCTTGTCGAATCTGTTATCGATCATATTTCCGGCGCTCTCCTAAAAGGCGAAAATGTTAAATTGGCCGGATTCGGCACTTTTTTGCTTCGTGAGAAGAGTGAGCGGATTGGCCGTAATCCGAAAACCGGCGTCGAAGTTGCAATCACGCCGCGCCGCGTTCTGGTGTTCAAGCCCAGTCAGGTTTTGCGTGAACGTGTCGATTCGTCATTGAGCCCAAAAAAGTGATAGGGTCTGATTCGCAACAGGAATGATCCATGCGAACGAAAACGACTCGCGCATTCAGAACGATTAGTGAAGCCGGCGAAGAGCTCGGACTGCAACCGCACGTGCTGCGTTTTTGGGAATCCAAGTTTGTCGATATCACACCCATCAAACGGGGCGGGGGACGTCGTTTCTATCGGCCGGAAGACATTGAATTTCTCCGCGGCATCAAAACGCTGCTGCATGACGAAAAACACCCGATAAAAGATGTTCAAAAACTGATTGCCAAGAGCGGTGCCGCCCGGATTGTCGAGCTTGGACGGTCAGTCGAGGAGGCCTCGCGTGATCGCGATTTGTCGGATACAAGGCTTGTCCCGGCTCGAATCGAAAAACCGGAAACCTCACCGACCGCCGCCGCAAAGACAGCCCCTGCAAAACCGCAGCGCGCTCCCGATCCTGCACCTGCACCTGAAACGGCATTAGCGCCCGCCCCGGATCCAGTTCCTGAGCCCAAGGATATGTCGGGCCTACAGGATGCGCTGAAACGGTTGCAGGCCCTGAAAGGGCAATGGGACGAATTCGGAAATACAGATTAAATCGTTCTGGCCTCAATCCGTTCTGTCTCGACCGCGTTTCCTCCCTTGCCGGAACAAGCGCGTGCTCGTATAGCCGCGCCGACGAGTGAGACGGAGTATGGCGCAGTCCGGTAGCGCACACGCCTGGGGGGCGTG
>Ga0115567_10005861_pt1 | contig 11853 bp, 8 predicted proteins | sample COGITO_mtgs_1204_2_FD_88679 | JGI IMG/M metagenome (GOLD analysis project Ga0115567, IMG submission 88679) | Pelagic marine microbial communities from North Sea - COGITO_mtgs_120412 | ecosystem: Environmental > Aquatic > Marine > Epipelagic | place: Germany:Helgoland, sampling site Kabeltonne...
GAGCAATGAACCCTGATGCACCCTTACCCTTAGACCGTTTCACGACATATCCCTTCGCACCCAGACGGAAGGTCTTGTCATCCTTGAACTGATCCAGTGCAGCAACCAGTGCGTCTGCAACTGGGTCACGGACGTCTTTGGGTGTCTTGGACTGGGCGGTCATCCACTTACCGAACGCATCCTCTGCGATGTCGTCACCGACACTCTTGCGGAGTGCATTGAGTTTGCGAACCTGACCTTTGGTCAGTGTGGATTGGTCGATGGTCATTGGAAGTTCCTTCTGTAGATAGGAGGGAGTTCTGGGGAATAGGAAGGGCGAGTGTCTATCGGGCACTGGGGTCGCAGGGGTTCTACTCAACACCATTTGTATTTCTTACGGACACATTAAAGGGATAAATTTCTTGTATTTGAAAATATAATATTAAAAAAAACTAAGACTCAAAAAACTCTTGTGGATTGATTTTTTATTTATCCGTTTCTCTTATAAATTGGATAATTTCAGACATCATTTCCTCTTGCGAATCCAGTGATCCGCCTAAAGACCAACCAATCGGTCCGTTACCAAAATTTTTAGTGCCGATAGTTAGCGGACGGGTGAATGCACCATGCGCTGCACCCTCGACAAACACCAAATCAATAAACGAATTTCCAACTCTCGAAACTGATTTTATCCATTGCATAGTGGTCGGCGTTGAACCAGTGGAATTATGAATGCTACAATTTTTCGAGAAACCGACCGGAGCAAAATCGAATGGAACAATCCATTTACATGGATCAGATATCTCCCACCTATTTTTACCAAGCGGCGCTCCGAGGTCATCTAGTTTTCCAAAAATTATCTTAACTGGAACTTTTATCTTATCTGGGTAACCAATGCCAGTTGGCGTTGGCGCTTCTGCGATCACTCCTTTGACATGAGACGGATCAACCATCGCAGCAATATTCAAAACAACAGACGCACCATTAGAGATGCCATAAAAATATATTCTATTTATATTTATTTCGGGTCTTTGAAGGACCCATTCGTAGGCGGAAAAAGATGTTTTTAATAGCATCTTCTGTCTGTAGGCGTTTCCAATTCTCCCTTGTTTTATACCGTTCATATTGTAGGCATCAAACAAGAGCGTCGAATAACCTAATTTATAGAATTCATCCGTAATTCTTTTCGCATCTTTTTTTCCACCCCCGCCGTGAACGCTTATGATCAAGGGGGTTAGTGAAGATTCATCTTGAACCCTAAATTCAACCGTTTTATTGCATGGGTCAAAACCCGATAAGTCCCCAATGATCGCCAGTCCATTTTGTGATGGAGATTTTATTTGGTCAGGCATGCATTCGAATTTTGGCACACCTTCTGCAAGGACAGGATTGGAGGTAATTGCCGCACTTCCGAGAAGCACGGCAATCGTCAGGCATATGGTGGCGGTCAGGTTTTTCATAGGGGAAGTCTCACAGAGAATATTCGGTATGGGTAGAGGGAATCGGGGGGTGTGGTTTCTGACCCGTTAGACCGCAGACTAAGACCCCCTCGATGAAGCACCCCAGCATGTTTTCCTGAACATTACCTGACCCCAACGCAAAAGTCCCCTCAGCATGGTGTCTGAGAGGTCTATCCGGCCGTTTGTGGGGGGTGGCCCCTGTATGACGGGCTTCTACTCAAAAAAAATCAAAGACGTGCGTGAGAGGGCAGACAACCTCTTTGGCACAATCCTGAGCCTCCCCCGGCATGGGAACGGGATATTAAGAATGAGCAGTGAAGGTTCAGGGGGGCAAGGGCGTCCAAAAGTGTCACACATTTTGTCACACAAAATCCTGAAATAACGCCAAATGACCCAGTGTTGATAACACCAGGGCATTGAAAACAAACACATTTTTGTGTGAAAAAAAGTTGGCGTCCCCAACGGGATTCGAACCCGTGTCGCCACCTTGAAAGGGTGGTGTCCTAGGCCTCTAGACGATGGGGACGTCTGGCCGGTAAAGGCGGACACGACATAGCCGCCGCGCGACACGAAATCAAGGGCTGAACGCACCAAGAGGCCACCTATTTCACCGCGTGCGTGAAATGGCGCACGGTGATATGCGTGGAGATGATCCATCCACCACCCCAAGCATGACCGGGCAACCCGATGTTTACCGCTTCTGACAGCTTTACCGAGCACCTCCGCCAGACTTACTCAGACAGGTGGGACGCCGCCACCCGGAACCGGTTTATCGACGAATTGGTCAACGACACCATCGATGCCGAGGTCTATGCGCAATATCTGAACCTCGACTACGCATTCATCGATTCGCTGGTTTCAACCTTTGGCCACGCGGTGGCCGTCGCGCCGGGAATGCCGGAGAAAATTCGGTTCGCAGGTTTTCTGGCGATGTTGACCAGTGAAGAGAACGACTACTTTCTGCGCAGCTTTGATGCGTTCGGCCTGCCCGCCCCGACATTCGACAATCCGGTCTCTTCGTCGGTTGTCGATGCCTTCGATGATCTGATGGTTCGTCAGCGCGCCAGCGGGTCTTATCTCGATGTGCTTGCGGTCCTCGTCGCAGTCGAATGGGTCTATCTGGACTGGGCCAGCCGGGCCGACAAAAGCGATACGCCCGCACCATCACGGTTTTACCTGTCAGAATGGATTGCCCTGCATGCCGATCCCGACTTCGTCGATTTCGTGAATTGGATGCGAACGGAAATGGACCGTGAAGCCGCAGCTGCCGACGACGGCGCGCGCGACCGAGCAGAGCAGGCCTTCATCAAGGCACTGGAACTTGAGGCTGCCTTTTTTGCTGCCGCCTATGACGCGCCCTGAGCGGCATCATCAATAATCAGTTGCACGTCGTCCCGGCCCTGCCAGTTGTCTGGACGGAGTTTGCCGGCCAGTTGTAGTCCCAGACCGGTCTTGTCGAGCAGCGCGTCTCCCAGCGGCTCTCCTGCGGCCCGGAACGCGATCGCTTTGAGGCGGCCACCGCTGCTGTCGGACAGAAAACACCGAACATGTCCCGCACCGACGACATCGGCCTTTGCAACACGGACAGACGTCAATGCAAAGCGTGGTTCGGAATTTCCCTGACCGAAGGGCGCGAGTTTCTCCAGAGCAGCGACAAATTCGGACTTTACGCCGGATAGTGCCATGGCACCATCGATGCGCAACGTCGGCACAACGGCGTTGCTTGCAACATCCCGCGCCACCCGCTCATTCATGAAGGCCTGTAATTCGTCCAGCTTGCCGCGTTCGACAGTCAGCCCAGCGGCCATCTTGTGGCCGCCACCATTGAGCAGCAGCCCGGCCTGACGTGCGGCAATGACAGCGCTTCCCAGATCAACACCCTCAACCGAGCGCCCGGACCCCTTACCCGTATCGCCATCAAATCCGATAACGAAGGCCGGACGGTTGAAACGTTCCTTGAGACGTCCTGCGACGATCCCGATGACACCGGGGTGCCACCCTTCCCCGGACGCAACAATCAGAGCATCAGATAGGCCCGAACCCTCAACCTGAGCCATCGCCTCTTCCTGGACCTGCGCTTCAATTTCCCGACGTTCGGTATTCCACGCATCGAGGCGTTGGGCGATTTCAACGGCTTCGGCACTGTCCTGGGTCATCAGAAGTCGCGCACCCATGGGCGCTTCGCCCACGCGGCCACCAGCGTTAACACGCGGCCCCAGCAGGAACCCGGCGTGGTACTCCGACAATTTTGAATCCACCCGCGCGACATCGGCAAGCGCGACCAAACCCGGATTGTTCCGTCGCCCCATGACCTTGAGACCCTGACTGACAAATGCCCGGTTCAAACCAACCAGCGGCACCACGTCGCAAACCGTCCCGAGCGCCACCAGGTCCAGCAAGGCCAAAAGATTTGGCTCCTTGCGCCCTTCCTTCTGATACCAACCGCTCTCGCGCAACACCCGATTGGTGGCAATCGCAAACAGGAACGAAACTCCAACCGCGGCAAGCGCGCCCAGACCACTGGTGTCATCCAGGCGGTTCGGGTTCACCACCGAGACCGCTCTGGGAAGTGAAGGTTCGGCCACGTGATGGTCCACGACCACAAGGTCGAGACCGGCCTCAGCGGCTGCTTCAAGCGGCTCAAAGGCTGTGGTGCCACAATCCACCGTGATCACCAGGCTGATCCCCTCAGCACGCAGCCGCAGCATGGCCGGTGTCGTCGGGCCATAGCCCTCAAAAATACGATCGGGGATATAAACCCGGGCGGGCACGCCCAGTTCGGAAAGAAACCGCGCCAGCAATGCCGAAGACGTTGCCCCATCCACATCGTAGTCGCCAAAGATCGCGATCGGTTCGCCATCGCGAATGGCTTTGGCAAGCCGTTCGGCAGCCACATCCATGCCGATCAGAGTGGCCGGATCCGGCAGTGCATCGCGGAGGGTCGGATCGAGGAATTGTTCGGCAGCATCAAGGTCGATGCCCCGTGCGGCCATCACGCGCCCGACAATCTCGGGAATACCGAGCCTTTGAGACAACGCCAAACCGGCGCGCTCATCCGAACGACGCAAGACCCAGCGACGACCAGAGACCGATCGATCCACGAGGATGTCCTGGCCGGATCCCCCCGTGTTGATCGGTTCCGCTGCTTCGCTCATTGCCGGTTCAGTCGTCGAAGCCCGGCTTACGGTCGAAATTGTGCTTGGTGATAACTTCGCGAACCGTCCCGGTGATCGAACGCATTACGATGGAATGGGTTTTGGCCACACCATGTGTGCGATGCACACCATTGAGCAGCGCACCATCGGTGACACCCGTGGCGGCGAAAATGACATCACCTGAAGCCAGATCATCAAGATGATAAACCCGGTCGAGATCCTCAATGCCAAGCTTGCGAGCACGGCCGATCTCATCATCATTGCGGAACAGCAGCTTACCCTGCATCTGGCCACCGATACTCTGCAACGCTGCAGCTGCCAGAACACCTTCGGGTGCCCCACCACTGCCCAGATACATATCGATGCGGCTGTCGGGGTCAGATGTTTCCATCACACCAAAAATATCACCGTCAGCGATCAGGAAAATGCGTGCACCTGCCGCGCGTACCGCAGCAATTAGTTCTTCATGGCGTGGACGATCAAGAATACACACCGTCAGCGAGGAAACATCTTCGCCTTTCGCTTTTGCCAGCCGTGTCAGGTTTTCCTGAGGCGAGGCCGCGATGTCGATCAATCCGTCTTCATATCCGCCGCCAATGGCGATCTTCTCCATGTAGACATCCGGCGCGTTCAGGAAATCCCCGTCCGGTGCAAGTGCCAGAACGGCCATCGCATTGGCATTCGCCTTGGCCGTCAGCGTCGTGCCTTCCAGCGGATCGAGCGCAATATCAATCTTTGGTCCACCGGCGCCGACTTTTTCGCCGATATAGAGCATGGGAGCTTCGTCGCGCTCACCCTCGCCAATCACCACTGTCCCGTCGATGTTCAGGCGATTGAGCGCCGTACGCATGGCGTTGACCGCCGCTGCATCCGCTTCCTTTTCAACGCCGCGTCCAACCCACTTGGCTGCCGCGATCGCGCCTGCCTCGGTCACACGAACCGCTTCGATGGCCATATTGCGGTCCATCACCGCCTCACCCTGGCTGGTCATGCGTTCCCCTTTTCATATCCATTATGGTGTTCCGTCACGTTGCGGACGGAATTACACCAATGATTCGATTCGTATCATTGTCGGCGCTTCGACGACGGAATCCAATGCCTCAATGCGTTCCAGTGTGCGCCGCATATCGGCTTCCTCACAAACATGGGTGTTTATGACCACCGGCACAGCATCGGTTTGCGAGCGGGCCCGCTGCAGCATCGATTCAATCGACACAGATTCGTCGCGGAAAGCTGCCGAAACATCAGCGATCACACCCGGCTGATCATCCACCATCAGGCGCACATAATAGGCACTTCGATGGCGTTCGATCGGTGATGCGGATGCGCTTTTCAACATACGGGCCGGAACCCCGAAGGTCGCCGTTGCATATCCCCGGGCGATATCGATGATATCGGCCACAACAGCAGACGCAGTCGGTCCGGCACCTGCCCCACGGCCCTGATACATTGTGTCGTCGACGAAATCGCCAACTGCAACGACAGCGTTATAAGCACTTTCCACATGCGCGATCGGTGCGCTTTTCTCGACCATACAGGGGTAGACCCGCTGCTCCAGACCGTGCGCGGTCATCCGCGCACTGCCAAGCAGCTTGATGCGGTAGCCGAACTCCTCGGCATAGTCGATATCTTGCAGCGAAACGTGGCGAATACCTTCGGTATAGACATCGTCAAAACTGACTTTGGTGCCAAATGCCAGGCTCGCAAGCAGCGCGAGTTTGTGTGCCGCATCGAACCCATCGACATCCGTACTTGGCTCAGCTTCGGCGTAACCCAGCTTTTGCGCGTCCTCAAGAACCGTCTCGAAGGACAGACGTTTTTCGCGCATCTCGGTGAGGATATAATTGCAGGTGCCGTTCAGAATGCCATAGACATGTGTAATGGCATTCCCGGCCAGGCCTTCTCGAAGCGCCTTCACGATCGGAATACCGCCGGCAATCGCGGCCTCGTAGTTCAGCGAAACGCCGGCTGCCTCTGCCGCCGACGCAAGTTCGTTGCCATGAACGGCCAGCAACGCCTTGTTGGCCGTGACCACGTGACGACCCGCAGCGATCGCAGCCTCGCAAACAGCCTTGGCTGGTCCATCTTCCCCGCCGATCAGCTCAACAACCGTATCGACATCGGCATCGCGCGCCATCGCCACCGGGTCATCGAACCAGTCATAGCCATCGAGCGAGACCCCGCGATCCTTGGTACGGTTTCGTGCCGAGACCGCAACCACCTGAATTGCACGCCCACTGCGTTGGGCGATCAGATCACCATGCTGCTGCAATACGCTGAGCGTTCCAGCACCAACGGTACCGAGGCCTGCAATTGCAACCCGTAGTGCTTCTGCCATGTTCGTAGCCCCTATTTCGCCGCGACGGACATCTGTGCCGCGTCAGCCGCTTCTGCCATCGCCTTTTCGGGGTCCGACAATAATTGCTTCAGATTACGGGTCGCCTGCCGGATGCGCTGGGTGTTCTCCACCAGAGCAATACGCACATGCCCGTCGCCGTTCTCTCCGAAACCAAGACCCGGGGAAACCGCAACATGCGCGTGCTTGAGGAGCAGCTTGGAGAACGCGACACTTCCCATCGACGTGAAAGGCTCAGGGATCGGCGCCCAGATATACATACTCGCGCTTGGCACCGGGACATCCCAGCCCGCACGGGTCAGCCCGTCAACGAGAACATCACGCCGTTCACGATAGATCGTGCGCGTTTCCTCCACACAATCCTGCGGACCATTGAGAGCTGCGGCGGCGGCCACCTGAATGGGCGTAAACGCGCCGTAGTCGAGATAACTCTTCACACGTGCCAGCGCGCCAATCAGACGCGGATTGCCAGCGGCAAATCCTATGCGCCAACCGGGCATGGAATAGGTTTTGCTGAGCGAGGTAAATTCAACAGCCACCTCTTTCGCACCCGGCACCTGCAGGATCGAGGGCGGCGGATTGCCATCGAAGTAAATCTCCGAATAGGCCAGATCTGAAAGAACAATAAGATCATGAGCACGGCAGAACTCGACAACTTTGGCGTAGAAGGCAAGGTCAGCGGTCAGTGCGGTCGGGTTTGAAGGGTAGCAAAGCACAAGCGCAACCGGCTTGGGCTGCGAGCGCAGGACCGCCCGTTCGAGCGCTTCGAGAAACGCGTCATCGGGTTCCACCGGGAGGTAACCGACGGTTCCATCAGCAATGATGAATCCAAACTGATGGATGGGATAGGACGGGTTCGGCACAAGGATTGTGTCCCCCGGACCCGTGATGGCCTGCGCCAGATTGGCCAGCCCTTCCTTGGAACCGATTGTCACGATGGCTTCGGATTCAGGGTCGAGCGTGACCCCGAAACGCGTCTTGTAATAACCCGCAAGCGCCTTGCGCAGGCCTGGAATACCGCGCGAGTTCGAATACCGATGCGTGCGTGGGTCCTGCACGGTTTCCACCAACTTCTCGACAATATGCGGCGGTGTCGGCAAATCCGGGTTGCCCATGCCGAAATCGATAATATCCGCACCCGCCGCACGCGCCGCCGCCTTCATCGCATTCACTTCGGCGAAAACGTAGGGTGGCAACCGCCTGATGCGGTGGAAGTCGGTGTTCATGGAGCCTTACCGGTTTTGGTTGATGAAGACAGATTGGTATGCCGGCGACGAAAACGCCGCCGGGCGATCTTTTACCGTTACAAGAGCGCGTGAGCGAGAGTCTTTTGTCTCCTCCTATCGGAGGAAGTAGATCTCCGCACGCCGATTGCCGGCCTCACCTGTCGGCATCGCCTCGGAGTAAATCGGCTGATCATCGGCCACCGCTTCCACAGTCACCCGTTCCGGCGAAACACCATTGCGGATCAATGCCTGCGCAACCGCATTTGCACGTTCAAATGACACCTGGAAGTTGACGACTTCATGTCTGGACTTGGGCAGTTGTGCAGTCAGACTGCTCGCATGTCCGACAACAAGGATATTGCCGCCATTCTGGCGATGGGCCGACACCACTGTTGCGATCAACTGCTGATCGCGCGCATCAAGACGGGATGAACTGCGCCCAAACTGGATCGTCGCAACCTGGGCCTCGCGGCTGATCTGAGCCGATACCGGGTTGTATCCGCCGCCATCAAGCGCGCTCATATCCACCACAACAGACTGGGACGGTGAGGAGGCGCGCGGCGCGGCCGGAGCCGAAGGAACAGATGCGACCTGCGGGGCCGAAACCATCGGTGTCGCAACCCGTGCCGGAGGCGCGGGTGCCGGCGGTGGCGGCGCGGGTGCGGCGATCTGAGTTGACGGCGCCGGCGGCGCGGGTGGCGGCGTCACAGCAATCTGAGCCGTGGCAGGGGCCGGCGTGGATGCGGGCTCGGGCGCTTTCGAGGCCGCTTGCGGTGTCTCAACCGGGCGGGTGCTGCCCTGCAGGCGAATCGCCTCGTCGGTGTAGCGCGCGTTGTCGCGATCCGAAATCAGACCTTCCACCACGCGATTGCGGACACTGTCAGAGCCGGCCGGCGGGCGAGAGGGAACGGAAGTGAGAGACGGTGTACCTGAATTCTCGGCATTCGCCTGCTCGGTGTTTGTTCGATCCCGCAAATCCTGACTCGACGCATTCTGCGCGACCTGCGGATCGTCTTCAAACAAACCAAACACATCGAGATCCGAGCAGCCGCTCAAAGCAAGAATGGCGACCACCGGAAGTACCCGGCGCGACACCGTGAAAGGACCGTTCTTCATCTCATCCACTCCTCGTGGCGTTACACGAATCACTTAAGCTCGGTCTATTCGCTTGATCTCGTGTGCAGTGCAACATAGGTTCGGTACAACACACAGTATTTCAGCAAACAAACACGTTTCGCCAGGCGCGATTCGTCAAAAAGTATTGCAGTTATAGAGGATTATCGGATGTCGGATCAACAAAATGAAAACAATACCGATCAATTGAATCCCGATGCTGACGATTTGGCGGCCTCCATGGCGCAGATCGCAGAACGCAGTCAGGCACTCGTCAATGGCTTTATGGCGAACCAATCCGGCAATATCGGAATGGGCGACCCCATGAATGTCGGTCAGGCCTTTATTGAGCTGACCCAGCAGATGATGGCCAATCCGGCGCAAATGATGCAGGCCCAGATGCAACTCTGGCAGGACTATATGAGTCTCTGGCAGAACACAGCACAGAAGATGATGGGGGCCGAAGTCGATGACGCGCTGTCCCCGGCCTCTGACGACCGGCGATTCCGCGATTCTGAATGGGATGAAAGCATCGTCTTCGACTACATCAAGCAATCCTACCTGCTCTCCTCTCGCTGGCTAACCAGCACGGTTCAGGATGTTGATGGCCTTGACGAGAAAACCGCCAAAAAGGTCGATTTCTATACCCGTCAATTCGTGGATGCCCTGGCGCCCACAAACTTCCTGATGACCAACCCCGAAGTCATTCGTGCAACGGTCGAATCCAAGGGCGAGAATCTCGTCAAAGGGCTTGAAAATCTGCTGTCCGACATGGAACGCGGCGATGGACAGCTGCGCATCAGTCAGGTCGATGAATCTGCCTTCACGCTCGGTGAAAACGTGGCGACCACCCCCGGCAAGGTCGTCTACCAGAACGATCTGATGCAGCTCATTCAGTTTGAGCCGACCACAAAGAAGGTCGACCGTCGCCCGCTTCTGATCGTCCCGCCATGGATCAACAAATATTACATCCTCGATCTGCAGCCGAAGAATTCATTCATCAAATGGGCCACGGATCAGGGGCTGACGGTTTTCGTCGTCTCTTGGGTCAACCCGGACAAGGAACTCGCAGCGAAATCCTTCGAAGACTACATGCTCGAAGGCCCGCTCGACGCACTTGGTGCGATTGAAAAGGCAACCGGTGAGAAGGAAGTCAACATTATCGGTTACTGCCTCGGCGGCACGCTGACTGCGAGTACGCTGGCCTACATGAAAGAAAAGAAGGACGACCGCATCAAGTCCGCGACATTCTTCACCGCGCTGGTGGACTTCAGCGAACCCGGCGAACTGGGTGTCTTTATTGATGAAGAACAGCTGGATTCACTCGAAGAACGGATGAACGCAGACGGCTATCTCGAAGGTTCGTCCATGGCGACCACCTTCAACATGCTGCGTGCCAATGATCTGATCTGGTCCTTTGTTGTGAACAACTACCTGCTCGGCAAGGACCCCTTCCCGTTCGATCTGCTTTACTGGAACTCGGATTCCACACGCATGCCCGCAGAGATGCATCGCTTTTATCTGCGCAACATGTATCAGGACAACAAGCTGATCGAACCCGGCGGCGTGACGCTGGATGGGGTTCCCATCGACCTGAGCAAAGTCGATCTGCCGGTCTTCATGTTGTCGACCAAGGAAGATCACATTGCGCCGTGGAAATCGACCTATGCGGCGACCCAGATCTACAAAGGCAACGTCAAATTCTGCCTCGCAGGGTCCGGCCATATCGCAGGCGTCGTGAACCCGCCAAGCGTTGAGAAGTACGGCTACTGGACCAATACGAAGAACCCGGCGACAGCCGATGAGTGGTTCGAGAGCTCCAAGGAGCACGCAGGTTCCTGGTGGCCCGAATGGCGCAAATGGCTGAAGAAGAATTCCGGTGGCCAGGTCGATGCCCGCACGCCGGGTGACGGCAAGCTCAAGGTGATCGAAGCCGCGCCGGGCAGCTACGCCAGCCTTCGCATCGGCGCGAAAACCGACGCCGAATAGGGTCAAGCCTTCCCTCGGCCGTCATGGCCGGACTTGATCCGGCCATCTCTGCGCAAACCCAGACAAGATACGCGGATCACGTCCGCGTATGACGAAAGAGATTTGCATCCAGATTTTGGCCCTGCTTCAGCAGCGTAGTTCGTTGTCCACCAGCTCCACCCCGTCCTGGAACTCGAACAGCACAAAACCATTCCCACTGCCTATCGGAACACGCGGACCTATTCTGATACCCGGCCAAACCTGAACCAGAACCGGGACATCCTTGCCGCTCGCAAGCCACACGATCTGCGCGACGTCATAGCGTTCGAGTTTTTCGGGCTCTGTTGGAATGCGTGAAACAGCGCCAACGACCGCGTCGGTAACAGCCCCGCATTGCGCCGCTACTTCTGACATTGCAAAGGCCCGAGCCTGCAAAACAGCAGACTCTTGCGTTAATTGCCGTGGGCCACTGAGAAAAAGGAAGGCCAGAACGATGGCCAGAATGATCGTGACAGAGACAGGGCGCTTGGGCGCACGCTTTCGGAGGCCAAACAGCGACCGCGCACCCGACACATTCGGGTCGGACACTATTTCGC
>Ga0115567_10005863_pt1 | contig 11853 bp, 9 predicted proteins | sample COGITO_mtgs_1204_2_FD_88679 | JGI IMG/M metagenome (GOLD analysis project Ga0115567, IMG submission 88679) | Pelagic marine microbial communities from North Sea - COGITO_mtgs_120412 | ecosystem: Environmental > Aquatic > Marine > Epipelagic | place: Germany:Helgoland, sampling site Kabeltonne...
ACTTTTTTTTTGGCTACATTTGAAGGAATAGCCTTACTAAGATGAACGAAAATCTAGATCCAAATTTTGAATCACTTAATCCAACGGATAGGGATATTGAAAAGGTATTGAGACCAAGTATGTTCGGTGATTTCACTGGACAAGAAAAGGTAATTGAGAACCTTAAAATATTTGTAGAAGCAGCGATGCTCAGAAAAGAAGCATTAGACCATGTATTGTTACACGGCCCTCCGGGGCTAGGTAAAACGACACTTGCTCATATATTGGCAAACGAACTTGGTGTAGGAATTAAAATAACGAGTGGACCAGTACTGGACAAGGCGGGTGATTTGGCAGGGTTGCTTACTAACCTTGAGCCAAATGATGTTTTGTTTATTGATGAAATACATCGATTAAGTCCAGTAGTTGAAGAGTTTTTATATTCGGCAATGGAAGATTATAAAATCGACATTATGATTGATACCGGACCCAATGCAAGAAGTGTTCAAATAGATATAGAACCTTTTACTTTAGTTGGTGCAACCACTCGTTCAGGACTTTTAACGGCACCATTAAGGGCACGTTTTGGTATAAATTCAAGGTTGGCTTATTATAATGCAAAAACGTTACAAAAAATAGTTGTTCGAAGTGCAGACATATTGAATATTGAAATTCATAAGGATGCATCTAAAGAAATTGCTGGAAGAAGCAGAGGCACCCCTAGAATTTGTAATGCTTTACTTAGGCGGGTTAGGGATTTTGCTCAAATTAAGGGCAATGGTAAAATAGATAAGGAAATTGCACATTATAGTTTAGATGCATTGAATGTTGATGCCTATGGATTGGATGAAATGGACAATAAAATTTTGTCAACCATAATAAATAAATTTAAAGGGGGGCCTGTTGGACTAACTACTATTGCTACTGCAGTTGGTGAAGATTCAGGAACAATAGAAGAAGTATATGAGCCTTTTCTAATTCAAGAAGGTTTTTTAATGCGAACCCCAAGAGGACGAGAGGCGACAGAGCAGGCGTATCAACATCTTGGAATAACTCCATCAAGACCTCAAGGAAGTTTATTTTGAATACTATAAGAAGTTCTTATAGTACCTTAATAAAGAAGAAAGCCAATGATCTTGGGTTTATGTTTTGTGGAATTTCAAGGGCAGAAAAATTAGAAAAAGAAAGCCATGATTTAGAGACTTTTTTAAATCAAAATCGTCATGGCCAGATGCAATGGTTAGAGAACTATTTTGATTTAAGAACTGATCCTACAAAATTGTTTCCTGGAGCTAAATCAGTAATTTCATTGGCACTGAACTATTTTCCAAAAGATTTTCAAAATTCAGATTCGCCTCAAATTTCGAAATATGCATATGGTAAAGATTACCATTTTGTAATTAAAGAAAAATTAAAAAATCTATTACTATTTATTCAAGAAGAGATAGGAGATATTCAGGGGAGGGCATTCGTTGATTCTGCCCCAATAATGGATAAGGTTTGGGCGAAAAAAAGCGGAATTGGTTGGGTAGGAAAACATACTAATGTTATTCATCCTAAGGCAGGTTCTTTTTTCTTTCTTGGTGAGTTAGTTATAGACCTAGAATTGGTGGCTGACGGGCCAATTAAAGATTATTGTGGCACTTGTACTAAATGCATTGATGCTTGTCCCACGGATGCCTTAACTGCTCCATATGAAATTGATGGAAAAAAGTGTATTTCATATTATACAATTGAGTTAAAAGATGAACTTCCAATAGATATGCAAGGAAAATTTGAAAACTGGATGTTTGGTTGCGATATATGTCAAGATGTTTGTCCTTGGAATCGATTTTCAAAACCAAACAAAGAGGAATGGTTTGAGCCAAATTCTGAATTATTAAAGATGAAGTCTAACGATTGGAATGAACTAACACAAGAGTTGTTTAGTGAAGTATTTAGAAAATCCGCAGTAAAGAGGACGAAATTCTCAGGGCTTACAAGGAATATTCAGTTTCTGAACGAGAAAAGTAAAAATTAGAACTGATAGTTTGCCGTTAAGGCCAAAACTATATTCCAAGCTCCTCCATAAGTTCCATAGGGTGTAACGGCAGTTGTGGTAACAACGGAAGTTACAGAATGATGTGATCTAATATTGACAAACAAATGGTCAGATACATAATAGTTTAACCCTAACATGGCATCTAATTCAAGAGTTCTATAATTATTATAAGTAGTTTCTCTTCCATTTTGATCCCATTCTTTACTTCCAATTAAAAACCCCAAACCAGGTCCGAATTCAAGTTCGAATTTTTTCATCTGAAACTGGAATAAAAGTGGAACTTCAATATAATTAAGTCTGGCCTTATAAGATTGGTAATCTCCTTTATCGGGTCTAGCCGGTTTGTGACTGCCTTTTCCTTGATATATGAGTTCATACTGAAATTTCCATTTATCATTAACTTTTGTGTTGGCAAAAGCTCCCACAACAACAGAAAACTTGTAAAACCCTGCAAACCCGTCACCTGTCATTTGGGAAGTATTCATGCCAGCTTTGATCCCCGCATGAAACTTCTTTTCCCTTTCTTGAGCAAACAATGACAAAGTGAATGTGAAGAGTACAATTATAAGAAACAGTTTTCTCATTAGTTATTTAAAGCGTGAACTTCGTCAGCTTGAATAATTTCTCCAGTAACAAGATTTTTTACCGCTACTAGATACACACACTTATGGCTGTCCCAGTTTTCGTTTAACTTGTATGGAAAACACTTTTCTATTGATTCCCCAGTTTTTAAACCTCCTGAAATAAATGCATTTCCATCCAATGGGCCTATTGCATCACGAAACATATGTCTATGTTCATATTCTGTGATGTGCGATGGAGAGGGCAAGTCATAGTCCTTTTGGTCACTAATTACTTTGTCTTCTAATACGAAAATGATTACGGTATAGTCACCATCTAAGTCCGCTAATGCCTTTCCGGTGACACCAATTTGACTTGTTTTATTTACTTCATCATATTGATTGTGAACCTTTAGTTGAATTTTTGGATTTTCTAAACCACCATTATCAACTATTTTTCTGAATTCAGGATCAAATTTTGATCCACCCACTAGCAGACCGGCCCCATCAAGAACGGTTCTATTAAACATAGCTACTGGAGCACCAGAGTTACCAAGAATTTGGTTAAACTCAGTCCCCTTTGCAGTCCTAAAATCTGCTGGATAACCATTCACGGGGTTTGCAAAACTTGTCGCATGGTATGCTACGCTAAATACTTCTTGCTTGAACTCATTATCAACCCAATCAATAATCAATTTTGTTTTGGCAGGACAATTACCGCATGTATGTCCGGTTATTTCTTCAATTAGCATTTTTTTTACGGTAACATTTGCAGTATCACCCCAGATATTAATTGCTCCTGGTACTCGATCACAAGCACTAACTAAAATCCCATCATAAGGATCGTCTATTTTGTCACAAGAATTAAAACTTAATCCAAGTAGGAATAAAAAAATAAGTGAAATTGATTTTTGTATTGTTTTCATAATTACTAAGAATTAAAACGTAGAAGAAACAGATATGGTTAGGCCATTTGAAGCAGGAACTTCTCTACACACTCCTCCGACACAAAATAAACCCGCTTTTTGACGACCATATCCCAAAGATATCCGATTGGCTTTGTAAGTATATCCAGCGGTAATGTAGGGGTAATGAATTTGGTTTTTACTAATTGAATTGCCGTAATTATATTGATCCATCACAGCTACAAAAAAATGAGGGCTATAAGTATATTCAATAATTAATGTTGCCCAATCGCCCATATCTTGTTTAGTCCATAGTCCTTGTAGCTCTGCTCTAATACTATGTTTTCTGTTAACTTTAAAAACCCCTTCTAATACAGCAATATCGGCATATATTTTACCACTCCAGCTTCCATTAATTCCGCCATATTTCAATATGTCGTTATTGGCCATCATGTTCATATACATGGCTTTAAGTTTAAACCACTTTTTAATTTTTCTTTCAACCGTTATGTTTATGTCCTGATAGAACTCTTCTTGTCCGGGCTTGAAAAAATTAGCAGTATAACCTTGCCGGGCAACGTTATCATCATTAAGATGAGTGGAGTCTAATCCAAAAGCTTTTGAAGCATTTATAAATATTGTGGTCCCGTATTTTCCTCCAAGAAAAGTCTTCTTCTTAAGCTTGTAAATGATGTCGGCCTGATAAGCAACTTCACCCATTAATTGAGAAGCATAAGGATATAAAGTAGCCGCTAAATTGTAAGTGTGTTGTTTAGTAAGAGCGGGATTGAAATTAATTAATAGGTTATTAAAGCCTTCGTTTCTGTCAGACCTATAACTCATATTGTCGACAGACTTTGCAGTTAATACTATACCCAACCCCTTTCTAGAGTATGTTCCCGAAAGGTACATTGCTTGTCCATCTTTATAAATGAAATTGTTGTCGGCAGATGGGTCATTCATTTTATGAGCATATTCACCCATAAAACCAAATCCTTTGTATTGAAGATTTAAACGGCCTGAATATGAACCCACGTTTTCAGGAAGATTGTAATTCGGATTATTATCTTCTTGAAATTTACTTACAAAACTAGCTCCGATTTTTACTTTTAATTTCGAATTGTTTAAAGGCTTAAAACCCTCGTTTATACTAAACATAGCATCAAACCCTCTTACAATTCCATCTCCTAATTCAAAGAAATATCTTTGTTTACCAACTAGACCTTTTAAGTATAGTCCATATTTTGTGCTGTACTTTACTCGTATTCCATCAAAGGCATTGTCTACTCCAAGGTTTCTTTCTTCATATGATCGCAACAACAAGCCAGTGCCGAATTGCTCATAAAAGTTTCCAGCTGTGATGTCCAACCCATCTTTACTGTATTGAACATATCGGTATGGAAATCCGCTGCCTTTGTACCTGGGGTCAAAGCCTAAAATAGGGTTCCGATAACTTTCGTATCTTACACCTGCACTAAAAGCTCCTTTGGATATTACAACATTTGCAAAACCATTCATTAAAAACTTCTCAGGAACATTTGGGGCCCCAATAGCGCTATCTTCTTGATAATATTGAGCTCGAGCACTAAAATTCCCATGAATTTCTAATGGCTTAGCCAAGAATCCTTTTACGCCTTCATTATTAATTTGTCCGTAAACAGAATTAAGTGAAATCCCTCCTAAAATAATTGAAGAAAGGGTGATTAATCGAAATATATTCAAAATGTAGATGCTTTATTTTATACTTTTTCCTTCGGCAAGTTTCTTAATTAATTCATATAACTCATATTCATCACCTTCCGAATATGAATTATGCTGCCAAACGATATTGCCTTCTCCGTCAATTAAAAAAGTATGAGGAACATTGTTTACTCCCATTTGTCTTTTTAAATCGGCATTAACATCAATATAAACTTCGTAATCCCAAGCTTGGCCATCAACATAAGGTCTTACTTTTTGCATATTTCTAGCGTCATCAATTGAAATGGCAACTATTTTAACACCAGTTTCTTCAACCCAGTCATCATATAATTCAGCAATATTGTTTAACTCTCTTTTACATGGGCTGCACCAGGTGGCCCAAAAGTTTATAATCATTGGTTTTCCATCATTATTCAATAATGATGTATTGAATTTATTCCCATTCATGTCGAATATTTCGACTGCCGGAATCTTTCTTCCTTCTGCTGTTTGAGCAAAACTTGAAAGACTTAATAAAACTATTCCGATAACAGTAATTACTTTATTCATATTTCTCTAATTTTATGTGGCGAATATAAGGAATACATACTTTAATGCACTTACAATACACCTATTTTGTCTAGCGTGGTACTAATAATTGTACCAAATCCGATACTCCTTCAGTTGCCTTTTTATTTATGACTTCAAAACCGTCCAAATCATCAGTTGTTAAAATATTCGGATCTATGATTATTCTTTTTGATTGTCTTGGCGCATAGTGTATTAGACCTGCTGCTGGATAGACATTTAAGGAAGTGCCCACAACAACAAAAACATCACATTTGCCAATTATGTTTTTAGCATTTTCATATTCAGGAACGTCTTCGCCAAACCAAACTATGTGAGGTCGTAGTTGAAATCCGTTTTCTGAGATATCTCCAATATTAATGTCCGAGTAACCAATATCTTTTGGGGCTTCATTTCCTTTTGAACCCTTTGCCTTTGTTATTTCACCATGTAAGTGAAGAACGTTTTTTGAACCCGCTCTTTCATGTAAATCATCAATGTTCTGAGTAATTATAGTAACATCATAATGTCCTTCTAGCTCCACTAGTTTTATATGTGCATTGTTGGGTTCTACCTCTTTAATATTTCTCCTTCTGAGGTTGTAAAAATCTAGAACCAATTTTGGGTTTTTATTAAATGCAGTGGGTGTTGCAACGTCTTCTATTTTATAATTTTCCCAGAGACCTCCTGAATCACGAAAAGTCTGAATTCCACTTTCTGCTGAAATTCCTGCGCCACTAAAAACAACTAGTTTTTTCATTGAATCAAAGTTAAGAGAATGGAACGGAAATTAAACTGATTTAATTAATAATAGGATAGAGTTCTAGCTCAGATTAAATGATGAATGCACAAATGATAATAACACTGAATTGGCATGTAGATTCCCTATTGTCACCCTATATAAAAAGCTACTTTTACGGGTTAGTTTTAAAAGAAATATATGCGTAAAATCAGTAAGAAAGAAGCGCTTGATTATCACTCTCAAGGTAGAAAAGGTAAGATAGAAGTAAAGCCCACAAAACCATATACTTCGCAGCGTGATTTATCATTGGCTTATTCTCCTGGTGTGGCAGAGCCATGCCTTGAAATTGCTGCTGATAAAAAAAAGGTATTTGAATATACTGCGAAAGGAAATTTAGTTGCAGTAATTTCAAATGGAACGGCAGTTTTAGGTTTAGGCAATATTGGTCCGGAGGCAAGTAAGCCTGTAATGGAAGGGAAGGGACTGCTTTTTAAAATATTTGCTGATATTGATGTGTTCGATATAGAGGTAGATGCGACAAATGTCGATGAATTTGTGAATACAGTTAAAAATATTTCCCCAACATTTGGCGGTATTAACTTAGAGGATATCAAAGCTCCAGAGGCTTTTGAAATTGAAAGAAGACTTAAGGAAGAACTTAATATGCCGGTTATGCATGACGATCAGCATGGAACTGCAATAATCTCATGTGCTGCATTATTAAATTCGTTAGAATTATGTAATAAAAAAATTCAAGATGTTTCAATTGTAGTAAGTGGTGCCGGAGCAGCTGCAATTTCGTGTTGTAGATTATATGTTGCCTTGGGTGCCAAGCGTGAAAACATAATTATGTGCGACAGCAAAGGGGTTATAAAACCTTCGCGAGGAAACTTAGATGAATATAAAAGCCTATTTGCTAATGAGGTAATTCCGAGCACGTTAGGTGAAGCTATGATTGGCTCCGATGTATTTGTTGGTCTTTCAAAGGGGAACATAGTAAGTAAAGAAATGGTGAAAAGCATGGCGAAAGATTGTATCGTTTTTGCTTTGGCCAATCCAAATCCGGAAATTCCTTATGAAGATGCAATTTCCGTAAGAAAGGACATTATTATGGCAACCGGAAGGTCTGATCATCCTAACCAAGTTAATAATGTATTGGGGTTTCCTTTTATTTTTAGAGGAGCTTTAGATGTTCAAGCCACCGCCATTAATGAAGCAATGAAATTAGCCGCAGTAAAAGCCATTGCTAATTTGGCTAAGGAAATGGTTCCTGAAGAAGTAAACTTGGCATATAATGAAAGAAACCTGAGTTTTGGTACTGATTTCATTATACCCAAACCTTTAGATCATAGGCTTTTAACTTGTGTTGCGCCGGCAGTGGCGAAAGCCGCAATTGAAAGTGGTGTTGCTCAAAAAGATATTGAGGATTGGGATGCGTATAAAGAAGAGTTAGAACAACGACTTGGATTAGATAACAAGCTTATGAGTAGCTTGGTAGAACGAGCCAAAAAAGATCCGAAAAAAGTGGTTTTTGCGGAAGCCGATAATTATAAAATTTTACGTGCTGCTCAAACTGTTAAAGATGAGGGGATTGCAGAGCCAGTTTTATTAGGGCCAAGAGCGAAATTGGAAGCTCTAATTGAAAAGTATGAGTTGGAATTAGATGGTGTTCAAATCATTGATCCACGAAGCGAAGAAGAGAACGAAAATCGTGAAAAATACGGGCGAATAATGTACAATATGCGCAAAAGGAAAGGTTATACCTTACCTGAAGCTATTAAGGCTATGCGCGAACGGAACTATTATGGCTGCGTTATGTTGAAGCAAGGTGATGCTGATGCATTGATTTCGGGAATTAGCAGAAACTATCCAGATACTTTACGTCCAGCTTTGCAAATAATCGGAAAAAACCCAAGAAATAAAACGATAGCTGGAATGTACCTTTTGAATACCAAAAGAGGTCCTTTATTTTTGGCTGATACAACTATAAATTTAAACCCCACGGCGCGGGAACTAGCCGATATTACAACACTGACTGCTGAGGCTGTAAGTTTATTCAATATAAAACCCAAAGTGGCATTATTGTCCTACTCTAATTTTGGTTCTTCAAAAGGAGGAGAGACAGATATTATTCAAGAAGCCGTTTCTATTTTACATCGAGAAAGACCAGATATAATAGCGGATGGCGAAATACAAGCAAATTTTGCTTTAGACATAAAAAAAAGAAAAGAGCTTTTTCCATTTTCATTGCTCTCAAAACATAGAGTCAATACACTCATATTTCCAAACTTGTCATCAGGGAATATTGCCTACAAATTCATTCAGGAAATGAGTGATATTGAGACTATTGGGCCAGTTTTGTTAGGTATGAAAAAGCCTGTTCATGTTCTTCAGCTGGGGTCAACAGTTCGCGAAATTGTAAACATGGTTACTCTTGCTGTTGTGGATGCTCAAATGAAAAGCAGAAATAGTAATAAATTAAGTGATATTGACGAAAAAATGAACAACCTAATATGATCGAATATTTAAGAGGAAGATTAATTGAAAAGAATCCGGCCTTTGCAGTTTTAGAGTGCAATGGAATTGGTTATTATGTAAATATTTCTGTAAATACTTATGAGAGTATGGGTTCGGAGGAATTAACCAAATTATATATCCATGAAGTTATCAGAGAAGATTCTCGTTCTGTTTTTGGTTTTGCTGAAGCATCAGAGCGCATATTGTTTCGTCATTTAATATCTGTTAGTGGAGTGGGGGCTAACACCGCAAGGGTGATTTTGTCATCGTACAAGCCTAGTGATATTCATGCGGCAATAATTAATGAAAACTCCGATTTATTGAAATCAATTAAGGGAATTGGAGCCAAAACAGCACTTCGAGTTATTATCGATTTAAAAGATAAAATTCAGAAGGAAGAACCGCAATTAGAAATATCATCGCTTTCAGACAATACTTTGAAAAGTGAGGCGTTATCAGCGCTGCTCGCGCTAGGGTTTGACCGTAATAGGTCTACCAAAGTGTTACAAAAAGTTTACACAAATACGGAGGAAGGTGTTGGTGTAGAGCATGTTATTAAAGAAGCTTTAAAACTATTATAAAGTTTAGTTAACACATCATTTGTATTGCATTTCATTCGGATAATAGCGGTCCTAATATTGGTTGTTGGTTCTTTTAGTTCTAAATCGGCTTTTGCTGGTTTAGAATATGAGGAATTAAACCTTTCTGAAATACTACCAGAAAATGATAGTGCATACGCGCGCGTACATATAGGGGAATTAAAAGACTTGAATTATCAAGCTTTCCCTTTGGATAGCGGTGATACTGACAAAGTTAAGCTCCGTTACCCACTTAAAGATTCGGAAAGTACCGGAATTGGTGAAGGAAAAAAAGGAGGAGTCGATATGGAAGACCCCAAAAACCTTAAGTCGGAGGTGAAATACAACCCAGAAACGGGTAAATATGAAGTGACTCAGAAAATGGGTGATTTAAATTATCGCCCACCAACCTATATGGATTTTGACGAATACATGGAGTATACCAAAAAGAAATCGATGTCCGATTATTGGTTGGATAAACAGTCGGCAGAAAATGAATTTGAAGGAAAAAAGTCAAAAGCTTTTCAACCAGAACTTAAAATTAAAAGCAAAACATTTGACCGGATATTTGGAGGAAATACAATTGATTTAAAGCCATCCGGTTCTGCCGAATTATCATTTGGGCTAAGGATTAGTAAGACCGATAACCCCGCTATTCCAGTAAGAAATAGAAGGGTAACTACTTTTCAATTTGACCAGAATATGCAAATAAATCTTATCGGAAGTATTGGAGATAAGATGAAGATTACTACCAATTATAACACCCAAGCAACCTTCGATTTTCAAAACCAATTTAAAATTGACTATACCGGCTACGAAGATGAAATTATTCAAAAAATAGAATTAGGAAATGTAAGCCTTCCGCTTAATAGTCAGTTGATTACAGGTAGCCAAAGTTTATTTGGAATAAAAACCAAGTTAAAATTTGGAAGATTAACTATGACAACGGTATTGTCTCAGGATAAAGGACAAAAAAGTGAAATAGAAACAAAAGGAGGAGCTCAGGTTAAAGAATTTGAGGTAAAAGCAGACAATTACGAAGCGAATAAGCACTTTTTCTTAGATCAATATTTTAGAGATACCTATGAAACTGCAGTGGCTGACCCTATGGTTTTAAATACGGGTGTAAATATTACTCGGATTGAAGTTTGGGTTACCAATACAAGAACTGATGGTGAAGCTCCGCGGGACGTAATTGCGTTTCAGGATTTGGGTCAATCTGGGACAGATATCTCAAAATTTTATAACGACAGATGGCCAGAATTTGGAAACCCGCCATGGCCGGATAATAACCATAACAAATTATATTCTGAAGTAAATGGAGTTAATGGTTTTGGAAGCATTGAAGGTAGATCAATGGATTTGGCAATTCCAATTCTTAGAAATAAAATGAATTTGGATCCAAGGTTAGATTTTCAAAAAGTGGAATTTGCCAAAAAACTTCAGTCTAATGAATTTACATTTCACCCGCAGTTGGGATACATTTCTTTGAGGCAACAAATCAATACAAACCAAGTATTGTGTGTGGCTTATGAATATACCCTAAATGGTGAAACCTATCAAGTTGGGGAGTTCTCTACCGACTTAGCGGAAAAACCACTTTTGGTGAAAATGCTTCGATCTACCGAAACTAATACTAGAGTACCTATGTGGGACTTGATGATGAAAAACATCTATAGCATTGGTGCATATCGAGTGAAAAAGGAAGGGTTCAGATTTGATATTTGGTACCTAGATCAAAACAAGGGAGTTGATATTAATTTCATTCCAAAGCCAGAAGTGAATGACTTAAGTATGGTTCAATTGCTTGGAATGGATACTTTAGATTTTAATGGACAACCAAGGCGGGATGGTCTATTTGATTTTATTGATGGAATTACAATTAATACGCAAAACGGAAGGATAATAATTCCAAGAGTAGAACCTTTTGGTGATGGACTTAGAAATGCCTTCGTGAAATATACTGGAGACTCTGCGGTGGCGAGGGCTTACATGAGTCTCTATGGTTTTGATTCACTTTATACCAATACTCAGGCAGATGCAAAATATCGTTTTCCTGAACGAAATCGATTTACGTTAAAAGGGAAATATGAAAGTGAATCGAGTAACGAAATACCGCTAAATGCACTGAATGTACCTGAAGGTTCTGTTACTGTAACTGCTGGTGGGCAGAAGTTAGTTGAAAATTCAGATTATACGGTAGATTACAACTTGGGAAGAGTGAAAATAATCAACCAATCAATAATTGAATCTGGTCAACCGATTAAAGTTTCTCTAGAAAGTA
>Ga0115567_10005865_pt1 | contig 11845 bp, 10 predicted proteins | sample COGITO_mtgs_1204_2_FD_88679 | JGI IMG/M metagenome (GOLD analysis project Ga0115567, IMG submission 88679) | Pelagic marine microbial communities from North Sea - COGITO_mtgs_120412 | ecosystem: Environmental > Aquatic > Marine > Epipelagic | place: Germany:Helgoland, sampling site Kabeltonne...
AATTTTGTTGTACTGTGCATAACACAATCTGCACCATGCTCAATTGGACGTTGCCCAAAAGGACTCATAAAGGTATTATCAACAGCAAATTTTATATTACCCTCTTTACATATTTTTGAAACCGCAGCAATATCAGTTACTTCAAGCATAGGATTTGTAGGCGTTTCAATAAAAACCCACTTGGTTTCTGGCTTGATTGCTTTTTTAATATTTTGCACATCCGTTGTATCAACAAAATCAAATTTCAAACCATGGTTACTCAATACTTGAGTGGTCATTCGATAGGTACCACCATAAACATTTCTAGAAATTATTATATGGTCACCTTGCTTTAGATGTTGTAATAGTGCCGTGGTTGCAGCCATACCACTTGAGAATGCAATTGCATCATAGCCACCCTCTAAAGAAGCTATATTTTTCTCTAGCCTTTCACGAGTTGGATTAGTGCCTCTTGAATAATCAAAGCCTTTATTTTTCCCGATTCCATCTTGAACATAAGTAGAGGTTAGGTGAATTGGTGGGGAAATAGACCCGGTTGAAGGATCGGGCTTATTGCCTACATGAATGGCATTGGTTTCAAATTTATTTTCTTTTGACATAATTTACACCTCAGTATAACCTTGATTTAAATATTGCTGCAATTTTTTATATTTAATTTGAATCTTTTCTCCACTAGGAGATTGAACATTTATTTTCTCATTTCTTCCAATTTTTTTATCAACAGTAACTGGAGTCGTTGGTTTTTTTTGACTCGCACTTCTTGACGGTTGCCCAACAAACCCCATTCCCGTGGTGTCTTGGTGTTCTGTTTTAATATTTCTTACACTATTTGACGATAATGATGGCGCTTGATCCATCCCCTGTAATTGAGTACGGAAAATTCTTTGAGCCGTAACAGCATTCATGTCTTTCATCATCTCTTGAAACATTCCAAAACCCTCAGATTTATACTCTAATAAAGGGTTTTTTTGTCCATAGGCTCTAAGATTTATACCTTCTCGTAATTGATCCATAGCATATAAATGGTCCTTCCATTTTTCATCTATCGTCCTTAAAATAACAAATCTTTCAAAACCCCTGATTACTTCTGGAGAAACTAACGACTCTCTCACTTTGTAGACAGACTCTGCTTCGCTAGTGACCCAATCAATGAGTTCATCCGAACTAATATCTTCTTTGCCTAGTTCTGAAACTAATTTTTGATGACTAACATCAACTAATAAATGAGTAGCAAAATTATTGCGTATTAAATCCCAATCCCAATCAGCCATAGAATCAATTCCCGCATGGGACTCAATCTCGTCAATGATATAGTCTTCAATAACCTGCATGACTGTCTCTCTCATATTCTTTCCAGAAAGAGCCTGACTTCTCAAGTCATAAACGACTTGCCTCTGTTGATTCATTACATCATCATATTCGAGCAAATGTTTTCTTACGCCAAAATTTCTTACTTCAACTTTTTTCTGAGCATTGCCGATAGCTCGAGTAATCATCCCAGCCGTAATTACCTCACCTTCTTCAATCCCCATTCTATCCATGATGCTCGCTACTTTATCTGAACCAAATAATCGCATCAAATCATCTTCAAGAGATAAATAAAACACCGACGAACCTGCATCACCTTGTCTACCTGACCTACCCCTTAATTGCAAATCGATTCTTCGAGAATCATGCCGCTCGGTTCCAAGTATATGTAAGCCACCTGCTTCTTTAACGCCGTCACCGAGTTTAATATCTGTACCTCTCCCTGCCATATTCGTAGCAATAGTCACTGCACTTTTTTGACCAGCTCTAGCTACAACTTCAGCTTCTTTTTCATGCTGTTTGGCATTTAAAACACTGTGCGGAATGTTTTTTCTTTTTAACATCCTGGCTATAAGCTCAGACGTCTCAACAGCTATCGTACCAACAAGTACTGGCTGCCCCCGATGGTGCGCGGCGACTATTTCATCTACAACAGCATTATATTTTTCTCTTTTAGTCTTATAAACTAAATCATCTCTATCGTCTCTTGAGATGTCACGGTGAGTTGGAATGACAACGACCTCTAATCCATATATTGACCCTAACTCTTCGGCCTCAGTCTCCGCGGTACCCGTCATACCAGAGATTTTGTCATAAAGCCTAAAATAGTTTTGGATTGTAATCGTTGCTAATGTTTGCGTTTCCCTCTCAATTTTTACGCTTTCTTTTGCCTCGAGAGCTTGATGCAAGCCATCGGAGTATCTGCGTCCCGCTAATATTCTCCCAGTAAACTCATCTACAATCAACACTTTACCTTCTTGGACAACATATTCAACGTCTTTTTCATACATTGTATAAGCTCTAAGAAGCTGATTAAAATTATGGATTTGCCCGCTCCTTTGAGCATGGAATTGATGAGCCTTCTCTTTTTCTATTTCTTTTGCACTACTGTCCAAATCTTGTTTTTCATCTATTTCTAGAAGAAGTTCTCCTATGTCAGGAATGATAAAAGTCTCAGGGCTATTGGGAGCTAAAACATTTCTTCCTTTTTCAGTAATATCCATAACATGCGATTTTTCATCAACAGAAAAATATAAATCGTCATCTACTTCATGTAATTTTTTATCTCTTATGTATTCCGATTCTACGCTCTGAGATAATTTCAGCGTGCCTGGTTCTTGAAAAATCTTCATAACCTGTGGATGCTTAGGCAGGGCCCGCTTAGCCTGCAATAATTTTAACCCTGCTTTGTCTTTATCCGATTCTAATAATTCTTTTACATCTTTAATTAATTCTGATACTAAAATATTTTGTTTTCTAACAAGGTCTTGGACATCGGGTTTTAACTTAACAAACGTGTCATCAACTGGCGCATCAACAGCCCCTGAAATAATTAAGGGAGTCCTAGCTTCATCGATTAAAACACTATCCACCTCATCTACTACAGCAAAGGCGTAATCTCTTTGACACAACTCATCTGGGTGAAGCGCCATATTGTTTCGAAGATAATCAAAACCAAATTCGTTATTTGTTCCGTACGTTATATCGCAGGCATACATTTCGCGACGCTTAACATTATCCATTGAGTTCAAAATAAACCCGACTGTTAGGCCTAGTCTTCTATAAACCTCGCCCATCCATTCAGCATCTCTTTGCGCTAAATAATCATTTACAGTAATAACATGCACGCCTCTTCCCGTAAGTGCATTTAGATAGATTGGCATTGTAGCAACAAGCGTTTTTCCTTCACCTGTTTTCATTTCAGAAACCTTACCATTATGAAGTACCATTGCACCTAACAGTTGGACATCATATGGTATCATATTCCATTCTTCGTTCTGGCCTGAAACCCTAAAAGTTTGCCCAACCATTCTACGGCAGGTCTCTTTAACCATTGCAAAAGCTTCCACCATAACATCATCTAAAGCTTTTTGTTCTGCTTCTAATATTTTCTTCTTTAATTCATTGCCCTCTAGATCATTTTCATATTTCACTTTAGCATCTTCTCTGGCCTGATTAACTAAAGTTTTTAGCTCTAATGTCCTATCTACAAGATCTTGATCAGACTTAGATTCAAGCCCGCCATAAAAATCATTGATATTTTGAACAATTGGAAATATTTTTTTTATATACCGGGTGGAACTGGTTCCAAAAATCTTCTTTAAAAACATTTAATTCTCTTTGCTATAATTTTTATAGATCGTATCTAAAATACCGTTGACGAAGCTTGAGCTCTCTTCAGTACTATATTCTTTTGCTATTTCAACCATTTCACTTATGGTCACTTTAGGCGGTACGTCGCTAATGTGATAAATTTCACTTACACCCATTCTGAGGAGTATTTTATCAAGAATGGCTACTCTTCCATATTCCCAGTTTTGGAGACACTCTGTAATTAAATCATCAGCCCATGATTTTTTTTCAACAACACAATGAAATAATTCCTTCATATACTCATCATCTTCCGACTCATTAAATGACTGATCATATAATTCAAGAATATCAGTTGGATAGCCATTATTTATTTCAAGAGCATATAGTGCCTGCATGGTGTACTCCCTTGCTTTACGCCTGGGATGTTTTTCAATGGTTTTTTCAATCATATTCATCCTAATGGGACAACCCACCCAAACGGGTCTTCGATATTTTCATATTGTATATCGATAAGTTTTTCTCTGATTTTTTTTGTCATAGATGCATTATAACTGGTCTCAAATTGAACTTTATTATTTTTATAATTAATGCTCCCAGCTGGTGCAACAACAGCAGCTGTTCCAGTAAAAAAAACCTCATCAGCATTTAATAAATCTTCAACAGTGACATCTTCCTCATAAACTTCTAAATCAAATAATTCACGAGCTACCTTAATGGTTGAATCTCTAGTAATCCCAGGAAGAATAGATCCTTGTAAAGCGGGTGTTTTTAAAACATTCCCCTTAAGAACAAAAACATTTGCCGATCTCGCCTCATCAATAATATTTTCATCTGAAGAATTTAAAAATATAACCTCATCAAATCCTTCTAATGTAATTTCTTTGTAGGGTAGCAATGTGCCCGCATAATTACCAACGGCTTTTGCAAAACCAATGCTTTTTGTTGCAATTCTGTGATATTTATCTGTTAAAATAGTATCTAACATTTTTAAGCCTGATTTAAAATATGAGCCTACAGGGGTAGCATAAACCAAGAAAGTATAATCATCTGAAGCTTTTACGCCTAGCATCGGCCCATCTCCATAGGCTAGAGGCCTAATGTAGAGACTCCCCTGCTCTTGAGTTGGTAAAAAATCAGAATTATCTTTTACAACTTCTTGCACTGCATTTAAAAACAACCCCTTAGGTAATTGAGGAATACATAGGCGTTCTGAAGATGAAGAAAATCTTGCGGCATTTTCTTCAATTCTAAAACCAACTACTCTATCTTTTGAAGTTCGATATGCTTTGGTTCCTTCAAAAATTCCTTGACCGTAATTTAATATTGTAGATGCCGGGGACATACTTACGTTGCCATAGGGAATTAATCCTTCGACCTGCCATTTTTTTTCGGCTGTATAAATAGCCTTAAACATACTTTTGGTTTCATGAGCATAAAAACCAAGGTTATCCCAATCTATGTCTTTTTTGTTCATCATAATTTTTCAACTATCATAGCAGATGCTTCTCCGCCACCGATACAGAGCGTTGCCAAACCAAGATTTTTATCATACTTACCTAAAGAATGAACGAGAGTTGTCAATATTCTTGCTCCTGAAGCACCAATTGGATGGCCCAATGCCACTGCACCGCCGTGAATGTTAACTCTAGTTTCATCTAGTTCAAAGTCTTCAATCGCTGACATTGCAACAGCTGAAAAAGCTTCATTTATTTCCCACATATCTATATCGTTTTTTGTTAACCCTGATAAGCTTAATATTTTTTTAATAACTTGACTCGGAGCAGTTGTGAACCATTCTGGCTCATGCGCAAAAGAACAATGAGCGACAATTTTCGCCAGGGGTTTTAAGTTGTATTTTTTTACATTTTCTTTAGACATTAAAGTTATCGCAGCCGCACCATCATTTAGCTTTGATGCATTTGCAGCTGTAATAGTGCCGTTTTTATCGAAAACAGGCTTTATTTTAGATATTTTTTCAAACTTAGCTCTTCCTGGTTCTTCATCTTTCTCTACTAAATCAATCGAAACCAATTCACTTTCAAAAGAACCATTGGAAATCGCATTTTGTGCACGCTCATAAGATCGTACCGCAAAATTATCTTGCTCTTCTCGCGAATAACCTTTTTTTGAAGCTAGCATTTCAGCGCAACTACCCATGTGCATATCGTTGTATGCATCCCATAATCCATCATGAACCATGCTGTCTAACATTTTATTATGACCAATTTTAGTAGGATTCTTTGTCATAAGAAGCGGCGCGTTTGACATGCTCTCCATGCCACCGGCTATGATTGCATTAGCACCATGGGATTTAATGGCACCATCTGCTAGCATTACCGCTTTTAATCCAGAACCACACATTTTATTTATAGTTAAACATTCAATATTTTGATTCAAGCCGGATAATAAAGCGGCTTGTCTGGCTGGAGCTTGGCCTAGTCCAGCAGATAGAACGTTACCCATTATGACTTCGTCATATTTATTTTTTCCAATTTCTTCACTATTCGTCAGCGCTTTTATAACCTCAGCGCCTAGTTTAGGCGCAGAAAATGATGATAATTGCCCACCAAAAGAGCCAATCGGAGTTCTTAGCGCACTTACGATGTAAGATTCATTCTTCATATCTTAATCCCTGTTTTTTTGATCATTCTCATCATAGGCAACTATGATTTTTTTAACTAATGGATGTCTGACAATATCAGATTCATCAAAATATGTAAAACCGATACCTTCAACATCTTGTAAAATGTTTTTAGCTTGAATTAATCCAGAAAGTTTATTTCCAGCTAAATCTATTTGGGTTGTGTCACCATTAATAATTGCTTTAGACCCCATGCCTAATCTTGTAAGAAACATCTTCATTTGCATTGCCGTACTATTCTGAGCTTCATCAAGAATTATAAATGCATTATCAAGAGTCCGACCTCTCATATAAGCCAAAGGAACGATTTCAATATTTTTATTTTCAATCAATGCTCCTAATTTTTTTTTCGGTAACAAGGCATCCAATGCGTCATAAAGAGGAGATAGATAGGGATCTACTTTTTCTTTCAAATCGCCGGGCAAAAAGCCTAGGTTTTCTCCCGCTTCAACTGCGGGGCGGCAAAGAATTATTCTATCAACTTCATTCTCTTCTAATGAAGAGAGTGCAAAAGCCATCGACAGAAATGTTTTACCAGTTCCCGCTGGGCCTATACCAAAAGCTATATCATTTTGAATAACGTTTTCTAAAAAAGAGACTTGACCTTTTGTGCGAGGGCCAATCACTCCCTTCCGACTTTTATAAACAATATTATTTTTATTTATTGTTCCATTTGAGCTTGTACTATTTGTTTTAATAAGCTTAATTAAATTGCTTACATCAGTAGAATGCAGAGCTCCTTTACTGGAAAAGGTTCCACTCATCTCTTTAAAAAGGCTATCAACTTTTTGAATGTCATCATCATTTCCATTAATAGATAAACGACCACCTCTAGCTGAGATAGAGACAGGAATACTTGACTCTATTAGCTTAATGTGCTGATCTCCAATGCCAAGCATATCCGCTAATTCAATTGATTTTAGTTCTATAATTTTTTCCATATCTAGGAATAACATCGTAATTTTGTACATATAAATTTACACATTCCAATGGTCTAATACTCAATAATGAAATTCATCTTTTCCCTTTCTAGACTCCTAATATTAATACTCTGCGTATTTAAGTCATGGCAATGTAGCAGCCAAAAAATAGAATTAGATCATGCTCAGTCCCAAAATATAGATTTTCTTATTGAGCAAGCTAAAATGCTTTGGGAACAAAGATCTGATTCGACTGCTTTGAAAAATGCAAATCACATTCTAGGTCTTGCATATGATGTTGAACAAGACAATCCTGAAATTTTAGAGCTATACAGCAAATCTCTTTTTTTTCAAGGTATGTTCTTAGAAGAAGATAATAAAATAAAAGATAGTCTGTTTTTAAAAGGATCTGAAATTTCAAAAACAGCGGTTTTAAGTAATTTCGCATTCAAACAAAAATTAAACAATATGATTGGTGATTCAAGTTTTAAAATTTTATCTACACTTTCAGAAGCGCCCAAAGAGCTAATTCCTGCAATGTATTGGTGGGCCACAAATAAGTTATGGTACCTAAATAATAAAGCAGCTATTGAACGTATACACCACAGAGAATTACTAGAGGTAATTATGCATAGAATAATTTCGCTTGAACCTGAATATGAGCAAGGGGGGGCATATAGATTTTTTGGGGTCTTTTATAGTCGGATACCTGGTGTAGAGTTAAATCAGTCAAAAATTTATTTTGAAAAAGCGATTACATCATCTGAAAATTATTTTGGTAATAAAGTTCAAAAATCAGAATTTTATTATCAAAAAGCTGAAGACAAATCATCCTTTTTAACACTACTGAAATCAGTAATAAAACTTGATGCGTCTATTTATCCTGAAATAATGGCAGAAAACATGTTTTACCAAGAAAGAGCCAAATTACTGCTCAGGCAGCAAGACACTTTATTTGAATAAACCAGGTAACTAGAAAATGATTAAAACATCAATAATAAAATTATTTACCCTAATGGTTCTGTTAACCTTTTCTTCCCCTTTGTCTGGTCAGTCAGATAACTACTTAAAACGAGCAATATCAGCAATGGAAGTCGGCTTATTTGAAGAATCATTAAAGCAGCTTAATAATGCACTTAAAAATGAACCGAAAAATGCCCAAATTTATAAATTAAAAGCTCTTCTTTACGAAGCCTTATTAGAAGATGAAAATTCAATTCTTGCTTGGAAAGATTGTATTCGTTATTCAAAAGATCAAGAAATAATCAATGAAGCCAATATACATTTAGAATACTTAAATGGGTTTTAACTTGTTCAAAAACAAATTAATATTTTTTGTAATAATATCTTTAAATGTAAGTTGCTTTGATGCTCCCGCAATAAATGAAAGCTATAATTTTGACCTAGTAAGTGTTATAAATCTTAATAAAATAGCTGACCATGTAAATAGGCCTGGTTCAGGACAAATAATGGAAGACAACATATCGTTTATGTTCATGAAAAATGGTTTCAACGTATCTCAACTTAACAATAATAAAACAGTGATTAACCTAAATAACAAAGGTAAAAAGACACTTACATTGTCGTGCACATTAACAGATTATACAGATAGAGAGACCATTCTAATCCCCTATCGACTTGAAGATAAAGGGACGATTGAAACTACAATCACTCAATCGTCGGCTTCCAGCGGCAGTGAAAAAAATGCTATTGCGACAACATCTACCACCACCACTACAGACGGTGGCTCGATCCAAGAAAGCGGAAAAATTGAATATACTCAAGCGAGAGTTGGAGTAATACTAAAAATCAAAGATGAAGACACCGGCCTTTTAGTTTGGACTCATTCTTATTGGTATAGTGGTATAGAACTATCAAGCACAACACAAATATGTGCAAAAAATTCCGTCGGTTTAATAAGTAAACTATTTAATAATTAATTAGTTACTATCTAGCTTAAGCCCTAGATCCTTAAGCTGATTATTATCGACATAACTTGGGCTTTCATCCATTAAAGATGTAGCTGATGTAGTTTTTGGAAATGCAATGACATCGCGAATATTTTCAGTTCCAGCTAACAGCATTACTAACCTATCAAACCCAAATGCAATTCCTCCATGTGGAGGAGCACCATATCGTAGCGCTTCCACCAAAAACCCAAATTTTTCTACAGCCTCTTTTTGAGTTAACCCTAAAAGAGAAAAAACTTTTTCTTGAATTTCTGGAGAATGTATACGAATAGAACCACCAGCAATTTCATGGCCATTCATTGTTAAATCATAACCGCGACTTAGAGCGGTAGCTGGTTCACTATTAAGTTTATCAATGTCAGACTCTCTAGGGGCTGTGAACGGGTGGTGCATGGCCACATAACGGTCGCTTTTTTCATCAAAATCAAACATAGGAAACTCAGTAACCCAAATAGGGTTAAATAAATTTTTATCTGTTAATTTTTCTCTAGAAGCTATCAAAGTACGAAGTTTTCCTAGTGTTTTACATACAATATCTTGCTGATCTCCAACGATTAATATTATCTCATCATTTTTAAGGTTTAAACTTTTAACCATATTTTTTTGTAAAACTTCAGAAAAAAACTTTGATATACCGCCACTAAGGCTTCCATCTTGAAATTTCATCCACGCAAGTCCTTTAGCGCCGCTTTTTTTAGCAATATCAGTTAACTCATCTATTACTTTCCGTGAGAACTTAGCTCCCGAATCAACAACGATAGCCTTGACAAATTCAACATTACTAAAAGCTTTAAATTCAGATTTATCAGTAAACGGCTTGATATCAATAAGTTCCATACCATACCTTGTGTCTGGCTTATCCGAACCATATCTCTCCATCGCTTCTTTATACGTAATTCTAGGAAACGTATCGGGCAGATCTATGTTCTTCACTGATTTAAAAATATGTCTAGTTAAGTTTTCCATGTGCGAGAAAATAGTTTCTTCATCCACAAAAGACATTTCAATATCTATTTGAGTGAATTCTGGTTGTCTATCTGCTCTGAGGTCTTCATCTCTAAAACACTTTACAACTTGAAAATATCTATCATACCCTGATATCATTAAAATTTGTTTATATATTTGTGGAGATTGAGGCAATGCATAAAATTTACCTTTTTGAACGCGACTAGGTACCAGAAAATCTCGAGCACCTTCTGGAGTCGATTTCATTAAAATAGGAGTCTCAATTTCAAGAAAATTATTTTTTGAAAGATATTTCCTTACAGCCTGATATGTTTCGTGTCTAGTAATAATGTTATTTTGAAGTTCATCAAATCGCAACTCGAGATAACGATATTTTAATCTAAGCTGCTCTTCAGAACTATTGCGATCAGTTAGCACAAAGGGCAATGTGGAAGCTTTATTCAACAATAAAAATTTAGATACAGCTATTTCTATTGCGCCCGTCTTCATTTTGGTATTTTCAGCGCCACCATCTCTGATTTTAACTATACCCTCTACAGAAATAACATCTTCACTGGACAGTTTTTTAATGCTATCGAATTCATTAATAAAAGTAGTTTCATCAAGAACTAGTTGCGTTTTACCATACCTATCTCTTAAATCGATAAAAACAACTTTACCATGCAACCTTGATGTGTTGACCCAGCCATTTAATATGACTTTTTCACCTATGTAAGATTTGTCTAACTCTCCGCAGGTATGTGTTCGTTTATACATTATAAGAATATAAAGTAAAAAGAAAATGCATTAAAAATAAAAAGAGGATTTACAGGTGAATTCAATCAAGATTATTTTTTGGATACTCTCAGCCTATTCACTGCTCTTAATAGTGATGCCTCTAAACGCATATTGTCAATAGGCTCTTTGGTATTTTTTTTTCTCTGGCTTGCTCTTTCCAGAGCGCCAGAAGCTCTTTTAACATCTATCTCGTTAGATCGCTCGACTGATTCTAATAATAATTCAACTTTATTATCCAAAATCTCAACAAAGCCACCACTAGTAGCGTACCATTCAACATCATCTTTAGTCTCAACTTTGATTTCTCCAACATCAAGAGCAATGATACCGTTTCTATGGTTTTTCATCACACCAAAGGACCCATCAATGCCAGGGCACCTTAAATACTTTACATTTTCTTGATTAACAACCCTAATAGGCGTTACAATTTCAACAACAAAAGAGTCCACTATGCAGCTGCCTTTTTGTCCTTTTCAATGGCTTCATCTATCGTCCCAACATAAGCAAAAGAATTTTCAGCTAGATTGTCAACATCTCCATTTATAATAGCTTCAAACCCAGAAATCGTATCTTCTAGACTAACATACCTTCCTTCAAAACCAGTGAACTGCTCTGCAACAAAAAAGGGTTGACTCATAAATTTCTGCATTTTCCTAGCCCTTGAGACTGTTTGTTTATCATCATCTGATAATTCATCCATGCCTAAAATAGCTATAATATCTTGTAAGTCCCGATACTGCTGTAACACAGATTGTACTTTTTGAGACACATCATAATGACGATCTCCAATAATTCTAGGGTCTAAAATCCTTGATGTCGAGGCCAGAGGATCTACAGCAGGATAAATACCAAGTTCAGCAATTTTTCTTTCAAGAACTGAAATAGCATCCAAATGAGCAAATGCAGTTGCGGGAGCAGGATCAGTCAAATCATCCGCTGGAACGTAGACC
>Ga0115567_10005867_pt1 | contig 11843 bp, 21 predicted proteins | sample COGITO_mtgs_1204_2_FD_88679 | JGI IMG/M metagenome (GOLD analysis project Ga0115567, IMG submission 88679) | Pelagic marine microbial communities from North Sea - COGITO_mtgs_120412 | ecosystem: Environmental > Aquatic > Marine > Epipelagic | place: Germany:Helgoland, sampling site Kabeltonne...
GAGAGCCCGGGGGGAAAGAGCCCAGAGAGCCCGGGGGGAAAGAGCCCAGAGAGCCCGGGGGGAAAGAGCCCGAAGAGCCCGGGCGGGAAGCTCGGCGGGAACAGCCCCAAGAGCCCGGGGAAGACGGAGGCCAATGGCGAAGGCACCGCCAGCAGCCCGCGGAGAAGGCGCGCTTCTACCGACGGCAACAGTTCCCCCTGGCCCGTGGTGGGGCCAGGTGCAGAGGAGCTCTCGGCAGCGTCGACCCCAGCGTAGTACGTGCCCACTTGCCCCCACTCCCCCCGCCCACTGACTCACTGCAGAGGAATGGTGTCGCCCGCGAATGTGCCGGAAAGTGTGCCGTGCTGACGAGCCGGCGCGCCACTCGCAGCCGACATTGCGGCGGAAGTGGAAAGCATGCACAGGATGTATCGCGCAGCGCTGGTTCGCCGCTCGAGGGCGCGACATTCGACTCGTTCCGGCGCAACACTGAAGCTGCGGTTCAGTGAAAACAGCGGCAACGGGCGGTTGCAGAAGAGGAGTCGTCCAACGCTCGCGATATAAAGCACCACCCTGGCGTCTGCTGCGGTCCTGAGAAATCTCCCCTCCCACTTTATTGCATATGCCTCTCGGAGAACTGCATGCGCGTTGGCTCGCTCACTCGCTTCCTTCTCTACACATCACTAGCGCCGACTGCTTCTGTCTCGAGGCCACGACAGCCACTCTACCTTCACCCCCCACCACACCTACCTCGCGCCTGTGGCCGCGAGCCCTACGAGCTGCTTGATCTGATCGTAGAGCACAAGCTGTGTCGAGACGATTGAGAGCATGTGCACGAGCCGCGCGCGCGTCCCGCGGAAGTAGTCCGCGGGCCCAAACGACGCAAGCACCTCCGCGAGCGACGCGCCGCCCCGCTGCTTGTTCACCTCAGATAGCACCGAATCCCCAGGCTACGGACGCTCACCCCGCGTCGCTTGCTCAGACCTCGCGCGCCCCACCCCGCTTGCACAGGCCGCGCGCGCGCTCGGGAAGGAGGGGGCACCTGGGACGCGAGGGATGACAGAGCAGCCGCGACAAGCGAGCACGAGAGTGAGACGACAAACCGCACGGTCGCGTCGGGCGCTGTCACGCCTTGTGCCCCGAGCAGCGTGTACGCCTCTGTCGTGAGCAGCTCGTACGAGACGAGCTGCACGACCGTGTAGGGGATCATCTTGGCGAGGATCGCGGGGAGCCCCGACATGATTTCCCAGCCGCGCTCCTCGAGAAGCTTCGGCAGTGCGTCGAACACTTCAGACCCAAAGGACGGCTCAGCCACGAGACGGATCCGCGTGGCCTCCAGTGGGCACAAGCAAGTGGACCCGATCGTCTCTGCGCAGGTCGCTGCCAGGCACAGCGCGAGCAGGCTCGCGTCTGGCAGCGCGTCTGCGGCGAGTGGCTTCAACACCTCGTACATCCCGTACTTGAGAGACCCCTGTATTGCGTAGCCTACGAGAGTCGAGCCCAGTCCTGACGCCAGTGCCCCCGGTCCCTCAGCTGACAGGATCGTCCCCGCCGCAGAGACGATCCCAGCGCCCTTGAGACTCGCGTCAGTTTGCAAACGCGTCTTCACCACATCGATAGGGACCGTCCACCCGTGACTAGCAGACGCACTGATGCTGCCGGCGAGAAAGTACTTGTACGCGTCTGGTTTCACGCTTGCAGCCGCTTCGAGGACAGCCCCGACGTGCAGAGGATCCGCTTGCCTAGGCGAAGGATGACAATGGTCGGTCAGCACGCGCACAGCCACGCCTCAGGGATGAGCCCTATCGGACGGCTCTAGAGCACATCGAGAAGTGGGAAACACACATGGACAACCCCGCGACCCTCGTGCCGTAACGACTCCTCACCGCGTCGCACAGCCTGGGCGGGGCCAGCGAAGCTTGCGGTGTCCAGGCGCCAGGGCCAGGGAGAAAGCAGGCGCCCTCTTGACTCATGGTGACAAGGGCTAGCAGTAGCGCCGGAATGCCGCGAGCACGGAGCGGCAACATGCCCACAGCCGGCCCCGGCGCGCCCCTGCAGGCCCTAGTGCCCCGGCGTCAAGAGCTGGGAACTGGCAAGGAACACAGAAAGGAACACCACCCCGTTTTGTTTATGTCAGCGATCCTGTGACTGAATGTAAAGCAACACAGCGCGCTCTCCCGCATGTCATCCTCTTCGAACCCCGCGTGGGCCCCTTGCAGCACGCAATCTGGGAGGCGCTGAGCCACCCCCGCGCCAGGCAGCGCGTGCCTGCGACGCAGCAAGCAGCACCGCCGCTCTCATCATCTCAGAGAAGCCGGGCCGACGCGCCTCCGCTCAGAACCTTGGCGAGCGCCGCCTCGTGCACGACCTTGCCGCGGTGCATGTCGATGATGCACTGCCACGCCGAGCCAGCGCGCCCCACGTCAGCCGCGATCCACCACAGCCGGGCGCGGGGCCCGCGCAGTCGGCCAGGTCCGCCTCAGGTTGGGGCGCGGCGCCCGCGGCACGCAGCCGGGGGCTCGGACCTGCCACGGGCTGCCTGCGACGCGCAGGTTGCGGTAGCGGCCCGTCTGCTGCTTCGTCGATGCCTGCGCGCGGAGGACGGCGGTTGGCGCGGCACGGGTAGGGGCAACAGTAGGGAGGGAGGGAGTGAGTGTACAGTAGGGACACGGGTAGGGGCAACAGTAGGGGGAGGGGGGGGGGCGCGGCGTGGGACGCGCAAGTGCGCGAGGACAAATGCGAACAGCGACAAGCCACCGGTCAAGGGCCACGCGTCTTCACCCCCCCACATCCCTCAGCCCCGCGGGGGCAGTAACCCGCACCTGCACGTCGTAGCGGGTGAGGTCGCGCGTGCGCTCCCCCCCGAAGAAGGTGTGAGTCGTGAGAGCCACCTGTCGGCCCGCGGCCGAGTCAGCGCGCATGAAGCCAGGCCGCGCGCGCGCGCGGGTGCCAGACGCACCCGGTCGACTTTCTCCCCAGGCTCCCCAGGCGTGATGGCGAGGCGAACGATGTGGTGCGTGGCGTGCATCCAGACCATGTAGCAGATGAGGCCGGCGAGCGGCGTGCCAAGCGAGCACCACCACAGGTTAACCGCGGCGCCCTCTGCGACAAGGTTCCAGAGGATAAGCCCCACCTACCGCCCCCGCCGTTCGTCAGAGGCCGCGGCGGCTGGTGCAGTCGCGCGGGCGTGGTTTGACAGCGGGCAACCCGCGGCGGGCCGCGGGCAGCGGGCGGGGAGCATGCACCCAGCCCCCGAAGTGGCATGCGGTGCCAGTCCCCATGATCCGAAACAGCCAGGCCTCCGGGCATCTGTTCGCCCGACGCAACGGCACCACCGACATCAGCTTGCTGGCCAGAACGTGCGTGGGGCCTGATTCTCAGGCGTTGGTCTGACGCGAGGGCCACCGACAGGCCCCGCTCGCCCTGCGCAATTCAGCTCTAGAGCGGCAAGGGGCGCCGCCAACCTGAAAACTTCTGTCTCCACACCGATTGGCAGCCCCGCAAAGCCCTCGACCACACCATTCAATGCATCCGGAACACCCTTTCCACTCGTTTTCTTGTACTTGCCCAGCGACGCAGACTTGGCTAGCCCCCGCCGTTGCGCGCCACGCTCCCACGCCGCACCCGATCCACACACACCGAGCCTCGCAGAGTCAGACGGTGCCGACTGGCCAATTGATCTAGTCCAGATTACATCCAGCTTCGCCAGCGCCGTTCCTCTCGCTTCGTCAGGCGGAGAACACGCCACGGAGCGGCTTGCCCCCGCAGCAGCGCGAGCGGCATCCTGCATTGTGTTCCACGGGCCAATTGAAGCAATAATCCCAGGAATGTGAGAGGCCCCGGGCGAGCAGGGGCTAACGGACAGTCGACACGGCGCTAGGGGTCTCGTTGGTGTCCGTTGACCCGTGTGGCGGAGTGCTCTCATCAAGGCTCGCGACGCCATGGGATCCTTGTTAGTAGTTAGGGTGTGTAGACTTTCATCTCGATTAGTCTACTTCCAAAGGCCTGTTGATTGCCCAAGGTCGGGTTGGGAGGGGGGCGCACGCAGGGAAGTCACCATGGAGGGTTTCGCGTGCGCTGAAAAGTGTGATAGCGCCCTTGGAATCTGCCGTATCCTCCAGGTATGCCGCCGTTCTCTTGGCTAGGCCTAAAACTCGCCCCGTCGCATGCGCTGTCAGGGCAAGAGGCAGCGTTCCAGACGGCCGACGCACCGTTTGCTGGGCTGCGGCCTGTGCGCACCTGACGTGCCTCTGCCGGGATGTGCAGGCGGTAGTTGCTGGGCTTCTCCTCTTCATCGGAATCACTTGCCAGTTCTGGTCGGGAATGAGTGTAAACGACGTACCGCTGAGCTCCCTCTGCGAAACCTACTCCGGAGACCCCGCGGTGATGGCGCGGGAGGATTTCGCTGCACTGTTCAATTGGTATGAAACCACGGTACCGCAGTGTAGTAAGCGTAGCTGCGTGCCATTCGACGGCGCTGCCGCCTTCTTCCAGCTCGGGCAAGAATCACTGCAGCAGGACGGCCGGACTGACATGCTTCGCTACGCGGACGCGCACTTCTACTGCAAGCACGTGCCAAAAGAGGTCGACCAGCAGGTTGGGACTTGCCTCGACAAGATCACTGCTACACCGGACAAAGATCCGCAGCCATGCAGGTTGTGGCCAAACCAAGTTTCGTCGCCAGATGACAACTCCAACTGGTGCGTCCGCACCAAAAGATAGCAAACCCTGCCCTGGGAAAGGCAGCCAATCCAAAGTGGTGCGCAGCGCGGCACGTTGTCTGCTTGGCCATTTTCAGCAGAGCGTGCATATGCGGAGCCAACGATAGATGGCTGTGAAAGGAGCGGCGATCGTCCTCACGTGCGCTGATGTCCGCAACAGGTTTCTCGCCAAGTCGCAGGCGCAGCGCGGGGCTGTGTTCCACGTGAACTGCCAGGACAAGGCAAATGTATACAAGAGCTTTCTCGTCGCGCTATTCGGTGCAGCTCCAGCAAAGCCCTCGCACGCCCAACTGTTGCGCTCTTGACATGCATCCAGCTGTGCCTGGTCCAGCTGATCCCTCGCTCTGAAATGCCGACTCCCCTGCCACGACATTTCCTGCTCGCGACACCTTTTCTACAAAGCTTTTAACCCCATCGTCTATACAGGCGCGGCGACTGGCAGAACAGACCCATGGTCGGACCGCCAGATTGAGGACGCGGTGTCTGGCTTCCGCCTCAACTGCCTGATCGATAAGGGGAGCGATGGGTACATCTTGAACGCCGGGCCTCTTCTTGCGCTGCTTGGCGCACTTTTGACGACGTGCAGCATGTTCCGAGGCTGTGCGCATGCACCAATGTCAGCAATCGGGCAGAATGTGCTCCTCATAGCCATCATCCTGCTTTTGGTCGGTTTCTGGGTCATCGGATGGACCACCAATAACGACTGGGTCTCAATGTACTCCTTCTGTGCCGAGCATTCGGCGCCGCTCGTCGTGCAAGGCCGCTGGTACGACCAGACACCGTGCATTGACCGCGACTCCTTGGGGGCAAATCGATTCAACCCGTACGTGGGATGGCTTCTTCTCGTCAACTCCACCTACATTGGGGGCGGGGTTCTCACCTTCATCGCTGCACTTCTCTACCTCGGTTTGAGCTCAGGCTTCAGCGAGACCATGATGACAGAACGCATGGGCAAGTATCTTGTCACGCTTTCCGATGTGCCGATCATCCGCTTGCCCTTTCCGCCGCGACCCCCGGCTCAGACCTGAGCGGCCGGCGCGTGCAGCGCAAACGCGCCAGGCGGCAGTGAGAGAAAGATACGTGAAAGGTGTCGCGCCTGGGGCGGCCTGTCGCTTCCTGAGCGAGTCATGAAGCTCAAAGAGATGGGTTTGGTAAAGCCCCCAGCTGTCGGGAAATGGCGCATGCGGCAGGGCTGACACACACAGCAAGAGTACACACAGGATGATCTGCACCCAGGCACACTCGCCTCCGCAAGGGCGGCCGGAACCCGTCGAGTTCTGACTACGCCCTAAACAAATACCGCCTCTCGCGCGACGCCACACAATCCAACCCGCACCGCTGCCACAAGAACATGCCCCCACGACGCGCCCTTCTCCGCCGCTCCGCCACCTCCCCCGCTCCCCGCCGCCCCGCTGTCACTGGCCCAGGCGGCGCCCCTCACCGCTCCTCCGCAGAAACCGGCGCCCAGCGCGTGGCGCCCAGCGCGCGCTCCGCGCGCGGCGACGGCGATGGGGCCTGGAGTGTCCGTAGCCTCCCGAGGTCCGCGGCGAGGCGAGCCTGCCACGTGTCTAGCGGCCCGCCGATGGTGCGCCCCTCGCTCCCGCTCGCGAGCCCCGCGCGCGAGCGCTGCTTGTCGATGAGCTGCGACATGCGCAGCCGCGGCATGCGCCGCGGCTGCACAAGGCAGACCTCGTCCTGCACGTAGAACTCCTTCACCGCGCGGTGCAGCTGCACGCGCGAGAAGTTGGCGCGCGTGAGCATCCCGATCGGCGCGTGCCGCGAGTTGAGCACCGGGAGGTGCCGCAGCCCCATGTCGCGCAAGAGCGCGTATGCCCGAGAGAGCTGCCGGCCGGGGGGCGAGGTCAGCGCCGCGCGGCGCACTGGAGGCGTGCGAGTGTGTGTTCGGCCTGATCCTTTTGGCATGCACTCTGACAACTTTTGTAATGCGTGCATTCTGACAGAGGGTGACAGGGGCACATGCTCTTGTGCAGTGCTGTCACCTGGCAGCCCTCTTGCACGGTGTAGCACGCCGCGTTCATGTACGCCCCCACGTTGACATACCTCGCGCGATCCTGCACGCGCCCCCAGACGCATCACACACATGCAACCAGCGGCAGGAGAGCGCGGCGGAAGGTGGGCCGGGACGGGGATGCACCTCCGCGGCGAACATCGCCCACTCCCACTCCTTGACGCGGCCCTGCTCCGCGGCGGTCTCGCGGTACAGCATGAGCTCAAACATGTCCCTGTCACCGTCGACCCGCACGCCCTTCACGCTGGCGGATGTCACGCGCTCCCAGAGCGTCCCCCTGTCGCCCTCCTTGACGTCCCGCTGGAACCGCGCCGCAAGCAGGTGCCTCAGCGCAGAGCGGAGGATCACGCCCTCGAAGCGCCCGCCCTTGAACGTCTCGCGCGGCTGCACGTCGTCGCCCTCCGGGCGGTGGGCGGCGCCCAGCGATACGACGGGGAAGCCGTTGTGCGACGTCGCGCGGAGGGTGTCGATGATGTTGCCGATCGACTCGATGCAGCGCAGCGAGTGCACCGGGCGCGACATCACCTCGTTGACTGTGCAGAGCTCCATGAGCCAGTCTGGGCGGTGCGGGAGGTAGCGCATTTTCTTTGTTCGCAGAGCGATCTCGAAGATTCCTTCAGCCGAGAGGTACCGGCTGGTCAAGTTTGCGCCCATGAAGACAGTGACGATCGGAAGCAGGAAGTGCACGTTGCTAGTCGCCTCCAGAATCACAAAGATCATCGAGATAGACACACGCTGCACGCCGCAAAGCACCGCAGCGGACCCTGCGAGTGAGTAGGCACCAGAGTACACAGATGGTCCAAGATATCTCTTGATAACCTGCCCAAAAAGCCGCCCGAAGCTTGCCCCGATCAGCCATGAGGGCATGAAGAAGCCTGCAGGGATCGCTGCCCCGTACGTGATCGCCATGAGCACTAGCGTCGCGATGGCAGCGATGAGGAGCGACTCGTTTCCGAAGGGCTCGTGCGGGGCAGCGCGCGTCCCCATACGCACGATTGCTTCGCGGCGCGAGCCGAGGAAGAGAGTCGCAAGCTCATCATACTGCCCGTCGGGGCACCCCAATTGCACGCCAAAGCGCTCCGCACGATGCTGCTGCGCGATGCGCTCGCACGTCCCGTGCCCCCACTCGCAGTCCCCAAGGCCCATGCAAGGCGCGCCGGCCTTGTTACCGCCGACGCAAACCCACCCCGTTGCATTCACGCACACGGCAGGCGTGCCGGCGTGGCGGTTGATACAGGTCGAGTTGTCCGCCGGCCCGCTGCACCACGCACCCCAATTCTCCGCATCGCTGCACGTCCAGGTTCCGTCGTTGCGGCAGACAGGCAGGGCGCGCACGAGCATGAACAGCAGGCACGACGTGAGCAGAGAGATGCACGTGGCCTCCCACACCTTGAAAACCTTGGACACGGGACGGCGCTGCGCCAGGAAGGCGTGCACGCGATTAAAAAGCCCGCCCACGATCCCGCCGACGCACCCCAGCAGGAAGAAGAGCATGAGCTCCCACCCATAAATGGGTGCGTCGAGCGCGCTGTTAAACTCCTGCTCTCCCTCTGCCGCGAAGAAGCGGTTCTGCGCGTCGGTGATCGACATGGTGTTCCCGAACGAGAGCAGCCCCGACAGGCTGATGTCGCCCGTCCCACCGCGCCCGGCCTTGATGAAAGAGAGGGTAAAGGTGGCTACCAGTGCCGACGTGAAGATCCGCCAGATCAGCATGGGCGACCAGTGGCTGGCTGCCTCCTCCAGAGCGAAGAGCACTCCCCCGATCGGAGCGCCAAACGCTGCGGCGATACCCGCCCCAGCCCCAGCGCAAACAAAGTCGCGGCGGTCGCGGTCGTTATGGAATCGCGCTAGAAACGTCTTCGGTATCGATGGAAAGAACGCCGAGAGCTTGTCGATGGACGTCACGCTGAACGCAATGTTTGCTCCAATGTGGATGAGGGGGCCCTCCGGGCCGCAGGCAAGAGTCGACGACGACGCTAAGATCGATCCGACTACGGTCACGACGATGGCCTTGAAGGAGAACACGTCTGTGATGAGTGTTCCATTCAGGTATGCCTTGACCTGCGCGATGCCGTCGCCGGCAGCCGTCGGTCGCACGTACGCAACCATGACAGCAGCGGTGGCCACCATCGCAAGATTGAAGCCAATAAAGAAGAGGAAAGAGCCGACGTGCCCGCCCGTATCCTCCATGTCCCAGAAATACTGTACACCCCCATTTCGCAAATCCGAAAGCCATTCTATTGCCACTTGCATCACCTGATGTGCGAATTTAGGGCTCGTCAGGCCTTGATCCTCCACAACAGGGGCAGTTGGGCTGGGGGGGGGCGGGGCTCGCAGAGCAGTAGACCTGGGCGGTGATCCCTACAGTCGCGCCGATGATGACGGTGTACAACCAGCGGTACAGGAATTTGGAGTATACAATCTGCAGAGGACGCTCTCACGATTAGCTTCTCCCTACAGGGTCACGGCCGCCTCCAGGACTGCCGGCACCCCAACGCGTAGAGACCCTCCTCAGGCTAAGAGCACTGCAAGATAACTTGCGCTACAGTATTTCGAGATGCAGGAATGGAGAGGCCAAAACCGAACGCCCGAGGTGTCTCATGCTGAGCGGCGTCCCCCGCGCCGCATCTACTCTGTACGCCGTGTTGACCTGCGAAAGATTCGCAGCGGTGAGGCTCGCGCGCTGGTTAGTCAGAATTCGGAACAACGGGGACACCACGGCTGGGCGGTGGGAACGAACCACATCGAAATCCAGAGAATCGTGTTCCCTGACCCCGTCCTCATTCCCCCAGCCCCCGGCCCAACCACCAAGTGAGTCACTGTCCCACCCACCAAAGTCGCCGGCCCGAGGCATAATCCCAAACCGAATCGCCCAGGATTGCAGGGCTGAAACCCGCCCACGGACCCATACCCCTGATCTACCCCGCATGAACGACTTGCTTCCGCGGATCCCAGGCGACATGTCTCGAAGATCAGGATCGTTAAACTGGAACTGGCCATGATCGCCCTCCCAGTCGGAGTCATGCCCTGAGTCAGAGTGGCGATCGATACCATCATGGTTGGTCACGAAGGTCGTGCTCATGCTCTCATTTTGAATTGCCGCGTCATCATCACCATCCATCCGCACCTCGATCCTTCGTTTGGGTAGCATGTCGGCGGCGAGGTTTCCGGAGCACCGTGCCCAGAGACCTCGCCCCGTGGATGCACCCTGCACACAAGCACTTGGGCACAGCACAGGGCAGAAGTCTTGTTCGACTCCTACAGTTCGACTCCGTATCAGCTACGGAAAGCATATGGGGTAAAGAGCCAATAACCTGTCGGTGAAAATCACGAGAAGAAGGTTCTGTCGCAAAACCTCGCCTCGGTCTGCGCGTGTTTCCGCTTGTTCGCCCGCGATGCCTCGTACGGTGCAGCAGTGCACGCTATTTGTTGTGTGTGGTGTCTTCTTCCTCTCCGACGTAGTCTCTGGTGGCTCTCCACCGCTCCGAACTCCGGTGATCGCCATGACAACGGGCTTCGGCATGACCACCAAGGCCACGGGGACGCTCAACTCCATGCGCACAGCCGAAGACCAGCTTTTCCCCTCTCTCGACCAGGTGGAGCGCGGATCCCGGTTAAATGTGACGCCTCTCACGAGATCCCGGAACATTTTTGCGGTTCTTTGCCGAATGGGGCAAAACTGCGGGCCTTCTGCTCACGGCCCCCTCTCTGCGCATGCAGCCTGTGAATCGAGCGGACACAGGGTGTGGGATGCCCAGACTAATGCCGACACCGGCAGATGAGAGAAAACAAAGCTATAGATATCCATATCCTCATGGGTGGGTACACTGTAGCCACTGTGTGCCCTGGGCCTGCGGAGCCTGCGGGAACAATTGCTTGAACCCTGCGGTTCGAGGTTGCGGGCGTTGTGCTGCAGAGTCACGCCTGGGCTTCAGAAGCGGGAGCTGAGACGTGATGGATGCGACTGGTGTGCAGCTCCCGGTCGTGTCGGACATTGTGGCGTTCTACCGCGACTACAAGAAGGAGCAGGAGAAGGAGGCAATGCGCAAGATCGGCAAGGTGCGGCCTTCAGCGCCTCAAACGCCGCCGCGTTGAAAAGCTGCCGCCCCGATAGGGTGGCTCAGAGTGGTGCGCCCACAGGTCGATACGCGCCTCTTCCCTGAGGAGGGATGCGTGGTGCGCGGAAACAGCGCCCTGTGCACTGTGCCGATCGCAGTCAGCGAGGGGGGGTTTAACTTCCAGGGGAGCACGACCCTGGGCGTCCGGTGCGCGGCCACACCCGAAAAGCCCTGCTGGCGAGCATCTGTCCGAGTCGATAGTACTGGAACTGGGTCCTCGCGAGCGGTTTGAGAGGGCGGTGCGCTCGCTTCGCTGACGGGGCGCCACTGTCGTTGCAGCTATCAGTCTGAGGAGGACACCCTCGCAGAGACGCTGTACGTGGATGGATTCATCAAGTGGAAGGGGAGCCGCCCTGCAGCGGAGCCCGGCATGTGCTTCTTCCTGAAGAAGGACGAGAAGGGCAACACACAGGTGTGCCCGGAGCCACCTCGCAAGCCACCTCGCGAACCCCTGAGCCCACACTCATCGCGCGACGCCCGCAGTTTGTCCCCATTGCGCCGGGCCCCGAAGACAAGCGCAAGCTTCCCGCGGAGCTTGCGGTGCGCTTCGACGACATCAAGCACAGGGCAGGCCGGCTGGTCGCCGCAAGCGTGCGCGCCGAGTGCAAGACGGGAGGCGCAACTGTCGCCGACCTTCCAGTGGGCAAGTTCCGGATCGAGAGCAGTTAGGCTTTTGTAGTCGGGTTGAGCGTAGGTCACGTTTCGAGCGCGCCGCGGAGGGAAGGGCGAGGCCTTCCGCGGGGCCCGCGACAAGCGTAGGAGGTGGCACTGGAGTAGACGTTGGCGACAGCGCGCCGCGCCTCCGCCGTGTGTGCGCACGCACTGGGTCTTTACCATAGCGCGAGCGCGCAGGCGAGCACGGGGGCGCCCCAGCCACCCGCCACACCGAACCTTTACGCTGCCCCCTATTTGGCCCGCGCGCTCTCGCAACGCGGCGCCCCACTGCCCCGGAAAAACTCACGACTGCTGGCACTGGACCTGCTGTCCCCCCATCCC
>Ga0115567_10005868_pt1 | contig 11843 bp, 12 predicted proteins | sample COGITO_mtgs_1204_2_FD_88679 | JGI IMG/M metagenome (GOLD analysis project Ga0115567, IMG submission 88679) | Pelagic marine microbial communities from North Sea - COGITO_mtgs_120412 | ecosystem: Environmental > Aquatic > Marine > Epipelagic | place: Germany:Helgoland, sampling site Kabeltonne...
CTTCAATAAAAAGTAAAGATGGCATTACGATAAAACCCGAAAATCTGATTTTCCCTTTATTGGTTTTCTTTGGAAGCGGAATTGTTGATACTGGTATCAAGTACTTAGAAGGCAGTTTTGTAGCAAAAAATGATGTGCCGTTATTTTCGGCTGTTGTTTTCGCTGCTGCGGCTGTGGTTGGAATCGTTTTACTGCTTGTTCAAATGTTACGGGGCAAATTTAAATTTGAGTTTAAAAACATACTTGGCGGTATCGCATTAGGTATTCCCAACTACGCTTCCATTTACTTTTTAGTACAAGCATTACGAAGCGGTATTTTTGAAAGTTCTGGGATTTTTACTGTTAATAATGTAGCGATTGTAGCTGTCTCGACCGTTGTGGGAATTATTTTCTTTAAAGAAAAATTAATACTTAAAAATTGGATAGGGATTGTATTGGCTTTAGTAAGCATTATGTTTGTGGCACTTTCGAAATGGTAACCAAACGATTTTCGATTAACGATTAACGATTTATGAATTTTGAATTTGTTACCTCTAACTGTCAAACTGAGCGCAGTCGAAGTGCAATTATTTTAAATTTTGAACAATGAATCTGATATTCGTAATTTTAAACTTTAAATCTTGAACATTGCACATTGAACATTAAATCCGATACATACAAAACAATTACAAAACCATCTGAAGAGATTCTCTTTAAGGAAAGAAGCAGCAAATTTTTTGGGTATGCGTTTCCTGTTTTATCTGAAGATGATGTGAAAGAATGTATAGAAAACCTTCAGAAGCAACACCACACAGCACGCCACTTTTGCTATGCATGGCAACTTGGTAAGGAATATGAAAGCTATCGCGCCAACGACGATGGAGAACCTTCAAATAGTGCCGGAATGCCTATTTATGGGCAATTACAGGCTTTTGATGTTACAAATATTCTTGTAGTAGTTGTTCGATATTTTGGGGGAACCAAACTAGGTGTAGGTGGGTTGATACAAGCTTACAAGGCCGCAGCACAAATGACTTTGGAAAATTCTAGAATAGTTAAACGAACTATAGATGAACTATTTATAATAAAATTTGAATATCCAGAAATGGGAATCGTAATGCGAATTATTAATGATGAAAATTTAAAAATTGTCTCTCAGAAATTGGAACTGAGTTGTGAGATAAAAATTTCAGTACGGAAAAAGGAAGCAGAAAGGATTTTTGGGATATTTGAGAAGACGTATAAAGTAAAAGTAAAAAGGACTTGAGATAAAAGGAATCATGGAAAATAAGATTATAATCTTATCCTTTTTGGGATTTGGTGCTTAAAATTTTTGAGTTTATTTTTTGAACTTTAATTCTTAGACCAAAAATCGATGTTTTTGTTTCATCATTCGGCTAACTTCTTCAACAGATAATCGGGTGCTTTTGTGGGACGATTTGTAAGGCTGTTGACAAACACCAAAGTTGTAGTTGCCGTAACTAAAAGTTTGCCCTCATTATTATGGATTTCATAGAGAAACTCTATTCTAGCAGTAGGAATTTTCGTAAGCATTGTTGTTACCGTTAGTACATCGTCATAGTATGCCGGAGACTTGTAATCTATAGTAAGATTTATAACAGGAAGATGTATGTTGTTTTCTTCCATCCATTTGTAAGAAAAGCCCAGTTGGCGAAGCCATTCGGTTCTTCCCTGTTCTAAATATTGAGCGTAATTACCGTAGTAAACGATACCCATTTGATCGGTTTCACCATAACGGACTCTAAGATTTGTTTTGTTTTTTCTCAAATTTTTATGCTTAAAAAGGAACCTTTTTCGTAGTTTTAAATATATAGGAAGTATGCGTAAAAAAAACTACAATTTCAATACCCATTGAGTTTTTTTTTAAACTTTTTTGTTCACATATTTGCATCGTTAAAGAAGTACAAAGAATTGCACTTTTCTTTCTCTTTGACCTCAAATTAATTACTAACAAAACCTTCAACCAATAACTATGAGTAAAACTGCGAAAACGGTTTGGAACAATTGTTTGTCCTTTATTGAAGATAACATCACTTCACAGGCATACAAAACTTGGTTCGAACCCATTAAGGCGGTAAAACTCACTGATAACGCGCTAAGCATTCAAGTACCGAGTAAATTTTTCTACGAATGGCTTGAAGAACATTATGTGAAGTTATTAAAAGTTGCGCTTACCAAAGAACTGGGCACTCAGGCCAAATTGGTCTATGTGATCAAGATGGAAAATACCTACGGGAACAAACAACCTTTTACTGAAAAAATACCCAGCAGCAACCGCAGTAATTTGCGCTCGCAAGAAGTAGATGTACCTTTAAAAAATAAGAGTCCGGAGCTTAAGAATCCATTTGTGATTCCTGGTATTCGGAATGTAAAGATAGAATCTCAACTTAACCCGAACTATAACTTCGATAATTTTTTAGAAGGCGATTCCAATAGGCTTGCTCGTTCTGCCGGCATGGCGGTCGCGAATAAACCGGGTGGAACTTCGTTTAACCCATTATTGATATTTGGCGGCGTTGGTTTGGGCAAAACCCATTTGGGCCACGCAATAGGTGTTGAGATAAAAGATAAATATCCAGAAAAGACAGTTCTATATATTTCCGCAGAAAAATTTACACAACAGTATATTGAATCTGTTAAAAAGAACAATCGTAACGATTTTATACATTTCTACCAGATTATAGATGTTCTTATCGTTGATGATATTCAGCTTCTTTCTGGAAAAGCAGGCACACAAGATGTATTTTTCCATATTTTCAACCACTTGCACCAAAATGGCAAGCAGGTAATATTAACGAGTGACAAAGCGCCAGTAGATATGATAGATATCGAACAACGTTTGTTATCCCGTTTTAAGTGGGGACTTTCAGCAGAACTTAACCATCCAGATTATGATACGCGTGTTGCTATAATTAAAAATAAGCTATATCGTGATGGTGTTGAAATGCCGGATGATATCGTAGAATTTTTAGCAAACAATATTAAAACGAATATTCGCGAACTTGAAGGCGCCATTATATCATTGATAGCACACTCTTCATTTAACAAGAAAGATATAACCATTGAACTTGCAAAGAAGATCGTAGATAATTACGTGAAACATACCAAGCGTGAGGTTTCTATAGATTACATACAAAAAGTCGTTAGCGAATACTTCCAAATGGATGTAGATACGCTTCAGTCTAAAACCAGAAAGCGTCATATCGTGCAAGCAAGGCAATTAGCGATGTTTTTCGCCAAGAAATTAACAAAGGCTTCATTGGCGTCTATCGGTTCGCAGATCGGGCAGCGCGATCACGCTACAGTACTTCACGCTTGTAAAACGGTAGATAATCTCTCTAGTACTGATAAACAGTTCCGTAAATACGTGGAAGACCTCAACAAAAAGCTTACTTTGTAAAACAACTTCCCGCCAAAAGCGGGATTTTTTTATTACTGAAAAATGAAAACAAAAATACTTATGGTCTGCCTTGGCAATATATGTCGTTCACCTCTAGCTGAAGGCTTGCTGAAATCAAAACTCGATCCCAAAAATTATTATGTAGCATCGGCAGGAACCGGCGATTGGCATGTTGGCCAAAAACCCGACCCAAGAAGTATCGCTGTAGCAGATAAAAACAATCTGGACATTAAAGATCAGCGCGGAAGACAGCTTAAAAGTGAAGATCTAAAGGAATTCGATTATATTTTTGTAATGGATATCTCGAACAAAACAGATGTGTTGGAAATGGCATCTAACGAAGACGAAAAGAAAAAAGTACATTTAATTCTTGACGAAATATTTCCTGGCGAGAATGTTGATGTACCAGACCCATATCAAGGTAATGATCGCGGTTTTGACAATGTTTATGAAATGCTTGATCAGGCCACAGATGCAATCGCAAAAAGAATTTAGCACAATTAATATATTGGTTTTCATTATCTTAGTATAAAATTTATGAAAATGAGATCAATCTCTACTATTATAGCAATGCTCTTGTTTTTTGCCAATGTGAGCGCACAGACAATTTCACTCAGCCTATTTAAAGATGGTTTTAGCAACCCTGTAAATTTGCAAAATGCGGGTGACGATCGCTTGTTTATTGTAGAACAGCAAGGCACTATAAAAATTCTAAATACCGATGCTTCTGTTGAAGCGGTAAATTTTCTTGATATTTCCAATTTAGTAGGAAGTGGCGGAGAACGCGGACTTTTAGGTCTCGCGTTCCATCCGGATTATGCCTCGAATCGATATTTTTATGTTTATTACATCGATACTTCCGGTAACTCGAAAGTATCGCGATTTACAACCTCAACAAGTAATCCCAATGTAGCAGATCCTAATTCTGAATTGCTCCTTTTAACTATAAACCAACCTGCATCCAACCACAACGGAGGCTGCATATTATTTGGTCCTGACGGTTATCTTTATATTGCTTCTGGAGATGGTGGTGGCGCTGGAGATCCCAACAATAATGCTCAAAATCTCAATCTTTTATTGGGCAAGATATTAAGAATCGATGTAGATAATCCCACTAACGGTGAAAATTACGGTATTCCAGCGAATAATCCATTTGTGAATAATGGAAATGCAAGAAACGAGATTTTCTCTTATGGCTTAAGAAATCCATGGAAGTTTTCTATCGATTTTCAGGAAAACAATATTTGGATAGCAGATGTTGGCCAGAACGAAATAGAAGAGATTAACCTGCAAAATGTTTCAGAGACAGGCTTAAACTATGGTTGGAGATGCTACGAAGGTACCCAACCTTTCAATGTCAATAACTGCCCTAACACCTCTACCCTAACCTACCCGATTGTAGAATATAATCACCAAACAGGACAATCTGTTACTGGAGGTTATGTATATCGAGGCTCGAAATTTAGCGATATAAAAGGATTGTATTTTTTTGCAGATTTTATTTCTAATCTTATTGGCTCGGTTACGGAAGATGGAACTTTAAACAACTATGGTAATTTCAATGGGAGCTGGTCATCTTTTGGAGAAGACGTGAATAAAGAGCTATATATTATCGATTATTCCGGTAAGATCTTCAAGATAGAAGGCTCCGTGCTTTCTGTTAGTGATGTCAATTTAAATGAAGACTTAAATATCCTTCCCAATCCCGCTTCGGAAATAGCAAAGGTTTCGGTCAACAACGACTTGCTCAAAAGTATTGAAATTAGGGATATAAAGGGAAGTTTAATTTTTTCTGAAAAATTTGGAAACATTTCAGAAAAAGTCATCACAATTTCAAGTTTTGATAATGGAATTTATTTTATGAAAGTTTTTACTAAAAACGGAAGCACCTTTGTTAAAAAATTATTGAAGAATTAAGTATAAATATGAACGAGCAAAAAGGAAAAATCTATTTAATACCCTGTACTTTGGGAATTACTCCACCGTTGGAAGTCTTACCATTTTTAGTCAAAAAAGCTGTTGAAGAAATCGATCATTATATTGTAGAGCACGAAAAAAATGCCCGAGCTTTTATAAAGGCAATAGTTCCTCAAAAAAAACAACCTTCTCTAAAATTCGAGCAGATCAACAAGTTTACAGATACAGCTGAAATACCATTGATGTTAGCGCCTTGCCATAATGGATTTGATATTGGTGTAATCTCAGATGCCGGTTGTCCAGGCATAGCAGATCCTGGAGCTAATATAGTGGCCGAGGCTCATCTTCAAGGAATTAAAGTAGTACCATTGGTAGGTCCTTCATCGATTTTGTTAGCTTTAATGGCTAGTGGTCTTAACGGGCAGAACTTTGCTTTTAATGGTTATTTACCAATTGACAAACAAGAAAGGAAAACGGAGATAAAACGATTGGAAAAACTTTCTGCCGATTACGGTCAGTCCCAACTTTTTATAGAAACCCCATATCGCAATGAACAGATGCTGGAAAGCCTTGTCGCGGCACTCCACCCTCAAACGAAAATCTGTATTGCATGCGATATAACCTTGGCTTCAGAATTTATTAGAACATTACCGGCAGAAGTTTGGAAAAAAAACAAGGTAGACCTCCATAAGAGACCTACCTTGTTTATAATACAAAAATAATATTTTTAAAATATTTAAAGAACTGTAGCTCTTCTATTTGCAGGCACCAACGACGTATCGTAACCAGAGAATTTCTTTAGATAATAACGAACGGAAGTTCCGTTTGCATCGTTAAAGCCGTTTTCACCGCCCGTTCTAAGGAATTTTTTTACGTTACCTGCACCAGCCAAATGGGCAGCCGCCAAGATACCAGATTCTGTTATCTTAACACCCCCTATTATCTTGTCGTTATATCGTTTAATATCTTTTCGCAAAATCCATTTGTTGCGTGCAGTATATGCAGAAAATGCTTTTTCCTGTAATTTACTGTTACCCAAAAAACTAGCGGCGTTTTTTATTCCGATCATTCTAAGGGTATTCTTTGCAAATTGGTATTTGCCCAAATAACCGAATTGATTGACGGAAGAATAATTCCCCCTAGATTCTTTAAAACCAAGCGCTTCTTTAAATCCTATATAACATTTGTCTAAAAAGATAAATCTGTTTGGTCTTAAAATAGGTTCGGGCAGAAGAGGCCGCACCTGTAACTCATTTGGTACTGTATAGCAAAGGTCTAACCCATCTACACTATATTGGCTCAAGTCGCTTAATTTCCTTTCAGAAAATCCGGTCGTCATTGTAAAGACTACGGCAAGCAATGCACTTAATCGCAATAACTTTTTTCTCATTTTTTATTTATTAAAGGTGAGAAAAACTTACACCTACATTTAGCGCGCAAATATACGTTAATTTTTATTAATTTGATTTACAGCATGTTAAATTTGACCCAATAAAAAAACCAGGCTTGTCAACCTGGTTTTTTCAATAATTATAATGTCACCCTTGCATTGTTATCTGGAAGGATATGGGTTAGATCGTAATTTGAAAACTTTTTCATGTACCTAGTGATAGGTACTTGATTAGCGTCTTCAAAAACATCTTTACCCTTAGATTCAAGAAACTTTTTCACATTTCCTGCTCCTCCGAGATGGGCTGCTGCAATTAAGCCCGATTCGGTTATTTTAACACCGTTCAATACTTTGCCTTCATATTTACCAATATAGTCTCTCAATACCCATTTGTTTTTGGAAATCAAAGCGATAAACGCCTCTTCCTGTAACAAAGGAGATTCTAAGAATTTAATTTTATTGGTAATACCTACCCACTTTAAAGTGGAAGCGCCAAATTGATACTTGCCTACATAACCTAAACGGTTAACAGCCTTGTAATTTCCACTGCTTTCACTAAAGCCGAGGTCTTCACAAAACCCAAAGTATGACTTACCAACAAAGGGAATCCTTTGTTGGGGGTTCATATCCACCTCAAAATCGAATGGGATATTGTTAATATCACCAACGATAGCTGATGTGAATATAGAACTGCTGGTATTTTCTCCTTTTGAAGTATAACTAACAATAAATATAGCTATAAGTACCAACAGCACAGACAATTTCATAAAACGTTTTGTCATATGTTCTATTTAGATTTAGATTTATAATTATTGGGCCAAAGCTTCGTGCTTAGGCCTAATTATTTTAAAGAAAATATAAATTGCCACATATTTACATGATCTAAATATTTTATGAATTGTTATGTCAATGAACTTGATTTTTTTGATCTGACTTTCATCACCTTACTAATATAGGGCGATTAAGGAGTATTACAGGTTGCATTAACAATGTTTAACCTAATTTTTACAATAGGTTTAACATTAGCGATCTATATTATTTTTGCTCAACCAAGCCACATATTCGCGCTTGTTTACATTATGTTGTTGGAGGTTTTTTGCAAATTTATGGTAACCAAAGTTGGTTACATCTGCCACAAAGTAGAAGTAATCATGCGTTGCCGGATTTAATACGGCATCAATTGAAGAAATATCGGGCATTGCAATTGGTCCTGGTGGAATGCCCGCATATTTGTATGTATTATAAGGAGAATCTATCTCAAGATCTTTATATAAAACGCGCTTTATAACTTGTTCAAAATCGTTTTCGGCTTTTTTCTTGGCAAAAATTACCGTGGGATCTGCCTGAAGCAACATTCCTACTTTAATTCTGTTTAAATATACACCTGCGACTTTAGGTCGTTCATCATTTTTTACTGTTTCTTTTTGTACTATTGCTGCTAGAGAAATAACTTCTTCACGACTTAAACCCAATGTTTCAGCCTTTTTTTGGCGTGCTTCGGTCCAAAAATTTTTGTATTCCCTAAGCATACGGTCTCGAAATGTTGTCGCAGAACTGTTCCAATAGAATTCATATGTATTGGGAATATACAAAGAAAGTGCACTTTCCGAAGAAATATCGTTCGATTTTAAAAAATCTGCATCCCGCATAGAATTGAGCAACGATAAACTATCTGCCTCTATCTGTCTTGCAACGTGACCTGCAAGATCCTCAATACGCTGTTGATTGTTGAAACGTACGTAAATCGGGATATTCTTACTACGTATGGTATTAATAATCTCGTTATTGCTCATCCCATTTTTAATTATGAAATGACCTGACTTTACATTGCTTTTATATCCTTTTTTTGCTGCGACGGTTTCAAAAGTACCCACATCTTCTAGTAAAGGAGAAATTTCATTTAAAACTATACTGTAATCTGCTCCAGTTGGGATGTATATGTGTGCCTCATCATTATTAAATGCAGTGTTAGGTAATAAAATAATAGAATATACATAATATGCAAAACCGGCCATTAACAACAGCCCAATTAAAAAGATGGCAATAAGAATTTTTTTAATGTACATTTTTATTAAGTAATTGATATAAATATTCGTTTTTGTAGTTTCCTTTAGAAAATATCCAATCCTTTTTTAATCCAACTTGAACAAAACTATTTTTTTCAAACAATCTGATACTCGTCTTGTTTTCTTCAGATATATTGGCATACAGTTGGTGCAAGTTAAGATGTACAAATGAATAATTATTGAGTAAACTTAAAGCTTCAGAAGCAAAACCCTTATTTTTATCTTCTTCAGAAAAAATAACGATACCAACACCTGCACGTTTATGTTTTGGCTCAAAATCAAAAAGATCAATAAATCCTAAGATCGAATCGTTTTCAGCTTTACAAATAACGAGCCGTAATTGTTTTACTTCATAAATATCTCTGTGTGAGTTTTCTATATACTCAACCAAAATGTGTTTTGAAAAAGGGGTTTGCGTATTGCTTACTTCCCAAAGGGTCTCCTCATTTTCAAGTTTATAAAGCAGATCTATATCCTCTGGTTCAAGTGCTCTTAGATAGACTAATTTTCCTGTAAGTGTAACCATTACCAAACACCTTTATAGGTTCCTTGAAAAACGAGCTTTGCAGGACCTTCCAAAAAAATATTTGCAAATCCATCACCAGATTTTGTAAAGCTAACCGATAACTTACCACCTAATGTATGAAGATTTACAAGGTCTTTATCTGTATTTCCAGTAGCTGCCATTGCTAGCGCTACAGCAGTTACTCCTGTGCCACAACTAAGGGTTTCGTCCTCTACACCACGTTCGTAAGTTCTTACATCAAAATTTTCTGTATCAATTTTGCTTATAAAATTAATATTTGCGCCTTCTTTACCGTATTTTTCGTTACGTATTCTTGATCCTTCAAGCTTTACATTAAAAGAATCCAGTTTTTCTACAAATTGTACGTGATGAGGTGAACCGGTATCGACAAATACATAATCCTTATCTATAGTTACCTTGCTTACATCTTTCATTTTAAGAGAAACAATTCCGTTATCTATTACCGCTTGATGCAGGCCATCTACAGCTTCAAAAACAGCGCTCTTTTCTATTACTCCAAGATAATCTGCAAAATTTACAATACATCTTCCGCCATTACCACACATTGTACTAAGATTGCCATCTGCATTGTAATATACCATTGTAAAATCAACCTCATCATTATCTTCCAATAGAACGAGGCCATCAGCACCAATACCAAATCTTCGGTCGCATAAGGTCGAGACCAAGTTGGTATTATTTTTGGGAAACACTTTAAGACGGTTGTCTATAATTATAAAATCGTTTCCGGTACCTTGATATTTGTAGAATGTAAATTCCATAGCGACAAAGGTATAAAATCCCTTTGCTTGTTATAGCGTTTTAGGATTGTTAAATGGAAGTTAAAGATGAAATAAAATATAAAATTTACCGTCTTATATATAGGAAGTTAAACTAAAATCTTGAATATGAAACAGACACTTCAATTATTTACCGTTGCACTTTTTACGGGTGCGCTTACACTTGGAGGATATAAGTATTTTGAAGAATCCCCAAAAAACAAATTTTTACAAACGGAACAAAAAATTAATTACACACCTGTTAATTTTAGTGGTACCAATGCCTCGGCAATGGAAACAGATTTTACAATTGCTGCTGAAAAAACGGTACACGCTGTAGTTCACGTTAAAAACAAAACTATTAGCAAGCAACCTACAAATATTGCAGAATATTTTCAAGGTGGTGGCCAACCTCGCGAGATGATAGGCTCTGGAAGCGGCGTAATAATTTCGCCGGACGGTTATATTATTACCAATAATCACGTAATCGCAAATGCAACAGAATTACAAGTTACTTTGAATGATAATAGAACATATAGTGCAGTACTTATTGGTACCGACCCTAAAACCGATATTGCCCTAATTAAAATTGAAAGCAAAGAAGAATTTCCCTTTGTTGCCTTTGGAGATTCGAACGATGTTAAATTAGGGGAATGGGTTTTAGCTGTTGGCAATCCTTTTAACCTTACCTCTACAGTAACTGCGGGAATAATAAGCGCTAAGGCAAGAGATTTAAACAAATTCGATAACAATCCACAATCCTTTATACAAACAGATGCGGCTGTTAACCGAGGTAATAGTGGTGGCGCCTTAGTAAATACAAGAGGAGAATTGATAGGTATAAATACTGCGATTACTTCTGAAACTGGATCTTATGTTGGCTATTCTTTTGCTGTACCATCAAACAATGCCCGTAAAGTTATAGAAGACATTATGGAATATGGTAACGTGCAACGCGGTATCTTGGGCATACAAGGTGCTAATATAAACCCACAGATAATGCAGCAAGAAGGTGTCATTGAGTCTGAAGGTGTTTATGTAGCCGGAATAGAACCAGGAAGCGGCGCAGACAAAGCAGGCTTAAAAAAAGGAGATATCATACAAGAGATCGATGGGTATAAAGTTAGAAAATTTACAGACCTTATTGGATATATTGGTTCTAAAAGACCCAATGATATCGTAAATGTAAAGGTAATTCGTAATAAAAATGAAAAATCGATTCCCGTAAAACTCTTTAAGTTAGAAACCTTAGAAATAGATGAACTTGGTATCGAAGTCAAAAATGCATCTCCGTCAACTTTAAAAGAAAGAGGCGTTACTAACGGAATCGAAATTTATAAAAGTTTGACTGATGATCGAGTGCAGCAAAGCTTAGTAGGTTCTTTAATCACCGAAATAAACGACAAAAAAATAAATGATATCGATGATGTGAGATCCATCTTCTCAAGTCAAAACCCAAAAGAGCAGATCAAAATAACTTTTGTAAGTCCCAACGGGCAAGTAAACACATATATCTACAGATAAGCATTTTGTTTTTTTTATTGTTAGGCTCCCTTAAAATTGTTGATTTTTTTAAGGGAGTTTATTTTTGTAAAAAAATATTATGATGACAATTGAAAAGCATACTTTTGCAAAAATTTTGAACCCTAAACAACACACACTATGAGTTTTGATGACGTTTATTCAAAAGAACTGTCTTTTCAAACAGACCGACGTAAAGCTGCGGTTGAATTCATTAACATTATTAGCGACCTTTGGTACGATA
>Ga0115567_10005872_pt1 | contig 11839 bp, 9 predicted proteins | sample COGITO_mtgs_1204_2_FD_88679 | JGI IMG/M metagenome (GOLD analysis project Ga0115567, IMG submission 88679) | Pelagic marine microbial communities from North Sea - COGITO_mtgs_120412 | ecosystem: Environmental > Aquatic > Marine > Epipelagic | place: Germany:Helgoland, sampling site Kabeltonne...
CGAGACCATTCCTCCAATCATAGGGGCTGCTATCCGTTTCATAACAGATGCGCCAGAACCCGAGCTCCACATAATAGGAATTAACCCACCAATGGTTGAAGCTACGGTCATCATCAGCGGCCTCACTCTTTCAGATGCTCCCTGTATAATGATCCTATACATCTCCTCAATTGAAAAATCTTTTGACGCTTCTTTAGCATCTTTTAAGGCTTGGTTTAAATATGACAGCATAACAACACCTGTTTCGGCCGAAACGCCTGCCAATGCAATAAAGCCAACCCCCACTGCTACACTCAAATCATAATCCAGAAACCAAAGTAATATAAACCCACCCGTTAAAGATATCGGTAGTAGAAGCAGTATCAAAAATGAATCAGTAAAATTTTGAAAATTCAAAAACAGTAACAAAAACACTATCAACAAAGTAATTGGCAAAATAACTTTTAATCTTTTTGCGGCTCGCTCCATATATTCAAATTGACCACTCCAAACTAGTCTATACCCTGCAGGAATCTTGATTTTTTCATCCAAGACTTTTTTCGCTCTATTAACATAGCCGCCGATGTCACTGGTTGTGACATCTACATAAATCCATGCAGAAGGCTTAGACCCCTCTGACTTAATTACCGGAGGTCCCTTAACGAACTTTATATCGGTAAGTTCTCCAAGTGGCACATGATGGCCCATGGGAGAGTAAACTAAAATGCTTTTTATTCCACTAATAGACTCTCTAAGCTCTCTTGGGTATCTTACATTTATCGGATACCTTTCAAGACCCTCAATAGTATGCCCAACTGTCATACCTCCAATAGCCGAAGTGATAACAGCTTGCACATCATCTATCGCAAGATTATACCTTGAAATAGCTTCCCGTTTTATTTTGATGTCTAAAAAATTCCCGCCTGTTACTCTTTCCGCAAACACAGAAGCTGTTCCTGGAACCGTCCGAAGCTCAGCCTCAATGTCTTCAGCCAATTTAGCTAAAACATTTAAATCTGCACCTAAGAGCTTTATTCCAACAGGTGTTTTAATACCCGTCGACAACATATCTATTCTGGTTTTTATTGGCATAGTCCAAGCATTTGTAACTCCTGGAAATTGAATGGCCGCATCAAGTTCTTTGACAAGCTTATCCGGAGTCATCCCTTTTCGCCATTCACTCTCAGGCTTTAGAGTTATGACAGTCTCCACCATACTAAGGGGCGCCGAATCTGTTGCAGACTGCGCTCTTCCAGCTTTTCCAAAAACTGTATTAACCTCGGGGAAACTTTTAATAATCCTATTTGTCTGCTGCAATGTTTGCTTCGCTTTTGTAATCGAAATCCCAGGAAGCATTGAGGGCATATAAAGAATATCGCCCTCATAAAGTGGAGGCATAAACTCTGAACCCAATTGACTTGCAGGAAAAAATGTTAGTGCTACAAATACAAAAACTGCTATAAGCATTTTCTTAGGATTGTGAATAAGCCAAGTAATCGCAGGTTTGTAAATATAAAGAAGAGCCCTATTAATCGGGTTGTCTTTCTCTGCTTTAATTTTACCTTTTATCAAGTAACCCAATAAAATGGGGACAATTGTAATACTTAAGAGCGCTCCCGCAATCATTGCATAAGTCTTAGTATAGGCCAGAGGTTTAAACAATCTGCCTTCTTGAGCTTCCAGAGCAAATATTGGTAAAAAGGAAAACGCAATTATTAACAAAGAGAAAAATAAAGACGGCCCGACTTCTTTTGAAGATTTTATTGCAAGTTCCCATCTGTCAGCATCAGGCGGCGCTCTTTCAATATGTTTGTGCATATTTTCAATCATAACAATAGCGGCATCAACCATGGCTCCTATAGCAATTGCGATACCACCGAGGCTCATGATATCAACGGATAGCCCTTGGATTCTCATAACCAGAAAAGCAAGTAAAATCCCAGCTGGCAATATGAAAATTGCAACAAGAGAACTTCTAAAATGAAGAAGAAAAAGAAAACATATTAAAGCAACGGCTATGCACTCTTCTATAAGTTTTACCTTTAACGTGCTCACAGCTCTTTCAATTAATCCTGATCTATCATAAGCAGGAACAATTTTAACACCTTCAGGCAGTGTTTTTTCTAGCTCTTTAATTTTCTTTTTAACATTATTTATAACTTCTAAAGCATTTTCACCATACCGCATAATCACGACACCGCCAGCAACTTCTCCGTTACCATTCCAGTCGGTCACACCACGTCTTAAATCAGGTCCAATTGATATTGTTGCAACATCTTCAAGTCTAATCGGTATGTGATCAGAGCTAACCCCAAGAGCTATACTTCTTAGATCATCAAGAGATTTTATATACCCAAGACCTCTGACCATAAATTCGGTTTCAGCAATCTCTATAACTTTACCACCAACATCCCTATTGTTTCGTTGAATAGCTGTTTTAATTTTTCCTATAGAAAGTTTATAGGCTTGAAGTTTTTGAGGGTTAACTGTAATTTGATACTGTTTTACAAACCCACCAACACTTGCAACCTCCGAAACACCCTTAACTTGCTGTAATTCATATTTAAGTGTCCAGTCCTGCATTGATCTTAGTTGTGACAAATCATGTTTGTCACTCATTAAGACATATTCAAACACCCAGCCAACACCTGTCGCATCAGGCCCTAGAGATGGACTTACACCTTCTGGCAATTTATCCCGAACAAAGTTTAAATACTCTAAAACTCTGCTTCGCGCCCAGTACATATCTGTATCATCTTCAAATAAAATATATACAAATGACAGGCCAAAGAAAGAATAGCCTCTTACAACTTTTGATTTTGGAACTGAAAGCATTGTTGTTGTCAGTTGGTATGTAACTTGATCTTCAACAACTTGAGGGGCTTGCCCTGGATATTCAGTAAATATGATGACCTGAACGTCTGACAGATCAGGAATTGCGTCCAGTGGCATTGTCCTTAAAGCCATCACACTTGCAGCAAGGGTTATAAAAACTAGAATTGAGACAATTACCCTGTTTTTTACACAGGTTTCAATTATTTTTCCAATCATGATGCTTCCTATTTCTTTATATTGCTACCAAGCATTTTTTTAGCAGCTTCTTTTAATCTACTCTCACTATCGAGTAGAAATTGACCACTGGTTACAACTTTTTCACCAACACTTAGTCCTGACAAAACTTGGTATTTTTCATCACCTTTTATGCCAAGCTTAAGCTCTCTAGGTTCAAACAATCCATCTTCTTTATAAATAAAAGCCACATTTCTTTCACCACTGTGAAGAACAGCCTCGGCTGGAACAAGCACCGATTCTGAAGCCGGCTTTGTGTGAATACGAACAGTAGCAAACATACCTGGCTTTAAAATAACTTTTGGATTAGGTAATATTAATCTAATTTTGATTGTTCTATTTTTTCTATTTAGTACAGGATAGATGTAATCTACTTTTGCCTCTTTTAAACTACCCGGCATATAATCCATTTCAATAGAGGCGGTCTGCCCTTTCTTGATCCACGGGGCATCTCTTTCAAAAACGTCGGCAATTATCCAAAGAGCATCCAACTCAGCCAAGGTAAAAAGATTGTCACCTTTTTTAAACTCCGTCCCAACAAATGCTGCTTTATGTACAACGTAACCACTTCTTGGAGCTCTAACAGTTGTAGTTCTAGAAACTTGTTTTGTTTTTTCAATATTTTTAATAAAGCTTTCAGGAACATCAAATTGTCGCAATTTTTCTCTAGAAGATTTTAAAAAGTGCTTAGAATGGGGGCCAGAAAGCCCCTTTTTTAACAGGCTTAAATATTCTTCCTCACTGGCAACTAGTTCGGGAGAGTAAACTGAGAAAAGTGGGTCGCCTTTTTTTACAAACTGTCCCGTCTCATCAACCCAGAGTTTTTCTATCCAGCCATCAAATTTCATGTTTATTTTTGAAACCTTAGGCTCGTCAAATTCTATTTGCCCTAGAGCCCTCACTATACGAGACAACTTTCCAGATTTAATTGTTTCAACTCTAATTCCCATCTTTTGAATAGTTGCACCATTTAGTTGAATGGTATCTAAATTTGCCGCAGGGTCCCCTTCATAAACAGGAATCAAATCCATACCCATTCCGTCTTTTCCCGGCTTTTTTGAAATAAAAGATGGGTCCATCGGTGACCTATAAAAAGCAACCTGCTTTCCTTTCGTATCACTACTCTTACTTTTCATATCCATTTTTTTTGGTTTATCTTTATCAGAACAGCCCAATAGCGAAACAAAAATCGCTGTTAAAAATATTATTTTTTTCATAAATTCAATCTCCTTAAGCTTGTTCCTGTAACAAGTTCTATTTCTGATTCTGCTATAGCCCTATCTTTTAAAAGTTTTTCAAAGTTAATTTGAAGATCAAGTTCAGTGTTCCAATTACTTACAACTGATACAAAGCCCACCTTTGCTCTTTTATAGTCTGTTATACTCGCATCTAATGCTTTGTTAGCACGTGGTAAGACTTCTTTTTTATATAGGTTTATTTCACCATTTAATCTCATAATTTTTTCATGTAAAGTTCCAAGCCTAGTGCCAACTTGCAGGTCAACATCTCGCTGCTGTTCTTTAGACGCCAGCAATTTGTTAATATTTTCTGATACTCGGGCATTTTGTTTACGGCCCATCCAAATAGGAATGCTAATACCAATAGTTGCTGTCACCATATCAGCCCCATCTGTTTGATCTCCGAGGACTGGGTCTCTCAATTTATAATTTACTCCAAACTTTAAGTCAGGAAACCGATCGTACTTAGCCTCTGCAAGAATCTTTTCACTTTGATTTACTTTTAGGTCTGCAACTTTTAAGTAGGGACTTTCTTTTCTCATATTAGCACTTAACGTCTTAGAGGCCAGTTTAAGATCAGATGTAGAAAGCTCCTGGGTCCTCCCTATCTTTTCTTCTGGGTTACGGCCTATAGCCCTGTTTAAATCTCTCTTGGCATTCAGTAAAGATTCACGTCTTTGGATGATCTCTGCCCTCAATTTACTATGAGCAACCTGAGCTTGAAAAGCGTCCTGCTGGGCAACCTTGGCTACTTTAATTCTATTAATTGCAACGTCAGCAAGGACATCTATGATCTTAAGGTTTTCCTGCGTAATTTCATATGCTTTTTCTGTAAAATGTAAATGCCAGTAAGCTCTTTTTAAATTATGTATCACTAAAGCTTTAGTAAGCCTTACCGTCTCAGAAATGGTTTTTGATTTACTTTTGGCAATTCGACTTCTACGCGCTAATTTTCCGGGAAAAGGTATATTTTGAACCAGGCCTATTCCTAGGGCCGACATGGGGCTTGAATCTGAACTGAAATCATCAGTTCTAAAATTTTGAGCTGTAAGTTGAAGCATTGGATCTGGCAAACTTCCCGCTCTAGAGGGTACATTTTTAGCAGCTTTAGCCTTATTTTGAATTTCTAATACTTGAGGGTGACTACTTATAGCTTCTTTTACAACGTCATTGAGTATTAAAACTTCACTTTTTGCGTATGCCGAAAAAGGCTCGATATATAATAAAATAAAGAAGCCTACCCTTATTTGTTTTAAATATTTTTTTAATGACATTTTTCTACTCCTTTAGTTGACTTCATATAACAACTCTAACCCCTCCAAACTCAGAAATATCCATTCTAGAGTTTTTACCTGGGCTGCCTACAAACATATAGTTCTTAGGAACACTAAGATGTCTAGATATCATCTCAACGCCTACGGCATTAAAAGGCAATTTACAAAGTAAAAGATCAATTCTAAGTTCAGGGTAAATTTTATCAATAGTTTTTAAATTTTGTATCAAGCTATTAGGTATTTCATCTTCTTTTTCATAGCAGTGGACAATTTTCAGACTTTGCGTTTGCTCATTGTCTAAAACATAACGAACCGCTGAGTTTAACTTCTCAGGGCGATCTCCATCTGTAAAAAATATCATAGACTTTTCATTTATTTCAATGAGTAACGTCTTTAAAACTTTACTCATTTTAGTTTTAATCATTGTTGGAATAAAAGGACTGTGTTCAAAAAAGTTAATTCCCAATCTAAGTATACTTACTCTTAAAAACATCAGGGCTACTAAACTCAGCGTGATTCCAAAATAAATCATAAAGATCTGAACATTCTCAGGAGAAAGTAAAATATTTGCAGAAATCCCAATTAAGACACCTATGATGGCTAAAAAGACACCACTAGTCTTAGCATTAGGATTGTTTAAAAGACTTTTTCTTTTTAGTTTCAGTAAGAGATTACCTGAGGCCATAAGTAGCATGACTCCAAGAAAAGCTAGGGTGTAGACACCTGCTAAGAGTTCAATTTTGCCTTTTGTAACTAGAAGAATGGAAGAGCAAAGTAAAAAGAACATTATAATGATCCAGTGGTTTGTCTGAAACTTTCTATTTTGTGTTAAAAATAAGTCAGGCAGACAGCGGTCGATAGACATTCTTCTCACTAGACCAATGACACCGACATAGCTTGTAAGTACCGCACCTGACAGCACAAGTGCCGCATCAATACTGATCATGTATTTTAGCCACGGACCTCCCGCGATCAAACCCATTTGGGCTAGCAAGTCTTCTTTATGATCTCCTATTGAGTTTAAAGAAAGCAATCCAATAGCTAGAACACTTAAGAGAGGGTTAAATACAGAAACAATAAGCCACATGTTGTTTAAAGTTTTTGGGAAAACGCCTTTTTTTTGTTCCTCGATAAAATTAGATGAGCTCTCAAAGCCACTTATTCCAAGCATGGCGGCGCCAAATCCAAAAAACAGTGCCTTTAACAGTCCATCAGGATGAGGGACCGACCAATTGAAGCTGAAAAAATTTTGACCGTTTAGCAGTGACCAGATGCTAAACACTACCAATAAACACAATGTGAATAAGTGAAATATGAATATCCCAACTGCGACATTAGCTGATTCAGTTAAGCCAATATAATTTAGTGCTGCAAATGCAGCTAAGACTATTACGGTAGCCCAGATAACATTGATAAATGGAAAGATATTGTTAGCGTAGTGCATGGCCTCACTAGAGCTGATCACTGCTGTTGCAACGTAGGATAGAAAAGTCAGAGATGCTGCAAAGGCTGCTTTTGATTTTGTTGTAGTGTTTAAAAGTACGTTATAAGCGCCTCCATTAAAGGGAAGAGCCTCGCCCACTTCAGAATATATCTTTTTAAATAAATAGAGAATACCTGCAACTAAGATTAGTACAATTGGTGCAAAATGCCCTGCATACATAGCGCTCAAGGCGACCACATACAAACAACTTGAAGAGATATCATTTCCACAAATAGCTGTAGCTTTAAGTTCTGAAAGCTTTGCATTGGGAGCTCTATCTATTTTTAAAGGTTCATCATTCTCAAACTTAATTCTTCTGACAGAACCCCAGCCTGGAAAATCCCAATTGCTGTCAGATGAAACATTTGATTTAATATTAATGGATTTCGGCACTAATGATCTCCAAGATGTATTGGGGGGGTAGAGTTAGCCATTAAAATTTCTCGAATACTTTTGTTTTTCCACTAGCATCAAAGGAATACACATGAAAGTTAGAGGTGTGATTGCCAAACTCCATTCCTGGGCTTCCAGCCGGCATACCTGGCACAACCAATCCTACAGCATCATTTTTCTCATTTAAAAACTTTTTTATACTTGAGGCTGGGATATGTCCCTCAAAGACGTAGCCGTCTATAACAGCTGTATGGCAACTGCGTTTGTCAGTCGGCACTTTCAGACCGTCTTTTATTTCTGAGAGGTTATCAACAGACTTCTCAGTGAGTTTAAAGCCATTTTTTTTCATATGCTCGGACCACTTTGTACAGCAACCACAGTTTGGATTCTTGTAGACCACAACTTCTTTTGCAGACCAGGCTTGTTCTGCCGGTTTTATAGATTCAACTGAGTTATTTGTACAGGAGGCTGTAACAAATAGTAGTAATAAAGATGCAATAGTTTTTTTCATATTAACTCCAATGTTATTTAAAATGTTATTTACAACAGTCCGGCACCTCTTGCTTTATAAGAGATACAGCTTTGTTCATTTTCTCAAGAAAAGAGTCTGAACTTGGAACCTCATAATATTTAGGATGATCTTGCCAAATTTCTTTTATTCTTTCATCAATCCTTGCTGCCTCATCTGCTGATTCGATACGAATGGGATTTTCGTGATTATATCCATGGTTTAAACTTGGAGAGCGTAAGTGAATAACAGCCTTATAATTATCAAATTCAGAATTGATATCAGTGTCGAAGGTTTTCCAGAAGCTCTCGTTTGTATCTTTCCAATAAGCTAAGCCATCTAGTGTTCCTCGATCACAGAGGCCGAGTCCCCATTTTTTTTCACCCTTTACAAGTGATTCCATCTCTCGCTGAACATGGAAAATAGCTTTTTGTGAAGCAATTTTTGCTGAGGTACTTTCCAATCGCCAGAATCCGCCTCCAAAAACAATACCTGCTGCCTCCGGTAAGATAGCGATGTGTTCACATAAAACTTTCTTTACAGATTCAAGAACGGCAGTCTTACCAGCCCCTGGCCCACCAGTGATAACAACTAAATCGCATTCGTGTTTTTCTTCACAACACAAACATGGCGACTCACATGACCGTGCTTCTCCGCCCATAATGTTTTCATTCATAAGCTATGCTCCTCAAAAAATCTGAAGTTTTTTATTAATGGTGATCCTCGTGATTTTCTTTAGGCTTTATAGATGTCGCATTTTTTTTCATCATACAGCTTTTCATTTTCATCATCATGTCAGGGTCCATAGATTTTCCTTCGACTTCTCTCATACAGTGTTGCATCCCACTCATATCTTCTGTCTTCATCTTTGCGTTCAACATCATTGAATGTTGTTTTTGGTGAGGAGTGCTATAGGCCCCTTGCGAATAATATTTAAACCAGAAATAACCTGTACAAAGCATTCCCAGTAAAGAAATCACAATGACCAAATACCCGCCCGACTTAAGCAGCAAGCAGGGTTTTCCTGTGGCGTGATGAAAAGCGTGATGCACCATAAATATACCAACTGCAAAAATCAAAGTTGCCGTATAAAAAGCAATATCTCCTAAAAAAACAATCATCTATAGTCTCCTTCATAGTTAATCATAATAACTTTAATCAGCTCTTGCGTGTTCAATTCAACAGGTTTTTTTTGATTGGCCTTGTAATCTTCACGACTATGCATAATTTTCTCTAAAGAAGTCATTGCATCTCTTCTAGTTATAATACCGTCTAGGTGTTTACCACTGTTAATGACAGGCGCGCTTTTTAAATTCTTATCTATAAAAAAACTTTCTAATTCAAAAATATCCCATTCTCCGCTAACAGCCTGGACATCTTTTGACATAATGCTGCTAATACTCCGGTCTCTTCTTTCATCATAGAAAAGACAATTGCTCATGCATTTTATGCAATCACTTTCAGATAGATAGCCAACAACTTCATTTTGTTCATTAACTACTGGCGCTGACGAAATCCTATACTTATTAAAAATCTCAATAGCCTCGAAGACTGTGAAGTCTTCTTTAAAAGCAATAACTTTTTTTGTTAATATGTCTTTTACTTTTGGAATTTCTAATTTTCTGTCCATATTTGATCCTTCATCTGTTCTCTTTAATCATTTTAAATATTTTTTAATTTGGGGATATAAGCAGGCACTCTTTTTTTATAATCTATGTAAGCTTGGCCAAATTCATTTATCATTGCTTTTTCTTCAGACTTACCAAGACGGTAGTACATATAAAGAAGAATAGGGAACATTGCTAGTGTTAGCAGTGTTGGCCACATTATTAAAAATCCAAACATGATTGCTACAAAGCCAATATACTGTGGATGTCTTACTTTTGAATAAAGCCCCGTGGTCGCTAAACTGTGGTCTCTTTGAGCCGCATGTAGGACTCTCCAAGCAGATGAAAGCATCACAAAACCAATAATGATAACTGCATTTGATACAAGGTGAATAGGATGAAAATGTGGGTTGATTTCTGACCCTAAAAGAGTTGACCAGATGTGTCCATTATTGTGAGAAAAAAGGTCAAGCCCTGGGAACTTTTCACTAAACCATCCCGAAAAAAAGTATAGAGTTAGAGGAAATCCATACATCTCAGTGAATAAAGCTAGTATAAATGCTGAAAACCCTCCAAGGGAGCGCCAATCAGTTTTTGATTTGGGTTTTACAAAACTAAAAGCAAAAATGATAAAAATTGCTGAATTTAAAATAACAAGGAACCAAAGGCCATATCCTGACTGTTCTGAACCGTGCATTACTTTTTCTCCTTTAAATCTTCGTTGGATTCATGACTTTTATGGTTTCCCTGCCCATGGCCGCCGTGCATAAAAATATGCATGAAAGGACATAAAAGAAGTATAGAGTAAGGTAGAAAACCAAGTGCATGTTCATAATGATAAGTGTAGAGCCAATAACCAACTCCAATTAAACAGATAATTACGAGTGGTTTTTTCCAAAAATTATTTTCTTCTGAACGTCTTTTTTTATAATTCATTGTTTCTAACTCCGTTTAAACCTTCATCTTTTTTAATCTTAGTGCGTTTAATATGACTGAAATCGAACTAAAGCTCATTGCCGCTGCTGCAACCATAGGACTCAGCAAAATTCCAAGAAAAGGATATAAAACTCCAGCTGCTATAGGAACACCTGCGGCATTGTAAACAAATGCAAAGAAGAGGTTTTGTTTGATGTTGTTCATAGTCGCTTGACTTAGTTTTCTTGCTCGAACAATTCCTGTTAAATCACCCTTAACAAGAGTGATGCCAGCGCTCTCCATTGCGACATCTGTTCCTGTGCCCATTGCAACACCTACATGAGCTTTTGCGAGTGCTGGAGCATCGTTAATACCATCCCCAGCCATTGCTACAATATGACCTTCTTTTTGTAGTTTTGTAACCACATCGACTTTTTGTTCTGGCAACACTTCAGCAATCACCTCATCTATAGAAAGTTTTTTTGCAACAGCCAGTGCTGTAGTCTTACTGTCTCCGGTTAGCATAATGACTTTCAGGCCTTCTTTGTGAAGTGCTTCGATAGCGCCAGGAGTTGTTTCTTTAATCGGATCAGCAACACCTATAAGACCTGCAGATTTATTATCAACAGCTACAAACATTACAGTTTGTCCTTCAGATCTTAGCTTTTCAGCTTTTTCAAAAAGATGTTCAAATTCTATCCCAAAATCTTTCATAAGAACTTTGTTGCCAAGGACTACCTTTTTCCCGTCAACGAGACCAGTCACTCCTTTACCTGTGACGGAAGAGAAGTCTTCAACAGTTTTTAAGGTGATGTTTCTATCTTCAGCGCCTTTGACTATGGCGGCTGCAAGCGGGTGCTCACTACCTCTTTCTATTGACCCGGTGAAACAAAGTAAATTCTCTTCAGTTATCCCTTGGGCTGGCAACACGGTTACTAATTTAGGTTTTCCCTCTGTCAGAGTTCCAGTCTTATCAACCACTAAAATGTCTACTTTTCTCATAACTTCAATAGCTTCTGCATTTTTGAAAAGAATGCCGCTTGTTGCTGCTCTTCCCGTAGCCACCATAATTGACATAGGAGTTGCTAAACCTAGAGCGCAGGGACAAGCAATAATTAATACTGCCACAGCATTAATAAGTGCATAAGCCATAGCAGGTTCTGGTCCATATAATGCCCATACGATAAAAGTAATAACCGAAGTTATGATAACAACAGGAACAAAGTATCCAGCAACAACATCTGCAAGTTTTTGAATAGGCGCACGGCTTCTTTGTGCTTCTGACACCATATGAACAATTCGCGATAAAAGTGTTTCTGAACCTATTTTTTCAGCTTTGATAGTCAGACCACCAGTTCCATTTACGGTGGCTC
>Ga0115567_10005873_pt1 | contig 11839 bp, 11 predicted proteins | sample COGITO_mtgs_1204_2_FD_88679 | JGI IMG/M metagenome (GOLD analysis project Ga0115567, IMG submission 88679) | Pelagic marine microbial communities from North Sea - COGITO_mtgs_120412 | ecosystem: Environmental > Aquatic > Marine > Epipelagic | place: Germany:Helgoland, sampling site Kabeltonne...
AATAGGGCCCCTGAAATAATTCAGGCGGCAAAATAACTTTCGCGCCGTCTTTCGCAGCCTCACGGATGAGGCCCTCCACGGTTTTAATATTCGCGTCCATATTCGCCCCGAAGGCGGCTTGGGTAATGGCAACAGTTAGTTTCCGGGTCATAGCTGTGGAACCTGTTGTGAAATACAGTGGAAGGAGCCGCCGCCCGTTAAAACAGCGGGTGCATTGATGGCGTAAATATCAGGGCGGCCAATGGCTTCGGCCAACAGGTCAACCGCCTCATCCGCCACGGCCTGTTGAGCCTCCATTTCCACATAAGTTGGGATAATGAGGGAGTGATTGGCAATATAGAAATTCATATGGCTCGCGGGCACAACTTCGCCGTCTGCGTCCGTGATACGTCCCGGAGACGGGATTTCAACAATTTCCAATCGGTTTCCATTGGCGTCGGTGGCTTTGGACAAGGCTTTATAGATCGACTTATAAACTGTCGCATTGGGATCATCTTCCCCTGTAGGATGCATACAGCCGACCACACCAGGCGCGAGGAAGCGCGCAATATTATCAATATGACCGTCCGTGTGATCATTGACCAAACCTTCGTCCAGCCAAATCACTTTCTCCGTACCAAGGGTTTCCCGAAGAGCCAATTCGACCTCTTTTTCAGTCACGCCCGGATTACGGTTTTTGTTTAAGAGGCACTGACGGGTCGTGATGATGGTCCCCATCCCGTCGGTTTCCAAAGCGCCGCCTTCGATAATGAATTGATGGCGATTATTTGAAACACCTTCAAACTTAGCGACAATGTCCGCCATATCGGCGTCACTGCCGAGGAGGTATTTGCCGCCCCAGCCATTGAAATGAAACCCCGTCGCCGCGAGTTTATTGTTTTTCCGAACAAAAAGCGGGCCAGTATCGCGCAGCCATATATCGCCGATACCGGCGTCGAAAATCTCGACGCGCTTATCCGCAATTAATTCGGCGAGACTCGTCTCTGCGCTGGCACGGGCCTCGGCCCCATTCACCAGAACTTTAATCAATTCACCGCGCGTCTCAGGGACGTCGGGGTCAGGTTGCGCAATGGCCGTAAAAAACAACGCCACTTCCTCCCGCGCAGGCGCAAGATTTTCTTCCCAGAGATCGGCGGCGCTCGGCCAAGCCGACCAAACGGCTGAATGGGGTTCCCACTCAGCCGGAAAGTGAATGTCTGTCATGACAGGTCTCGATAGGTAATGAGGTTACTTCTCAAACAGTTTTGCAAAATTACGACGCGGACGGTTTTTCCAGTCGCAAGAATGATAAGCGTCAGAGGCCAAGAGCGGCACAACAGATCCGGCTTCGGCAAAGACCATTTGTTCCATCGTGGTCTGAACCTTGCCCCAGCTGGCGGCTTCTTTCAACGTCGAGCTAGAGCACGCGCCGTCACGCACATCCGCAATCGTGATTTGCACGGCGTATTTGTGCATCTCTGCTTCGACGCCGAGTATTTCTGCGCAAACCACTGTGTCTTGCACAAAGTTTTTCGGCACACCGCCACCAATCATCAACAGGCCGGTTGAGCCCGCTTTGATTTTAATATCAGTTAGTTCGCGGAAGTCGGCCACAGAATCGATAGAGAGGTAATTACCGGGGTTTTCGACCTGATGTTTGACCAAACCAAACCCTGCCGAGCAATCAGAGAAAGCCGGCACAAAAATCGGCACACCATAATCATAGCAGGTCTCGACGAGAGAGCCTTTTTTCTTGGCGTGGGTTTTGAGCCATTTGCCCATTTCCCAGATAAATTCGCGCGAGGAATAAGGGCGTCGCTCTAGGCTATCCGTGATCTCTTTAATGACTTCATCACAGGCCTGAAGCTCTTTTTCGTCGATATAGGTGTCATAAATGCGGTCGATATAAAGATCGCGCAGATCATTATCATCGACCATGCTGTCGGCTTGATAGTGTTTATAACCAAGGGCTTCAAAGAAATCCATGTCGACGATAGAGGCGCCGGTCGAGACAATCGCATCGACCATGCCGTATTTCACGAGGTCGCGGTAAACATGCATACAGCCGCCCGCAGAGGTCGAACCCGCCAACGTCAGGATGACGGAGCAGTCTTTATCATCGACGGCTTGTTTGAAAATATTAGACGCGCGGCCCAAATCGCGGGACGAAAAGGACATTTTGCCCATTGCTTCGATAATAGGTCGGGCATCAATTTTAGCAATGTCGATATGTTCAACTGGGTTTGAGAGCAGTTGAGCTTTTGTGTTTTTAGTCATGAGAGAAGCTTTCAATTAATCTTCGAGAATGGCCACGGTGTGACCGGAATGAAATCCGTTAAAATGTGTGGCCAAAGTCTGGCCATAAGCGCCGAGGTTTTGCACCTCGATCCAGTCGCCTTCGCAGGCGTCTGCGGGCAGATAGAACGGCCCGTTCATCGTGTCTGCACTATCGCAGGTCGGGCCGAAAAATCGGAAGCCAATATTATTGGCGGCCGGCGCCGGTGGATGATTGCGGTGCAGACGCACAGGAAACTTCCATGCGAATTGGCCCGCGTCAAATAAAGAGCCGTAAGTGCCGTCATTTAAATAGAGGTCTTTGCCTTTTCTGAGCTCGATCCGCGCCAATGTTGCGCCGCCTTCGGCACAAAGCGCGCGGCCCGGCTCTCCAAAAATCTCGAGACCGTCAAATCCATTGGCAGACAGGCTCGCGCGGATCGCGTCGAAATAGGTCACCATCGGCGCAATCGGCATATCAGGATAGGCCACAGGGAAACCGCCGCCGACATCAATAGAGTCGATTTTTACGTCTGCAACATCAACGAGTTTGCGCGCATAGCGGAGCGCTGCTTCATAATTCTCTGCGTCGAGGCATTGCGAGCCGACATGGAAGCACAGGCCAAGTTTGGCAGTGACAGGACGCGCAGATTTCAACAAGGCGACAGCGTCTTTAAACCCAGCGCCGAATTTGCCGGAGAGCGGCATGGCGGTGTCTTTTTTCGGCAAAGCCAGACGCAAATGTAGCTTCAGGTCTGACGTTTCTTGTGTGCAGTCGATAATTTTCTGAAGTTCGTCTTCGTGGTCGAATGACATATGACGGACGCCTTGCGCGTAAGCGTTGGCAATCGTCGCCCGGGATTTCACCGGGTGCATCAAGAATAATTCAGCCGCAGGGAATAAATCCCGCACAAGCGCGATTTCGCGAAGAGACGCTACATCGAAACGCCGCACCCCTTCATTCCACAGGATTTTTAGCAGAGACGGATGCGGGTTAGCTTTCACGGCGTATAGAACATGGCCTGGAAATCCGCCGAGGAACAAGCGCGCAGCCGCCTCTATCTTACGCGGGTAAAGCGCGTAGATTTGGTCATCGCCGCGGTAAGCAGCAATCGCGTCCGCAGCATTGCGAAAGGTCGGAAGGCCGTAAGGCTTGAGCGCAGTGGGTTTTAAAAGCGGCGCAAAATCGAAAACTGTTTTCATGTTCGGAGGTCTTCAGTCTGGCCGGACGAGCTGTCCGGAAAATACAAAAACTAACGAGACACTCGCCTCGCTACGACGTATTTCAGGCGGGTCCCCTCTAAAACTTAGAGGGCCCGCACCACACTGATGAATTCCGCGATAGCGGCTAGATAATCTTGATGTTTAGACGACAAAAATGTGTCCCCTTGCTGAGCTTGCAAGGAGAGGGTGGCACTCAATTCGCGGTATATAGCAGTTTTTGCCATACCAGAGTTCTCAATCCCAATCGTCTCGAACAAAATCGTTCGAACCAAAACAAAACCAAGACGGTGGCGGCTATTAAAAGAGGAAGCCTCTTTCCGGCTGACAGATTTCCCAAGCAAAGCCTTTTAGAGGCAAATGTTAAGGGCTCGCTGTAGCTCGCTTTTCGTCAAGGCGGCATTTAAGACCAGTTTGAATTTTTGGCAAGTGGTATTTTATGAATTTTTTACAGCCAAGATTTACGCTAAGGCGCTTCGGTTTTCGGCTTGAAGGTGCAGATATTGGAAATAGCGCAATTATAGCATTTTGGTTTGCGCGCGACGCAGGTATAGCGCCCGTGGAGAATGAGCCAGTGATGTGCCCCGAGCATATATTCTTCAGGCGTGACGCGGAGCAAATTCAGCTCGACCTCATAAGGGTCTTTGCCCGGCGCCATGCCTGTGCGGTTAGAGACACGGAAAATATGCGTATCCACGGCCATCGTCGGGTGACCAAAAGCTTCGTTCATCACGACATTGGCCGTCTTACGCCCCACCCCCGGTAATTTAATGAGGTCATCGCGATTTTCCGGCACGACCGAGCCAAAATCATCGATCAACATTTGCGATAGGGCGACGACGTTTTTGGCTTTGGTCTTATAAAGGCCGATGGTTTTAATGTGATCGCGCACCACCTCTTCGCCGAGCGCCACCATTTTTTCGGGCGTGTCGGCTTTGGCAAATAAAGCTGTGGTGGCTTTATTGACGCCGACGTCGGTGGATTGCGCTGAGAGGGCCACGGCGACCACCAAAGTATAAGCGTTGGAATAATTCAGTTCTGTTTTCGGCGACGGGTCAAGGCGTTGCAGATGCGCGTAAATCTCGGCGATCTGCGCCCGGTTCAAGCGCGGGCGCGGGAGGTTTTTAAATAGCTTTTCTTTTTTTGCCACAGTTCGGTTCTCACCCCTCTAAACGATGGCTGCTTTTTGTTTGATCCGCTTCAACATTGACGCAATCATTTTATCGGCGAGACTCGCGGACGGCTCCGCGATTAAATGTCCGTCTGCGTCAAAGGCGACAGCGGCATTGCCGACCCCGACCTGCGTTGGCAGAACTTCTGCGCCCACCCGCATCAAGATATAGTTCAATTGGCGCATACACATAATGCCGCTCATCGGGCCGGGCGTGCAGGACGATAGGCCGTAGATCGGGCCGGTAAAATGTTCCGTGCTGAAGGTCGAGGTCCAATCAATCGCATTTTTAAGGATGGGCGGCAGACCGCCATTATATTCCGGCGTCACGATAATGATGCCGTCACAGGCGGTCAGATCCTTCACGAGGCGTTTTACAGCCTCCGGCAGGTCTGTATCGCCATGATAAAGCGGCAGGTGATACGCATCGAGATCAATCAAAACAGGTTTGGCACCCGCAGCTTCCAAACGTTTATGCAGCGCTTTTTCCAGCTTTTTATTGATTGAATCTAGGCGGAGCGAGCCACAAAGAAGGGCAATTTTAGGTACGGACATTGATATCTTTCTAAAGAAATTAACTTTCTTGTATCTTCACCATGGCGATAAACAGGAAGAGCGGGCGTGGCAAGACCTGCCCTCGCAACAAGCTGATACTGAGGCTAATTACGGACGGGCCTTCCAAAGAGTTGGAAAAATCTTGCACTACCCCCAAAACGTTACCATATAACCCCTATGCCAGTTGTTCATGGAATTTCTTTTGTCTGGGTTCTCGCTATTTTAGGGGCCATTATTGCCATTTACGGTCTGCGGGCGGCCTTGGGCTACCGCAGCGTCCAGCGCGATGCGCAAGACGATTATGCCTATAAAGTCAAACACGGTATGATGGATGAACGCCTGTCGCAAGACGGCTATATCCGGGCCTATCGGCGCTTTCATAATCCCCGCGCACCGCTTTTCGTCGCTGCGACCCTGTTGATTATAATTCTGTCCACGCCCGTTCTGTTTGTGGCTATCTCTTTTCTTTTAGAGCAGCTTTATCAAGCAACCGATCGGTCCCGCGTGTTTGAGCCGGGCTATCTGGTGTGGCAATTTTCAATTTATATGATGGTTTTGGGGTCTTGGGCTTTGATCGCCTATGTTGGAGCCGGACTGTATCATCGCGGCTCCCCTGGCACATTAAGTCAGGAAATGGCCAAAGAAATGACGGATCCAGAGGCGTTAGAGTCCTAATAGGTCTTTCATAGTATAAAGACCTGTTGGTTGTTTGGCCGCCCAAAGCGCCGCGCTCACCGCCCCTTTTGCAAAAACCGATCGGTCAAAGGCTGAATGTGACAAAGTCAGCATTTCAAGCTCTGACGCGATTTTAACCGAATGTTCGCCGATAACGCCGCCGCCGCGCAAAGTCGCAAAGCCGATCTCGCCTTCGGGTCTTTCGCCTGTCTGCCCTTCGCGGGAGAGTTTTTGCACGTCTTCCAGCGCGACCCCGCGGCCCTTCGCCGCCGCGCGCCCTAACATGAGCGCGGTTCCAGACGGCGCATCCACCTTGTGACGATGATGCATTTCCAACACGTCTATATCCCAGCCCGTGCGTAATTTATCCGCCGCCAACTCGATCAGAGCTTCGAGCATATTCACGCCAAGCGAAAAATTGCCCGATTGCAGCAGCGCAATTCCTTCGCAGCTTTTGTGAAAAGCTTTTGTCTGCTCCGCTGTCATCCCGGTTGTGCCGCTGACTATGGCTTTCACGCCGCTGCCTTTGACGGCCTCGGCCAGTTTGAGGCTCGCCATCGGGGCGGAGAAATCAATGATGACGTCACAGTCTCTCGCAGCTGACATATTATCTGTCAGAATTACCGGATCGCCTTTGGCCTCGGCCAGCGCAACGCAATCTTTTCCGAGGTCAGGACTCTCCGAATGGGTTAAACCCGCCACGAATTTCACGGACGGCGTCTCCGCCAAGGCGGAAATGACAGCCCGACCCATTCGGCCATCTGCGCCGAGGACGGCAATTTTCAAAGTTTCAGTCATGGCGAAGGGTTTAGCGATAGCGACGGTCAGGGGAAAGAGCTTAGTTTGGTGTTTTAATCCTCACCGAAATCATAATCCGGCATGGATTGGAAGGCAGACCGCAAGGATTCGCCCCACCCCTTTGAAGTCTTCTGGAAATATTGATCATCCGCCAAGATCCGTCTGGCCTTCCCGAGTTTCAGGCTGTCTTTTTCGTAGATTTGCAGATCCAACGGCATTCCGACCGATAAATTGGCCTTTATCGTGGAGTCAAAGGACAGCAAAAGCAGCTTCACCGCATCCTCAAAAGACATATCAGGCGCGTAAGTCCGTATCAGAATTGGTTTGCCATATTTGGTCTCGCCAATCTGGAAGAAAGGGGCGTCTTCCCCGGCTTCAATGAAATTGCCTTCGGGATAAATTAGAAACAATCTCGGGGCCATGCCCTTGATTTGACCGCCTAAAATAATTGTGCCGTTAAACGTATTATCGGCTTTTTGGCCTGTTTCCGCATTGGTGGCGATAACTTCCTTGAGCGTATTCCCGACCAGTTTGGCGACCTGAAACATGGTTGGCAGTTTTAGAATAGACGGGTCGCGGTTTTCCGGTGAAAAAGAACGTTCGTCCAACAAGCTGACAACGGATTGAGTTGTCGCCAGATTACCCGCCGTTAAAAGCGTAATGACGCGGTCGCCCTCGACGCACCAGCTTCGTAATTTTTTGACGGTAGAGACATCATCAACCCCTGCATTCGTGCGGGTGTCAGACATGAAAACCAGCCCCTTTTTCAGGGCAAGGCCGACGCAATAGGTCATGAGGCTTAATCTCTTATATTTTTATTGTTGAACTTGAATATCGACACGCAACGACTCACCACCGCCGCCGTAAATCATACCCGAAACCGGGGCCGCTTGACTATAGTCCAATCCAGTCGCCACGCGAACATACCGGTCATCCGGAGAGATGCCGTTTGAGACGTCAAAGCCGACCCAACCCAGAGACGCGATATGGACCTCTGCCCAAGCATGAGTGGCGTCTTGATCGACCCGGTCATTCATCATCAAATACCCGCTAACATAACGGGCGGGGAAACCGGCCTCGCGCGCGACGGCGATAAAAATTTGGGCGTGGTCTTGGCAAACACCTTTGCCGAGCGCGATGGCGTCCTCGGCGGTTGTGACGGAGTCGGTTTCTCCGGTGACATAGGTGACCTGCGAACCAATCAATTTAGAGAGCGTGTGAAATCCGGAGACAGGGTCTTGAAGCGCGTCACCGAGTTCTTTGAGAAGCGATTTAACCCCCGTCTTGGGGGAAGTCAGGTCGGTTTGACGTAAAAAATACCAAAGCGGCGCAAAGCCGCCATGGACGCCAACGACCCCTTGATTATTTTCTATCTCTAATGTGCCACTGGATTTAATTTCAATTTCTTTGGCGTCCGGGTCAATCGCGACCAAATGCACGCGATTGGCATTTTCATCCAAAAAGTCGACTTGTATTTCGCCGCCCGTAATATCCAAAGTCCAATCCAGCGTTGTCTGGCCTTTATTGGTTTTCGGGGTCAGCCGAAGCTGCTGCAGGCCATAGCTCGGCGAGCGCTTAAATTTATAAATTGTGCTGTGGGAAATAGAGAGTTGCATCAGGCGAAAAACCTATAATCTGTTTCGATCTGTCCGGCAATCGCAAGATTACGCTGCAGGAAATCACCGATAAATTCATGGAGTCCGGACTCGAAAATATCCTCAATCGTGCAAGCTTTCATTTCTTGTTGAAGCGCTTTGACCTTCTGAGAAGATTCCGAAACCTGGTCATATTCCTGATTGAGATAGCGCAGGTTCAAATCCATTTCCTTTACGCAAAAGCTTAAAGACCGGGGCATGCAGGTATCTAATATTAGAAACTTGGCAATTGCGGAGGCCGTGGGTTCGCCTTGATGTAACCAGCGATAAGCCTGTTGCGCCGAAACGGAGCGTAATATTGTTTCCCATTGCACATTATCCAGAGAGCTCCCGACGGACGCCCCCGACGGTAAGAGGACATAATATTTCACATCGAGAATACGCGCCGTATTATCGGCCCGCTCAACAAATGTTCCCAGTCGCGTGAAATCGTAAATGTCATTTCGGAGCATCGTGCCTTGCACAGCCCCCTGCACTTGCGCACTTTGGCGGCGGATTAAGGCCAGAATATCCGGAATACGCTCTTTGTCCTGAAGGGGCGATTTCAAGACTTCGCTAAGCCGAAGCCAAGACTCGTTGACGGCCTCCCAAACTTCGCGGGTGAGCGCCGTGCGGGCGAGCCGCGCATTGCGGCGGGCCTCGGCCATGCTGGAGAGGACACTGGACGGGTTGGTCCGGTCTCGCAGTAGAAAGTCCATCACCGATTTATTTTCAAAATCGCTATATTTCGCTTCATATTGCTCAAGCAGTCCCGCCGTCGTCAAAACCGAAGACCAATCCCCGCCCTGTCTTTGCGACCGGGTCAGTGCCATGCGGAAGCCGGCCTCGACGAGGCGGGCTATATTTTCGCTGCGTTCCAGATATCGAAACATCCAGAAGAGTCCATTTGCTGTTTTTCCTAACATATCTAGTCCTCCAACACCCAAGTGTCTTTGGTGCCGCCGCCCTGAGAGGAGTTGACCACGAGGGAGCCCTCCTTCATCGCGACACGGGTGAGGCCGCCCGGCGTAATCTTAATTTCGTTCGGGCTAACAAGAATAAAGGGGCGTAAATCGACATGGCGCGGGGCCAGTTCTGACTTCGTAAAGACCGGGGTTGTGGAAAGCGCCAAAGTCGGTTGGGCAATATAATTGCTCGGCCTCGCTTCAAGTTTTTTACGGAATTCGGTAATTTCTTTTTTGCTCGCCGCCGGGCCGACCAACATGCCGTAACCACCAGAGCCGTGAACCTCTTTGACCACTAATTCAGCCAAATGTTCCAGCACATAAGCCAGAGAGTCTGCTTCGGAACAGCGCCACGTCGGCACATTTTCGAGCAGGGCTTTCTCGCCCGTATAAAATTCGATAATTTCCGGCATATAAGAATAGATCGCCTTGTCATCGGCAATGCCGGCCCCGGGCGCATTGGCAATAGTGATGCCGCCCGCGCGGTAAATATCCATAATGCCGGGCACGCCCAGCATGGAGTCGGGATTAAAATTGAGCGGATCTAAATAGTCATCATCGACACGACGATAGAGCACGTCAACGGGCTCATAGCCTTTGGTCGTGCGCATACACACGCGGCCATTTTGGATTTTTATATCGTGACCTTCGACAAGTTCAGCCCCCATTTGGTCCGCTAAAAAAGCATGTTCGAAATAGGCGGAATTGTGAATGCCCGGTGTTAATACGCCTAAGACCGGTTTGCCTGTACAGGCCGACGGCGCACAGTCCGAGAGTGACCGCCGTAAAGAATGCGGATAATCGCTGACTTGTTGGACCCGGTTTTGCGCAAACAAATCCGGAAACATTTGCAACATGGTCTCGCGGTTTTCCAACATATAGGAAACGCCGGAGGGGGTGCGGGCATTGTCTTCTAAGACGTAAAATTCGTTCTCGCCTGTGCGGACAATATCAATCCCGACAATATGGGTATAAACGCCGCCCGGGGGCGTAACGCCGATCATTTCCGGCAGAAAGGCTTCGTTGTTCTCTATGAGGTGTTGAGGGATTCGTCCGGCTTTGAGAATTTCCTGTTTGTGATAAATATCGTGAAGAAACGCATTAATGGCCCGCACCCGTTGATCAATGCCCTTGGTGAGTTTCATCCATTCGCGCGCTCCGATAATTCTCGGAACAATATCAAAAGGAATAAGACGTTCTTCCGCATCTTTTTTACCATAAACATTAAAAGTAATGCCGGTACGCCGAAAAACGGCTTCCGCTTCAGCGGATTTTCGTTTCAAGGCTTTTGGGTTTTGAGAGTCAAACCACTCTTTATAAATTTGATAGGGCTCTCTGGCCGAAGTTTCGTCCGCCATCATTTCATTAAAAAATTTCATAAATCTCCCGTTACATATTTAATACGCGAAAGGAGGTATGGTTCCAGCTCTGTCGAAAGCGAGCCTTTAAGACAGCAATTCGCGACCAAAATTTCTGCAAATAAAAAGGGCAATCAAATCAGATCGCCCTCAAAGAATTAAATAATTTAGATACGGCTTAAAACGGGTCGTCTTCGGGCAGGAAGATTTCGCGTTTTCCGCCAGACATCGCCTCGCCGATCATGCCTTCGCCTTCCATGCGTTCAATCAAATCTGCCGCGCGGTTATAGCCGATGGAGAGTTTGCGCTGAATATAGCTGGTGGAGGCTTTGCGGTCGCGGGCGACAATCGCCACGGCCTGGTCAAAGAGAGAGCCTTCCTCATCGCTATTTCCGGACGAGCTCCCGCCGGAGGAAGTATCGTCATCCTCATCGCGTTCCGTCGTGATGTCTTCGAGATAGCTCGGGGCGCCTTGGGCTTTGACAAATTGCGCCACGCGTTCGACTTCGCCGTCAGAGACAAAAGGGCCGTGGAAACGGCGCGGACGCCCTGTGCCCATATAAAGCATGTCGCCGTTGCCGAGGAGTTGCTCCGCCCCGTTTTCGCCCAAAATCGTGCGGCTATCGATGGTGGACCCGACGCGGAAAGAGACACGGGTAGGGAAATTGGCTTTGATTGTGCCTGTAATCACATCCACAGACGGACGCTGGGTCGCCGTGATCATGTGAATCCCTGCGGCCCGGGCCATTTGCGCCAAACGCTGGACGGAGCTTTCAATTTCTTTTTTAGCGACCATCATCAAATCCGCCATTTCGTCAATGACGACGACAATATTCGGCAAGGGCTGAAATTCGAGTTCCTCGGTTTCATATTCCGGTTCGCCCGTTTCTTTATTATAACCTGTCATGGTGGTTTTGGTCAGGGTCTCGCCGCTGGCTTTAAATTCAGCGACCTTTTCATTGAAACCGGCCAAGTTCCTCACGCCAAGCTTGGACATTTTGCGGTAGCGATCTTCCATTTCCCGCACCGTCCATTTGAGCGCCACCACAGCCTTTTTCGGTTCTGTCACGACCGGCGCCAGCAAATGCGGCGCGCCGTCATAAACGGATAATTCGAGCATTTTCGGGTCGATCATGATGAACTTACATTGATCCGGCGTCAGCTTATACATCAGCGACAAGATCATGGAGTTGACGGCCACGGATTTAC
>Ga0115567_10005884_pt1 | contig 11823 bp, 8 predicted proteins | sample COGITO_mtgs_1204_2_FD_88679 | JGI IMG/M metagenome (GOLD analysis project Ga0115567, IMG submission 88679) | Pelagic marine microbial communities from North Sea - COGITO_mtgs_120412 | ecosystem: Environmental > Aquatic > Marine > Epipelagic | place: Germany:Helgoland, sampling site Kabeltonne...
ATTGCGCATATATTAACCATCCAAGTTGCTGTTGAGTGGTTAATATACCAAATTTGTTGTGTGAAAATACAATGCTCGAAAAATTAGAGGTGCTCAACGTCGGAATGCCATTCGTACAGACAATATTTTCAGTTATGACGGAGATTGGCGGACGGACGTTTTGAGTCGCTGCATTCGAAATGAGTTGATTGAGTCTAGCTACATCTTGCTTTTTTAAACCAACCAATTGTCCATCATCCGCAACGCCAATAATCAATTGTCCACCTTTGCTATTACTAAAAGCGACCATTTCTTGAGCGAGAGACTCTGCACGTTGTAGGTAAACCTTGAACTGATGTTGGCTATCTTCACCAGCGAGGATAATTGATTCAAGTTCTTTCTGATTCATATTGAGCCTATTTATTAAGTCGCTGGCGCGAAATGACTGCGCTTGATAACTTTTTGTCAAATAAGGCGGTAATGTCAATATAGAATAAAAACCTCAATGATTATAACTATTATTACCCCTTATATCATAAAGTGACTTGCCAAGTTTGTCTGGTCTTACTTTTGACTATATCAGCATTACATGGTGGTTTTACAGCTGTTGGCTCATCAAGTACGTCGGACAAATGGAGTGATGCTTATAGGTACTCTTATTTGCCCTTCTGTCAGACGGCAATACCACCAGCAACGGTAACTGTCACTCAATAGTCTATACTTGATTAATGCAGACTTCGTTATTTTTTAAATAGGATTTTACAATGTCTAATTTAGTCGAAAAATCCAAAAAGCAAATTCATGTGCTTTATGTTGAAGACAATCCAAGTGATGCTATTTTAATGATAGAAGCTTTCGAAGAATGCGCCTTTAATCACATCATAGATCACGTGTCTGATGGGCAACAAGCTATTGATTATATTTTAAATAAGGCACCTTATGAATTGAAAGCAAAACCTGATCTAGTATTGCTTGATATAAATCTTCCGAAAAAAAGCGGTTTTGACGTTTTAGAGCTTATTAAAAGCAGGGACAATTCAAAGTCCATTCCGGTTTTAATGCTGTCTAGCTCCCAATCCGAGCGAGATATTTTAAAAAGTTACGGGCTCAACGCCAACAGCTATATAACAAAACCTATGGACATCGAGAAAATATTAGACACTGTAAAAGCCATTGATCTTTTTTGGATTAATTGTGCTTCTTTACCCCCATCAGCATTAAAGCATCATTAACGATTCGGATTAGTTTTTGGTAGTTTAACAACAAACCGACTACCTTGATCAAGCACACTAGTTACATATATAAAGCCTGAGTGCATCTGCAATATTTTTTGGACAATAGTTAAACCTAATCCGGTTCCAGAAAATTGGCCTTGAGTATGCAAACGCATGAATGGCTGAAAAATGTTATCAATAAAGCGAGCATCAATGCCCACACCATTATCTTGAACACTTATTTCCCAGTAATGCTCAGTTTCAGCAACATCTACTTGTATTTCAACTGGCCGATTCTCTGCGCAGTAAATAAGGCTATTGCTTAGCAAATGTTGAAAAACGCTCAGCATATTAACCTGCACAGCAAAAACTGTTGGCAGCTTTTTCTTAAGCGTTATTGTGGCACCTCTTTCGATAATAAGCCCTGTCAAGGCTTCCTTGGCGAGCTTAAAGCTGTTATTTAAATCAACGCTGGTAAAACTAATTTTATCCTGGCCTAATTTTGTATATTCAAGTAAATCTTGCACAAGCGTTTGCATGCGTTCAGCTGAGCTTATAATAATATCTAAATATTGTGATGTTTTTTTATCTTGAGTGTTCAGCAAAATTTTTTGTACCTTTTTAGAAAAAATTTGCAACGATCTTAAAGGCTCTTGCAAATCGTGAGAAGCTACAAATGAGAATCGCTCCAACTCTGCATTAGACTGTGTTAAATTTTCAATCAAACGCTCCTTATCCGTAACATCCTGCCCTAAACATAAAATAAGTTTTTTACCATGAACGTCTTGAAAATAAATTTTGGTAATAGTTAAGATTCGCTCTTTTGTCGCCATTTTTTTTGAGGTAAACTTTTGCTGATATACCTGCTGACCTAGTTCCAACGCCTGACCATCGATCATAAGAAGATTTTCTGTAGCTGACACAGGTAGCTCATATTGCTTGAAAAAATAATCCCATGAATAGTTTGCTTGGATAAAATGACCATTAACATTTTTTACAGCAACCATTAACGGAAGGTTATTCATCAGCATATTAAGAAATATAATCTTATCTTCAGCTTTTGCTTTGGTCTTTTTTAACTCGGCTTCGCTGGATTTCTTTTCGATTAGTTGGTTTCTAAATCGATCAAGTGTTCTGGCCAAATAACTTAATTCATCTGTACCTGAAGTATCAATTTCAATATCAAATTCTTCATTGGCAATACGCTCAGTGGTCTTTTGCAAATTATCAAGGCGACGAATTAATATTGGATTTATATAAAAATACACGAATGCTAACGGCAGCAAAAGCGCAAGTAAGGAAAACAAAGCGATGGAGTATGCATAGTATTTATGTTTTAACTGCAGTGAGTTCTGAGATTTATCTAGCGTCATTCGCTGATTTTGAGTTACTTTAGCAAGTACTGCCGCCGTCGCAGTTAAATGCAAAATTCCTTGTTGCACTATTGTTGACATGTTTTGCTGACGATCAGTTTGTTCCTTTATAATTTGAAAATATTCTGTCTTGTATAAAAGGTGATTCATGATCTGAAGACCTGGTGCCAATCGAGAACGATCATCGGCCGGAAAACGAGCGAATGTTGAGATTAGCTGTTTTTCGGTTGATTGAATTAGAATCAGTGTACTTTGAAAATCGAAATAGTCCAGAGTGCTTAATGTCGTCGGAAAAAAATCAAGTAAAGACGATAAAGTGAGGTCAAAACTGTGATAATTTTGCAGCTGTAACTGTGTTGATCCACTCTTTTTTTGCGCTTGTTGTAACTGTTCTAAATAATTTTGCGTGGCCATTATTTCAGTGCCCACGAGAAGTTCAGAGCCAGCCTTTCGTAGTCCAGTGTGAGTCACTAATACCTCTTTTGAGCTCTCATTAAAATCACTCAACTCCTGCTGCAATTGCAGTAACTTTGCTTGCATGGCACTTACATTTTGCTTTAGCTCTGGATATTGAGAAAATTGAGCCACAAAATCCACTTTAAAGGCTTGAGTCTTCAAAATTAATTGATCGAGTTGTTCGGGTAAGGATTCGAACTTTCCAAGGGCAATGCTGTTCGTAATTTCATTTAACACAAGTTGCAGCACTTCTTTTTCATTTGATATCTGTAAGACATACTCAATTGTTTGCAGCGCATGCTTATTGCTGTCTTGATATGCCTTATTCGAGGTTGTAAAAATAGAATAGGCAAAAAGGCCCGCTAAAGATGAGAAAAAAGAGCACACAAATAAGCAGTAAAACAACTTTTTAGAAATACCTTGGCCTTTTTCTTTAAAGTTTTTACTGTTCAATGTATCAACTCGTTGGGTTTCAAACATATTTATCCATGAATCAAGCCTATAGTTTAATAAAACAAATACCCGACTTTAAGTTTAGGAGACAATCATGATCAATCGTCGAGACGCCACCAAGCTATTAGGCGCTGGCTTGTGCTTACCCTTCACAAATGCTCTTTGGGCTAATAACCAACCTGTCAGCCAGCTTATTGAAGCCGTAAAAACCATAACGCAAGGTGATAAAATCGAGCTTAAGCTACTCTATCCAGAGGGCTCTCTCGCCAACATTAAAATATTAGCTGAATTGTTCAAACGTCAAACTGGTGTGACAATATCATTGCAAGAAACTGGTGTAGATCGTCTCTCTTCAGATTTAATTTTAGATCATAGTAGCGCTAAACACACTGTTGATATTGCCTTACCGGCTACCTTTAGCCTACCAACGCTGATTGATGCAGATGCACTTCTTTGTTTAGATCAATTTGAAGCAAAATACCAAGATCTGTCTAAACTGGCCACCAGTCTTTATACAATTGGCGATTATCATCAGGGCAAACGCTATGGGTTTCAAACTGATGGCGATAGTTATTTATTATTTCTAAATTCTAAGATGATAAAAAGCGCAAAGCTCAACAGCCAATACGAAGACACCTTTGGTAACAAGCTCACGCTTGCTCAATCTTGGTCACAGCTTGATTCTCAGATGAAATTTTTCAATCAACCACAACAGCAACTGTTTGGCGGCGCCTTGTTTCGAACGCCAAACTACATGCTTTGGGAGTGGTGGGTGCGTCTTCACAGTAACGGCAGCTTTCCGGTCACGGATGACTTTGAGCCCTTAATAAACTCTCCTCAGGGTGTAAGCGCCCTGCAAGCCATGCTAGATGCAACTCAGTCACAACACCCAAGCGTGATTCGTAACTCATTGTTTGATAATTGGGAACTGTATGCTAAAGGCAATTGTTTTTGTAACATTGGCTGGGGTGGTACGCAAAAATACCTAAGACGCCCCCAGAGCGCGATTAAAGATCAGGTTCAAACAAATCTTTTACCGGGTTTTCAACTGGACGGTCTGTATCAACCTTTATCCTATTTTAATTGGGGCTGGAATTACGTAGTATTGGCCAATAGCCAACATCCTGAGCTTGCTTACCTTTTTGCTTTATTCGCAACTCAGCCAGACCAATCTGCCCTGGCCATCGCTCAACCGGATGGTTATTTTGATCCTTTTCAAAAAAGTCATTATGAGAATAGCCAAATAAAATCAATCTATGGTGATGAGTTTTTGCAAGCTCATCAACAAAGTATGACAAGCCCTATTCCAGATTTTTATGTTCAAGCCAATACTGCCTATTTTGATAGTCTTCGAAAGGCCATTATGAGCGCTCAATCTGGGGCTATATCTGCACAAAAAGCGCTGGATCTTGCGGCGATACAATGGCAAGTAACCACGCTTGAGGTGGGTAAACAACAACAGCAAAAACAGTGGCGCTCGTTAAAAAGCCTTTACCCAGAAAATTTAAAACGATATATTCAAAACTCTTGAACGGTTAAATTCATAACGTTATGGGTATAGAGATATCATATTGAAGAGGTAGGCCCACATGCAAATATGGATTGATGCAGACGCATGTCCAAAACCAGTAAAAGATATTGTATTCAAGGCTGCAATGAAGCGAGAGCTTAAAACTATACTTGTTGCCAACCAAGTCATTGCTCATCCAAAATCGCCTTTTATCCAGATGATTAAGGTGGGTGCAGGGTTTGATGTAGCAGATAACTATATTGTGCAACATGTACAATTACAAGACATAGTGGTGACAGCTGATATCCCGCTTGCAGATTTAGTCGTGAAAAAGGGTGCCTATGCTATTGAGCCTCGGGGGCGACTACTTACCCAAGACACAATTGCTGAACGCGTTTCTACGCGAAATTTAATGGAAAGTCTACGCTCAATAGGTGAAGTACGAGGCGGCCCTGCTAGCTTTTCGGCTGCTGATTCTCAAGCTTTTGCTAATGGTTTTGATAAGCTCATCACTCAGATAATGAAGTCAGCCTAGGGAGTATCTAAAAATATTTTCAAGCTTTCGACGTCAACAATAGTAGTAACGCAATAGCGTAATGACTTTTGAATCTCTTTAAAATGATGAACACAAAGGTTCAAATTCTGTCGGCGCTGTTCATCGTCTACACCATATATCCAATCGTAGACCAGCGCATGCGTTGGTGTCTGAATCACTATTTCGTCTTTCATATCATAAAGTGCCCGCGTTCGCCTGTGGATTAAACCAATGGCTTGTTGTAATTCTTGCGACGAAAGCATCTCAACATTAGCAACATAGTCCAAGTAAAATTCAATAATGCGGTCTTCATCTTTATTTTGCCTGGCTTGTAATAGTTTAGTCATCAATCGGTGTTTCTTAGGACGCTTTTGCAGATCAGGCTCACGATCAGGGTGTAAGCTTTGGGCAGTCTTACGGAATAGCTTTTGAATCCAAGCTGGTAGCTCAATATTAGAAGCCTGATGTTCTCCGGCTAATTCACTGTCATACTTTAAGTGTACGGTTTGAGTCTCATTGTAGTGATTGGGGAGTAGCGCTGAGGGCGCCTGAGCCCAGGTCTTCGCCAGTAGGGTCGCTTGCGTTCGAAAGTGGGTTCCAAGCTTTGGGTCTAATCTTGAGATATTGCTGATCAGCGACTCCAGCCAGGTTAACGATGATGCTCTCATGGCAACTGGGCAATGTGTCTGTCTTAGAATGGCCAACAATTGCTGCACTAAGTCGCAGCTGGGTTCTAACAACATATCCTGCTCAAGCGGCAGTAATTGCTCGCAATACAGTATTAGCGACTGATTGAAGGCCTGCGTGAAGCGACGCAATCGCGTTTGGGCCATTTTATATTGAGCCCATGCAAGGTCAAATTCTGATTGACGCGGCTGAGCCAATTTTAACGAGCTTACAGTTGCCATACATCATCTCCGTTTTCAATTGTCACTGACACGAAATGGCTGAGCGTACCTTTTTAGCGCCGACGACTGAATAACAATTCTTCATCACATTATTTTCCAATACAAAAACTACTAAAAATATGGCCAAGTAGATCATCAGAACTAATCTTACCAGTAATTTCACCAAGATATCTGTGCCCTACTTTTAAATCCTCCGCTAAAAGCTCGCCGGACCCAGAACTTTGCAATTGCAAGAAACCTTGGGCACAAGCATCATACGCCTGCTGTAGTGCCATTAAGTGTCGCCGCCTTGCAGTAAATGGGCTCTCATCGGCCCTACCACCGGCAAGCTGTTCAATTCTCTGTCCTAAGTGGGACAAGCCTTCACCAGTTTTTGCTGATAATACAATTGCTGAATCTCGTGGTGTTTTTTCAGATAATAACTGATGTAATTGTTGCTGCTGCTCGGCCGTCAGAGTATCCACTTTATTGACAATAATAGTCACTTGCGACATCTTAAGCTTTAAACTTGCCATAAGATCAGTCTCTAAAGACGCTTGCTCAAGTACATGCTGGGCTTCAATTAAAAAGAAAATGTGATCTGCCTGCCCCGCCGCAAGCTTTGCTCGACGAATCCCCTCTTGTTCAACCAGATCCGCTGTTGCTCGTAAACCGGCTGTGTCGATTATCTGCAATGGATAACCAGCCAAGGTAATATCACACTTTAATACATCTCGCGTCGTCCCAGCAATAGGCGTTACTATAGCTGTATCCTCTTGGCTTAACTGGTTGAGTAAACTAGATTTACCAGCGTTTGGAGCTCCCAGTATGGCAATAGCAAAACCATCTCTTAATCGCACCCCCTGCTTAGATGCATTCAATAATGCATGTAAATCACTCAGCAGAGACTGACATTGGCCATGTAGCTGAGTGTCGGCTAAAAAATCAATATCATCTTCAGGAAAATCCATAGCGGCTTCAACGTACATTCGAATCTTCAACAAACTTTGTGCTACTTGTCCAACCTGATTGGAAAATTCACCTTGTAAAGACGCCATGGCACTCTGGGCTGCTTGCAGTGACTTAGCGTCAATAAGATCAGCAATGGCTTCGGCTTGCGCTAAATCAATTTTATCATTGAGGAAGGCTCTTAGACTAAATTCTCCTGGGTTGGCAATTCTCGCGCCTAAGACGCAACAGCGATCAAGGAGCTGTTGAATAACATAGGGCCCACCGTGACCTTGTAGTTCTACAACGTTTTCACCAGTAAACGATTGAGGCCCAGGAAAACTAAGCACGAGTCCTTCATCAATAATCTGATTTTTTTCATCAAAGAATTTTTTGAAGTAAGCATATCGAGGTTCAAGCTGGGCACCCTGAGATAGCTGACAAATGCTCGCAGCAATTGACAAGGCATGTGGCCCAGAGACTCTTATAACCGCGACACCGCCCTTTCCTGGAGGCGTTGCCAAGGCAACGATTGTGTCTTGCTCAATCATTGTAGTCCTTTATGATGCATTCTTAGATCTTCGACACTTTTTTTGTAATGTATGCTTGCTGTGTAATTGAGAGCACGTTATTAGTCACCCAGTACAATACTAAACCTGCGGGGAAGAATAAGAATAAAAACGTCATACCAATAGGCATAAATTTCATGACTTTTGCTTGCATTGGATCTGGTGGTGTCGGGTTTAGCTTCTGCTGAAACCACATAGACACACCCATCAGTAACGGAAGTAGAAAGTATGGATCCATTAAGGATAAATCGTTAATCCATAAAATAAACGGTGCTTGCCGCAGCTCAACACTTTCCAATAATGCCCAATATAAAGCAAGAAAAACTGGCATTTGAAGCAACATAGGCAGACAGCCACCAAGAGGATTAACGCCCTCTTCTTTGTACATGCGCATTAATTCTTCAGACATTTTTTGACGATCATCACCAAATTTCTTTTTCAGCTCAGCCATTTTAGGCTGCATGTCTCGCATATGAGCCATAGACTTATAACCTTTGGCAGACAAGGGAAATAAGCAGGCTTTAACAAACAGCGTTAATAAAATGATTGAAAACCCGTAATTTCCAACAATGGAGTAAATAAACTTAAGAATAAACATCAACAGATCTGAGATAAAAAACAGTGGACCATAGTCAACGACTAAATTTAAACCTTCTGCTGCTTTTTTAAGTTTTTCTTGAATTTTTGGACCCACATAAAGGGACTGAGAGACAGTTTCGGTATGTCCTGGTTGTACTGTAATTTGTGGAACTACGGCGTCAATGACATATTCGCCCCCACCTGGTACATTAGAATCTTGATTATAGTTGGCTCTATAAAGGTTGGTTTGTTCTGGATTCGGAGTCCAGGCAGCAACAAAATAGTGTTGCAAGATACCAGCCCATCCACCTTCCATCGACTTATTAAGCACGGGTTTTGCTTTTTCAGCTTCAGCTATGTCATCAAAATCTACTTTGGTAAAACGCTCTTCTGGATCCCAATAAGCCACGCCCAGAAATGTTGGTAATCCAAAACCGCCAGTTTCAGAGGGATCACTAAAATCAGAGCGCCTTAAGCGACCATAGGGTCGGCCAAGCCAATCTTCTGCTGTCTGGTTAGTGACTTGATATTCAATCTTTATTTCGTAGGAATTTTTGGTGAAAATATAGCGCTTTTCAAATTGCACGCCAGCTGGATTAGTGTATGTCAATGGCACGACAAGTTGGTCACCCTTAAGTTTGTAGCTGCTCTGTTTTGCTTCAAACAATGGTCTTGCGCCCTCTCCATCTAAATCTGTTGAAGAAGCCCCAATAATGCCACTTTCTGCAATGTATTTAATTGAATCATTGGACACGAACATAACAAAGGGTTGATCAGGTTGTTCAACAGTTTTTGGATATTGCCGAAGTGCTAAATACACCATATCCCCGCCATTGAGATCGATATCCACCGTAAAGGTATCGGTCGTTACGTTTATAGGTTTAGAAGCCTCAGGAAGGCTTTTTGGCTGAACCTGAGAGTTTTTATCGATGCTTGGCTTGAGTGCTTCATTGATTTGATTTTTTACAGTGGGTTTTGAACCCGTAGAGGCTGTGTTCGAAGGCGCAGGGGTGATTGTATCAGGTTGAATCAATGATCTAGAATCATCTAAGGCTGCATTATGGCCATAATCTTGGTTCCATTGAAAAATCAAATTCCAACCCAAAACAGCAATAGCAACAATTAATAAAGCGCGAAACCAATCCATAAGACCCTCATGTGACGTTATATTCTACGGGAGCTCTAGCCAAAGTCCACATCAGCGTTTTGTGCTTCGGTTCAAATAATATGTAAACCTAAGTAATTTATAGACCTAAGCAATGTTGATCAGACTTCCTTTTACTTTTCATACAATAGACTTCAAGCCTTTCGAGCAGGTCGTTGATTGTATTGTTGATATCTTTTGAATACAAGATATCAGGATCAACTTTTTGCTTTAAAGCTATGATGACATCACAAGGGATAGTCGTTTGAAATCGACGAAAATGATCACGAATCAGACGCTTCAAACGATTTCGATGAACTGCTTTTTTGAGCATTTTTTTTGGAATGACCAACCCCAATCGAGAGTTTGGCTTTATTTGAGTCGCGGCAATCAGCTGGAAATACTGAACTTTAAATCGATGATTTGACGCTTTAAACACTTGGCTAAATTCGTTTTTACACCGAAGCCGCTTTAATGGTGGAAAAGACTGGTTCACAGCACAACCCTGTGGATAAACGTTCATAGAATTCCTAATTTTATACACCGGAACTCTAAATATTCCATAAGTTACTGATAATACACAAAAATTTTAAAAATATTTTGTAAATTTTTAAAAAGTTATCCACAATGTGAATGTGGATAACTTTTTAAGAAAAGGTTTTAATCCGACCATTTGTATAGAAATAACTGTGCTGCTTATGTCGTTAAACTACAAAATGAATGATTGCTTTTCAGATGGACAAAAAAAATAATATTTATGCAGATAACACTTTGCGGCCTTTTGCTCTTCGTCTAGAAAGAATTGCTCTACCATTTTTTGTTGACATCCGAGCACGGAAACCATGTGATCTTTTACGTTTCAAGGTACTGGGTTGAAAAGTTCTTTTCATAACAAACACTTCCAATTTTTTAAAATGATTTTCGTGAATTCACTCATTTTTTGACAATCAAAATGACATGACTTTGATCCTAAAATCTCAATTTTTAAGGCTTTTCGGCATCAAATTCTTTAATTTAACTTTGATACTTTTTTAATGCTCACATTTTCTAAGTAAAAAATATCCTACAAAAAATCTGTGAAGGCCAAAGTCACTCGAGACAAGAAGTATACCCCATTGCTCGAAAATTTAAAGGGGTTTTTTTATTTTTTTGTGGATAACTTTTTTTACGAGGTTCTTTTTAATTTAAAAATAGAAATGATGGCTAGATAACCTTATGCAAATTTTGCATAAGGTTATTTTTTAAAACGAAGCTCCACATAATAATAAATATAAGTATTTAATTAAATAAGATTATTGTTATTGTTATAAGGGAAGCGAAAAGCTGTTAGTAAGCAAAATATATCATTATATTTCAATTGTTTAGCCTGTTATTAAACCGGTGGTTAATCTTGGTTATAGTTGTCCACAGGTTGTTGATAGATGGGGATAACTTTGGTTGATTAGTTATCCACAGGTTTAGGGGGTTGTTTATCAACAGAGTTTAGCCCCCAGTTGCACACAGCTTATACATGACGGTTTCGGCCCTTGAAACTAAAGCTATTGGTCAAATAATAATCAGAGGCTTGTGGTTTAGCTGTGGAAAAGGCGGTAGACTAGGGCACTTTCTGATGATCGAAAGCATGTAAAGACTGTAGATATTTAGATCAAAAAATATACAATTTACTGGCTTTGTTTTAGGATTTTTAAATTTTTTTAATTGTATAAAGGTATGCTTGTGAGTGAGCTTTGGAATAATTGCTTAGAAAAATTAGAGGCAGAATTGCCGTCTCAGCAATTTAATATGTGGATTAGACCGTTACAAGCAGAGGTTGGGCCTTCATCTATCGTCCTTTATGCACCAAATAGGTTTGTTCGAGACTGGGTTAATGAAAAATTTGTTGATCGAATTTTGGACGTTGTACGAGAGTTAGCGCCTGATTCACGATATGAAGTGCAGGTGCATATTGGGACTGCTGGTAGTGTGCCTGTAGCGAAACCGTCGCCATCTCAGCAAGAAACCCGATCTCATTCTAAAGATGAGCAAAGTCGGGTTAGTCGTTATTCGAATACAAATTACAAATCTAGCGAAAAAAAAGACCCAGATGTAGAAGGGCGCATTCAGCATAAATCAAGTTTGAATCCAAGTTTTACTTTTTCAAGTTTTGTTGAAGGTAAGTCGAACCAACTAGGCCGAG
>Ga0115567_10005885_pt1 | contig 11822 bp, 11 predicted proteins | sample COGITO_mtgs_1204_2_FD_88679 | JGI IMG/M metagenome (GOLD analysis project Ga0115567, IMG submission 88679) | Pelagic marine microbial communities from North Sea - COGITO_mtgs_120412 | ecosystem: Environmental > Aquatic > Marine > Epipelagic | place: Germany:Helgoland, sampling site Kabeltonne...
AAACCCAATCGAGGTAGAAGCAGGTGAAAAAGGATTAAACTATGTGGATCTTGATGGTAATGTAGGTTGTATGGTAAATGGAGCAGGGCTAGCAATGGCAACCATGGACCTTATTAAGCAAGCGGGCGGTGAGCCAGCTAACTTTTTGGATGTAGGAGGTACGGCAGACGCAGAGCGCGTAGAAGCTGCATTTCACTTAATCCTAAAAGATCCTAATGTAAAGGCAATCTTGGTAAATATTTTTGGAGGTATCGTTCGTTGTGACCGTGTGGCACAAGGGATTGTCGATGCTTACAAAAACATGGGTACTATAAATGTGCCAATCATCGTGCGTTTACAAGGGACCAATGCAGATATTGCAAAGAAATTGATTGATAACAGCGGACTTGACGTACAGAGTGCGATTGAGTTTCAGGAAGCTGCAGATAAGGTGCAAGCGGTCCTTAGCTAATCCTTGAAAATAAAATTTATAGGAAGCCTCAAGCCGTTTACGGTTTGAGGCTTTTTTTGTTTCATGCAAATCATCAAAAAATAATATGGCCAATAGAAAAAATTTTAGGGAAAACCTAAGTCCAGTTTTTCAAAGTTTTTTTATTTTCGTCAAGTGGAATTACAAAAACAAGCCTTACTAAGCGATTTAATTGTCATGGCGAATGCCGATGCTATAGTAACCGACTCAGAATATGAATTTATCCTGAGATTGGCCGATCGAATGGGCTTTTCTAAAAATGAGTTAGATGCTTTGTTCGAAAATCCGCAACCCTCTAGACCTTTGTTTTCAGAATTAGAGCGAATAACCCATTTCTATAGATTAGTTTTGGTGATGCACGTTGACGGAGAGGTCCATGAAGCAGAACGAGTTGCTATTCATAGCTTCGGACTTAAAATGGGGATTCGGAAAGGGGTCATCGATCAAATTATCCACAAGATGGAGGCTTCTAATAATAAAACACTCCCAACAAAAACGTTGGTCAAGATTTTTAACACATATTACAACTAGACTTTCTCGGCCATATCGGCCACTTTTTCTATGTCAATATTTGTGTCAAAAGCAACTTTACTTTCTTTTAATAACACCCCAAGCTCCCTTATGATGACTTCATTATAGCTTGTATCTTCTGCCACTTGTTCTTTTAAGTAACTTAACATCCATATCAATTTTTGCACAATGATAGGGTCATGTTTACAATAGGTACGCAAGGAAGCCATTACATTATAGGCAAGCTCTTCAAAAGTTACGATTGAGATTTTTATTTGTGCTTTTCCATCGTTTACTAGGACACCTGTATTATTTTTTTTCATACGCAGCGCAAACAATTCAGTTAGATAATCAATTGCATTGATGCAGGTTCCTGGGTCGTTGATTCCTGGTGACATTGCTTTTACAGCGATTTCGGTAATCTGTTTAAAGGCTAAAATGTAATTGTCGCGTACGAGTTCATCCTTAGAAAAACTGATATTCGAAGTTATTTTCTCCACGGTAAGTTCATCGAGTTCTTTTTCCGAAGTAATAAAATTAGCATCGCTTAAAATGAAAAAGCCTTTTGGTACCGTAAGATGAATTCTCGTATCGTGCTCGTCACATATTTCTGCGATATTTTTTAATGAAATATTTTGAAAATAACCACTTTTAGATGATTTGTAGGAATGCCAGCCAGAAGTATCAGGAAAATTTTTAGATAATTCTGGATCGTTCTGAGTTTCTTGATCTATATTTTCTTGCAATCGCTTTTTAGACTGAATATAGATCTTATCGATGATATTACTTATCTGTATACTTTGGGACATGTTATGAATAAAATAGATGAACGCAGCTAAACAAACAACGGTCAATACAATCCCGATAATAATAGAAAGGCCAGGGAGGGTATACTTCTTGTCTTCTGGCTCAATGGAAAATAAAATAAAGATCATGTATAAAATTGTTGCCAGATACGTACCTAGTATCACCTGATTTTTCCGGTCGCTTATAAGGCCAGGTAAAAGACGAGGAGAAAAGTTACTGGACGCTTGACTCAATAGTAGCATCACCATAGAAAAACTAAAAACCATCATTGAAATGAGCCCACCAATACAAGTGCTGATAATGGTTAAGGCTGTGTCTCCGTCCTGAAGTATGAGTTGTGGAAAGTAATCCAGTAAATAGTTAGAAACACCTCTGTCCTCTAAAGCAGCCATTGCAAAGGCAAAATTCACCCCTATAAAAGCAAGTAGTGTAGGATAAAAAGCAATCTTCCCTTCAATGGTATTGTAGAAGGCAAGTATTCGGTTGTAAATGTTTTTCATTAAATCGGGGTAGTTTAAGAGCACTTAAAAATAGCTAAATCATATTCAGTTTTTCTTAAAATTCACGTAAATATACATAGAAACATATCTAATCAAGACAAAAAGGCAGTAGTTTGATCAAATTTAACGACAAGATGTCGTATTTTAGTAAATGGAATTTAATTTGCTATACTCTAAATGGAAACATTAAAATACTAATAAGATGAAAATAGCAACAAGAAAAAACAATTTTTTGCCATCAATATTCGATGATCTTTTTTTAGAGAATAGGTTGGATACTCCTAATTATGAAAACTTTAGCATCCCCAGAGTGAATATTCAAGAGAATTTCACGAACTTCGCAATTGAATTGGCTGTGCCTGGTTTAAACAAAGATAATTTTGAAATTGAGGTTGAAAAAGACCTTTTAAAAATTTCCTACAAATCTGAAAATAAATCTGAGAAAGAAACAGAGAATTCTGAAGAAAGCAGTAAATTTACGCGGAAAGAATTTAATTTCTCTAATTTTAAACGTTCATTTGTACTTCCTGAAAGTGTTGATAAAGAAGCCATCAACGCTTCTTATAAAGATGGTATCTTAAACGTAACGTTGGCGAAATTAGAAGAGAAAAAAGATATTAAGAGAATGGTTGAGATTTCATAATTGAAATTTAATTTGGTTAGTTAGTTGAAAATGACCTCGTGCTACTCAATCGGTGCGAGGTTTTTTTATGCCCTAACTTCTGCCGCGCCTTCTTCGGCCACCTGTAGTTCTATTAATTTCTTTAGCTGGTTTCTTGCTTTCTTGTGTTTTCTTTTGGTCCACAAAAGAGCTGTTATCACTGTCTTCTACAGAACCCTTTAGTTCATTAATCTCTTTATTGGTAAGATCACGCCATTCTCCTAAGGGAAGATCACCTAACGTAAGATTCATGATGCGTATGCGCTGTAATTCCGCAACATCATACCCTAAATATTCACACATGCGTCTAATTTGTCTGTTGAGGCCCTGAACCAAAACTATTTTAAACACAAAACGACTTAGTTGCTCCACTTTACATGGTTTTGTGGTTGTTTCAAGCTCTGCTAGTGGGACGCCACTTCCCATTCTCATGATAAAATCTTTTGTAATTGGCCTATCGACCTTGACGATATATTCTTTTTCATGTTTGTTCCCTGCCCGCAAAATCTTGTTTACAATATCACCGTCATTGGTCATTAAAAGCAATCCTTCACTAGGTTTGTCTAACCTGCCTACATGAAAAATACGTTCCTTGTGGTTTATAAAATCGACCACATTTCCCTCAATACGTTGGTCTGTGGTACAGGTAATCCCAACAGGCTTGTTGAGCATCACATAGACGAGCGTGTCATTTTCTTTGATGATCTTGTTGTCAACACGTACTTCGTCTTCAGGCATCGTGCGGTCACCTAAGGTCGCTTTTACGCCATTGATCGTAACGCGCCCTTCCTCTATAATAGAGTCTGCTTGTCTTCTAGAACAATAACCGCTATCACTTATAGCTTTATTTATACGTACGGAATCGGGATGGTGGCTCATGCTGTAAAGATACTATAATGCACTACGAAAGTAAAACAGTTAAACTTCCATTAAACGAAAGAATCAAACAATGGGGTTATTGTATTTTTACGAAACTAACAAATGACTATGGCAATATTAGGTTCTATTATTAAAAGGGCGATCGATTTAAGAGGAACATTGGTTTCTGAAGAATCACCCGTCGAAGCGCAAAAAGCAGTTTTATCCAACCTTTTGGAAAAAGCAAAAAATACTTCGTTTGGAAAATTCTACGGATTTAAAAAAATTATCGAACAAAAAAATATAATGAGCGCTTTTGGGGAAGCGTTGCCGTTTCACGATTATAATGCCATGCGCGAACGCTGGTGGAAACAGGTAGAAAAAGGCGTAGAAGATGTTACGTGGCCTGGAAAACCCAATTATTTTGCATTGAGTAGCGGGACAACAGGAAAAAGTAGTAAAAGAATTCCTGTGACTCAAGACATGATCGATGCCATTAGAAAAACAGGAATTAAACAAGTGGGAGCACTATCAAATTTTAATTTGCCTACCGATTTTTTTGAAAAAGAAATTATGATGCTTGGGAGTTCGACAGATTTAAGTCAGCGCGACGAATTTTTAGAAGGAGAAATCAGTGGAATTACCGCTAGTAATATTCCGTTTTGGTTTGAGGGCTATTATAAACCAGGTGAAGAAATTGCCAAAATTGACAATTGGGACGAGCGAGTACAAACCATCGCAAAACGAGCAAAGGAATGGGATATAGGCGCACTCAGTGGAATTCCTTCTTGGATGGAATTAATGCTCAAAGAAGTGATCGCATACCACAAAGCAGATACCATTCATGACGTTTGGCCTAACTTACAAGTGTATACGAGTGGCGGGGTGGCGTTTCAACCGTATGAAAAAAGCTTTAAGCAATTGTTGTCAAAACCCGTTACGGTGATTGACACCTATCTAGCTTCCGAAGGTTTTATCGCCTATCAACAAAGACCTGAAACAACGGCGATGCGCCTAGTGACCGATAATGGAATTTACTTTGAGTTCGTTCCTTTTAAGCCAGAATACATCAATCAAGATGGTTCTTTAAAGCAGGATGCGCCCGTACTTACCATTGCTGAAGTTGAAAAAGAACAGGACTATGTTTTAGTGATGAGCACCGTTTCAGGTGCGTGGCGTTATATTATTGGTGATACGATTGCTTTTACCGATGTGGAAAGAGCCGAAATCAAAATTACGGGACGCACAAAATTCTTTTTAAATGTGGTGGGTTCCCAGCTTTCCGTAAATAAAATGGAAACTGCTTTACGGGAACTGGAACAAAAATTTGATATCGAAATTCCAGAATTTACGTTAGCAGCCGTAAAAATTGACGGTGAATTTTATCATCATTGGTATCTAGGCACCACAGCGACAACCTCCGAAACCGAATTGATGGAAGCTTTGGATACTGCCCTTAAAGAGGCGAATAAAAACTATAAAGTGGCGCGCGGTAAAGCATTAAAAGGTGTAAAAGTAACCCGTATCGATCCTAGTATATTTTACGAGTGGAGCGGTAAAAACAAGAAAAAAGGAGGCCAAGTAAAAATGGCCAAAGTAATGCAAGAAGAGAAATTTGCGGAGTGGGAGGAGTTTGTAGCTACTCAGCGTTAACGGCTTCTTTTAATTCACCTTTTTCAATAAGATGCATCACTTCTTCCGGTGACATGTAGAACGAACGAATGCGCTCTTTGTATTTTTCTGAAATATTTGCATGCTCCAAGATAAAATTCTTTGTCTCAAGAATGTAATCGCCCATTCCATGCTGTATAGCGTAGGTGTCTGCAGCGCGTTCCACTTCTTTTATATGTGCTCCTGAGAATAAATATTTAATTCCAAAAATCAACATCCCGAACGAAGACCTGTCTTTGTAATCCATCACATGGCCCAGTTCATGCCCCAACCAGCCGATCATGACATCGCTAGGGATTTCATCGATTGAAAATTCTTCATTTTCAATCTGAATTTTTTTACTGATGAGGATTATATACGCCCGATTCTCCCTTGACTTAAAAAAACTACTGAACTTAGGCTGTGCCTGCATCGTAGATTTTTTAATGGCATCCTTAAACTGAAAAATGATTTCCGCATCTTTTAGTTCGGGATAATATGACAGCGCAGCGATTGCTTCAGTCTTTATACTTTCAGGGATTGTTTTATTGGTAAGATCAATATCTTCTGTTGTATTCATTGCTAAGGGAAAGTATAAAATTGTAAATAAAAGCTGTGTTAAGGTCATGGTAAAGTTAAAACAATTTGATTTGTACGCTATAAAAGGTACGAAGCCAGCTTCTTGTTGGTTTGTTTATTCCGAAGAAATCTATACGGTTTCCAGGTCTTTCTGAAGTGACTTTATCTTGTCACGCAGCTTCGCAGCCATCATAAAATCTAATTCTTTAGCCGATTTTTCCATCGCTTTGCGCGTATCACGAATGCGTTTTTCAATTTGCGCTTTGGTTAAGTATTCTGGGTTTTCGGGTTCAGCAGCCAGGCTTTCAGCATTTTCAAAAGTATAGGCTTGTGTCTTGGATTTTGTGAGCGAATTTTCAAACGATTTCTTAATGGCCGTCGGCGTGATATTATTCACTTTATTATATTCAATCTGTTTTGACCTTCGGTATTCGGTATCGTCAATAGTTTGTTGCATGCTCCGGGTAATCTTATCGGCATACATAATTGCTTTTCCATTCAGGTTACGGGCGGCGCGACCTACCGTTTGTGTCAACGAGCGGTTGCTTCTTAAAAAACCTTCCTTATCGGCATCCAAAATCGCAACAAGCGATACTTCTGGGAGATCCAGTCCTTCTCTCAATAAGTTTACCCCAACGAGCACATCAAAAATTCCTAAACGTAAATCCTGCATGATTTCCACGCGCTCTAACGTATCTACATCACTGTGGATGTAGCGACACCGGATTTGCACTCTAGTTAAATATTTTACCAGTTCTTCGGCCATTCTTTTGGTTAAGGTAGTGACCAGAACGCGTTCGTCTTTTTCAATACGAAGGTGCATTTCTTCGAGTAAATCATCTATCTGATTTAAACTAGGACGCACTTCAATAGGGGGGTCCAATAAACCAGTGGGTCGAATTACCTGTTCCACAAACACACCACCACTTTTTTCTAGTTCATAATCTGCAGGCGTCGCACTTACATAAATCACTTGATTCTGCATGGATTCAAACTCTTCAAACTTTAAAGGACGGTTGTCCATCGCAGCAGGAAGTCTAAAACCATATTCAACCAGGTTTTCCTTTCTTGAACGGTCACCCCCATACATGGCACCCACTTGTGGTATGGATACGTGGCTTTCGTCAACAATCATAAGGTAATCATCTGGGAAAAAGTCTAACAGACAGAACGGTCTTGTTCCTGGTAAGCGACCATCCAGATAGCGCGAATAATTCTCGATTCCACTACAGTATCCAAGTTCGCGGATCATTTCCAGATCAAACTCGGTGCGTTCGTGCAATCGTTTTGCTTCGAGGTGTTTTCCTATTTCCTTAAAATAATCTACTTGCTTCACTAGATCATCTTGAATTTCTTTAATCGCACCTTGCAGTACATCAGGCGAAGTCACAAACATATTTGCCGGATAGATGTTGAGTCGGTCGTATTTTTCAATCACAGCGTTATTTTGTGGATCAAATGCTTCAATTTCTTCGATCTCATCCCCAAAAAAATGAATCCTGAAACCATGATCTGCATATCCTGGAAATACATCTACGGTATCTCCTTTTATACGGAACCTTCCATGCACAAATTCTGCTTCGGTTCTTGAATATAAACTTTGTACGAGTTGGTGCAATAATTTAGTTCTGGATATTACTTGCCCTTTTTCTAAACTGATGACGTTTTTCTGAAATTCAACAGGATTCCCAATACCATACAAACAGGAAACTGAAGCCACCACCAACACATCTCGACGTCCAGATAATAACGAAGAAGTGGTGCTCAATCGCATCACCTCAATCTCTTCGTTAATCGATAGATCTTTTTCAATATACGTTCCACTGCTCGGGATAAAAGCTTCTGGTTGGTAATAATCGTAGTAGGAAACAAAGTATTCTACTGCGTTTTCTGGAAACAGGTTTTTAAATTCGGTATATAATTGGGCTGCCAGTGTTTTATTGTGCGCCAAAACTAAGGTTGGCTTCTGTACTTTTTCAATCACATTGGCAACGGTAAAGGTTTTACCGCTCCCCGTTACACCCAGCAATGTCTGGTATTTTTCGCCGGCATCAAGCCCCTCTTTTAAAGATTTGATTGCTGAAGGTTGATCTCCGGTAGGGTTAAACTCTGACTTTAATTTAAATTTCATGCCTGCTTTTAGTGTGGTGCAAAAATAACGAAAATAGCCCTTACAGTTTGTGGACTTAGCGTATTGTTAACGAATTTAATACGGCAGCGTTCTATCTGTTACGCATACTTGTGCGAACCGTCACAATTGGGCATTTTTTTTGCATTATCACATATTTGCTTGTTCGCTGAATTTCTTTTCAAATGACTTCCGCAGATTTTCGGGTGTAACTCTTCGAGCGATAATAATTCCGTCTTTATCAATAAGTATATTATCTGGAATTCCTTTAACGCTATATCTTAAGGCTCCTTCATTTTCACTGCCTTTTAAATCACTAACGTTTGGCCATATTAATTTATCTTTTTCTATTGCTTTCATCCAGCGATTTCGATCTTCATCAAGTGAAACCCCAATGATTTCAAAACCAATATCATTGTAATCATTATATAATCTAACCAATTCTGGGTTTGATTGTCTGCAAGGGCCACACCACGAAGCCCAAAACTCGATTAAAGTATATTCATTTAAAACATCAGAAAGTTTAATCATTTTGCCATCCACATTTTCTTGCTCAAAATCAATGTAATTTTCTCCTATTTGAGGATTACCATAGATTTCTATGTATCTGGAAATAGATCTCCCCTTTAGAGAGTTTCTGTTTTCTTCGTCGAGTAATCCGAAAAGGTCTTTGGTGACATCTTTACCCCAAGTAGTTTTGTAGGCATTTAGTACATATAGGCTAACAGGTGAACTTGGATTATCCCTCACGAAAGCCTGATTTATTAACTCAGATTGAGTCGTGGTTTTTTTATATTGAGCGAAGACGATTTCCGCATTTTCCTCATCCCCATCCTCATCTAGTTGGCTTAATAGGACATCTAAACTATCTCGTTTTTTATCTATTGGTGCAAGTTCTTCGCTTAAGCGATCGCTGTCTTTCTGAACCATAGAACCTTCAATAGTGCTATTTCTAAAATCGCCTTTCTTTCCAATAAAATCGATTTCGTTATTTTCTAACCAAATGAATTTATAGTCATTTGTGTTTTTAACCATTAATACAGCATTGGTCGGTCCGTCAACACTACCTTGAAATTCAAATTTTTCATTTTTGACTACCGCAGAATCAACAATCTTATTATCGATATTAAGATACACTATGGAGTTATCTGCAATGTTTTCTGCAATTCCATTAAGGACGTAGCCTTCTGGTTTAGTATCGGTTTTACAGGCAAGAATAGAAAGTAGAATCGATAATATAAGTGCTGCTTTTTTCATAATTGTTTTACTGTTTTTAATCTTTTGGGTAACAGATTATAAAGTTAACAATTTATTGCAACTTCTACGTCATAGCCTTCGGGAAGTACCTCTTCCGAAGCCAAAATGAAACACGTACCAATAAAATGAGTGCAGGAACTTCAACTAAGGGACCAATGACTCCTGCGAATGCCTGTCCAGAATTCAGCCCGAAAACAGCAATCGCGACTGCAATGGCCAATTCAAAGTTATTCCCAGCGGCCGTAAAAGCTACCGAAGCCGTTTTATCATAGGTTGCGCCCATGGCTTTTGTAAAGAAAAAACCAATGATAAACATAAGGAGAAAGTAAATAAGCAGTGGGACGGCAATGATTAAAACATCCATTGGGATTTGTACGATGAGTTCGCCTTTTAACGAAAACATGACCACAATGGTAAACAAAAGTGCGATTAAGGTGATGGGTGAAATCGTCGGGATAAATTTTTGTGTGTACCATTTTTCGCCTTTCAGTTTTACTAAAATCCATCGGCTTAAAATGCCCATGAGAAACGGAATCCCCAAATAAATCGCGACACTCTCAGCGATCGTTGCAATTGAAATATCCACAATTGCACCTTCAAATCCAAAATAGGGCGGAAGCACCGTAATAAAAAGCCAGGCGTAAAAACTATAGGCGAATACTTGAAATACACTGTTTAAGGCGACCAAACCCGCGCCGTATTCGCTGCTGCCTTCTGCGAGGTCGTTCCAAACCAAAACCATCGCAATACAACGCGCCAAGCCAATTAAAATAAGGCCTACCATATATTCGGGATAGTCCCGTAAAAAGGTAATAGCCAAAACAAACATCAAAACAGGTCCAATAATCCAGTTGAGAATAAGGGAGATGGAAAGGATTTTTGTGTTTTTAAAAACCTTGGGTAATAAAGCGTAATTTACCTTTGCCAGCGGTGGGTACATCATTAAAATCAAGCCGATCGCAATGGGAATATTTGTAGTTCCGCTGCTAAAGGAGTTAACGACCTCTGGAAACGATGGCGCATAATAGCCAATGCTAACGCCTAACGCCATGGCAACAAAAATCCAAAGGGTGAGGTACTTGTCCAGAAAACTCATTTTTTTGGTCGCGGCCATGGTCAGGAATTTAGTTGAGAGAAAACGTAGTATAGTTCGGTGGCAATTTGCAGACTTCTTTCTTGGTATTTTTCAGCCTGTTGCGGTGTGTCGTCAAATACTTTGGGATCTTCGTAGGTGATGGGAATGCGCTTTTCGGCACCTGCAATAAACGGGCAGCCGTCATCTGCCTGCGAACAAGTCATAATGGCTGCGAATTCGGCTTTCGGATTAAATTCGGCATCCAGTTTTTTAGAAAACCCAATGATAGGAAGTTCGTTGGCGGCATACATAATACTGTAAACAGGATTGCTATTTTCTGAAAGCGTTTCTATTTGAAATCCAGCAATTTTCAAGGTTTCTGCAACCATGGGGAACAGCGCTGTCGCCTCAGTTCCACCCGAATAACAAAACACACTTTTTATGTTGAAATGGTACGCCATCGTTTGTGCCCACACTTGCGATAGGTGACTGCGTCGCGAGTTATGTGTACAGATAAAATTAAGCCGAATAGTGTCGGTAGCGTTCACTTTCTGCTGCATAAAATCGATTAGCGGTTGCAAGATTGCTTTGCGCTCTTTGTGGATGCTTTCCGTTCTTAAGGTGGAAAGGGTCTGCGCTAAGGTTTCAAATAGTGCCATGTGGATCTTTTTTAGCTTAACAACAGCCGCTATTGGGATCGCAACTCGTCGCAGTGGGTAGGTCTGCAAATTTCAATTTTGGTTTCTCTACGGGAACCCCACAGTTTTCTTTGGCGAGGCAGTCGGTTTGTTTTGAAGTGAGCACGAAGTTGGTTCCGTCAAAGTCCAATCCAAATTTACCGATGGTCTCTGCCTGATATTCTACTTCTATTTCTAGATCTGCGATTTCCAATACTTTTTCTGAAAGCTCAATAATTTTTAAGAGTTTCTCAGGATGTAAGCGGTGGTCATAATCATTGGCATCCCATAACTGAAAGTTGACAACTTCCTCTTTGCGCACCGTGCCGCCACAGTCAATAAAATGTTTGGTGATTTTACCTACTTCGGTCACATGAAAGTGATTGGGTACTAAGGTACCATCTGGCAGTTGGAAAGCGATTTTTTCCAGTGTATGTAAGCTGTTTTTTATTTCTGAAAGTTTCATAGTATGTTTTATTTAATGTGATTATGACTTCTTAGCAACAGTCTGTTTTAGAGACGTCTTGGTCTAAAAATTGAAACATGGTTGCTTTCATTTTTGACCAATTCTCTGTGTGGATACAATAGCAAACACTGGTGCCTTCTACATTGCCTTTTATCAAGCCTAGCAGTTTTAGTTCTTTTAAGTGC
>Ga0115567_10005892_pt1 | contig 11811 bp, 7 predicted proteins | sample COGITO_mtgs_1204_2_FD_88679 | JGI IMG/M metagenome (GOLD analysis project Ga0115567, IMG submission 88679) | Pelagic marine microbial communities from North Sea - COGITO_mtgs_120412 | ecosystem: Environmental > Aquatic > Marine > Epipelagic | place: Germany:Helgoland, sampling site Kabeltonne...
CCTGGTTTGCTTGACTTTGCCTATGACCCTGATGGCGATAGCCTAGCTGTGCGTGAAACGAGTGATGTGAGCCACGGTAGTATTTGGTTCAACGAAGGCAGAGATCGGTTCACGTACCGGCCGGATGAAGATTTTGTTGGCACCGACAGCTTTACCTTTAGGGTCCGTGATGAGGCTGGTTTGCTGAATATTGGTGGTGCCCAAACTATTACAATTCGCGTATATGCGGTGCCGCCGCCACCGGTTCAGGCGGTGGATGATGCTTACATCATCGAGGAAGATGCAGGTGAGGTCGTGCTGGAAGTGATGACGAACGATTTGTATGATCCTGTTGCGATTACCATTGCCGGTATTACGGTGACCATTGCGGATCAGGATTTCCCCGGCAGCACAGAGACAGTGCCTACCGCCGTGCCAGATCCCCTGACCGGTGACACTGTGACCCTGCCGAACGGTACTGTTGAAATTCAGCCATCAGGAACCGTTATCTATCGGGCCAAGAACAACTACAACGGCACCGATTTTTTTACTTATACCGTTGAAGATGCCTTTGGCAATTCGGATCAGGGTCGCGTTGATATCAACATTAATGCGGTAAACGACGCGCCCACTGTGCCGGATATGAACTATACGATGGTGGTTAATGAAGTGCTGACCGTGGCAACGCCGGGATTGCTGCACTCTGCCTGGGATCCCGATGGTCAGCTGATGAGCGTCAGCCAACTCAGCGCCCCGGTCTATGGCATCCTGACGTTCAATGCTAATGGCAGCTTCGTTTATACGCCCGAGCTGGATTACACCGGCTATGACAGTTTCACCTTTACCATCAGTGATGGTGTTACCAACAATCTAGATGGTGCGAAAACGGTGACGATTTATGTGGACGAGATTCCACCGCCACCGCCACCGCCGCCGGGTGTCGTGACCCAGGCCTTGCCGCTGGCAGAAGCACCGCTGGAGCTGGGTTTGGGTGTTGACCCCAGCGTATTGATTCTCATGGACGATTCGGGCTCCATGGTGTGGACGCTGCTCACCACCATAGAAAGCGGCCGGATGGAACTTACCAATGAGGATTATGTGGATGGGGGTAATGATCTCACCATTTATTCCTATGTGTTTCCGGTGTCAAACAATGTGTTTGATACAAAAGACAGCCGAGGGCGCCTGTTACCCAGCCAGGAGTCCATTGAACCCAACGCCAACGCCAACACGGTTTTCCGCGGCAATCATTTTGGTGTCTGGCGGGGCCGTAACCATCAGTACAACAAGCTCTACTACAATCCGGCAAAAATCTATCGACCCTGGGTGGGTTTCAAGGTGGAGTCCAATGAAAACTGGCCACCGGCATCGCCCGGCGCCGCCCAGAATAACCCCTGGGATGCCGGCGAAGGCTATACCAACTTGCTGTCAGAGAAGAGCTGGAGTGCCTCGGAAAATGTCCCGAATAAAGATAACGGTGTGACAGACATTGATGTCGACAAGTATTGGATACCACGTTACTACACCATCGACGATCCTGCCTGTGGTGTTGACTGTGAACCGGCCTGGGACACTGCGCACAGCCTGGTGGAAATCAAGCCCAATACGAAAAACTATGCCAGGGCACCGACCCGAACAGACTGCGTGACAACGTCGAACAGCTGTACGTTTGATGAGGAGATCCAGAATTTCGCCAACTGGTTTACCTACTATCGCTCTCGGGAGTTTGCGATGAAGGCCAGCATGGGTAGCGTGGTTGCTGACACCAGCGGTATGAAGATTGGCTATGCCGCCTTCAACGATGAGAACGATCGCCTGCGAGAGGCGAAGATGAATGCCAGTGCCATGATCGGTAACAAGCGGGCGCTGATGGATATGATCTATGGCATCTCATCCTTGGGCACAACACCTACCCGCGAGGCCCTCTGGAAAGCTGGGCGTTATTACGAATGCCAGTCGGGGGATATTTTTGGCAGTACGGCAAACTCCTCACCTGGTGATTTGACGTGTGGTATTCCGTCGGTGGCTGATGGCGGTGCCTGCCAGCAGAACTTTGCGCTGGTGGTCACCGATGGCGCCTGGGCACTTGAGGATCTGGACGACCTGAATGGTATTGCCAACCTGGTCAACAACGATGGCGACCCTAATGCTGCGACCGGCGCCTTTGAGGGTAATACCGAATTTGACGGTGGCGTGTTTGCTGACCCCTGGTCGGAAACCCTGTCTGATGTGGCCATGCACTACTACGAGCGCGATCTGGCACCAAGCCTGCCGGATGCTGTACCCACTACCAGTCGTGACCGGGCCCGGGCGCCGATAACGGCGCTTAACAGTCGTGGCAGCCGCATGCACCAGCATATGAAAACTTTCCCCATCGGCTTTGGTATTGTGGGTGACATCGATAAGGCAAGCGTGCCGGCGGGTTACGAGGATCCTGTCAGCTGGCCAGATCCTTTCGAGAGTGCCACCGCGAAGGTCGATGATCTTTTACATTCGGCGGTCAGTGGTCGCGGCGAATACCTGTCAGCGGCTGATGCGGCCGGATTGGATGCAGCCCTTAGTGCCGCGTTTGATGAAATCGCCGCTTATGCGGGTACGGCGTCGGCGGCATCTTTCAACTCGCAGCAACTGCAGCAGGATACCCTGGTGTTTCGGGGGTTTTATAATGCCCAGGAGAGTGTTGGTGATCTTGTCGCGCAGCGTATTGACCTGAATACGGGCGAGCTAGTTTCACCGCCTTACTGGTCGGCAGCCGCGAGTCTTGATGCGGTGGTGCCGTCGACGCGCAGATTCTTCACCTGGAATAGCGAGACCAATGCTGGCATTCCTTTCCAGAACAGCCTGGAGGAAGGCTCAGCGGTTCAGCAGACCAGCTTCGCCTCGAATGCCATCGCGACGATGGCTGAACAGGTTGCCTACCTTAAAGGTGACCGCAGCGTTGAGCCGTTGCTGCGGGCGCGACCCAGCGGTGGTTTGCTGGGTGACATTGTCAACTCGACCCCGGTATTTGTCGGCGCACCCAGTTTTGAGAATCGTGATCAGGGTAGCTATCCCTTGCTGGGTGACTTCACCTATTCGGTGTTCAAACGGGCACAAAAGGACCGGGGTGGGGTGGTCTATGTGGGGTCAAATGACGGCATGCTGCATGCGTTTGATGCTCGCAACGGTGGCGAATTGTTTGCCTATATCCCAAACAAGATCATCAATGGCTCGGACTATGCCAACCCGCTGCCGGAACTGTTGTCACCAGACTACAGTCACAAGTTCTTTGTGGATAACACGCCGGCAATTAATGATATTTTCTATGATCCCAATTTCGAAACCGATAGCAAGCGTCACTGGCGCACGATCCTGGTCGGCTCGTTGCGGGCCGGTGGCAAGGGCGTTTATGCATTGGATATTACGGATCCGGTGAACTTCTCACAGAACAAGGTGATCTGGGAGTTTGATGATTCGGACGACGCCTATCCCACTAATGCCGATGGATCGCAGGTAGGAGATGGTCTGTTGCTGGATCCGTTGGGCCTGCCTATTAAGGATCTGGGCTATACCTACAGTGTGCCGACAGTCGTCATGACGAACGTAGATCCGAGCTATGGTTCAGGTGCCGGCGGTGCGTTTGAAACTTCGGGTAGTCTGACGTCGAGTGAAAAAAAATGGGCCGCGGTCTTTGGCAATGGTTACAACTCAACCCATGGTGTGGCCAAGTTGTTCATGTTGTTCGTTGAGGATGGCGCCGATGGCACCTGGGATGATGGCGATGTGGTGAAGGTCAGTACCGGCTATGGGGCGCCGACCTCAGGACCCAATGCGGGATTGCCGAATGGTCTTGGTACGCCCCGGGTTGTCGACTTTGACGGTGATGGTGCAGCCGACTATGCGTATGCGGGTGACCTTCAGGGTAATCTGTTTCGGTTTGATATTCGCAACACGGACCCTACCAAGTGGAAGGCAACCCGCATCTTCAAGGCGACCTATCCTGATGGCAGTGCGGTCGGTAAGGAACAACCCATTACCTCGCAACCGATTGTGACGCTTAATCCTGATGGTGACGGGGTAGTGGTGATTTTTGCGACGGGCAGCTATTTCACAACTGCGGACGCAACTTCAAGCGATATTCAGTCGATCTATGGAGTCTGGGATCGGTTTGAAACGAATCCGTTAACCGGGCGCTGTAATATCGCGGCTGGAGTCGAGCCGGTGACTGACTGTCGGACGCTGTTGGTGGAGCAGGAAATTACCAATCTGTACGACCCTGAACTGGGCGCATTACGTACGCTATCGTCCCATGATGTGGTCTACAGTGTTGATGAAACGGTGTCAGAGCGAAAGCGGGGCTGGGTCATCGATCTTGATCCGGTACGTCCGGAGAATGCGTTGGGGGTCCTCAACGCGGATGGCACCCGGGCAGCGGGCGCAGCGAATCCTGATACTGCCGGCAACCCGCCGCCGGGGCCTCAATTTCCGGGTGAGCGTGCCGTGCGTAATCTGCAGATGCTCGGAGGCTTTCTCTTCGTCAACACCATCATTCCTCGAGACGCGCTGAGTTGCTCCGTAGGCCCGGGCGGCTTTGCGCTGGCGTTCAATCCGCTGACAGGTGGGGCGGGCGGCTTAAATAATGAGCAGGCCTTTGATACTAACAGGGATAAGCATTTTGACGATGAAGACAAGGTCGACTACGAAGTAAATGATGGTGTCCGTGTCGGTGGGCGGGTGGTGGTCGGCTTGCGTTTTGATGATGCGATACCGACGGACTCAGCGTTCCTCGGCAATCAACGTGTCACGCAATTGTCTGACCAGACTATCGATATTCAGTATACGAACACTGACTCCGATGATTATGAAGGCCGGCTGTCCTGGAAGCATTTGTAGCCAATAATGGCAGGGCCCCTCAGCAGCGCAGGTGTTTACCGCGACTGTCGATGGGTACCCCTGCCGCGTCCCGGCGGTGGTTGATGCGCGTGCGTCCCTGGCGATTGACGATGATTTGGCGGGCATAGTGAAGATCGCGGTTATTTGGACAATAGGTGAAATTACCGTTTTGTGAGTGGGTGTACCCTAGCGCGGTCATCTGCAAGTATTGGCGGTTTCGAAAAGCGCGCCAGACCAAAGTGCCTCTGGCTGCAGTGGACGGTATTGAGTTGATGATCTTATCTTTGCCGTTAATGCGCGCATCCTGGTTGTGGTCAAGGAAAGCGATCAGATCATCATGCCATCGGCCGTTGCAGCCGTGGCCCGTCATTGCGGAGGGGCAAAGCGTTACGGTGCTACGACGGGTTATGGCAGCATGGCGGGCATAGTTGACCGCCGTAACCAGCCGATTAATCTGGGCTGTTGCTGTGCCTTTCTGGTGTAAATGAGGCCATGAGTTCATCCCCACACTGATGCCAACAGAAATCAACGCAACTGTGATCAGTAGCGCAAAAAAAGAGTGTCCTGATAGGCTGGGAGGCAGGGTGCTAGTCGGCATAGTGAGTCCACCCAGCTTATTCGGCGGGGTGAGACATTTAAGAATGTCAGTAGATGATAGTGATGGACGGCCCAGTCTGTTATAGCCGGATGCTGAATAAGGTCAGCGATAACTGCGTGTTTTAATGTCGGACTTTGGCTCATGGCCGCAAGCGCAGTGCTAGTTTGCACCTCGCTGACGCTATTCCAGTCCGAGCTTCTTCAACTTGTAGCGCAAGGCTCTGAATGTAATGCCAAGCTTTTTAGCGGCGGCGGTTTTGTTCCAGCGAGTGGCTTCTAGTGTTTCTGTAATCAGTTTCTTTTCAACATCCTCAAGATAGGCTTCAAGGGACTCAAAGTCTGCGGGCGTAGTTGCCGCTGCGGCATGGGTATCAGGTGTGGAGCGAGAAGCTATCGCGGCTTGCGCCGTTGCTGAGCCGCCCAGGTTGATATCGCCTGCGTCGAACGCCGTTGCCGTGCTGAGATTCAGATCGCCGGGCTCAATCACACCGTTTTCACAGAGTGTGAAGGCGCGCTCGAGAATGTTCTCCAGTTCGCGGACGTTGCCTGGGAAGTGATATTGCTTAAGCGCTTCTATGGCCGCGGGGCTGATCTCGGTTGGTGGTTGGGAATAATCTCGTTCCACACGCTGCAACAGATAAGCCGCCAACTCCTCAATGTCGTCTTTGCGAGTACGCAAGCTCGGCACCTTGAGTTCGATGACGTTGATTCGATAGTACAGGTCTTGCCGAAAGCGATTGGTCTCGACCTCAACCGCGAGATTCTTGTGGGTGGCGCTTAAAATGCGCACATCAACCGGGAGTTCTTCCTGCGCCCCGATGGGACGAACGGCTTTTTCCTGAATGCAGCGGAGGAGTTTGACTTGCATGGAAAGGGGTAGGTCGGCAACCTCATCGAGAAACAGGGTGCCGCCATTGGCTGCCTGAAACAGACCTTCCTTATCGCTGACCGCGCCGGTGAAGCTGCCTTTGATGTGGCCAAAGAATTCGCTCTCCATCAGTTCTGTTGGAATAGCGCCGCAGTTAACGGGAATAAAAGGGGCATCGCCATGGGGTCCTTGGTTGTGGATTAACCGTGCTACCAGTTCCTTGCCGCTACCAGATTCACCGCTGATATAAATGGGTGCTCGACTCCGGGCCAGCTTAATAACTTGTCGACGCAGCGCGGCCATGATCTCAGATTGGCCCAGCAGCAGATTGCCAGCTTTCGCCGTATGGGTTTCTGCATTCAGCGGTTCGAGGTTGAGAGCGGTGTTAACCAGATGACGTAACAATTCGAGGTTGACCGGTTTCGATACAAAGTCGAACGCACCGGCTTTGAGTGCCTCGACGGCGGATTCCATATTGCCATGGGCGGTGATCATCGCGACTGGCAGGCGTGGATATTCCAGTTGAATGTGTTCGATCAAGGATATGCCATTGCCGTCAGGCAATTGCATATCTGTCAGGCAAAAATCGAAGGTCTGTTCCACCAGTAGATTGCGCGCCGACTTTAGATCAGCGGCACTATGGGTTTCGATATCCATTCTGCCCAGAGTGATTTCGAGGAGTTCCCGAATGTCCGGTTCGTCGTCGACTATCAAAGCGCATTTTTGCGGCATAACCTACCTTCAATTATTGTCTGTATTGCTCGAGAAATGACACGCGAAAACAACTGCCGCCGCTGCTCGCCTGAGAGTAACTCAGCCTCGCAGAGTTGGCTTCACACAATTCCATTGATAGATAAAGGCCAAGCCCGGTGCCTGTTGCCTCCGTGGTATAGAAGGGTTCAAACAAATGTGGAATGAGAGACTCCGCCACACCTTCACCGTAATCGATGACCTCCAGGTAGGGCATCATCGATGTCGTATCGATTTTGCAGCGGATTAATATTCTCGCTTCACCTGTTTTTTTCAAGCTATATCGTAGTCCGTTCTGACAGAGATTGCCAAGGATCTGAGATAAGTGGATAGGATCGGCATTGATGCTGATGGCGTCTGACGCAATATCCGTATCGATGTATATCACTCCCGTTTGTCCGGCACTGAAATCGGCGATGAAGCCCTGAGTCCAGGTGCCGATATTGAGTGTTTGAGGCGTGGCATTTTTTCGACGGGACATGTTCAAAACGTGCTCAATGACGTCGTTCATCCGCAGGCAGTGATTCTGAATGATTTCGCTAAGCCGGGCATCGCCTTTGCTTAATTCTTGCGATTCCGCCAACAACTGGGCGGCGTGGCTGATAGCGCCCAGAGGGTTTCTGATTTCGTGGGCGATGCTCGCAGAAAGTCGGCCGAGTGCAGCTAGTTTGAATTGTTGAGCTTGGTGCTGAACCTCGCTGCTATCTTCAATGAATATTAAAGTGTCTTCCGCGGTAGTGGTCGACCCCAGGGTGGAGAACGATGCGATCAGCGGTTGAGAGCTTTCGCGGATGTGGAAGGTCACTGAGTCGGCGAGACGGTGGGTTCGCCAGTCGTTGAGTTTATCGGCCAGTCGATAGGGTAGTCGATCTCGAGCGATTTCTGGCACCGAGGGGATGCGGAGAAAAGCCTTCGCTGCATGATTGATTGACTTGATGCTGCCGTCGCTGGCAATGACAACAACGCCAGTTTTCATCGTGTCGATAATGAGTTGATTGGTCTGCTCGAGGGTAATGACCTCGGTCTCAGTCTTTCTCAGTTGCAGGGATGCGGTTTGAAAAAAGATATTGGCGACGAAGTAAATGACACCGAGAACTCCGGCCTGGAAGAAGTTTTGCAGGTCGTTGGCTTGATAAAAGAACAGATAAAATTCACCGTAGAAGAGCAGGATCACCGCGATGGCAGGCAGGACACTGGACATACGACCGAGAACCAAGCTGCCACTGAAGGCGCAGGTAAAAATGAGGAAGTTGCCAAGCCCCGAACTGACGCCACCGCTGGCTGCAATCAGCAGGCTCAGGCAAATAATGTCGATGACGATGATAATAAATGACGGTGCGGTTCTTGACAGGGTTTTAGCGCTGACGAATAGCGTGCCGATACCCACAATAATATTCAGACCTAGATAGACTAAGCTGGTCGTGCGAAACAAATCAGGGCTGAACTCGCCGACAAAGGTATTAAAGTCGCTGTCGAGGAATAGAAATAAAAATAAAAACGCTATCAGAGTTCGATAATAATTGTAGACCCGCAATATGGTCGAGCGTTGGAGGCTATGTTGCTCATCAGATGCGTTACTTGCTATAGCCATAGTGGCGATGAATTATCCCATTAAACCGAACGTCAATCTGCTGATCCAAGACCGTTCGTTACTTTTGACAGAGGCACTGCGTTTCAGCTTGCCGTTTTTGTCCAGTGCGCTGTAAGCGGGATAGTTGCTGGTGAGTACGAGCAAGGCCTCGTCGGCTAACGCTTTCATGTCTAGCAACTGGTATGCTTCGACCATCACTGCCAACGCCTCGGGTACTGATGGGGTCTCTTGATAATTCTCAAAGACATACCGGCCCCGGTTAGCAGCCGCGATATAAGCGCCACGGTAAATATAGTAACGCGCGACATTGATTTCGGCGCGAGCCAGAAGATTGCGCAGGTAGATCAAGCGTTTCTGGGCATCGGGTGCGTATTGGCTGTTGGGGAAGCGAGAGATCAGCAGGCTGAAATCGTTGAACGACTCGCGCGCCGCACCAGGGTCTCGGGTGGAGAGGTCTAGCGGTAAAAATTGGGCCAGAAAATTCTGATCTTCGTCGAAGGATGCCATGCCGCGCAGATAGTAGGCGTAGTCAACGTTCGGGTGCTGTGGGTGCAGGCGAATGAATCTGTCTGCGGCAGCTCTGGCAGACTCGGCCTGATTGCTCTTATAATAAGCGTAGATAATTTCCAACTGGGCCTGTTCGGCGTAGCGGCCGAAGGGAAACCTTGCCTCCAAGAGCTGTAATCTTCTGACGCCTTCGTCAAAGTTGGAGCTGCGCAGGCTACCTTGCGCCTGCTGGTAAAATTCCAGTTCCGTGGCTTCAAGGTCTTCCTCGGTTTCGCTGGCACAGGCGGCGAGGAACAGCAGGGCAAGACTAATCAAAAGTAAACGCATAAGTATCGATTTTTCCGCAGATTCTAGAAGCTGATGTAGGTGCTTGAATTCCCGGCTATTTAACCATAGCCTCCCCACATACCCAAGAGATGTTAGCAGGTTGTATGCCAGTTGAGATAACCCACCAAGCAAAAGTACCCGATAACATGGCGCGTCAGCGATTAGATCATGTTGTCTCTCATTTGTTCCCGCAATACTCAAGATCGCGACTTCAGTCCTGGATTAAATCCGGCGGAGTGACCGTTGACGGCCAATTGAAGCGTACGGGCCAGAAGTTATATGGCGGTGAGAACATCGCCATTGCTGTGGTCACAGTTGAAGTTGAGTCGGTGCCGCAGGAGATGGCCCTCGATGTGGTCTTCGAGGATGAGGCCCTGTTGGTCGTCAACAAGCCGATGGGGCTCGTGGTTCATCCTGGCGCGGGGAACATGGATGGGACGCTGCTCAATGCGCTCCTTTACCATTATCCTGACTTAGACGGGGTGCCGCGTGCGGGTATTGTCCATCGGCTCGATAAAGATACAACGGGCCTGCTAGTGGTGGCTAAAACACTCGAAAGTCAAAACCAGTTAGTCCAACAACTGCAGGCAAGAACAGTGAAGCGTCTCTATGAGGCGGTGGTCTACGGTGTATTTGAAGGTCCAGGTAAGGTCGATGCCGCGATCGGCAGGCACGTTAGTCAAAGAACGAAAATGGCCGTCAGGCGAGACGGCAAAGAAGCCATCTCTCGGTATCGTGTATTGCAGCAGTTCGGCGAGCATACCCGTCTTGAGGTTTCGCTGGAGACCGGTCGCACGCACCAGATTCGAGTGCACATGCAGCACATTCGCCATAGTTTGATCGGTGATAATACCTATGGTGGCGGCTACAAAATCCCTCGAAATCGACAACCGATTTTACTGGAAGCGCTGCAATCTTTCCCCAGGCCGGCGTTGCACGCCCGTGAATTGAGCCTGCAACACCCAACAACGGGCGTGAACTGTCGCTGGACTGTGGCGTTGCCCGAGGATATGGAGGTGCTGCTGGCGGCACTCTCCGCAGCAGATATCTGTGACTGAGCCCCTGCTCCGCCCCGACTGGGCGCTGCCTGAAGCTGTGCAGTCGGCAGTTACCACGTGTTTTGGCGGTGTCAGCGAGCCACCCTACGGGACGTTGAATGTCGCGAGCCATGTGGCTGATCAGCCTGCGCGTGTGGCGGAGAACCGCCGTCGGGTTGAGGTGCTGGCGGAATTGCCGGCTCCGCCTTTATGGCTGCAACAGGTTCACGGCACGCGGGTATTGATGGCGAACGCAAGTAGTGCCAACGAACAGCAGGCAGATGCTGCCTACACAAGAGACCGGCACTGCGTGTTGGCTATTATGGCGGCTGACTGTTTACCGATTTTGTTGTGCAGCGATGATGGCGAGGAAATCGCGGCGATACATGCGGGTTGGCAGGGGCTCGCCGGACATATTATTGATGCTACAGTGGCGCGATTTTCAGCGCGTAAAATTTCAGCCTGGCTGGGGCCGGCGATCGGGCCCTGCCACTATGAAGTGGATGAGCCAGTCAGGTCGCGCTTCGACAGCAATTTTGGGTTTGGCCCAGGAAAGGATGACGGTCACTGGATGCTAGATCTGTTTGCGGTTGCCAGGCGCCAACTCTCAAAGGCCGGTGTTGCGTCCATTGCCGGAGGTGAGTGCTGCACCTATTGCGACTCGAGGTTTTATTCCCATCGCCGCGATGGTCAAACCGGCAGATTCGCGGCGCTGATTTGGCGGCGCTGATGGGGCGTTATTAGCCGCTACAGTACTCGCGAATCGTCTGTCGCGCAGTCTCGATTTTTGCGGTTTTCTCCTCTGCGGTGAGTAGTCGATCTTCACCGTTGTCATCCTTGACCATGATTCTTGGGTACGTCTCGAGGTTGACCAGGTTCTTTTTGCCGATTTCGCAGTTCGAGCGCTTTTGGGCAGCGATCTGGCCGGCGATGCGATCGCGATCTTCAGCGATGAGCTTATCGGGATCAACCTCGGTGCTGATCGGTTCCGGTGGTAAGCCGGGTCTCGAGCCACGGTTTGGTGCCTGACTTTGCTCGCTATCAAGTAGGGTCTTGGCGCCAAAGCGACCGGTGGCGGTAACGCGCTCGGCGGGGTAGTCTCGCGGGTTCTTCTGAGCGTAGTTGGTCACGCCGTAGTTATCCACCCATACATAGTAATCATCATCCGAATAAGCATTCACTGCGGTAAGCAACAGAAGCATAAAGCAGACAGAGTTATTCATCTAAGTCCCTATAGTATATGACTATTTGGATCTTACTCGATGCCGGCGCAAAATTCGACA
>Ga0115567_10005893_pt1 | contig 11808 bp, 10 predicted proteins | sample COGITO_mtgs_1204_2_FD_88679 | JGI IMG/M metagenome (GOLD analysis project Ga0115567, IMG submission 88679) | Pelagic marine microbial communities from North Sea - COGITO_mtgs_120412 | ecosystem: Environmental > Aquatic > Marine > Epipelagic | place: Germany:Helgoland, sampling site Kabeltonne...
GTTTATCTACAAAAAATTTGGAGGTTTATCCGCTATTTGAATGGCACATGTTTTACTTCTATTAAAAACTTTGAGAGTCATTATTCAAGTTACAAAAAAGGAAATTTCTATAAAAGGCATCTTGATCAATTCAAAAATGAAAAAAAACGTCAATATTCTATTGTCTTATATTTAAATCAAGATTGGAAGACTGAGGATGAAGGTTTGTTGTCCCTATATCCCTTTGAAGAGAAGCAAAAAAACATTTCTCCGGTAGAGGGGCGGATGGTGTTTTTTCGAAGTGATGAAATGGAACATGAAGTTCATTCTTCTTCAACTAGAGAACGACGAAGTATTGCTGGCTGGTTAAAAAATTAGGAGTTATTAATTTTTGGTTTGATCCAATGATGGGTGACACTTCTTGCTTTTCATATTTTATTTTTGTTTTGATTACTTTCATTTTATGAATTCAGAACAAATACTAAAATTTTTATTTCAACTCAAGAAGCCGAATTTGGTTACATCTGATGTTGAGACCATGAATCCGTACGAAAACGAACTTACTCAGCAGTTGGTTAATGCTTTTTATTCTAAATATTATTCTGATGATAACAAGCGACTTGCTTTTATTGGTATTAACCCAGGTCGTTTAGGTTCTGGCTTAACTGGTATAGGATTTACTGATCCAGTAAATCTTCAAGATCAATGTAGGATTGAAAATAGCTTTGATAAGAAACATGAATTGTCTTCGCGATTTGTGTACGATGTCATCGATTCATTTGGTGGAGTAGAGGCATTTTATAATCATGTTTATATCACCTCGGTTGTTCCGCTTGGCTTTACTCAAAATGGTATCAATCTAAACTATTATGACATTAAGGAGCTGGAAAATGAGCTTAAGCCGTACATAAAACTACAATTTGAGAATCAATTGCCATTCTTAAGAAGAGATGTCGCTTTTTGTATAGGGAAAGGGAAGAATATGAAATTTCTTAAAGATTTAAATCAACAAGAAGGTTATTTTGAAAAGTTGGAGGTTTTACCGCATCCTAGGTGGGTAATGCAATACCGTTTAAAGCGAAAAGAGGAATTTGTAGAGGAATATGTTAAAACGATAGGTAGTTATTGTTGATTTTTAAATTTTGCTAGAAGCTAGAAGCTAGAAGCTATTTAAAATTTCAACAATCTAGTAACGTCTTTCGGTTTAATTTCTTTAATCTCTCCAACTTTCATATTTCCTAATTCCAATCCTTCTATTGAAACTCTGATTAATCTTAAACAAGGAAAATCTACAGCTGCGCACATTTTACGTACTTGTCGGTTTTTTCCTTCTATGAGTTTTATTTCTATCCAACTAGTTGGTACCGATTTCCGAAATCGAACTGGTGGATTTCTTTCAGGGAATTCGGGCAATTTCTCTCCCTCTAGCAACTTCGCTTTGGCTGGTAATGTATCGTATCTTTTTTTGCCAACTTTTATGTTTACTCCTTTTTCTAATTGTGATATAGCCTCTTGGGTTATCTCTTTTTCAACCTGAACATGATAAGTTCTTTCGTGTTTGTTTGTAGGATTTAATAATTTGTAATTCAGTTTTTTATCGTTAGTTAGTAGAAGTAAGCCTTCACTATCTTTGTCTAGTCTTCCAACTGGGTAAATATCTTTTTCTACGTTAAGAATTTGCCCAAGTCCAGCGTTTCCACCCTCATCTGAAAACTGACTTAAAACGCCGAATGGTTTGTATAGAATGTAGTACTTATTCATTGCTTCAAAAGTGCTGAAAAAATTTGTTGAAAATATTTTGATTTTTTATTGCTCACGAAACCAAAAACTAATTAAATTAGCATTCTAATAATATTAGCAATTAAGTTAATTAATAGGATTGAAAAATAGATTCCCGCCTTCGCGAGAATGACGAATAATGAAAGAATGCAACGAACTAATTTCAATATTTTACTCAAGTATTAGGACAACACAAAAGAATATTAAATAACGAATAATGAACAGAAGAATAAAGAATGACGAAGTTGGGCTAGTTGTAGGATCTAAACTTCATTATTGGAAATTCGGCGTTTGTTATTCATAATTCAATACATATGAATATAGCTAAGAATCTGAAGTACATTAGGAAAAATCAAAATCTAACACAGGCAGATTTCGCCAAAAAAATTGGAGTAAATAGATCGTTAATTGGAGCCTATGAGGAAGGCCGCGCAGAGCCTAAACTGAAAACATTACTTGCTATTGCGCAGCATTTTGGTTGTTTACTCGATGATTTGGTTAGTGGAGATCTTAGTCAGAGTAAGGGGGATAAGTTGTTTAAGGTTGATCTGCCTGGTAATTCACTCCGTATTTTACCTATTGCAATCGATAAATCACAAGATAAAGAACTCGTGAGTTTGGTTCCTGTAAAAGCTGCAGCAGGTTACATGGCAGGTTATGGAGATGTGGATTACATAGAAACGTTACCGCATTTTATGATGCCTTACCCTGAACTGCCCCAAGATAGAACCTATAGAGTTTTTCAAATTCAAGGAGAAAGTATGTTACCACTTCTTTCTGGGTCTTATGTGCTTTGTGAGTACATTCAAAATTGGAAAACCATTCACAGTGATGAGTGTTATGTCTTATTGACTAAAGATGACGGTGTTGTGTATAAGCGGGTTATTAATCACTTAGAAGAAAAAAGAGAGCTACTACTAAAATCAGATAACCCAGAATTTGATCCCTATGCTGTTGCGGCTGACAAAGTCATGGAGGTTTGGAAAGCAGTAGGCTATACAAGTTTTCAATTGCCAGATGGAAACTATCAGCCTGTAGGTATGCGTGAACTCACACAGTTAGTTATGGAAATGAAACGCGATGTGGATGGGTTGAGGCCGGCTAGCAACTAGCTTTTAGGCACTAGACATTAGACACTAGTTTGAGTCGTATGATCTAGAGACTGAAAGCTAGAAACTAAACTCTAACGAACAAACAATAAAATGAAAGATTTCAAGAAATTAAAAATTTGGGAGCTAGGGATGAAAATCGCCAAAGAGGTGCTGGATTTGTCAGATGTACTCAAGAATAAACATAGGTATGGGATTGCTGATCAAATTGCTCGTTCATCAGTCTCTGTACCGTCTAATATTGCTGAGGGCTCTAGTCGAAGAAGTGAACGCGAAAAATATCGTTACATGGAGATAGCTTTGGGTTCAGCGTTTGAATTGGAGACTCAGTTATTACTATTGAAACCCGAAGATTTCCCAGATGAAATCAATCGTGTTGAGTTCTTAAATATGGTAGTAGAGGAGCAAAAAATGGTACACGGAATGATGCGTAGTTTTTCTCCTTAATTGTTTTGATCTAACGGATTAACTAATTGTTTTAATGTTCTACCGGAGCTTTTGGCTATTGCTGATTAGCTTCTTATTGAGTAAGACCGCTGCTGGTTTAATAAAATTGTATTGGCCTATAGTTATTCCTATGTTAATGCTTAAAGGCTAACAGCTAGCGTCTAAAAGCTAATAGCTAACATCTGTAAATATGACAAATCTAAAATTTAAAAAAGAATAGAGGATAAGGTAATGCCTGCTGTAGCAAATAAAAACGAAGTAGTACACATGGATCTCGATACATTTTTTGTATCAGTAGAAAGATTGATTGATAGTCGGTTAAACAATAAGCCCATACTAGTTGGCGGTACAAGTGATCGTGGAGTGGTAGCTGCTTGTAGTTATGAAACGAGAACTTTTGGAGTCCATTCTGGTATGCCCATGCGAATGGCTCGTCAGCTTTGTCCAGAGGCTATTATTATTCGAGGTAATACCTCCAATTATACCAAGTATTCTAAAATGGTGACTGAAATTCTTAATGAGAGTTTGCCTATAGTAGAAAAAACGTCGATTGATGAGTTTTATGCGGATATGACTGGCATGGATAATTTTTTCGGAACATACAAATTAGCGTCTGAGCTTAGGCAGCGCATTATAAAGGAAACGGGCCTACCAATTTCCTTTGGTTTGTCGACCAATAAAACCGTTTCGAAAGTGGCTACAGGAGAGGCAAAACCCAATAACCAGATTTTGGTTGAAAGTGGGGATGAAAAACCTTTTTTGGCACCTCTTTCAGTAAAGAAAATTCCTATGGTAGGTGATAAAACCTATCAGACCCTTTGTAATTTAGGGGTTAAGAAGATACTCACTGTTCAGGAAATGCCCATTGAAATGATGGAGCGTGTTTTTGGGAAAAGTGGACGTGTAATTTGGCGGAAAGCCAACGGTATTGATAATTCACGGGTTATTCCGCACGTTGAGCGTAAATCTATTTCTACAGAACGGACTTTCGATAAGGATACCATTGATGTAATAAAGCTCAAAGGGATAATGACGGCAATGGCTGAGAATTTAGCTTTTCAGTTGCGACGTGGGAATAAGCTAACTTCTTGTGTGACGGTAAAAGTTCGTTACTCCGATTTCAATACACATACCCTACAAAAGCGAATTCCTTACACCGCTTCTGATCATCAGTTAGTAACCATTATCCAGGAGCTTTTTAAGCGATTGTATAACCGTCGTTTACTCGTAAGGCTTATTGGTGTTCGTTATAGTTCACTAGTGGGCGGCGGACATCAGATAAATCTTTTTGAAGATTCAGAAGAGATGATGAACCTCTACCAAGCTATGGATAAAATGAGAATTAGATATGGAGATAGAGCAGTGGTTCGTGCTTCGGGGATGCAAGCTAAAACAATAGGGCGATTTTTTAATGCATTTAGCGGAGAGTCGCCTACGTTGCTTGCAAATCGCCGTCGGTAGGGAGCGATTTACAGGCTGCTAGCCTCTAGCTTTTAGACGCTAGACATAGGAACTAGTGACTAGAAGCTAGCTGCTAAAAGCTTAAAAAAGAAAAAAAACAGTGTATCTAAACACTCACACATATTATTCCTTTAAGTACGGAGCGATAGCTCCAGAAGAGTTGTTGGAGCAAGCTAAGGAATGGGGCATTTCCATATTGGCGTTAACGGATATTAATAGTACTTCGGCGAGTTTGAATCATGTGCGAATAGCGCATAAGTATGGAATAAAACCCGTGTTGGGTATTGACTTTAGAAATGGATCTGAGCAGCAATTTGTTGCTTTGGCAAAGAATAATGAAGGCTTTGAAGAAATCAATGTTTATCTGAGTAAACACTTGCATTCAAAAGAAAAAATTCCAGCCCGAGCGCCAGGGTTTAAAAATGTATTTGTTATTTACCCTTTTCATAATTTTAAAGGTAGAAAACTGAGGGATAACGAGTTCGTGGGAGTTCGCTCGCAAGACTTAATAAAATTACAGCTATCTAAATGGAAGGAGAAAAGAAAGAAATTGGTTTCTCTGCAGACCGCCACTTTTAGAAATAAAAGAGAGTTTAATGCTCACCGACTTCTAAGAGCAATCGATAACAATTGTTTGCTGAGTAAACTTCCTACTGACGAAGTAGCGCCAACAACAGATTTATTCCTTTCTCCTGAAAAAATAGAAGCAGCTTATTCTGATTTGCCCCACCTCATTAAAAATGCTAATAAGCTTTTAAGCAAATGTTCCATAGAGTTTAATATAAACGGAGGTTTGGGTTGCGAAGAAGTAGAGGGTAAGAACTTAAAAACCTATACGGGGTCGGCAAATAAGGATCGAAAACTGATGCGTAAGCTAGCGATGGACGGACTGGCTTACCGCTACGATAAACCAACTAAAGCCATTCTTTCTAGAATTGATAAAGAATTGGAAATAATAGAACAGAAAAATTTCGTCTCTTACTTTCTAATCAATTGGGATATTGTGAATTACGCCCGGCGTAAGGGCTACTTTTACATTGGAAGAGGGAGTGGGGCCAATAGCATAGTAGCCTACTTGTTGCGAATTACAGACGTTGATCCCATAGATTTGGATTTGTACTTCGAGCGTTTCATTAACTTATACCGTCAAAATCCACCCGATTTTGATATTGATTTTTCGTGGAGAGACCGACAAGATGTTACAGATTATATTTTTAAACGATTTCCGAATACGGCATTATTGGCTACCTACAGTACATTTCAATATAAATCAGTAGTTCGAGAATTGGGGAAAGTGTTTGGTTTGCCCAAGCACGAAATTGATCGCTTGGCACATGCTAGAGGTAGTTTGGGAGGGCTTGACAATCTCTCGCAATTGGTGATGAAGTACAGTGTGCTTATTCAGGGTTTTCCAAATCATTTAAGTATTCATGCTGGCGGAATTTTAATCTCAGAGAAGCCTATTCAGTATTATTCCCCCACATTTATGCCTCCAAAAGGATTTCAGACGGTACAGTTTGACATGGTGGTGGCGGAAGATTTAGGACTTTACAAATTCGATATTTTAGGGCAACGGGGTTTAGGTAAAATAAAGGATGGGGTAGAGCTAGTTCGAATCAATAACCCACGAGAACCCGCAATCGACATTCACGATATGAAGCGTTTTAAGAAAGATAAAAAAGTTCGAGAAATGCTTCGAGAAGGAAAGGCAATTGGTTGTTTTTATGTAGAGTCTCCTGCCATGCGTATGCTTTTGCGAAAGCTCAAGGTCGATAATTACCTGGGGTTGGTAGCAGCTAGTTCTATTATCCGGCCTGGGGTTGCCAAGAGTGGAATGATGCGAGAGTATATACTTCGCTACCGTTTTCCAGAACGAAGGAAACAAGCACATCCAGTTATGTTGGATATTATGCCAGAAACCTATGGTGTAATGGTATATCAGGAAGACGTGATTAAAGTAGCTCACTATTATGCCGGACTTACTTTGGGAGAGGCTGACGTGCTACGTCGTGGCATGTCGGGCAAGTACCGTTCGCGTTCTGAATTTCAAAAAGCCAAAGAGAAGTTCTTTTCTAATTGTAAAGAGAAGGGATATCCTTTTGAAGAAGTTGCAGAAATATGGAGGCAGACCGAAAGTTTTGCTGGTTATGCGTTTTCAAAAGGGCACTCGGCGAGTTACGCGGTAGAGAGTTATCAGAGTTTGTTCCTCAAGGCACATTATCCTTTGGAGTTTATGGTGGGTGTAATTAATAATGGAGGAGGATTTTATCGCACTCAGTTTTATATTCATGAAGCTAAAATGCACGGAGCCAATATTGAAGCTCCTTGTGTAAATAAGTCAGAGTATGAGATTACTATTTACGGAAAGGATATCTATTTGGGAATGAATAGGATTCACGAGTTAGAAAGTAAGGTAGCTGAGCAAGTAGTAGCTGAACGTCAAGTATATGGGGAGTATAAGAATTTCGACGATTTTGTGGATAGGGTGGCTATTTCCATTGAGCAGATTACCATTTTAGTTCGCATTGATGCTTTTCGATTTACGGGTAAAAACAAAAGACAATTACTTTGGGAGGCACATTTGAAACTGAGTAAGGAAAAGAAACGAGAAATTGTACGTAATGAACTTTTTGCGGTAAAACGAAAAGAATATAAAATGCCTAGTTTGGAAGTGAGTCGTATGGAAATGATTTTTGACCAAATAGAATTGCTTGGTTTTCCCTTGGGAAATCCTTTTGAGTTGTTGAGCGAAAAGCCAGTGAACAAACTCTTAGCTACTGATATGCCCAAGTTTTTAAATAAAAGCATGACCATTTTGGGTTACATGGTTACGGTCAAACAGACTAAAACCAGCAAAGGGGATAGAATGAATTTCGGAACCTTTATCGATGCTGCAGGTCATTGGATTGATACCGTTCACTTTCCACAGGTAACGGCACAGTTTCCTTTCCGAGGGCGGGGAGTGTATGCCATTTCGGGTAAAGTAGTAGAAGAGTTTGGTTTTTATAGTTTGGAAGTGGCTCAGCAAATTATGTTGGACATGGTAGAAGACCCAAGGTATACCGATAAGAAAAAAGCGAGTAGAGTGGGGTTGGTTCATAGTGATAGGGGGAAAGCGGAGGTTTGAATTATTAGTTTTAGAAAACCTATGCTTCAAAAGCAAGATTTACCAAAAACTAAGCTCGCGAAACACAACGAACTAGCCGTATTCCACAGAATGATTTGGTTACTTTTTTTGACATCGGAAAGGATCAGTCAATAGAGCCTTCAGCGCTCGGCTATCGCCGCGCCGAATGCTTAGTTGTTAGCACCTTTTTTATTTTATTTTTTCAAAATAGAAATTCAAATCGTGGTTTAACCACACTCTTGTTTTTCCAAATAAAGGTTTAGTTACAGACATTTCATATCCCGCCTTTCCCATTGAATAGGAGTAAGTCAAGTCAATTCTTGTTTCGATAAATGAACTTTCAAGGACATATGTCCCAGCCCCCCAAGTCTGACTCGAAAATGTATTGTTTTCCATTATTGTCAGAGTATCTATTCCCTCTTGAATTGGTCTTGGTCCATCTAACAATGGTTCAGTATTATTATTCACATATTTTCCAATTAAATCGTCAGTCGATATATGATTTGTATAGAAACTAATAGAAATCAGTCCTAGAATTACTCCTGATATGATAAGTGCTTTTTTACTCAACTGTATATTTTTCTAATTGGTGCTAACAATTCGATATAGGTAATGTTACCTATAACCGCCTTATGGCAATAACAAATATAATTTAATTTAAGGGCTAGATTATGAGCCAATTGAATACTGTTTTGTCCGTAATGAAGCTAAGGAATTGTTTTACTAGTCGTTTATAACCCTTAATAACTAAGCCCAGAAATAGAACGGCTCAATTTATTCAGTTGATTATTTTTGATGCCGTGAGGATATCGCTTCTGTACATAGTCATATTGCTTTTTACTTCAAATGCATTTGCTCAATTAAGAGTTAATTCGAAACAAGATCCTGACTCAATTTTACTTAATGAGCTATTAGGCACGACTTCATCACTTGAAATAGTAAAGATTAGTTACACTGGGTCAAAACATCAAATTGGAACTTTTAAAACTGAATTTTCCGAACATATTGATATAAAAGAAGGGGTAATCCTGGCTACCGGTATGATTCAAAATGCTGTTGGTCCAAATGAATCACCAAATAAAACCACAAATTTTGACGGGCCAGGCGATATGGAGTTGTCAAGAATAGCCGTTAATAAGACCTATGATGCTGCAATTCTTGAGTTTTCATTTATCCCCAACGGAAATCACTTTGAATTTCAGTATGTATTTGCCTCTGAAGAATATCCTGAATTTGTAAATGGGGGTGTAAATGATGTTTTTGCCTTCATTTTAACTGATGATGCTGGTCAGAAAAAAAACCTAGCCATTTTACCCATAAGCATGGAGCCTGTAACGGTTGATAATGTAAACTCAAAAAAGAATAGTGAATATTTTATTCTGAATGGAAAGTGGGGAAGAGGAGAAACCTCGAGGTATGAAGAGGAAAAAGAATTGGCTGAATATGCATACAATTTTCAATATGATGGTTTTACAACATGGTTAAAGGCAGAATCCATTGTTATTCCCGGTAAGCAGTATACCTTAAAAATAGCAATTGCCGATGCAGGTGACGGAGCTTTTGATTCGGCGGTGTTGCTTAAAAAACATTCCTTTAAATCTGAAAGTGATATCCCTGAAGATATGAAGCATGAAATGGACGAATTAAGTCGATATTTTGATTCGGAACATGTTATCAAAAGAGATGACTCGATAGTGTTAATCCTTAATATCCAATTTGAACATGATAAATCAGAAATTCTGGATGAAAAAGACTTAGAGAATTTAGAAGAAATTTATCAAGTTATTTCAAGAAATCCAAAGTTACAATTACTTGTTGAAGGCTTTACAGACTCTAGGGGTAAGATAGAATACAATAAAGAGTTGTCGCAAAAAAGAGCTAAAGCTGCTCGAGATTGGCTAATTGAAAAGGGAGTTGAATCAAGCAGAATTAATTATATCGGAAAAGGGATTGAAAACCCCGTGGCATCTAATCAAAGTGAAGTGGGTAGAGCTAAAAACAGAAGAGTAGAGTTTGTTTTTTACTTGTTGAAGTAAATTCTTAAGTGATAATTCACACATAAGAACATTATTCTATTTCGTATTTTTCCGCCCGTTTTAAGCTCGAAATGAATAAAAAGAAAGAAAAAGGAATTCATCAATTATATTCTGAAAACCCACAGAAAGCGGAAAAAGAATTGTGGGGGAATGATTACTCGGCATCTCGCAGAGGGTTTATTCAAAAGTCGGCATTAGCCACCATGGGATTTGCTTTAGGTGCTGAAATGGTTTTTGGTAATTTTTTTCCATCTGGTCTTATTCCCGCTGGGCTTGCTAATTCAGATGAAGAATTTGCGATTCCTAGTAAACACAAAGGGCTCACTATCCTAAATGACAAACCTATAAATGCCGAGACACCACCACATTTATTGAACGATTCTATTACGCCTGCAGATAAACTCTTTGTTAGGAATAATGGAATTCCTCCAAAAGAAATTGATATAGATAAATGGACATTAACCATCGAAGGTGAGTCGGTAGAGTCTACTAAAACATACTCATTAGCTGATTTAAAATCCAAATTTGAAACTGTTTCCTATCAACTTACTATAGAATGTGGAGGAAATGGACGTTCTGAATTCAATCCTCCTGCAAAAGGAAATCAATGGAGTACTGGAGCCGTGGGTTGCCCTAAATGGACTGGTGTACGATTGAGAGATGTATTAAATGATGTTGGAATTAAGGATGATGCAGTTTACGTTGGATACTATGGAGCGGATACTCATTTGAGCGGTGATCTCAACAAAGTAGTAATTAGTAGAGGAGTGCCAATCGAAAAGGCAATGGAAGCTGAAGCTTTAATTGCCTGGCAGATGAATGATGAAGATATTCCTGCCCTGAATGGTCATCCTTTGCGGTTAGTCTTGGGTGGATGGCCAGCCTCAACTTCTGGGAAATGGCTCAAAAAGCTTGTGGTTCGTAACAAAGTTCATGATGGTCCTAAAATGGGAGGCAAGTCGTATAGAGTTCCTTGTGAGGCTGTGGCTCCCGGAACTGAAGTAGCTGATGATGACATGTGTATTATTGAAAGCATGCCAGTGAAATCACTTGTTACTTACCCTAAAACAGGAGGTAAATTGGCGTTAGGGAAATCCTTAAGAGTCAATGGGCAAGCTTGGGCTGGTGATTTGAGTGTGGAAAAAATGCAAGTGTCAATCGATTTTGGTCAAACTTGGCAAAGTGCAGAATTGAGTAAAGCTCCAAATAGAAGAGCTTGGCAACAATGGAGTGCTAATGTGAGTTTTCCAAAAAAAGGATATTACGAAGTTTGGGCTAAAGCAACGGATTCATCTGGAAATTCTCAGCCTATGATAGTTCCAGGTTGGAACCCGAAAGGATATTTAAATAATGCATGTCATCGAATTGCAATTAAAGTTGTCTAATTTCAAATGGACTTAAAGGCAATTAAAGAATTAGAAAAAGCATTGCGCTGGTTAAAGCTGTCTATGACATTTTTAGTGGTGTTGCTTTTTGTAGGTGCTTTTGGCGGGTTTAAGTTCTTAATACCGAGTAAGAAAAGTATCGTTAAAGTTGAAATTAAGCCAGCAGTTTCTGATTCTGATGATTTATTTGGTAATGAAGTAGAGAATGGTATACACACTCCTACTGGGTTTATTGCACAAGGAGATTATGGATTGGTGATTCAGAATTGCTTGAGTTGTCATAGTTCTAAATTGGTTATTCAAAATAGAATGAAACCAGAAACTTGGAGAAAGACTATAAAATGGATGCAAGAGACGCAGAACTTGTGGGACTTGGGAGAGAATGAAGATAAGATTGTTGCATATTTAGGGCAATATTACGCACCTGAAAATGTGGGACGCAGAAAGCCTTTAGAGGTCGAAGAATGGTACACCATAGATTAATA
>Ga0115567_10005894_pt1 | contig 11808 bp, 7 predicted proteins | sample COGITO_mtgs_1204_2_FD_88679 | JGI IMG/M metagenome (GOLD analysis project Ga0115567, IMG submission 88679) | Pelagic marine microbial communities from North Sea - COGITO_mtgs_120412 | ecosystem: Environmental > Aquatic > Marine > Epipelagic | place: Germany:Helgoland, sampling site Kabeltonne...
CAACGCTGTCGCGCTCAAGCGCCCCGACCCATGACAAGAGCCGCACACGCATCTGGCCGGGACTCTCGCCGCCGGGTGGATGCCAGTCCCAGCCCCAGTCTTCGATATCACGAAAGCCACTGTCAGGATCGCCACGCAACCCGGCGCCATGAAGGCCTTCCCAAGCGCCCCAATGCATCTCCGTCAAGGCATCATCGATTTGTGGCGTGCGCCCGCCAACCAGCGTCGCGGTTTCCTTGGCACGCGACAGGGGGCTCGACCAAAGTGCCGCGGATTTCCACGGGTCAGGCAACTGCAATGCCTTCAAGGACGCGCGTGCCTCCTCATCCAGCGCGATATCACTGCGCCCCTGTATGCGGCCTTCGCGGTTCCAAGATGTGTGCCCATGCCTTAAAAGTGCCAGCTTGATCATTGGATGCCAGCCTTTGCCAATCCATTTTTGATCGTATCACGCGCGCTCGTCAGCAGATGGTGCGCGGCGATAAATTCGCGGACCTCCGCAGCCTCAGGCGCGGGCGCTCTGAGGCATTTCAACAGCCCTTCTGGACCTTCGTCAGGCGCAGGATAGGCGCGCGGGAACACCACGTCGCGCACGCCGGGGCGATCTTGCGCCACGACGGCCAAGCCATAGCTCTGCGCTTCGAGATAGCTGAGGCCGAAGGCTTCGTTCACCCCCGGCCAGAACAACAACCGCGCGTCTAGATATGCCCGCGCCATGCCCGCCGCATCAAGTTTGCCGAGAAACGAAACCTGCGCCCCGAACGGTACCATCAGCGCTTTCACTTCGGTCTGTGCGGGGCCGTCCCCGGCAATATTGAGATGCCATTCAGCGTCGTTCATCAGTGCCAGCGTCTGCGCGATCAACGCATAGGACGCCAGTTTGTCCGGCCGACGCATCATTCCCACAGCCAGCATCGACGTCCCGCGCGAGACCGCTGGCAGATCGGTTTGCGCAAGAAAAGGGGACAGATGGACAAGGTATTGGGACGCAGGCGCATAGGCGCGCAAGTCATCCGCGTCGCGCGCCGTAAAGTAAAAAATCACATCCGCCGCGTCACAAGCATCTTCGGACGCCTGCGCGAATGCCTGCCACGGCCCGATCAGCCGCTTGCGGGCGCGGGTAGATTCGACCTGAAGATAGGGAATGCCGAGCGCCCGGGAGACAAGCGGACCAAGTAGGTCAGGGGCCTTGTAATAGTTGTGATACGTCAGCCAGGCCTGCCATCCTACTGTTTTTCCACGTGCGATGAGGTCCGGCACCAGTAACTTGGCCTGCGCGATTAACGCCGCCTGTTTGCCAGCGTCTCCGGCCCCGTCGCGCACCTGAAAATCGCTCGCCAGATCGACATACGCGCCGCCTGCTTCAATTGCCGCGATCAGCGCACGCGCCATTGCACGATCACCTGATGGCACGGCATGCGCAGGCGGCTTCATGGGCGCGTAAAAGGCCAGCCGCATTAGCTTTGGCCCAAAAGCGCGCTCAGGCGGCGGTACAGATGCGCAATGCCGGGGGCCATCTTGAAATTGGCATGCAGCCGATCATACGCGGCCCCGGCAAGGCGCGGCCCCAGCGTCGGGTCGTCGGCAATCTGCAAAATGGTCGCGGCCAATGCGGCGGGCGCATCGTCGCTGAGCAATCCGTGTGTGCCCGTGTCGATGAATTCAGGGATCGCCGACACGGGCGTTGACAGAATGGGTAGCTTCTGGCTCGCCGCTTCCATCAGCACGTTGGGCAATCCGTCACGGTCGCCATCTGCGGCGATCCGCGAGGGCAATACGAACAGATCCGCGTCACGCATGGCCGCGATGACTTCGGGCTGATCGCAGGCCCCGCGCCATGTGATCCGATTGTTCAGCCCCAACACTTCAGCCCGCGCCTCCAGTGCCGGACCCAAAGCACCACCACCGATATGGGTCCAGCGCCAGTCCAGCGTTGCGGGCAGCAGCGCAAGCGCTTCTATCAGATTGTCGAACCCCTTTTTCTCGACCAGCCGCCCGACGGACATCAGCCGCAAGGACGACCCCGATGCGCGCAAGGGCCGTTTTGGTGGCGCGGGAAAACGTGCCAGATCAAGCCCGTGATACACCAGATCAACCCGCGCTGGATCATCTGCGAGCGATTGCAGATGCTCGGCCCCAAAGGCCGTGCAGGTCGCCCCGAATGCTGCGCCATAATGCGCCCCGGACAGCTTTTCGCGCAGTTCCCATTCCGGCGAGGTCCAGATATCCTTGGCATGGGCGGAAAACGACCATGGCAAACCGCGCAGGATCGCCGCATAACGCGCGACCGAGGACGGCGTGTGCAGGAAATGCGCATATAGCGCGCTTAAGCTGTCGGGTGCCTCATGCGCCAAGACACAGGCCTGACCGAAACGGCGCTGGCGGTTGGGGGTATCGTCACGGGCAAAGTCAGCATTGAAAGCCGCCTTTGCGACGGCATATCCCGGCATCTTCTCAGCTGCGGTCTTCGCCGCCGCCACTCGCTCCGGCTCATCACGCAGGTATTCGGGCAGATAACGGACAGGTGCCCGCAGCCTTTCATGTAACGGGTGAGTTTTCTGATCTGTCGGATGTCTAAGCGACCATATTTCGAAATCCAGTCCGGCCTCTTCCAGCGCGACCAACTCCTGGGCGATGAATGTCTCGCTCAGGCGTGGCCAGCCCTTGACGAGAACCGCCAGCGGCGCACTCATTTCCCAGCCATCAGCGCGCGGCCCCGTTCGACAACAATATTCAGCCCATCCAGAAGACCATCAGCACCCGCTTCGGAGGGACGGTTCTGTTGCGGCAGATTGCGGATCGCGGCGATCATCGAGTCAGGGGTCATACCGTCGCGGGTTTCATCCAGCATCCGCACCAGGCCCAGCTCTTCGGCGCGACTGGCTCTGATCCATTGTTCCAGACGCGGCACCGTGCGCGGTACGATAACGGCGCGTTTGTCGAAACTCAGCACCTCGCAAAAGGTGTTGTAGCCGCCCATACACACCACGCCCTCGGCACCGTCAAACAGCGTCTCGATCTTGCTTTCGAACCCGACGGCCGTCACGCGCCCCCCCAACTTGGCCACACGCGCATCAAAAGCGTCGCGCACATCGCCCGACAGGAAAGGTCCGTAGACCAGCACCGCCTTGGGGCCAAGCGTGGGATCGGCCTCATAGGCTTCCAGCACCAGCGACACCATCGCCTCACCATCGCCCCCCCCGCCGGGGGTGATCAGGATATAGGGTTCCTGTGATGGGTCCGCCGCCTCTGTCATCTCGCGGCGCAGATAGCCGGTCCAGTACATCCGCGCGCGCGCTGCGTCCGACAGCGGCAGGCCCGAAGTCGGATCGTAAACGTCCCGCACACCGTAAATCCAGGTTTCATCATAAAGCCGCTCTGTCGCCTCGATCGCCCCTTTGCGTGCCCACTCAGCGGCCAGCACCTTGGGCTCGTCCAGTACATCACGCAGCCCCAGCACGGTGCGGGTGCGGCCCGTCAGGCGCAGCCATTCCAGTGTCGGCAGCAATTCACCGCGAAAACCTGTGGGTTCCTTGTCAACGATCAGCAGATCCGGCGCGTATTGTTCAATCGCCGTCTGAATGAGACCGGCGCGCAGGGATGTCGTCTCGTCGATGTCCAGTCCCAGCGTCTGGCTGACATAGCTGCCATCGGCAAGTTTGGTCACACCGGGCAGACGAATATGGTCGACCCTTTCAGGGAAAGTGAAACGCCCCGCGACCGGCGAACCGGTGAGGATGATCCCGGAGGCTTTGCTGTCGCCCTCGGTCAAGGCGGCGGATAATGCGCGCGATCGGCGCAGGTGGCCAAGCCCAAAGGTATCATGGCTGTAGAACATGACCCGCCGCGTCGTTGACGCAATCCGGGTATGGCGGTTTGCCGAATGCGGCATGGTGAATTGTCCCGTTCCGGTCGGCTGATCCCTTGAGGAACCCGGACATACGCCCGTCTGCCTTGGTGATTTAGGCCCCCGCCATAGCACATTGTCCGAAATGGTTAACGGGCGCGCACGGGCATTTTTTCAGTTTCCCGTAACAGGTGTCTCATGCGCCACGGTCGCTTCAAACCTGCCATGAAATCGCATCCGGTGCAAAGCCCCTCTTGGCAAGGTGAATTGCAATGGCTGCCGACAGGCCCTAGCGTCGTCCAACAATATATTTTGCGAGAGTGGATATTAGATGCAGCGTTTCCTGTCGGTCCTGACGATTTGTCTGTCCGTATGGCTGATAGCCGCCAACAGCGCTGACGCGCAAGCCCTCGGCTCGCTCTTTTCGGCAGAAGAAACGGTACCCGAGCCGGACGCGCTGGACGAAGCAATCAGGGCGGCGTCCGAAGAGGGGGCGAAGGTCGTCATCATCGGCGCGGATGGCACCGTGACGACGACCCCACAACCCGAGATCGCCACCGACGAACCCAAGTCAACGGAACCCGAGCACTCTGCTCTGATGCGCGCGCAGGAACGCGCCGTCAACTTCCGCAGAGCGCTTCTTGAGCGATTGGTGCAACTGCCGGTTGCGACACAAGAAGTCCTTTATATCCTGCGTGCCGCGAGCCCGGATGGTACAATCTTTGCCTTCATCAAGGCACTGTTGCTCAGCATGGCGTTGTTCGGTGTCGGGGTCATCGTCGAACGTCAGGTTTTCGGCAAGCGTATAGCGCGCGGTTTTGTGGTGGCGCGGATCAAGGAAAACCCCAAGGGCTACGCCGAAAAAATGCCGTTCCTTGTGTTCCGCTTTTTCATGGGCGTCCTTGGCATTCTGGTATCCATGCTGGTTTCATACATTCTGGGCTCCATCATCTTTGGCACGCTTGATGATACGGCGATGCAATTCACGGTGACGTTGATCAACATCGGCTATTTCTCCTGCCGTGTGGCTGCCGGTCTGTGGCGGATGATCCTGTCGCCCTATCTGCCGCAATACCGTATCCCAGTTCTCAGCGATCGCGATGCCAAACGGCTGCACAATTGGATGTGGGTGATCGCCGCTCTTGATATCTGCTTCATTCTATTCGGTCTGTGGATCGGGGAATTGGGCCTGAACTATGATGTCTACGCGTTCTTGTCGTCAATGATGTCCGCGATGATCGTTTTGTTGAACATCATTCTGGTGGTGGTGAATTACCGCGCCATCAGCAGTGCGCTGCGTCAGGGGAAACCCTATGAGAATTGTAGCATGCTGATCCGGTTTCTGTCGCGCGCCTGGGCACCGGTGGTCGTCTTCTACGTCGTCTTCGCGTGGTTCGAACTGACCTATGATCTGGTTCTGCAGAACCCCAGCTCTATCCCGCTGATCGCGGGCGCATACGGCATCTTGATCTCGATTATTGTGGTCTATGGCGTGATCAATTTTACGATTGAACGCAGCTTTGCACGCGCACGGGCAATCCGTATCCTCACAGATCAACGCGCAGAGCACGAGGCGATTGAGCAAGCCCGTGACGAGGCCCTTGCGATGGCCCTTCGTCAACGCCAGGAGGACGGTCCCGACGAGGATGAGCCCAACGCTTCGCCCGAGCCTGACAGCGATACGGCACCCCTGCGTGCCACCGCGCAGGCACAGGTGTCAGCACCGCCAACGCAAGCCGATATTCAGGCGCTTCAGCATGACATCCTGCAAGCGCGCGAGACTGTTGAGGCCTCCGACATGGCACCGCGCCGCGTGCTCAACAGCTTTGAAGCGCTGGCACGCCGTGTCGCGGGTATTCTTGCCTTTGTGGCCGGGGCCTATGCGTTTTTCTACATCTGGGACAATGACGGCGCGCGCATGGTCGAAAGCTATGCGGACCGGATGCTCGACATCATGGTCATCATCTTTGTTGGCTACGTCGTCTATCACGCGTTCCGCATCTGGATCGACACCAAGATCGCAGATGAAACAGGCGAAGAAGAAGAGACCGAGCCGGGTGATGAAGGCGGCGGATCGAGTGCGTCACGTCTGGCCACGCTGTTGCCGCTTTTCCGCAATTTCATGCTAATCGTTGTGGTCGTGACGATCTTGCTGATCGTGCTGATGGAAGTGGGGGTCAATGTGGGACCCTTGTTCGCCGGTGCCGGGATCGTCGGCGTCGCGGTCGGTTTCGGGTCTCAGGCATTGGTGCGCGACATTTTCGCGGGCGCGTTTTTTCTTTTTGACGATGCTTTTAGAAAGGGCGAATACCTTGATGTCGGCGGGGTGAAAGGCACGGTCGAGAAGATCTCTGTGAGGTCTTTCCAGTTGCGGCACCATCTGGGCTATCTGCACACGATTCCGTTCGGTGAATTGCAGGTCATGACCAATTTCAGCCGTGACTGGGTGATGATGAAACTGCCGCTCCGTGTGACCTACGATACGGATGTCGAGGCGGTGCGCAAAATGATCAAGAAACTGGGGCAGACGTTGCTGGACGACCCGGTGATCGGTGACAATTTCATCCAGCCGCTGAAATCACAGGGTGTGATCGAGATGCAGGACAGCGCGATGATCATCCGGGTCAAATTCATGACCAAACCCGGTGATCAATGGCTGGTGCGCAAAAAGGTCTATGAGGAAATCCGCGAACTCTTCCAGCGCGAAGGCATCAAATTTGCCCATCGCGAAGTGACCGTGCGCTTGGCGGATGGCAAGGCTGATCAGTTGTCGGATGAAGAACGCCGCGCCGTTACAGCCGCCGCGCAAGGCCTTGTCGAGGAGGATGAGGATCACGAAGAGCAGGGCGGCGATGATCGCTAGGGTTTGATCGGCGGTCGCGACACGCTACCTTCGATGAAGAGTTTTCAAAAAAAAGGAACATCCAGGATGACCCAGACCCGCCGCAGTTTTCTGCACACCGCCATCGCGGCAACAGGGGCCGTTGTATTGCTGCCCTACGCTGCGCGCGCCGCCGCGCATGGTGCCGATGTTTTCGAGACACCAGCAGGGGCGATCACAATCCATCCGGTCGATCATGCGTCTTTCGTGGCCGAAACGCCGGTCGGCGTGATCTATAATGACCCGGTAGGTGATCCGGCCAACTATGCCGATTTTGCAGAGCCCGATCTGATCGTGATCACGCATGAACATGGCGACCACTTGAACGTGGAGACGCTGAATGCGCTGGTGGGCGAGAAGACACGCTTGATCACCAATCCGGCCGTCCATGACATGCTGCCGGACGCGCTCAAGGCCAAGACTGATGCGATCGGGAATGGTGGACAGGCGGTTTTTCGGGATATGACAATCGACGCGATTCCGGCCTATAATCTGACCGAAGACCGCCAGAAGTTTCATCCTCAAGGACGTGACAACGGGTATGTACTGAGCCTTGAAGGGTTCCGTATGTATATTTCAGGGGATACCGAGGACGTGCCGGAAATGCGTGGGCTGCAGAACATCGATTTGGCCTTTGTCTGTATGAACCTGCCATTCACGATGGATGCGAAGGCCGCAGCCTCTGCAGTGTCAGAATTCGCGCCGAAGTTTGTCTATCCGTACCATTATCGCGGGCGCGACGGTGGTACGCAGGATCCGGCGGCATTCGCGTCGATGCTGGCGGGTGAGACCGAAGTGAAGATGGGGAACTGGTACTGAGAGTTTCGACTGCGTTGCAGGCGACAGGGCGGGGGGCCAGCCCCCCGTCGCATGCGCGACTCCCCCCGGAGGTTTATTCGGCAAGATGAATGCCGCCTAGGATTTGTAAGGATCCAGAGAGCTGCGCAATCCGTCACCGAGGAAGTTGAACGCCAGAACGACCACTATGATTGGCAGCATCGGGATGGCCGTCCAAGGATAAATTTCGATACTTGCGAGGTTTTGCGCGTCGTTGAGCATGACACCCCAGCTGACCGCAGGGGCGCGCAGGCCGAGTCCAAGGTAGCTGAGGGCGGTTTCGCCGAGTATCATTGCCGGTATCGACAGAGTGGCGCTGGCGATCAGATGGCTCATGAAGTTAGGCAGCAGATGGCGACGGATTACGCGCGACGGACGTGCGCCCATCATCTCGGCGGCTTTGACGTATTCTTCTTCGCGCAGGCTCAGGAATTTGGACCGCACGGCGCGCGCCAGACCCGGCCAGTCCAGAATACCCAGAATGATCGAAATGATGAAAAATACGGCGACCGGACCCCAGTTCGACGGCACCGCAGCGGAGAGCGCCAGCCACAAGGGCAGTTCGGGAAGCGAGCGCAGGATTTCGATCGCGCGGTTGATGATCCAGTCCGTTTTGCCGCCAAAATAGCCCGCGATGGCACCAAAGAAGATGCCCAGTGTAAAGCTGACCGTGATGCCGATCAGACCTACCGTCAGGGATAGCTGCGCCCCATAGAGAATGCGGCTGAAGACATCACGTCCGAGACGGTCCGATCCCCAAAGAAATACAGTCGCGCCCTCGGGTGCGCAGAACAGATGGGTGTCCGATTGGATCAGGCCAAAGAGCCGATATTCGCGACCCTCGCAGAAGTATTCCAGCGCCATGGGCCGGGTAGTGTCCGTGATATAGGTCCAGCGGTAGTTGACCAGATCAGGCTCTGCCACAGTCGGATAGACGTAGGGCCCGACAAAGGCACCGTCATGCCACAAGTTGATGTTTTGAGGCGGATGATAGAGATAATCCGCGCTGCGTTCGTTCGGGGTGTAGGGCGCGATCAGGCCTGCGACGGGCAGCATCAGATAGCACAGCAGCAAAAACAGGCCGGAAATCAGGCCCAGCTTGTGGCGCCGGAACTTGCGCCAGATCAGCAGCCCGGCGGGAGCATCGAAATCGGCCCGTTCGGGGGCGGACAGGTCATCCGCATCCACCCATGGTTCGGTGTCCACGAAGCGATTATCAGGCTGCGTACCGCTCATTTCTTGCGGCCCTCAAAGCGGATGCGCGGGTCCAGAAGCACCAGCAACAGATCGGATACCATCGTGCCGATCAGGGTCAGGAGTGCCACGAACATCAGGACAAATCCCGCGAGGAACTGATCCTGGGATTTAAGGGCTGCGAGCAGGTAAGGCCCGATGGTTTGTAGTCCCAGCACGACCGACACCAAGACAGATCCCGATACCATTGCCGGCAGCAAGTTTCCGATATCGGCCACGAAAGGATTGAACGCCACCCGCAGCGGATATTTGGCAAGCATCCGGCGCGGGCTCATGCCTTTGGCGATAGCGGTTTCAACATAGGGTTTGTCCAATTCGTCGAGCATGTTCGCCCTGAGCCGCTGCATCATCGCCGCAGCCCCCGATGTGCCGATCACAAACGTAGGCACGATCATGTGCAGCAGGATTGACTTGACCTTGAGCCATGACATCGGCTGACTTTCAAATTCAGGTGCCATCAGGCCCCCGATGGGCAGGTCGAAATACTTGTGGCCATAGTAGAACAGGATCAGCGCCAGCAGGAAATTAGGTGTGGCAAGGCCCAGATATCCAACGAAACCGGCGGTATAATCCACCCATGTCTCAGACCGCGCCGCCTGCAGGATGCCCAAGGGCAAAGCCACGGCATACACGAACAGGACAGCGGCAAGGTTGACCAACACTGTCAGCCACAGCGCGTCGCCGACGATCTCGCCTACGGGGCGGTCGAATTCGAACGACCAGCCGAAATTGCCCTGAACAAGGCCTGAAAACCCCTGCGGACCGGGCATGAAGCCGACCCAGATGAAATACTGCTCCCACAAGGCGCGATCCAGCGCGTATTCGCGACGCAGGAACTCCGCCTTGGCGACACCTTCGGCCTGACCGGTCGCGCGCAGCTCTGCGATCTGGTTGGACAGGTAGTCACCGGGCGGCAGATTGATGATCACAAACACCAAGATCGACACGATCCAAAGCGTCAGCAGCATCGTGGCAAAGCGGTACACCGCATAGCGCAGGAACATCATTGCGTTACCTGCTGGAATGCATCGTCGAAATAAAATTCATCGATCCTGTGAATCCCGAAATGGGCACCGGGGTCGAAGGCCCAGATGCCCATCTCGGGGACGTTGCGCAGTTGCTTGGACACCACGACGGGCTGCGGGGCGGCTGCCAGGATGCCAATGCCGAACTGCTGGTCCGCGTGGATGCTCAGCATTTCGCGCCACAGCGCCGCACGGGTCTGATCGTCCTCGCTGATCATCCAGCTCTTGTAGAGGTCCATCAGCCGTTCCGCCGCAGGCAGATCGGGTGCTTCGCCGGCCTGTCCGTTGGTCTGGTAATACTGACCCCACTTGGGCCAGGCAAAAAATTCCTGCTGGGTGGGGGCCACGTAGACGGGCGATGTCCGTGGGCCCGGCAATCCGTTGTCCCAGCCAAACCAGACCGCCGCCATGCTGACGCCCGCGTAGATTCGGTTGCGCAGGATATCGCGGTCCAGCGGGCGCATGATCAGCCGGATGCCCAATTCGCGCCACGTGTCGGTGATGACGGCCAATGCATTCTCTTCTTCCTGTCGCTCGCCGGCGGTCTCGATCACGAATTCCATCGCCCGCCCGTCCGGCAACTTGCGCAGGCCCGACGGCGTCCGTTCCGTCAGCCCCATCTCATCAAGCAGTGCATTGGCGCGTTCCAGATCAAAGTCGGCCCACGCATAAAGATTTGCGTCACTGTGCAGCGGACTGCTGCCAAGCGCGGTCATACCGCCTTCCTTGGCCAGTCCGAAGTAAAGCGCGCGGTTGATCATGTGCCGGTCGATGCCAAGGCTCAAGGCGCGGCGAAACCGCACATCGCGCATAACCGCGCGCCAGACGGGGTCGGCAAAATTGAGGTTCGGATAGATCGCGATCTGGCTCGCCACGCCGTTCGACCACAGCAAGGTGCGATAATTGCCACCGTCCACCTCGCCCTTCTTGAGGATAGATATATTGCGAAATTCCAGACCGCGCGCCTGCAAGTCGACCTCGCCTGCGTTGGCTTTGGCTGCGATTAGACCGCCGCTGACCACCGTCATCTCGACGATGTCGATGTAGGGCAGCTGAACACCGCGTGCGTCAATGCGATGGTAGTAGGGATTGCGCACGAACAGGCTGCGCGATGTGCTTTCGCCCGTCGCATTGATCCAAGGCTGCAGCGTTGGCTCATCGGGGTTGTCGAATTTCGACATACTGTCGCGCTTGTTATGCAGTGCGGCCCAGGAATTTACCCGCGCATCGCTGACAGCCTGTGCGAGCATGTCGGCATCCGCAAAATCCAAGTGGAACTGGCGAAGATAATGGGCGGGGCGGTAGATGAAAGGCGGCGTCGCTTGCGCGAGCAGGGCAAGGAAATTGGGGTTGGGGCTGTCCCACTCAAACACTACCGTTGTCGCGTCGGGAAAGCTCACTCGGCCTAACATGCCGTCCACATACATGAAGGCAGGAGGGCCGGTCGGCGTGATTTCTTCGTTCAGCGTGATGCTTTCCCACCAATACCGGAAATCATCCGAGGTAAACGGCGCGCCGTCCGACCAGCGATGCCCGCGGCGCAAATGCAGTGTGAAACTGCGGCCTTCCCGGACGGTAACATCGCGCAGGATATCCGGTTGCAGCGTGTAATCCGGCGCATACCCGACAAGGCGGGCATAGCCGTAAACGCTCATTTGACGGATGTCCTTGGACCGCGACACAAGGGTGCGCAAGGTGCCGCCCTGATGCCCGAATGTCCGGCCTTTCGCTTCAAGATCGACGATCAGGGGCTCTTGCGGGATACGCTGTGCCGCGGGGGGCATGTCGCCGTTGCCGACTTCGATGGCCCAAAAGGAAGATTCCTCGACTTGGGGTGCTGCGAACAGCGGAAACGCGAGAAAAATAAGTACGATCAGCAGTTTATGCATGGCAGCGCACCATATGACCCGGTGATAGCTCGCGCAGGTCGGGGGCGTTCCGCCCATCAAATCTGAACATTTCGG
>Ga0115567_10005897_pt1 | contig 11806 bp, 6 predicted proteins | sample COGITO_mtgs_1204_2_FD_88679 | JGI IMG/M metagenome (GOLD analysis project Ga0115567, IMG submission 88679) | Pelagic marine microbial communities from North Sea - COGITO_mtgs_120412 | ecosystem: Environmental > Aquatic > Marine > Epipelagic | place: Germany:Helgoland, sampling site Kabeltonne...
CGACGCCACCATTAAATGTGATCAAAGAAATCCGATCAGCCCAGGTTAAAGTATGAGCAACTGCTTGTGCTGCCTGCGTTGCTAATTTAATGCGCTCACCTTTCATACTGCCACTGGTATCAATCACCACAACCACATCTTTAGGGCCAGAGGCTGCGGAGGCGTACCAGGGTCGAAACCGAGCGTCAAAAGTCTCTGAACAAAATTTAAGCTGGGGATACTCAATAAGGCCGCCTGTCTTTTGGTCGCCATAATACTGATACGCAATTCGATTTTTATCGTCATGCTCTGCATCCGCAATTCCTAAAAAAGCAGGTCGAACAACGCCATGCAGACATGCAAGTGCATTTAGATCCTGTGGTAATGCACGTTGACGTTGACTTGGGTGCAGCACCACATTCACATTATTAAAATCCACTTTGGTTTTCCAACACTCATTTTGCTGGCCCTCAAGAATTGGCCCACAACCATCAGCATAGGTGCACTCACTTGCTCCTTTTTTTGGATCTCGACTAAATGCACTTATCTCATCATACTGAGACTCTATTTCACGCTTGGTGGCAACTAAGCCTTTTTCAACCGCAGTAACAAGCTCCATAAACGAATGATCAAGATTGTCATTTATCATGCCAAGAAAGGTATTTGAATCACCGCAGGTGCTATAAGAATAATGTAAGTCTTCGTTTGCAAAATATGAGGATGGATAAAATTCTGTATCGTTGCAGTTGTTTGGATCTACATAACAAAAAGTTTTGGTACACCAATCAGGATTACCAGGAAAACCTTCATCTTGATTACAGTATGGCGCTTGCATTTCGTCATACGCTTTACACCCTTGTGTGCCATAGTCCAATGGATAACAAAAGTCGCCGTTAGGTTGTCGCACCAGCAAGCAATCGCTGTCTGCATTGTATAAAGGGGACGCTGTTAAACTGGTTTGGGTTAATGGAATACACGGACAATCAAGCCTCCCTCGCCCAAGGGCTTCGGCTGGCACAGGCGCAATTGCTTCAGCCGCCGATGGCCCAAAAGCATCTATTGAACCGGGGGCTCGAAGGGCGTCATTGGATGCCAGGTCACCATTGACCCGCTGGGCAAATAACGCGGGGGCTGCGACGAGTAGCTTTAGAAGCTGTCCTGCAGATGCGCTTTTTGTTGATGATGTCGTCGTCGCCCATGGCTTTGCTACAAGGCCGGAAGGTACAGATACATTTGGGTTCAATTGGTTAGAGATAGTCGCCATGGTTATTACTCCCTATAAATAGAGCAAACTATACCATTTTCATATCAGTCTCTCTATATATTAAGGTATAAATCCATAGCGTTATGAACCCATAACGCTATGCCCAATACTTAATTTAACGTGAGTTCAAAGCAAAATTTACACAACAACAAGACCTTGGCAGTCAAATTCAATTAATGGCTTCTTAGGTTGTAAAGAAGTAATATTGCCATTAACGAAGCACATTGCCTTGCTCTCTGGGATGTACGCACGTTTACCTTCTTGGATTTCACCGCGCGAAGAAGTAATTTTGCCATCTACTAAGCACATTGCCTTGAGTTCTGGGATATACGCAAACTTACCTTCCCGAATTTCACCGTCTGGAGAAGTAATTTTGCCATCAACTAAGCTCATCACCTTGCTCTCTGGGATGTACGCACGTTTACCTTCTTGGATTTCACCGTCTGGAAAAGTAGTCTTGCCATCTACTAAGCACATTGCCTTGAGTTCTGGGATATACGCCCATTTACCTTCCCGAATTTGACCGTCTGGAAAAGTAGTCTTGCCATCTACTAAGCACATTGCCTTGAGTTCTGGGATGTACGCCCATTTACCTTCCTGAATTTGACCGCTTGGAAAAGTAGTCTTGCCATCTACTAAGCGCATAGCCTTGCTCTCTGGGATGTACGCCCATTTACCTTCCTGAACTGCAGCGCCTGGAGGAGTAATTTTGCCATCAACTAAGCGCATAGCCTTTAGCTCGGGGATGTACGCACTCCTACCTTCCTGAATTTGACCGTTTGAATAAGTAATTTTGCTATCAACTAAGCGCATAGCCTTTAGCTCGGGGATGTACGCACTCCTACCTTCCTCAATGTGACCGTTTGAATAAGTAATTTTGCCATCAACTAAGCGCATAGCCTTTAGCTCGGGGATGTACGCACTCCTACCTTCCTGAATTTGACCGTTTGAATAAGTAATTTTGCCATCAACTAAGCACGTATTCTTAGCCTCACGGATGTATTCATATAATCCGCTTTCGCTTTTCGAAGTTTTATAACAAAAATGCTTATTGGTATCAGAATCATGAATCGTCAATTGATAGGATTTATCAAAAATGCCTTTGTGACTTATAGTCGCTTGAAACTGGTTTGCATCAATCAAAAAGTCGCCTAATTTTCGGTTAAAATGGGGTTTATCTATGTTGTCGTAAAAATTTTGAAAATCTGGTTTTTCTTTTAAATTTGTTATAATTTCAGCGATCCGAAAATCAGCAGAAAGCTGTATTCCTGAGAGATTTCGAGTTAGGGCCGCTGATGACATATGAAGATTAAAAGCACCACCAATGGCTCTTGGAGGTGCATTATGACTTGTTTGAAATTGTGCCAATAATGGCTCATTAACCGAATCAAACTTTTGCGCAGTTGGAGCCATAAAGCTGGGCAACTTCATATTTGTTGTCATAGTTTGCTACGCCTTAAAATATGAATCCTAAAAACAGAAAAACTAATTTAACATCATTCATTTTTGAAAACAATGGGTATAGCACTTAGTTAATTAAATCAATAAGGCTGTCTTTACCTTCCGCCCAACCTCACTCACCTTGTCAGTTTCAATGTGCAAAGAATTCGACTGATCCTGTTTTTTCGTGGCCCTATCGTTACTCGGTTTCTCTCGCCAAAGACCTCGGGTATCGATCACGACTTTAGTGTGCAGCACCAAGGGATCAACAACTTTAAAACTAGTATGATCTACCAAGAGTAAAATTATGTCTGCTGTTGTAAGTGCCTGACTTAAACTGACTAATTCTACTAGACCTAACAACGCTGCTGGCAAAGTAGCTATATTTGGCTCTACGGCTATTACCTTACAAGGTAAATGAGCGCTTATGTTTTTAGTGATGTTGACAGCTGGGCTTTCCCGGAGATCGTCAATGTTGGCTTTGAAAGCTAAACCAAAGCAGGCAAGGACAATACTGCTGGCTGAGCGCTGGGGATTGTCCATTAAAAATGCAGCTAAAGCGCTTTCTACTTTACCGCAAACCCATTGAGGCTTGTTGTCATTAACGATTCTGGCAGTACGAATTAACTGGGCTTCTGCTGGTGCCGAACTGACGAGAAACCAAGGGTCAACTGCGATGCAGTGGCCACCGACCCCAGGCCCAGGCTGCAATATGTTAACACGAGGATGACGATTGGCAAGCTCAATGAGCTCCCAAACATCAATATCGAGCTTATCCGCAATCAGTGATAATTCGTTTGCAAAAGCGATGCTTACATCTCGCGAGGCGTTTTCGGTAAGCTTCGCCATTTCTGCTGTCCGAGCATTTGTGGTAATGCATTCACCAGTGACAAATATACTGTATAACTTGCAACCCAAGATTGAGCAGCTTGGCGTTAAACCGCCAATAATTCGATCATTCTCGACTAATTCTCGTACTACTTGGCCTGGTAAAACTCGCTCCGGGCAATAGGCAATTTTTATATCGGCCGTGTCCCCAGCTTGTTGCGGAAAAGAGAGATCCAATCGCAGCGCCGCCAGCCATTGCGCAACTAACTCGGTTGCGCCCACTGGCGATGTAGATTCAAGAATGACTACATTGCCTTTTTTCAAAACTGGTGCAATCGCCTCCGCCGCTTTTTGGATGTAACTCAAATCAGGTTGATGATTTGCCTTAAAAGGCGTAGGCACTGCAATTAAAAAAGCATCAGCACTGGCCGGCGTTACAGCCGCCTGTAAATAACCATTTGCTACAGCTTCTTGCACTAATAAGCCTAAACCAGGCTCTACAATATGAATTTTGCCTTGATTAATCGTGTCCACAGTGTTTTGATTAATGTCTACACCTAACACCTTTACTTTTTTTGAAGCAAACATAGCCGCGGTAGGCAAACCAATATACCCAAGACCAATCACTACAATACTTTTAAAATCCATTTTAAAGCCCCTATTTTGTCATGAGTAAAAATTGATTAGGTTTCCATTACAACACCAGTAAGACCTACCAACATTTTATCTGCCATAAGCTCTCGACTGTAGAGCTTAGCCGCTGTAACACTATTGGCTTGTAGTTCTAAATAATAATCCCTATCTTGATACAGTTTTAACACTTGCGCTGCCAACGCTTGCGGCGATTCTGGTTCTACGACTACACCAGAACCAGTAGCTTTAATAATATCTGTTGCTTCACCAGGGGGCATGCTGACAATGGTTGGAATACCCATGCCCATAGACTCAAAAATTTTCGACGGTATCACATCAGAAAAAAGCGGTGAATTTTTAAGGGTCACAAGAGAGAGGTCGCATAGACTCCAAACTTTGGCCATCATCTCTTTTGGTTGACGAGGTATCATCACAATATTTGTAAGGTTATTTTCAAGCACTAATTCGGCAACTTTATTTTTTTCCGCACCACTACCAGCGAACACGAATCGAATGTCGTTATAGTCTTTTAACAAAACCGCAGCTTCAACAACATTGTTTAAAGCATGAGCCATACCATGGGTGCCTATGTAGCCAGCGACAAATTTATTGTCTAACTTATAATGAGCGGCGAGTGTAGTGTCTTTGATTGCTGCGAGCGCATACTGCTTTAAGTCGACCCCGTTTAAAACAACGCTTATTTTATCGCTTTCAATACCTCTAGCAATAAGCTCCGTCTTAAAACTTTTAGTGACCACGACAATTTGATCAGCCCGGTGATATAAAAAAAGCTCGACCTTTTCTATACATGTCAACACCCAAGATTTTTTCATAGCGCCAACAGCAACGATTGAAGCTGGCCAAAAATCTCGCAATTCAAAGATAAAAGGTTTACGCTTAAACACTGATAACAACCAGCCAGAAATAGCGGTAAAAAACTGGGGCGAAGTCGCAATAATGGCATCCGCTTTTTTTTGAAATAAACCAGCAATAAAACTTGTGACCATAAAAGATAAAAAATCGAGGATCCGTTTAGCGAAGCCTTTGTTCGCAGCAATATACGTTTTAACACGAACAATCTGGATGCCATTGAGCAACTCTTTGGTGTACCAGTTATTTTTATAGCCTTCAAACACCTTGCCTTCAGGAAAGTTTGGCGCACCAGTGATCACCGTGACTTGATGCCCGGCTTTGACCCAAGATGCAACATGCTCGTAAGTTCGAGCAGCAGGCGCGTTGCCTTCAGGATAAAAATTATCGGTTAGAAAGACTATATGCATCGGTTGTCTGTGCCTCCTCAAGCTTACGCCTTACCGCTCGCTTACTGGTTGGCTTGGGCGTTTGTTGTAAGCGAGTATTCGCCGCCCAACTCGACAACACTTCAACAATTCTGGCGCAGGCATTACCATCACCATAAGGATTATGCGCCCTCGCCATAACAGCGTAGTGATGCTTATCTTCAACTAGTCGAGTTACTGCGTTTACAATATTGACTTTATTAGCACCAACTAATTCTACAGTGCCTGACTCAACTGCTTCTGGCCGTTCAGTCACATCTCGCATGACAAGTACAGGTTTACCAAGGCTTGGTGCCTCTTCTTGAATACCACCACTGTCTGTAATGACAAAAAAGCAATGCTTTAGCAAATATACAAATGGCTCATAGGTTAAAGGCTTAATTAAATGCACATTATTTAAGTCAGCAAGTTTTGCATGGACTGGCGCTTGCACATTAGGGTTTAAGTGCACGGGATAGACAAAATCAAGCGCTGGGTATTTTTGTGCAAGCGTGGCTATGGCATCGCAAATTTGCAAAAATCCATCACCAAAATTCTCCCGGCGATGACCGGTAATCAATATAAACCGCTGTTCCTGCCAATTAAAGCCAAGGGCTTTATTAAGTGTTGTTTTTAAATTATTAGATTTAGCTGAATCGCTTTCAATGCGATCCAGCACCCAATGCAAAGCATCAATAACTGAATTACCAGTAATATAAATATCTTGCTCTAACACTTTTTCAGCCATAAGATTGGCTTGACTGGCCTGTGTTGGCGCAAAATGCCAAGTGGCTACTTTAGTGGTAATTTGCCGATTAAACTCTTCCGGAAATGGCGCGCGAAAATCAAAGGTACGCAGCCCAGCTTCTACATGGCCCACGGGAATATTGGCATAGAAAGCCGCCACGCTTGTGGCCAAGGTGGTGGATGTATCACCGTGCACAACAATTGCGTCTGGCGAATAATCCTGTATAACATCACGCATGCCCAATAATACTGTACTGGTGATATCATACAAATCCTGGCCGGGCATCATGATTTTTAAATCAATATCTGGCGTGATCTCAAACAGCTCAAGCACCTGATCAAGCATCTCCCGATGCTGAGCAGTCACGCACACTAGGGTTTCAAAACGATCAGACTGTTGCCGTAGAGCATGAACTAATGGCGCCATTTTAATTGCTTCTGGCCGAGTACCAAAGACCAGCATAATTCGCTTACGAGACATTCCATTACCTCCATAAAAATTCCATCTCTGCTTTGCAGCCTTCTAGATGAAGTGCAAGACACTGTGTTTCCAGGCGAACTCCAAACTCTGGCGAATAAAAACTTAATTCCATTTCAGGTCGCCCAGACTTAATCACAAGTTTAATAACCCGTTTGTCCGGTAATTCCAAATGGAGATCACCTTTTTTAAAAATCACCTGAACATCTGGATGAAAGTGATATCGTGCAATGGCTTGTTGAAAGTCACCAGCTACAACATCAGCCACAACCAGGCTTGAGTCTGTCAAAAGCCAACTTCGTGTGTGTACAGGCTTACCCTTTAAACGCTTATAGCCATCGTGCGCGCAGACCACAAAATCACAATTAACACTGTGATTTATTTTGAGATCAAATGGCACCGCCCGACGAGCAACCCGAAAACCGGACCAGACCTCTGATGAATTTTCACCATCAATTTCTACAGTACTATGCGCCCGAGTGCTACGCTCATACGACCTAATCGCATCCAAGCCATAACAAGAAGTACCAGCATTAACCACTACTCTTGATCCAAACAAAGACAACTCAAAACTCAAAGTATCCGCATGAGCATGGCCAGGTATGTAATCTGCGCCCACTTTTGCCACATCTAAAAATACAGCAGCTGCATCTCGATTGGCTCTTATATATCCAGTATCTGCTAAGTGCAAAAATGAATCAAGGGCCGGCGGTGCATCAATGCCCAATGCTGTTGCATAATCACTAAGCTGCGCTAATGTTGGTGCAATAGTAAACGCTGCATCATTGAACAAGGCAATTTTACTATCTGGATGACTCATCGCCGCCAACCATCGAAACATCTTTGGTAGTAGCATTAGGCACTTGTTGCTTAAACTTTTACAGTCTGCATGTTGATAAGCAGTTATGATATTCACCAGGTCGAGTAGATCACCAAGCATGATAGCGTGATACATAGGTGATAATTCAAAGTTACCACCATCGCTTAAAATTTGCTCATCAATTTCATGGTTGAGTATTTTTAAGGCTATTACAAGCCAGCGATCAGCAGCAGGGCCTTTTAAGAAAAGCCCAACAAACAGTAACGCCTTGGCGTTGGCAAATAAATGATTACCAAGTAGGTGCTTCTCTAACGTTTGACATAAAACATGTGCCTGCAAAGCTAAGCTTTGGCTTCGTGATAAGGTTAATTGGTCATGCTGCATCTGCTGGTGACGCAACAACCACTTCACCCAATTGACAATTCTAAGTGATAAAGGATAAGGCTCCCAGCCATTGCCTAAAGGCGCAGGGTTTTGGTCAATCCAACGATCAATCATTTTACAATGGGCATCAAGTCGAGCGTCAGCATTATGACTGTTGAGGTCGTCAAAATAATGCAGGTTGTAGAGCCACAGTTTTGGCAGAGCGCTATCGTTCCACTGCTTTGTTCGTTCAGATTGATTCAAAAAAATAAAACGATGATTTTTAAACATAGATTGTGGATAAAGTTGCAACAACTGAAACGGCTGTTGTTGCAATCGACGCGTTAGACCGGAAACAGCATCCAAATTTACCTTACTGAAACGACGAATCACACGCCAAAAAATTTGTTGAGGTTTAAGGTATTTTATGGTGTGATAGTATTTCGCTAGTTTACGGATCATTATTTTCGATTTTAAGTAAGTGAGAGCTCATCAAATATCGGATATCGTTTTCTTTTAAATGAATGCTTAATCTTATTTCCATAATGGGTGATCTTCCCAGTTCATAGGAAAACCCATTAATATACCCATTGCGTTTGTTTTACCATAGCTGTTGACTGCAAGTTTTCGATTCCACAATTGACTTAGCTCACAATTTCCCAGACATAAAAAAACCGCCAAGGTTGCGCGTTACCTGTGAGGGCACTAAGCGTGACGGTTATGTAATTAAAAGAATAACTCAAAAACTGGGACGCTTGCAAGTATGTAGAAGTAAAAAAAGTCATAAGCTTCTTAGCTGTAAAGCAACATTAATCGACACCCTCGCCACTTCAAGAATCTCATCAAATGAAATTGGTGCGGGCTTACCATGTTGCAGCGCATCAACAAATGTTTGGGTGCACGCTGTTTGTCCTTTATCTTGACTCATTAATCTGTGTTTTTTAAAGCCTTTCCAACCAAAACCTTCAAGTTTTCGAAAATTATCAAGTTGCAGTACAGCATTATTAGCAAAAACTTCTATCCGCTCTTTTGGAAAGCTTTTACCGCCATTGGCAAGATAATGAATAGTGCCAAAGGAGCCGTCTTCAAAGGTCAAAGTGATAGCTGCTTTATCTTCAGTTATTGCATTACCAGGTGTGCTGCCCATAGCAACAGCTGAACAAGACGCGATTTTATGACCGACTAAAAATCTCATAAGATCAATATAATGACAAGCTTCGCCAATAATGCGGCCACCGCCAATATCTGCATCTTGTGTCCAGTGATCAGCCGGAATATCACCAGCATTCATAGTCATGATAAACACTTTTGGCTGTTTTATTGGCTTTAACAGGGCTTTCATTTGTTGCACATGTGGTGCAAATCTTCGATTGTAGCCAACCATAAGCTGGCACTTGCCGCCTTGCTCGTTATACGCTTGTTCAATAGTGTCGACTTCTAATAGCGACAAGGCCAATGGCTTTTCCACAAACACATGTTTACCAGCTTTTAAAGCATCGCACACTTGTGTACCGTGAAGATTATGCTGTGTTGCAATGACCACCGTATTAATACCAGCATTATCGTACACTTTTTCAACATCGGTCGCGGCAGTGATAAATTCATTTTTTTTACCGTGGTGAACCGCGCTCACCCCGCCACTGGTCACAAGGGTATCAAGCTTGGCGCCTGATGCTTTAAAAGCTGGAATTAATACCCGAGACGCATAATTGCCAGCACCAATACAACCCAAAACCACATCACCAGCTGTATAATTGACAGCCGGACGTAGTGGCACTGAAGTCTGTGTTAACGCAAGACTGTCCGTGTCTGGGTATTGAAGCAAAATACCTAAGGCCGTACGATCACTGAGCGTATCATAGGCATCTAACGCATTCTCTATATCATAACGATGGCTAATAAGTGGTTTAACATCCACTCGACCACTGGCCATTAAATCAAGAATCGCCTCAAAATTGCGCTGCTCTGTCCAACGTACAAAGCCCATGGGATAGTCATTACCCTTTTGCTCATATTCGTCATCATACCGACCAGGGCCATAAGAACATGACACCTGAAAGGTTAATTCCTTTTCAAAAAAATCTGCTCTTGATAGCTCCAACCCAACAACACCGACTAACACGATACGGCCTCGCTTGCGACACATATGGGCCGCCTGAGACATAGGTTCGTGGCTTTTAGTACTGGCTGTAATTAACACACCATCCACACCACGGCCTCGTGAAAAAGCCGCCGCCGCTGTAATAGTGTCTTCACCCTTGGAAAGATCGACAGTGTCAGCACCAAATTGTCGAGCGAGCTCGCACTTGGCACTATCAAAATCGATCCCCAACACCCGACAACCATTGGCACGTAACAACTGCACAGCAAACAAGCCAACCAAGCCCAAACCAGTGACAACAAAAGCTTCACCAACAGTAGGCGCCATCAACCGAATGCCTTGTAAAGCAATAGCACCAATAACGGTGAATGCGGCAGACTCGTCATCAACTTCATCTGGAATTACAGCGCACAAATTTTTCGGCACTCGTACCACTTGCGCATGATTGCCATTCGAGACCACTCGATCGCCAGTTTTAAAATGCGTACCAGGCGCTTGAATAACACGGCCAACATTGCAGTAGCCAAGGGCAAAAGGCTGATCAAGCTTCGAGCGCACCGCATCAATGGTTGGTGCCAAACCGTCGGTTTTGACTTTATCCAACACCATTTTTACTTTATCTGGCTGTTGCCGGGCTTTGTCTAGCCAATTGGCCTTGCCAAAGTCGATAAGCATGCGTTCGGTGCCGGCGGAAACGAGCGTTTTCGAGGTGGCAATAAGGAGCTGGCCAGGGCTTTGCTTTGGGCAAGGAATGTCTGAGAGTTGGGTTTGCCCGTTTGAGATGTTTTGAAGTATTTGTTTCATATAGGACCTATAGTAAACATTGACTATTGATTTTCAAAAACTAAAATAGCATTGTATTTGCTTGTAAAATAGTTTTTATCAATCTCGAAATAAGGACCATATTTTATAAAACCTAGATGATTGAGAAATTCACCATTGCTGTATAATGAGGCTGTAAAATTTTGAACGTTATTCTGTAAAACACTTAAGTGAGAATTTTTCAGCCATAAAAAAATACCGTTAAAAATAATAGGGGTATATTCATCTCTAAAGTATTGAGACGTATAAATCTTAGAAGATTTTGACCAAACACCATGAGTTTCAACGAGGTCGGGGTTCTCCAAATTAAATGAATCGGCTAAAATGATAGAACCATCATTTTTAGCAATAGCTTTTGATGTTAAACCAGCAATATCAATCACTCTAATCTTATCACAACAAAGTCCTAATCCACCGACATCGGGGACCATAAATACAATCGTATCGAGGCCTAGGATTTTCCTAATTTTGTCAACCACAAGACCGGTTTGCTTATAATTTTCAGGAGTAACTCCCAATGATGTATCAAGATTATAATTAATAAAATTAGGAATGTAACCTTGATTTATAGCTCCAAGGTGCATTATCTTTAAATTTTTAAACCATAATGGCGAGTTGATGCCTATAGAAAAAATCATGGCAACTAATATAATAAGTTTAGTACGTTTTATTTCAAATTTCGCCTGATAGAGACCAGCTACAAAATAACTTAAAATAAAGGGAAGGACTGCCAAAAGCATTCTTCCGTTGTAACCCAAATTTCTGCCAATTACGAATGAGAAAATAAAGAAAGAAACAACTAACCAGAAAGATAGCTGTTTCTTTAAATCTTTAAATTTAAAAAAAGCAAAGCCTACCAATAAAAAATTAAAGATATAAAAAAACTCAATACCACCGGAAACTTTTTTCTTTATCGAAGAAAAAGTATCTACAGGACTATAAGGATCATTCATTTTAGCCCAAATAGTATTTGGCAAAAAATCATCAAAATAAATTAAACGGAAAACCGTAAAAAAGAGAAAAATAATCAAAGTGTATAACACTAAAGCAGCAA
>Ga0115567_10005903_pt1 | contig 11800 bp, 15 predicted proteins | sample COGITO_mtgs_1204_2_FD_88679 | JGI IMG/M metagenome (GOLD analysis project Ga0115567, IMG submission 88679) | Pelagic marine microbial communities from North Sea - COGITO_mtgs_120412 | ecosystem: Environmental > Aquatic > Marine > Epipelagic | place: Germany:Helgoland, sampling site Kabeltonne...
TAGTTATTATCCGGCTTCACTGCTGTGGTCTCCCGGCCCCCGCCCGTCGCCAGTTTTTCGCTCTGCGATTTGCGACTGTTTGTCATTAAACGTATCTATCTCTCTAACTCGACACATCGCACGGCTCACGCTATCCTCGCGTTCTCTTCCGTTGCCCGCCTTCCTAGCAACATTATTCCCTTATTCCAGCTCGTTGTGATCAAACGAATCTTTCTCTCTGTCACCGCATTGACCGTTGCTTCTATGTACTTTCTTCGTTGCTATTTTTGTTGTTCAATGCATCACTTTGCTTGTCACAGTAACAGCAGGCTATCAAACACAAAGTAATTGAACCCACGAGCCGAATAGATGCACACGTGGGACCACTTCCACGAATGTGGAGACGGTGCACATGAAGCTCAAGATCTAATGTGGAGCTCATGTGATTCTGCTGCAGTGACACACTAGATGCTTCTCAGCTGGTCTTGGAGCGAGGTAATTTATTACAAATCTGTTTCTGACCGTTGTCTTTCAACGTAAATTTCTCTCCTTCTCCCACGTGTCTACTCGGCACAGAAACTAGGCTTGAGTGCTTTCGAGCAAGTGCATACGTATCGTTCTCAACAGAGATTTTTCTACCCAGCGCAACGACATGCCCCCACGCAAAATACGTGTCTGAGTTGTCGGAGAAAAATCTCCTGGGACGTCCGTGAAGACGCTCACACACCATATTACACTAGCGGCATATTGAAGGGCTCGTTACACTACTCGCTCTTCGATCTTTCCCCTCTCCGTTCCTGGCGCGCGTCTCCGGACGGAGGTGTCGATGAGTCCTGGAAATCATCTTCGAATTCCTACGCAAGGAAAACAAATAAAAAATAAGACGAATGGCACACAATTTTCTTCTGGGGCAACCATGGACAAGGTGCCGAGGCATGCATACAAGAGGGCTTGGCTCACTTGGGGGTCAAAAAGCTCGCGACGCATGAGCGGACTCTCGGTGTACAGAGACGGTGACCGGCTGCTCAGCAGGGGAAACATTTTCAGGGCGTTTGGTTGCGCACGAGAAATAGAAATAGTATTGCACTAGAGAAGAAGAAGTCTGATCACGTTCCTGTCTGCAAGTTGCGCAAGGCGATCTTCTACACATTAGTGTCGAATCCAGCTTGCTTCCGAGGGACGAAATGGAAAGGTGTGGCACGGGAAACTTCGTCACCTGGAAGCGTCAGCTTTGTTTGCGATACGCTGTTTTTCGAGGTTGAGCTGAATGTAGGAGAGCACGACATATGATACTGTCGCGAAAAATAGATTTGAGTACCATGTTACCTCCGTGTCGTCGTATGCTGCCCATACCCCGCGCCAGATGAAAAGCGAGCTGCTCACGCAACACTCAATTAGTGATGCCGTACCACATCGCTACTCTTGTAGGGTACACAGAATCGGAGCAAGCGAGTTGGACCCTGATCACGTTTTAAAAAAACCGGTGGTCACCTGATGAAGACAAGAGACGTAGATACATATATCTTGACGTACTCGGCCATCACTTCCAACGAGTAGGTGAAAGCGGGCATGTGCGAGAAGAGCTCGTACCTGACCACGACGCGTGCAATCAACAGACCCGATGCATCGTGAACGTTGACCATGGTACAGAATGGGTTTCAAGACACCCTCACCACTCCTCCTCATGCACCCGCTGCGTCCCAAGCACCTCATCGAATCTGAATCTGCGCGCATCCATGCACGAGAACTGAGTTCTGGGTGCCAGCGCCTGTCGCAACGCGAGCAACCAACATTTCCCGGCAGCAGTGAGCTTCCGAAAGCACATAGAAAGGTGCACAGCATGGAGGATAATCACCTCGCCATGTATAGCCCAATCCCGATACTGAGTGATTGGTACCAGGTCAGTCCGAGCCCCGTCTCCTGCATATCCCACAGAGCCTAGTATGTACAGGGGTTTGTGTCAGCACGGGTCGGCGTCGGAAATCGGAAGCCTCAATTCGCAGGATACAAGCTGGTGCGTACCCGCCAGCCTGCGATGGTGGAAAGAAAGAGGCCGGTGTTCAGTAATGTGCGCTGAACATCGAGCGAGTGGTCGATCTCCACATCCTCGCTGCACAGGACCGCGCCTCACGCATGTGAGAACAGTGCCCAGAATCTCCACCGAATACCGGCGGTGTGCAAGAGTAGATGTTTCGCAGGCGCCAAGTTTCAGGCCGCGAAAACACATCAACAGCTTCGAGGGGGGACCTTGACGAGGACTCTTCTTCGGCATCCGAGAGGATCGCCATCGGCCCGCCAGCGGCAGATTTTCTATTTTCATCGAGATCTGACCAGCGCTTCGCCTTGGCCTGCCGCCGCTTTACCAACTCGGCTCCTGAGAGCGCCGGCGTCTTCCAGTCCGCGAAGACATCGATCGCGTCCTTGATTGCGACCATGGTTCGATACCCACCTGGCAGAGGCAGGCAGTTCAGAATGCGATCCCTAGGGATACTCTCGAAAAGTGGGCAGCCCCCGCCGAATGCAGGCCTTGCCAGCGCCGGAGCATGGACTGGTCCAAGATACGCACGATTGTTGGCGACAAATTCACGATTCTGGATGGTGTTGCGGGAGCGTGCGTCTTGCGAAGCAGATTCTTTTCCCCCGCTGTGTCCCATGTTTGGTGTCGACAGGGACCGCCGACGCATCCTCCTGATTGGCCTGCATGTGTTGAGCAGGCGCTTAGTTCCGAAGCACCACCATCACAACGTTGTTTGCACAATTATGCTTCTCTCTTGGTGATACTAGACACAGCGTGTGGCAAATGCGATGGGTCGCGCGTAAAAGCTGCCCCCTCATGTGGCATCGGGCCCAAAAGGAAAGTTTTTGCGAGCAAGCGTTCCTGCTAATCGTGGAGTTGCTCTGCAAAACCAAGAGCGGATCCCTCTTTCCGTCATCGGAGTCCTGTAGCTTTTCTCGTCGACGTCTCGTTTGAATCAATGACTCCCCTGGGTCTGACTCAGTGGCATAAGGAGACGCTGTCCTGTCCTGATCTTCCAGCGGTTGGACAGAGCCCCCTTTCGTTTCGTCGGTCGTCGCGCACATCGTGCATACGCACATTGAGGAGTGCTTCGGAGAAAAGGAGCGAGACATTGAACGATTCAGGGCAGGAGTTTTGAACCCACCCCCCCCGCGAGGCGGGCTCCGATGCAGACCATGAGCCTCCGTGTTTTCCGGGCGATGCCGGTTAAGATGCAAACGTACCGGCGGCAGGAGAGTGAACACGGACTGCACAATATTGCGCGAGACGAACGCTGTGCAGCCCTGCCTACCGGCGCCTTGAAGCCCTGTCGCAGGAGAGAGCAAAGATAGCGCCAGCAGCAACACGGCTGCATGGACTAACATGCGCCGTGGTCCCGTTAGCCCCGAAGGCAGACCATGGGTGCAACTCTTCAACATATCCGTCCCATCCGGACGCCTGTTCGCACATTGCAAACCCATCACAGGATTCCTGGGATTCCGATGCCCTGTGACCCAATTTTCGCCCCCGTCGCGAACCATCCCCATTCAGTAGTGCCAGAGACGCGCTCGGGTTCCTTGTGCTGTGTTCGTCGAACACAGCAGAATCCGGCCGCTGCGACCCAGCATTTTAATAACTCTTTTAGAGGCATAAAAGTTGCGGTGATGAGACTTGTGCGAGCACTTTTGCGGGTTCAGATTCCACGTGGGAAGAGCGGGTCGCTTACGATGGCTCCCCCTTCTCGCCCTGTTGTGACTCGCTTTGCGCCGTCGCCCACAGGTGTGTCCCACTTTCGCTTGGCCCTGAATGAATCGAGCAGTTTCAATGCTGCAACAGATCGAATTGCTCTGTGCCGCCTGCAGCTTCCCTGGGGCTTGACAAGCACGACCGCTGTCCTGCCCCTGGTGCAGGATACCTGCACATCGGCGGGGCGCGCACTGCCCTCTTCTGCTATCTTTTCGCGCGCCACCACGGCGGCCAGGTCTTGCCCTTGCCAAAAAACATGCTCCCTCGCCAAACACGGTACCTCGGGAGCTCTGTAAAGTTGGAGCATCCGAAGTCAAGGGCTGAAGGTGCGCGTGGATGGGTTGCACAGTTCAAGCTACGTATCGAGGACACGGATGCTGAGCGCCACGACGAGGATGCGGCCAAGGCAATCGTCCAGGGCATGGAATGGCTTGGGGTGAAGCATGACGGAAACATCGTTCGTCAAAGTGCCAACAAGGTAAAACGAGGTGCCTCGAGACCCAAGCAATGAAAGTTTTGAATAGGATACCATGCATGAGGCTGATTCTGATGCCGACTTTAGGCACGTCACAAAGAGGTGGCAGAGCGGCTCATCAAAGAAGGAAAAGCATACTACTGTTACGCGTCGAAGGAGGAGTTGGAAGCGGGCAGACTCGAGGCTGAGAAGAACAAGGTTTGTCAAAGCCTTGGTTTTGTCAAAGCCTTGGTTGTAGACGCGCTCCTTGTTTACCTACGAAAGAAGTTCCAAGATTCTCACCTAGCTGCCGCTGATGTTGGTAACTCCGCAGGTTCCGTACCGCTACCCCGGCACTTATCGGAATGTGGCTGCAGACTTCAAGCCCCCAGCAGGGATCGACCCTGTTGTGCGCATCAAGACTCCGGATACCGAGGGCGTGATTGGGTGAGATTCACACCCGCCCCTTCAGCTGTTCCTTAGGGCAGGTAGTATCATGAAGTTATTCTTCTTACTTGCGGGCTGAGCTCGATTTTGGAATGGTAGATGGGACGATCAGGTCCAGGGCCACATCGAATTCCCGAACAAGGATATCGACGACTTCATCATTTTGCGCGCGGATGGTTCACCAACTTACCTCCTTGCGGTCGTCGTTGATGACCACGACATGGAGGTTTCACATGTCATCCGCGGGTCGGACCACATCTCCAACACGCCCCGGCAGCTCGCCATCTACAATGCGCTAGGATGGGAGCCGCCGCTCTTCGGGCACATTCCGCTCATCCACGGTTCAGATGGGCAAAAGCTCTCGAAGCGTCACGGTGCGACTGGCGCACAGGAGTACGAGGCTCTGGGTTACCTTCCTGAGGCGATGCGTAACTACCTGTCGCGCCTGTCGTGGGCGCACGGCAATGACGAGATTTTTTCGACAGAGCAGGCGATCGAGTGGTTTGAGCTATCGGGATGCTCCAAATCGGCGTCGTGCTTTGACTTTGACAAGCTCAACGATCTCAATATGCATTACATCAAGGAGGCTGACCCAAAACGTCTGCTGGATATCCTCTGCAAGTTTAATCCCGAGTGCGTACCGTTCGCAGAGAAGCTCACCATGGCTGTCGACATGCTCAAGCCGCGTGCAAAGACCATGATAGAGTATCGCCAGGCTGCCGACTTCATCATCGCTCAGCGCCCGCTCACGATCGAGGAGAAGGCTGCCAAAAGCACCACAACTGACGCAGGAAAAGAGGTTTTGGGTGCGATCAAGGAGCACCTCCTTGGTTACAGCGGCGCTTGGACGACTGAAGCACTCGAACCTGTCGTTAACAAGCTAGCTGAGGACAAGGCCCTAAAGCTCGGACAGGTTGCCTCGCCGATGCGCGCGGCGCTTACGGGATCGTCGGCCTCGCCGGGTATCTATGAAGTAATGTGGGTGCTCGGCAAAGAGGAAGTTCTCGGGCGCCTGCAGGACGCCGTCGAAGGGAAGAACCCGATCAAAGCCGCCCCTAAAAAGGAAGTTCCGCCCCCCAAGGAGGACAAGAAGTCCGCAAAGGCAGGCAAGGGCGCGCCCGTGCCGGCGGATCAGCCGGAATTCACTAAGCTCGAGATCAAGGTGGGGGTTCTCAAGAAAACGTGGGCTCACCCCGACTCAGAGAAGCTCTTCTGCGAGGAGATCGACGTGGGCGAGGAGCAGGTGCGGTCCGTGGCCTCGGGCCTGCGCGCCTTCTACACCGAGGAACAATTCGCGCCGGGTCGCCTCGTTGCGGTGGTGACAAACCTAAAGCCCGCGAAGATGGCCGGATTTGAATCCGCGGGGATGGTCCTTGCGGCCTCAAACGAGGATCATACCAAGGTGGAGCTGATCGAAGTTCCAGCGGGCGCGAAGCCTGGAGAGCGCGTCTTCATTGAGGGCCTTACTGGCGATGCTCTCCCGCCCAACCAGTGCAACAAGAAGAATGTGCTCAAGAATGTGCTTCCGGACCTCAAGACCGACGCCTCGTGCGTTGCCTGCTGGCAGGGTAAGCCTCTCATGACCTCGGCGGGGCCCTTGCGCGTCCCGACCATGTCTGGTGTCAACGTGGGCTGAGCACCCTTGCAAAGGCCTGCGCTGGCACGCGCTTGCGTAGAGTGGCGACGTGCCCCTCACTGAGGGACCCTCTGCGCTTATTGGGTGCATTAAACGGCCCTCAAACGCGTTGCGCAAATTAACAACTGGCATGCAGGCTGCTCGCTTGCAATGAAGTTTCACTAGACCGCCCACAAGTCGTCGTCAGCGTCGCAGAGAAAAGGCGCAGGCGCAGGCCGGCGCACCCGAAAAATGGGCATACATGCATCAGCGGTGCGTATCTGACACAGGAGCTTCTGCGACGAGGAGTGGCGTAGATGTGGGAGGCTCTGGCGCGGTGACGCGCTTGTAGTGAACGACAAACTCGGGGTAGCACTGGAAGCGGTCGAAGACAACGATCTCGCGGAAGAGACAAGGGCCGCCATTCGCCGCGCTCTCGCCCACAATAGAGTCGTGCCGATGGCCAGTTTCGGGGTTCAGCGGCGGGCAGCGTCTCGGGCGCTCTGTAGGCCCGCGGTATACAGAGGCATCGTAGGACTCACAGATGTGCGCGTCGCCAAGCGTCACGCGCGCGATCAGCAGCGCCTGCTCGGGTTGTTGCTCCAGCGCTTGAGACTGAGCCAGCCACGCGCAGGTGCACGGCGCGCGCCCGATCGAGCCGCAACCACAGCGCGCACAAGGTACCGCCATGTTCGCACGAAAGGCCGAGCACGATAGGTAAACGCCGCCGCCGAAGAGCGAGGTGGGAGAAGCAGCCTCCTGGCAGAGCCCCGCGTCCTTGATGGTGTCGATCGCCGATACGCTCTGCCCGTGGAATGCGTAGAATTCGTTTGCGTCTGAGTCAAGAAACGGGCCTGTGCCCATCGGTCGCTCACGCAGCGCGCAGGAGCCATGCAACAGTGAAAGATCTGGCAAGCGCTCTGAGATGCACTGCTTTCGCCAGTGATATGGCCGCCAAAGAGAGGAATTGTAAACCTGCACCAAGCGCACACGCCGCACCCTCAGCCAAGGCTCATCTTCAGCTAGGGACTTATCTGCGACACGCCATCAGCCGCCCTGGACCTGCGACATGCACATACTACAGATGGTGGGAAAGAGGAGATGACTCTACGGGCCGGAGCGGCGGTATAGACTCACCTGCGTGACACGTGTGACCTCAAAGGCGACGCAGGCGTGGCCGCCGTAACCGCCGCAGGCCCCCGGGAAAGGCGGCGAGGAATTGTTGAGGAATTCTTGGGCGGTAAACCCCCCAGGAAAACAGCGCGCATCGAGTGGCATGGGTACGTCCTGGTGCCCTGGCTTGTCCTGTCCCGGGAAGGGCGGAGGTGGAGCGCGCTGAATCGTGACTCTGCAGTTCCGCATGATGAGCGCCAACAGATCTGAATCCGTGATACTGCTGACAGGTGCCCGCTCGCCGACTCGTGCGTGCGTACCCATGAGAAATGCCAGCTTGCGCGCATTTGAGATTTCTGTGACAAGTGTCGCCGACGCGGGGCCCTTTTCCATCTGCCGCTTCCACGGGTTTTCGTTTTCCGGCCTGATCCAGTTCCCTGGCGTCGCCACCTGAAGCGGCGGGTTAGTACACTCGCTCTCGGACAGTGCGCCGAGCTCCACAATCATCTCCGTCGCCCCGATCGCTATGACATCACCCGGAAACAGGCAGTATCTGCAGCGCCACTCTCAGGGGCCCAGGAATCGCCAGCGGATGGACATGTCCGCGCTGGTCAGGCAGCACGACTGTGGAAGCTGGGCGGCCAAAAGGGCTTGAAAGGGAATTCACCCGTTCGAGTCAATGCGCGTGCAGTTGGAGTTGACAAATGTCCCGTTGGATGAGGCTTCTTGTGATTCATGGCTACCGTCCTTGAGGAGTACCCGACCGTCGGAGGTCGTCATGAGGAACGCGTGGAAGCGTGAGACCTGCGCGCAAGCACAAAACAATGAGCGTAGTTGAAATTGCACACAGTCAGACTCTGCAGGCCGCGACCAAATCTCCCTCTGCTGGTCTGGCGGGATGCCTGATCATCAGCGAGAAGGCAGATTGGATTGCGCCGCGAGCGCCCAATTGTTGGAAAGCTCCCCAGCGGCGGTATTGCGAACAGCGAGCCGACATACTTTCCATCACTGACCCGCAAGTGGAATGGAGGTGGTTGACTCCTATCACCGTCCACACGGATCCAACCGTCGCTTATGTCAGCCTCCTCAAGCTCGACGCGCCGTGCAGCCGCACCGCCTGCCGCGGCCCCAACATGTGCAAGTCCGCCGCTCAGGAGCATCGAAAAGCTCGAAACCAGTCCAGCTGTGCCGGCGGTACTGCCTGAAATCGATCTGCCCTTCGAAATGCGCCGCCGAGCTGCCGGCCCCGTTGCGCTGCCCACGTTTCCTGCGCTCTGACCAGATGGTTCTGTTGGCGACGAACCAAGACTGGGATGGTCAGGCGTTGCTACATCTGCGTGCCTTGTCTCCTCTATCACGGCAGACACATCTCTCACATTCGATCCTCCTGCTACAACGCCTTCATCGCGGCTAGGGAGCCTGTCGGCCATCTTGCCGGTGCCTGACCCCTCCCTTTCACCGGTCCTTCAAGCCTGTCTGAGGGTTTTGAAGCTGTACATTTTATTTTCGACGGATACGTCCACTTTGCGGCCGGCAAGCCGCACGATGAGCTTTCTCAGCGGGGTTGCTGGAGGTGATTGGCTGAACAGCCTCAAAGAAAAGAGCAAGGATCTTGTCGAGGTCGGTCCAAACCCGTCCTTTTCTAACGCTGCGCAAGCTCGTCGGGCTCTGTTGACTGCAGCAGTCACTCTTTTGCACAGTCGTGTCCCGTCCTGAGTCTCGGAGCCCATGTGACTAGGTATACAAGCGCGACATTGGTGAGTTTGCCAACGTCTTGCAGAAAGATGCCGGTGAAGTTGCGGGTCGTGCAAGGGGGAGCATCGAGGCCTCGACCACGGGTGCGCTACAGAAAGCGCAGGAAATTGGCACCAAGCTGGTTGCTGAGTCACATACAGTCCGCGGAGAAACGGGTCACTCGACGCCCGCTTCGAAGGCTAGTGACAAGCTCTTGGCAATTCAACGAGCAGCCGAAACGTACACCTCAGACCCGAGCGACGCTGCTGCGTACGCTTCCTTTCTGAGGTCATTCGACGCCCAGCTGTTCACCGACAAGGTTGAAATACTGCTACGGGATGAACCGGCTGTGGCCAAGATGCATGCAGGGCTCGTTCCAGAGCAGGTTCCGTACCGCTTGTTCTGGGCGCGCTATTTTTTTCTTGCGGGCAAGGTCGAGGAGGAGGAGGAGCGCAAGCGCAAGATGTTGAGCAAGGCCGTTTTCGATGACGATGACGATTTTACTTGGGATGAGGACGATGCCGCAGCCTCGACCTCGCCCTCAGCAGTCCCGGCCTCTCCGCCCAAAGATACTACTTCCGAGCTGGGCTCAAACATCCTACGCTCTTCCGCCGCATCTCTGCCGACCCTCACTGTTTCATCAGACCAGCGACATACAGCCGCTCTAGAAACAAGCCTGGATGTGGCCGGTGACGCAAGCACGTCGCACGCCGCCCCTTCGACTGAAGTCGAAGGACCGCCGGCTCTAGCAGTAGCTCGAGCTGCACCCGAGCCAGCCACCACATCGCATCCCTCGCAAGCATCCTCAACTGATGCTGCGCGGAAGAAAGGGGAGCACGGGAGCAGCAGCAAGGGCACCACTGGGGAAAGGGAAACAGCGCCAGGCAACTTGGACGACAGTGTCGGAGGAAAGACAGGGGCCTCGTCAGTCAACGACGACTGGGACGACTGGGAGTGAATGAGCGTAGGTTTACGCGACACGCAGCGATTGCACAAAAATAGGATGCGATGAGCATGGAAGAGGCTTTCCCCCGTTGAGGCAGCCTGGGGTGAGCATAGTACATCCCTTGCTCACACACAACATCTGCACACTGCCAAGTATTCCCGTCGCGACTCCCGAGAACACAGCTACCTAGTCTGCCGCAATTCCGCCTCCCGAACAGCGTCTATCCACAGCAGTGTTAGACCAGTCATTAGGGGATGTGCCCCGTCTCTCCCACGCGGTGCGAGTTTCCTCAAGGCCCACGCCGGACGACTTACTCCCAGCGCCCTGAGCATCCTCCCCCCAACTCAGCTTCTCTGCCTGCTGTTCGCGGCCTTCAGTCTTCTGCTGACACTCCACCAGGCGCTGCGGATCGCGCCGAGGTCAGCGTTGCACACCCTGCCAGACGGAGCCGCATGTCTGCTGCGAGCGGGCAGTGAAGCTCACCGCTTTGCTTTTGAGATGCACCATGCCTGCCATCTTGTGCGCGGAGCAGAATCTGTTGAGCCGCTACTACTGAGACAATGGGTGCGTGGAATGTTGCAACAGGGCCAGGGTCAAAGAACACCAGTGGTCTTAGTTGGGGAAGAGAAAATCTCACAATGACTTCCCAGTGCCCGGATGGCCGAACGAGGCGTGTTTTGTGCAGACAAGGCAGCGCGATGAGAGAAGATTGCGATGCGAGGGCAGCTTGTGCGAGAGGCAAAAGCGCACTCCCTCTCCCGGGGCCCCGTAAATCGGGTGAAGGCTGCATCCCTCTGGGGCTTGACACCTCTTGTGGTAATGTCTCCGTCCCGATAAGTCATCTGCCGCTCCATGCGTACGACTCAACTTCGCCAATCCTTTGGCGCGTATGCTGTCCCCTGCCAATTAGCAAGCAACAGGGGTGCGGGTGGGCACCTGGTGAACGGTGCTGGGAGCAGAAACGTAGCGTTTTTTCACCCTTCGGAACGAATGTCGGGGCCTTCATGCAACCATCGTGCGCGCATTTCTTGTTCACGACGTCTCTGTGCTCAGGCGATTTGTGCTTTGCACAAAACCTTGGACCGCCTTTCACACCAACTTCTCCAAAGATGGGTTTGGTTTTGCATCCTGCGGCACCGCACTTGGACGCGCCCGGCTTCCGATGCGGTGCACTCTCGCTGGAAGTCTTCTCCCTGTGGCCCACTCCTGCTTTTGTGTGATCTTTACCTCTTTTTTCGCCACCACTCTCCTGATGTTTGCTTCTTCGCCCGCTCCCGGCCGCACCGCGCAGCCTAAGCAAATTGCCCGAAATTGCAACCCCACGACATGCATGGGGCATGTAGAGTGCCGCTTTGAAGGCTCGGGGCTTTCTCAATGACTTTGCTGAACTTGAAGACGCCTCGAGCGTGGTTACAAATCGAGTCTCAGTTGACGACGCAAAAGCTGGGCGGTGAACGGTAGAAGCGAGCGCGACAGTGAGAAGCCAGCCTCGAAGTAATTGGCCTATCGCTTGCATCATTTCGAAGCTAGTGATGAAGGGCATAGAGACACCTCATATCGTCGGGATTAGTTTCGTGCATGCGAGGCCATGGACCTTTCTCAGCTGGCCCAGGAGGGCCAGCCACTGGCAGCCAGCTGCGATCGGAACGTGGGCCCGCCGCAGGAACGTCGTTTCTTTTGAATTCCTTTCGTGTAAACCGGGACACTCCAAGGGGCAAACAGGAAGGTGGGCGCCCTTCTTCCTTCCTTGCGCTGCCCGCAGCACCTGCA
>Ga0115567_10005905_pt1 | contig 11795 bp, 11 predicted proteins | sample COGITO_mtgs_1204_2_FD_88679 | JGI IMG/M metagenome (GOLD analysis project Ga0115567, IMG submission 88679) | Pelagic marine microbial communities from North Sea - COGITO_mtgs_120412 | ecosystem: Environmental > Aquatic > Marine > Epipelagic | place: Germany:Helgoland, sampling site Kabeltonne...
AAAATTAATATTAAAAAATTAATCACTTAGGAAAGCAGACCGCTTGTTATTGCGCTTATCGTGACTGTTTCTGGCAATAACTCAACTTCCATCAAACTTAAATTCGGAGTTAATAGATGTCTATCTTAGTTACCGGGGGCGCTGGATATATTGGTTCTCATACCGTTTTGTGCTTACTTGAAAGTGGCTTTGACGTAATTGTATTGGACAATTTAGTTAACTCAAGTCAAGAGTCAATATTGCGGGTAGAAAAGTTAACTGGCAAGTCAGTGACATTTTATATTGGCGATATTGCTGACCAAGTCCAATTGGACGTAATTTTCAAAGATCACGCTATTGATTGTGTCATTCACTTCGCCGCCTTAAAAGCGGTTGGTGAATCGACAAAACAACCTTATCTATACTACAAAAATAACGTGCTGGGCACATTATCATTACTTGAAGCAATGCAAAAACGTAAAGTATTTGATTTTATTTTCAGCTCTTCGGCAACTGTTTATGGCGAAGAAAATGAGCCTCCTTACATCGAAACCCAGCCCTTAGGTAACCCAACTAGCCCATATGGTACGACTAAGCTTACGGTTGAAAAAATTATGCAAGAAGCCGCTAAAGCATACTCGCAAATGCGCATGGTTTCGCTACGTTATTTTAATCCAATTGGTGCACATAGCTCTGGTGAAATTGGCGAAGATCCAACTGGCCCACCAAATAACTTAGTGCCCTATCTTACGCAAGTTGCGGCAGGTAAACGTGCCTCACTGCAAGTATTTGGAAACGACTACAGTACCAAAGACGGAACATGTGAAAGAGATTATCTTCATGTCGAAGACTTGGCGGAGGGTCACGTAGCCGCTTTGCAGTGGCTCAAAGCAAACCGTTTGTTCAGCGGTTTTGAAACATTTAATCTTGGTACCGGTAAACCAGTATCGGTAAGTCAAATTATTAGCCACTTCGAAGCCGTATCTGGAATTAAAATTGCGCACGAGTTTGTTAGCAGAAGAGATGGTGACCTAGCCACATTTTGGGCCAACTGTGAAAAAGCAAATAAAATTTTAAAATGGCAGGCAAAACGATCGCTAGAAAATATGTTGGCAAGTGCTTGGGAGTGGCAAAGAAAGAATCCTGACGGCTTTTCAAGCAAGTAAAATACAGTGAAAGTGGATTGATGGCAAAACGCCTTCGTTAGGTATTAAAAAAACATGCCTTGAGTCACTTAATAGCTTTGCTTACTTCGACCAATGAAAAATAATACTCGCTCCACTATACCAATATTCCATATGTAAGGAATTAGGATTATCCATTTTTAATATCAAAGACGTGGCGCCTTCGCGCACGAACGATGGGTCGTTACTACTCATAATTTGCATTGTGTATCCGCCAGATACCGCGTCTATAATACCATTGTATTGATAGTTAGTTACATTTCCCCACATATCTTCAGAACTAAGATTGGCAGAGAATTGGGAACGCTGAGCGTTAGCTGAGGTATAAGTAATATTACCGTTTAAAGTGTTGGTTAAATTCATACCGTTAACTTCATATTGGCTCATATACCACAGACCCTGTGGGAAGAAGATATTTGCTTGCTCTACCTCATTTTGAGGCACATACTTGGGATCGTTGAGCGGCACTATATTCGTATTTTCTGATGTATTTTGTGCAGCACCACCTGCGTCATTAACAGGTGACTGCAGTGACTTATCAGCATTAGGCTCAGAAGGATTGATGTTGGGTGATAGGCGCGGGAAAAGTACCATCCCAATTCCAAAAACAATAAGGATAATGGACGGATTGCTGACGTTAAGTTTAATGCCAAAGCCTTCAACTTGATTATTATTAGCCGAATCACGCTTACCGGAAACAAATAGAAACAGCCCTACCGCAATAAGCCCAATTCCAAGCGCTATTATGACATAATCGAAAGCATCCATGTTTGTACCTAGCAGGTTATTTTTTATTCAATAATACCGAAAAATATGGGTTTGTATAGTTTTGTTGATCAGAATTCACGCCCGTATTTTCGTAAAATATCAACTATCCACTAAACTTTAATTCTTTGGTCTTATGAACGGCATATGTCTATTTACGTCTTTATACAGTAGGTATCTAAATGGGCCTGGGCCTCCGGCATAACACGACTGAGGACAAAAAGAGCGCAGCCACATGAAGTCTCCTGCTTCTACTTCCACCCACTCACCATTTAAATGATATACCGCTTTGCCCTCCAGCACGTATAATCCATGCTCCATTACATGTGTTTCATCAAACGGAATAACGCCACCAGGCTGAAAAGTCACAATATTAACGTGCATATCGTGGCGCATATCCGATTGCTCGGTAAAGCGGGTCGTTTTCCATACACCACCGGTGTTTGGCATTTCTATACCTTCTACATCGTGGTCGCTAGTAACGAAGGCTTCCGGTGCATCAATTCCGTCAACAAATTGATATGCTTTTCGGATCCAATGAAACTTAACAAGTTGATCACTGTTGTTTTTTACGGTCCACTTACACCCTGGTGGTAAAAATGCATAGCCGCCTGCTTTCATGTTGTGGATGACCCCTTCAATATCTACATCCATCTCACCTTCCACAACAAATAAGACACCCTCTGCATTGGCATCAAGTTCTGGCTTTTGTGACCCGCCCTTAGGGCCAACTTCTACAATATATTGCGAGAAGGTTTCTGAAAAACCACTCAAGGGACGAGCAATAACCCACATGCGCATATTTTCCCAAAACGGCAAATAACTAATAACAATATCAGTCAAAACTCGTTTAGGTATAATGGCATACCCTTCGGTAAATATGGCGCGGTCCGATAACAGTTGCGTTTGTGGCGGCAATCCACCGGTGGGTGCATAATAAGTACTTTTAGTTGACATAATAAGTTGTCCTAGTTAAGGGTAATTTGTTGAATGAAGAGGTATTGGCTCAACTTTTTGGCCTTGCTTTTTGGGCATTAATTACGAGGCTGATGATGTAGCATCCAGTGCTCAGCTATATCTTGCCTGCGACATACCCAAATATCATCAAATTGAGCAATGTAATCTAGGAACTTAACTAAGCTAGCAAATCTTCCGGGGCGACCAATAATACGGCAATGCAGGCCAATCGACATCATTTTTGGTGTATCTTTCCCTTCTTGATACAGAGTATCGAAAGCGTCTTTCAAATAATTATAAAACTGCTCGCCTGAATTAAATCCCTGTGGGCTAGCAAAGCGCATGTCGTTTGCATCTAAACTGTAAGGCACAATTAGGTGAGATTTAGTGGTGCCTGTTATCGATTTGTCTTCAACAAAATAAGGCAGATCGTCGGCATAACTGTCTGCATCATACAAAAAAGAGCCTTCGTCAATCACAAGCTGGCGAGTGTTGCCACTGGTTCTGCCCAAATACCAACCTTTCGGCTTTTCGCCTGTCATCGATTTATGAATTCCAATCGCTTTTTGTAAATGCTCTCGCTCTACCTCAATGGGCACTTTTTGATAGTCTATCCACCGATATCCATGGCTGGCAATTTCCCAATTGGCTTTTAACATTGCATCGACCGCTTCGGGATTACGCTGCATTGCCATTGCAACGCCAAATACGGTAAGTGGCAACTCACGCTGTGTAAAGAGGCGATGAAGACGCCAAAAACCTGCTCTGCTGCCATACTCGTAAAACGATTCCATATTCATATGGCGTTCTTTTTCAAATGGTAATGCGCCGATTATTTCAGACAAGAATGTTTCTGATGCCTTATCGCCATGCAAAATACAGTTTTCAGCCCCCTCTTCATAATTAATGACAAACTGCACGGCAACTTTAGCTTTTTTCGGCCATGTAACTTTAGGAATATTTTGGCCGTAACCAAGCATGTCTCTGGGATAGCTATTGTTATTTATTGAACGCATTATATAGTTAACTCAATAGTTTCTTTTTCTAAGATAAATTCATCGCAGTTATTGCCTGGGCCTGACCTGTCGATTACCACAAACAGACGGTCTACTTTTTCGCACACTAATGGCATGTGCCATACACCAGCATGGAAGTTAAATCCTTGGCGACCATTGCTTAAAAACGCACGTAAATGTGCGCTGCTAGGCTCTTGGTCTTTAGGTCCCGCAACCACTACCACTGGCGCATCGAACATTGGAATAAAAGCTTGACTACCTTTCGGGTGCCTCTCTATAAGATTAAAATTATACGGGAATTGTCTGGCCTCGTTTGTTTTGAAAAAACTTATAATGGCTCGCCCCCCCTCTTGACTATCAATTTCAAGCTTCGCCAAATCGTGGTATCGCTCAACCCTCCCTTCGTTGATAGGAAAGTGATTAGCGCCGTCAAGCTCTATTACATCACCGAATTGTGCAAAAGCCTCTTTTGTTAAAGGCTTTGCAACTAGCTTAGTAAGTTTCATGTGCTTTTTCCTATTCGTTTTTAATGGGATAAATTCAGCTTCGCATAAAGTCAACGTTAGACTTGAAAAGAGTACGGTGATTACCATAGGATTTTCTAGGTAAATTCGATAATTACACTAATATTGCCTATTTTAATATTAAACAACTACAATTGCGCAGCGCAAAAGGCATAAAATTGTCATACAACCAAACCAACTATCCTTATCGAAATACTATGCCACATTTGATGAAGAGTTTGAGTGAAGTATGCGCAAGTAAATTATAGTTTGATGGTAACCTATTTCTTGCTTTACGTGGCAATGAATTATCGCTTATCGGCGCTAAGGTAATACAAAATGCAGGTGGCAAAGCAGTGTCTCTTTTTGGCTTATGAAATTTACCCATATAGTGGAACAAAACCTCCAAAACTATGGTCTATATATTGGTGCACTAGCGTGGGCCTTAGTCCAATTGCTTTGCGTCCGCATTGATGCGGCTTCGTTTTATGACATTGTTAGACAAGATGTTGCGCTGAGCGCTATCGGATAAAAGACGCTATCTGGTAAAGGGTTTAGTTGTCTATTCAAACAAAACAAGTCCTGACTAGAAGTCTACTTTTAAAAACAGGAACAATAATGAAATTCTCTAAATTTTTTAAACGTCGTCACCCTTATGCACCAGTTGCTTTTTTGGGACGTAAAAACGTTGAGAAAATGCTTGGTGCTGATATTAAAAAGCTGAAAAACATAAAGAAGAAGAAAAAGGTTGATGAGAGTGCTGAGGCAGGTGAAAAATCGCAAGTGAAGAAACGCTAATAGCGCATCTCGACGCAACTTATTAACGCAAAAAAAGTAAAAAATAATGTAAGGAACTAAAGGATAAGAGCGTATGAAATCTAACTTTTTATTATTGGGTATTAGCCTGAGTTTTATTGCATTGCTAAGCGCTTGCGGGTCGGCTAATCAAATAGGTGCGCAAACGCAAAGTGATGTCACGACTGCTAGCCTAACGGAAACTTATTGGAAGGTCACTCGAATAGATGGTACAGCAGTAGAAATGGCTGCTGACCAAGCCCGTGAGAAACATTTTATATTAAAAAACACTGGTACTCAGGTGATTGGTTTCTCTGGCTGCAATCGTTTTTTTGGTCAATTTACCTCAAAGATGAAAAATAGCAGCGAAGGTTCGCTAAGATTTGAGAACTTGGGTTCGACAAAAATGGCCTGCCCCAATGTCGATTTCAACGAACAACAACTGTTAACTGTATTTAGCAATACAACTCACTATCAAATTACCGGAGAATCGCTTTCATTATTAGACAAGAATAGCGAAACGTTAGCAACTTTTGAGTCAATCTATTTCCAGTGATGTAGAAGCTTTAAGAAGAAAGACATGAGCAAACAGCCAAACTTAAGTGCTTCCAAATAATCGCCATCCAAAATTGATGTAAACATCTCCCACTCAAGATAGATACTAAACTCAATATCGAGTATGACAGTTCTGTATTAAGCATCGTCCTCGAATTTGCTTCTGCAATTTTTGTTACTTATTAAGTGCTGATGCGAATCGAGCTATTGCATAAGCTAGAGTGAACTTTTATCCTACCTCTGTATTATCAACTAACCCGTAGTTGATATAATTAAAGGATTCTTTCCAATATGCCGTCGTTACCGAAAGGTTGCCCAGTTACCCTAATATTGATTGCAGCAAATATCATACTGTTTTCATTCCAATTCGCCACACAAGATGTTGCCACTAATCTTGGATTATTATACGGGCCTTATGTACAAGCAGGACAATATTGGCGCATTTTAAGCTCTGGTTTTCTACACGGCGGCATTATGCATATTGGCTTTAACATGTATTTGCTGTTTATGCTGGGGCCACAATTAGAACGAGGATTAGGAAGTCTGCGATTCAGCTTAATTTATTTTGGATCATTGATTGGCGGTACTTTAGCAGTCTTATCTTTTGCCTTTACCCAACCTACATTAGGAGCGTCTGGCGCTGTGTTAGGTTTAGCGGGAGCCATGTTTGTAAGTTTGTGGGGCCGCGGGATAAGCCCACGACAATCGCCAGTACTTGGACTTGTCGTATTAAACTTAGCACTGCCATTGCTAGTGCCGGGCATCTCATTCTGGGGTCATTTTGGTGGTGTGGTCGCTGGTGCCGCTTTGGCTTTTATAATGGTTTGGTTACCCGACAAGAACCGACAAGCTGTTAGCATAAACAACATTTCACATGGGGCTGCATTAGTGGTGATAATGTCAGTGGCATGTTTTGTTGTGCCGCAACTTGTAGTGCGCTAAATCGTGATTATTCGAAAGTAATAGAAATTTTAGTTCCTTGTTTATTTGCAATTGCCAAAGACCAATTTTGATGATCACATAAACGTTTTACAATCGACAAGCCAAATCCGTAACCCGTGCTTTGATTACCTTTTACGGCGGGGTCTGTTATTTTATCTGAAATACTTGGATCAATTCCAGGGCCAGTGTCGGAAATAATAAGTTCTTTATTTCGCATCTCAATGGTAACTTTTCCTTTTTCAGTATATTGAAATGCATTGCCGATTAAATTGTCTAGCAATAGCTTCAACATACCTGACTGTGAATATACTTCTACATCACAATTGTTGTTTACTTCCACTTTTATCGATTTGTTATTAATGAGGTGATGCTGATCAATGATAGATTGTTCAATTAAAGGAAGTATTTTTATGCGCTCTTTGTGAGTTTCTGTAAGCTTTTCTCTTGCAAGGGCTAGAAGTGTGGTAACGGTTTGCGCCATTTGAGTGCATGCTTGAGATATTCGATCGATAACCAGATTATCCCCTTCTGATGAATGTTGATTACGATAGACCTCTACCGCGTTTTTAATAATGGCTACAGGTGTTCTAAGCTCATGGCTCACGTCACGAGTGAAGCATTTCTCTCTGTGCAGGCTTTGTTTAATTCCGTTCATAGCGCCTTCTAAGGTCTGCGCCAAAATTCCTATCTCATTGTTTGGAAATTGTTCCGCAAACTGATCGGGGATATTTTCAGGTGCAACACCGTTGACAAGATCGGCGAGTTGCTTAAGAGGCATAGCGGTTTTTCGGCCTAACTGCCAGGCAATTACAAAAGCCAGTAATATTAATATTAAACCTGAGATCAGCATCAATTTTAAGATACTTTCAGTGATCGGGCGAACTAGTAACATTTCACTGACTTCTGCGACAAGATAAACACTTTCTGATTTTGGTAGTGCATATAAGTGATAGTGCCGACCTTTCTCGCCTGCAAATTCTTTTCTTTGTGGCTCGGCTATGTATTGCTGCTTGATATCGTCTGGTAAGCTATATTTTGAGAAATATAACTGTACATAGCTGACACGAGGCGCTAACCATTGTTTGTTTTGATCGTAAGCTTGTTGCAGATATTCCGCTTCTTGTCTAACTTCTCTCTCAATAAATTCATCTTCAATAATGTACATTAAGATAAAGCAAAATGCGCCCCAAACCGCAGATGTTAATAGGGTAAACAGACAAAATTGACTCACAATTTTGTTGCTTAAACTGTGGAATTTTATAGGACGTTTTAACTTTTCAAGGTTTTGTTGATCGCTTTTATTAGGCTTGTTATTTTTCATGTTTTTTTACATCCAACACAAAACCAATACCATGCATGGTTTTTATCATGGGATAGTCAAAAGGCTTATCTACGATATTTCGCAGTTGATATATGTGAGATCTAAGCGCATCTGATTCAGTTGGCTCGTCTCCCCATAATTTTTGGGATAACTTTGATCGGCTAACCACTTGAGGATATGCTTCAGCTAGAATTGAAAGAATGCGGAAGCCCATACTATGTAACGCTAGGCTTTTGCCAGCTCGTGTGACTTTTTGTGTTTTGCGATCAATGATTAGCTGGTCAAGTGTCAAGATATTATCGACTTGTAGTAAATGACGCCTTGATAAAGCAATGCAGCGAACTTCGAGTTCTTCTAAAGAGAAGGGTTTGGTTAAATAATCATCGGCACCAATGGTAAAACCCGAAATTTTATCCTCAATGCTATCTCTTGCGGTAAGCATAATAATTGGTATGTGATGCTTAGATTGTTGACGTAATTGTTTACAAACTTCAAGCCCATCCATTACCGGCAAATTTAAGTCGAGAATGACTAAATCATAATGGTAAGTTAAAGCTAGCTTCAATCCCTGATCACCTCGAGTGGCAAAATCTAATACGTGACCTTTATCTTCCATATAGTCAGCAACGTTTTGGGCGATACTTTGTTGATCTTCGACAACTAGGATATATAAAGATTGATTATTCAAACCATTACTCAATTATTGTGTCCTTAGCAATTACGCTACTTACAGCTATTGTTAAAGTGTGAAAATGTTACAAGGTTTTCAACAACGCTTGCGCGGGTTCAAAACTAGGTTTTTCAGTAATTAACTGTTTCAATGTGGTTTTTGCGTTGGCTTCCTGCCCTAACTTTAACTGCGTAGCTGCTATTTTCATATTGAAATTTGGATTGCTAATCGCTTTTTGCGCCACCATCATCAGGGCTAATGATTGCTCAAATTCGTGTGTTGTATCTGCTACTTTCAGGAAATAAAAACCATACATACCGACTAAAGGTATGTGGTATTGCCCTTGATTCTGCGCAAACGCTTGAAGTGCTAATTTGTCGCCTGCCATGAATTTAGCTACTACAGCCATGGTTTTATCATCTAACTCCATTTCAACCTTAACAGGTGTTAATCCCAAACTCCTAACTAAAGCAGTCGCTACATCAACTGTTGAGTTCGGGTTTTGGCCTGTGATTAAGCGTCCATCTATGGCAACATGACTTAACATTATCTCGCTTGATTGAAAGTTGGCCCCACGTTCAGCCAATTTATCTTCAAGCATGAAATCAAAATCTTTGATCCACTTCTGACCAAATAATTCTTCTTCTTGATTCGTAAAGCTATTTATCGCTTTATCGGCAATCAAATAACTACCATCGTTTAGTTTTACGTTAACCAATGCCGCAGGACCATGACAAACCGCTGCTACACTCCCTTGTTGTTGATATATCTGAGCAATGACATTTTGTAATGCGGTGTCGTCAGGTAAATCAAACATTGCACCTTTGCCTCCGACAACAAAAACAGCATCATAAGCTTTTGCATTTAGTGAGGTAGTTGCGAGCGTATTATTGAGTTTTTCCATAATAGCTTCATCGGCTAATACTTTTGCATTATAGGTTTTAGTGGGGTCGTATCTATCGGCTTCAACTTGACCGCCTTTAGGGCTGGCGATATCTACGCTAATGCCATTGTTTTTAAACACCGAATAGGCTTTTGAAAACTCATCAAATTCATAGCCGGGTCGCTCGTCATCCTCACTCTTAGCCTGCCCATTTCCACTGACTACCATCAACACGTTCTTTGTACTTGTTTCGGCCTGTACGTGAAATATTGTTGTTAAAAATGTGATTATAATTAAAACCTGATATTTTAAAATTTTCATTTTTCTTTCTCCTAAACTAAGTCTGAACACTAGTTTGATTGAGACAACGTGAAACAGATGTGAAACTGCATGAGTTCAAAAACAATAACTAGACCTCTTTTAAAAGCCTCGTTCACTTTCACGTTCTTCTGGTAATACCTTAAGTCTGACATCGATTCTGGTATGTATCTTTATAGAGAAGTCTCAAACATCGGTCATTAATTGCTTCACCGAACTTTTTAAACTATGTCGGCTAGCATAAACACCCAACAATGTTACTGTGCTCAAAATAGTGGCTAGTGTAATCAACAAAATAAATAAGTTTGGTTGATAAGGAATTGAAAACTGTGATTGATAAATTAACATCCCCGCAAGGTAAGTCCCGGCTATTGACCCCGTCGCGATGATTAATGCTGTAATTACCCACTCAATGATGTTTAGCTGCAAACAGGTTTTTTTTAAAAAACCAAAACTCAAAATGATACTGTTCTTTTTCTTTTCTTTATTTTCAAGTGCATTGATTGAAGACAAAATAACAACAATCGCGAGTAAAATAATCATCAAAGAAAAGCCGCTAATTACTTTGGTAATCATTAGTAAAGTATCATCAAATTGTTTTGTTAATTCATGCAAGGAGACCATTCTTATCGTTGGATGATTTTTCCACAATTGATTGAGCAGCGACCATTGATGATCTTTAAGCTCTAGACTTGCCATATTGTAATGAGGTGCATTGATATGTTGCACGGCAGCTTGTGGCATATTTACCCAGAAGGTAATAGAACCCTCACCAGGTTTATAAACATGACTAGCCGTGATAGCGAAGGTAAAACTATGCTGATTAATAATAAATGTGAGTTTATCTCCAAGTGACAAGGCCAAATCGCTCATGACCTCTTCTTCAAGGGATATTTGTTGCCAATTATCAAGTTTTTCTTGCCACCATTGTCCTTGAACTAAGCGATTGTTATTTGGAATTGTTGCGCTCCAATGCAATCGAATAGATTCAGAAAACGTCGCAAGACTGTCACTGGGTTTTTTCGAAAATTGACTGAGCGCTTGGTCATTAACTTTCACTAGTTTTGCATTCAGGTAAGGTTTAGTTTGACGAAGGCTAATATCGTTTTCATCAGTCCATTGTTGAATTGCCCTCATTTGTGATTGACTCGCTCGTGAAATCATAACGTTGCCATCATGAGTTCTTTGATAAGAAACCATAGTGTCGCCTAAATCTTTTAAAAGCATAAGCGTAAACAACAATAAAAACGTACTTAGTCCAATACCTAAAATTTGAGTACTTTTACTCAATAAGCGCTGTTTCATCATAAATATTGTAAAAGGAATGAGCCCTGAAAGTGGTTGAGTGATTTTTTCTCCTAAAGTTAATGCTGTCCAACTAATAGCCGCCATCAGCATTGTCGTGATTGCAATACTGCAGACTAACATCAAGGTTAAAAAGCCATTGTCAGAATATTTCACTGCAACCAAAACGAGTACTATCAAAGCTCCTATTTTTATTAAGTGTAATGAGTTGTTTTTTTGATTTTGTTGAAACAGCTTAGCAACTGACGTTTGACACAAGGTCAACCAAACAGGTGAATGAAATACGGCAAAGAGTAAAACACAAGTCGCCATCGTTTTGGCCATGAGCCAAAACTCTAGTTGCCACACAATGTCCGAAAATGTTGCAGATAACCAACCAACGACTAAGTAGTGAAATGCACCAGACAAAATAGCTACTATAGGAATTAGGAGCACTATATTAAATAGCCATTTGAAAACTGACACCTTCAAACCTGTTGCTTTTGAAGCACCAAGACTCATACAAATGGCTGAAAAATACTGTTCCTTTTTTAAATGTACTTGCGCTAATTGGTCAATGGCGATCGCGGCCATAAAAAATAGAATAATGGAGGCCAGGCCTA
>Ga0115567_10005909_pt1 | contig 11786 bp, 9 predicted proteins | sample COGITO_mtgs_1204_2_FD_88679 | JGI IMG/M metagenome (GOLD analysis project Ga0115567, IMG submission 88679) | Pelagic marine microbial communities from North Sea - COGITO_mtgs_120412 | ecosystem: Environmental > Aquatic > Marine > Epipelagic | place: Germany:Helgoland, sampling site Kabeltonne...
AGCGCGTCTACTAAGGGCCGACTGCGACGCTGCCCATGCGAGGGGCAGCGCGATCTCTGTCAACGGTTGCAACGCGGCACCACTGCATCCGTTAAGGATAATGCACATTTCGAAAAGATACGCGTGCGCTTGTGAGCATTTGTTCAACGCTTCACTGCAGCATCACACCTGGCGCGGCACTTGCCCAAGCACCCACCGGTCTCCCACGTGTTTCCCCTGTCCCAGCCGTATCCTGAATCCCGCGCTCTGTTTCCTACACAACTTCGACACATAGCACGTTCTGCATACTCACTTGCCGTACATGCGCTGGTCCGGACGGACGTTCTGCATTTTGATCGCCATCTTCTTGAGCGCATCATCGTCCTCCTCAAACTTGATCTCGGCAGCAGTCTTCTTCGGCGATGCCTTCTTCTCGTCCTCCTTCCAGTCAGGGTTCGGCCGCAGGATCACAAAACCCTCGAGCACCGATGTGAGCGGGATGTACTGCTCTGATGCAAGCTCCGCGCGCTGATCGTACGCCACGAGCACAGGAGTCGTGTGCGTTGCAAACCCCGTGATCGACTTGGGCCGTCCCGCCTGCCCAACCACGTCCACGGCCTGCCCCACGCGCACCGAAACGGGCAGCGGCTTCATGTCCTCGTCCACAGTGATGAGCATGCGCGGCTGCATCGCAGCCGACAGCATGAACATCATGTAGTGGTACTTGCCCAGTAGAATCCCCTTGAAATCCATGCACGAGTGCATCACAGCCAGCACCCCCGCCAGAGCAGTCGGCGATGTCAGCAGCCGGTCCGAGTAGTTCAGCGACAGCGTCATCAGGCCCTTACCCATGTGTAGCAGACCTTGCGCCAGACGCACGACGAAGAGCGTGTTGTTCGGGTCCTTGCCATAGTAAGTCGACAGCTGGCGCAACATGAGGGCAACGCGCGAATTATTGGTGCCTGCCCCCACCAGCCCCAGCGCCATGATGGCGCTCTGTGCTACCTCCGAGTCCCCGTCGTGCGAGAGCTTGCTGAGCATGTCAATGACCGTCGGCTTCGGGTTCGACATGTGCAGGATGCCCACCGCCAGCGGCACGACTCTCCGCAGGTTCACCTCGCCGTACTGCAGCATGTGCTCAAAGCTCCGAGCCGACATGTCTGCCCCCATTTCCTCTCCCATCGCCACGAGTGCAATGCCCAGAAGGGCAACACCTTGGTGGCTATTGTTTTCTTCTAAGTGCTCCGCGCAAACCCCCAGCAGCTTCTGGATCTTAATCACATTACCGCTGCCCGCGTACGCACAAGTCTCGACCGTGAAGCTGCAGTACTTGCCAATCTGGCCCGGAACTGCCTGCAGCGCCTCCATCGTGATATCTGCCGCCTCCTGGCGTCCCAGGAAGAGCAGTCCCAGACCCAGGCATGCAAAGCGTGCCATCGTATCCTCCATCACTTTCTCGGAGCGGTCAAGCATGCCTTGCAAAATGGTGTCCGCAATATCTGCTTTCCCGGTCCCGACGAAGACGAAACCCAGCGCGAGAGCTGCTAGCGAGAAGAGATCGATGTCGACCTCTGGGTCTGCGATTACAGGCGACAGGAGCTCCAAGATTTCGTCCCGTGCTGTGCCTGCGTACGCAAGGCCAAGGCCAAGGGCTGCACCGATCCGTTGGATGGCCGGCTTGTCGCTCTCGACCTTGTCCGCCATGAGGGCAAGCGCGGGATCGCACTCGCTGCGAACGTTGGCGCTGACAATGCCGACTGCCAGAGATGCGCCCGCCTTAATATAGTCCGAGTCGCTGTACGTGAACTTGTCGATCTGCGACAGACCGCTGTCAACGTCCCAGAGCAGGATCATGCCGAGCGACGCAGCTGCGCTCATGGTGCCATGCTCCTTGTTCTTGTAGATCCACTTACTGTCACCCGTCATAAGCGTGTCGTGGCCAAAGCCTGCATTGACAAAGGCATTCACAAAGGTAGACGCCAGGTTCGCCCGAGCAGAGTCGACAGGAGCAGCTCCAGAACGAGTCTCAGTCAGGTGCGACTTGTAGATCTCCTCGGGCGTCTTCGCCTCGAAGACATCCAGATCACGAGCCAGTGAGAGGAAATTCTCCGAAAGGGTCGCGTTGGCAAGGATGGCGAGCAGGTCGTCGTCCTCGGACGTGATGTTCAGCGAACCATGGCGCGCAACCATGAAGCAGAGCTGCTTCTTGACGAGCATGTCCTCGCACGCGTCGATCACTTCTTGCGCCTGCTCTTCGCTACCCAGCTTGATTGCGATACGCAGCGCCTCAGGGTACTTGTTCAGCTTCCGGTAGATTTTGTAGACCACATTGTAGATCATGGAGTCGTCGGGCTCGGGCACATAGCTCGCGCACTGGGTCAGGTACAGTGCGATGCGCGAGAAGTTGCTCTCGATTGCGTGCTCGATGATATCCGACACCGCATCAACCTCCATCAGGATATCGCACGCCTCTGGCTCACTGTTGTGCTTGATGTTGAATGGCACAATCGCGTCAACCAGCTCCTTCAGGTCGACGGTCGACTTGTCGTCGGACTTGCGTGCAGCCCACTCGCTTCCGATCTCGCCCGTGAGGTTTTTGACGTACTCGAAGCCCCAAGTCTCCAGCCCTCCTTTCGATCCAACAAGCTTGTATTTGAGGCTCTCACGAGTCCCATCTCCGGCCATTGTCATGCCGAGCACAGAAAGCACATCAGCGAACAGCGTTTTGTTGTCGCTGTCCATGAGAGTCTCGAAGAACTCCTTCAGATCGGGATAGTGAGAGCGCAGGAACTTCAGAGGTTTTGGAACAGAGGTCATCGAAGAGGTTGCCTGTCGGATTTCATCCCTGCAATGCAGAAAGCATCAAACAACAACTCAGCCCACCGACACACCTGCCGCAGTGGCTGCCAGCCCGTCCAGCGGGGACCACACGCACACTCGCGCGTACCCATTAACTGTTCCCGACCGCACACCAACAGCAAGCCCTATCAAACTTGTGATAAGGGGGAGGAGGCAAGCACCGCATGGTCTCGAGCGATGTCTTGACGATCTTTGGGTCCGAGTCTTTGACCCGCTCCACCAGCAGCGCCAGCTTGTCCCTCAGCTCGATATCCTCAGCAGACTGTACAATGGCAGCGATGAGTTCAGCACTTGGCGCACCGCAGCCTAAGCTCAGCCAGACTACCAAAATCCGCGTTAAACCATCCCTGGTACCCTGCAACTTGCGAACCCGCTCCTCCGAAGTGAGCAAGGGCTCCAGAATCCTATGCTCGCGCCAAAAGCCCACGGGCTCGCAGACCAGCCTTAGCGCCACCACAGCGTCAGGGAAGCAACTCAGCACTATTCGCATCGTGTCAGCTCAGAAATCATGTTGAGCGCCCTTGAAATGCGCGCGACTCGCTGCGCTCCCAGGGGATCCCGGATCAACTTGCGAAGGATACCACTCCAACGCGCATGCGAGCAGGAATCAACCATTTCCTCTTCTTTCTTCTTCTCCTCCTTGGTCATCTTCTTCTTTTTATCTTCCCCCTTCCCCGCGGACACGTCCACGGGGGCGCCGCTGCCTTGCGCCATCCTGCTCGGAGTAGCGCGCCTGGAGGTGGGAAGTGGAGTAGGACACCTTGCGAGCGTTGACTGAATTTCGAACTTTGGTTTGGTTTGGTGTGAGTGCACATTGTAAAGCGACTTGCTGTTCATCTTGCGCCTCTGGTGCGCAGAAGCGTCGCAGCAACGCGTTCCAACCCGGGATTGATCGCGCTTGCGCTAGTTTTGCTGCCGGCAGCTGCAGCTTTTTCGGTCTCACCCGTATGTCGAGCTGATGCTGGAAGTTCCGGTGGGTGTTCTTCCCGGATGCTGCAGATCACAAAGGTTGGCGGGCGGCTGCTTACGCGTGTAGAAAGCAACGTCAAGGAGGGATCCAGCTGCAGTGCGGCATTCGTTTACTGCCACGGTTTTCCCGACGCATCTGTAACGCCAGATGCGCTCGAGGAATGGGGTAGGCAGCCCCAATTGCAGCCCGAGCACGGCTTCTGGGCATCGCGCTTCCCCCGGAAGTTGTGCGAACATGTGCTGGCGAAGTTCAGCGACGTGGCGTTCCTCGCGTTCAATAGCCGCGGCATCCCTGGCTCCGGTGATGGTGCACCGCATGCCCGAGTCGAAGACCCGCCACCGGAATTCGAGGCCAAAACCCTCACAGGAGACATGGAAGATATCGCAAGCGTCGTGCAGTTTGCAGCTGAGCAGCTTCCAGGAGCCAAGCTCTTCCTGTGCGGGATGAGCACTGGCGCATTCTTATCGCTCGCGTTTGTGGCACGTCCGGACCTGCACCCATTAGGTGGGGTCGCAGGCTGCTTCGTGCTGGCGTGCGTAGCAGACATCCCGTCGTCTGCCGCCCTGGACTTCTCGCCCGAGCAGCTTGAGAGCTTCGCAGACAAGGGCTACTGCCTCAAGGAGTTTTTCCCGTTCGGCGGCGCCGAAAACCCTCAGTACTGGCGGCTGGGGCGCGCGTACCTGGACAGCTACGCCGCCTTCCCCGACGCGCGCGCGCTGGGCGCGTCTCTCTGCGTACCGGTCCTCCTCCTTCACGGCGAGGACGACCGGCACGTGCCGCCCGAGCACGGCGACGCGCTGCACGGCGCGCTGCAGCCTGCGCGCGGCGCGGCCGTCGAGCTCGTGCGCGTCCGCAAGGGAAATCACTTCCTCTCCGCCAACGGCGCGCTGCGCGCGGCGCTGGCCGCAGTGTCGGCCTTCCTCGTCCGCGCGGGCCTCGCGCCCTTGTAAGATGCCTCTGTAAGATGTACACTGACACGCACGTACGCATGCTCCCATGCACCCACGCACGCACCCACGCACGCATGCGCTCTCACCCTTGATCCTCCTCGCTTGCAGCGCTGCGGCGGTACAAGAGCCCCTCGCTGCCCGGCTCGGGCGGGCGTAGCTTCACCCTGGGCGCGGCAGCGACTCCGTGCGCGATGTCCCGCACAACCTCGGCCGCGAGCGCGAGGCCGAAGGCGCCGGTGACGGCGGCGCACGTGCCAAACGACACGTCGCACGCGCGGAAGCCCACGACGGCGTCCGAGCCGTCGGAGTCCGCGCCCTCGGGCGGCAGGGGCAGAGGCTCCTCGGAGAAGACTGCCCGAATGCCCCAAGGCTTGATCCGCTTGTGGTGCATGGATGGGGTGCCCTTTGGGAACCCGTACCGCTGCCGCAGCTTCTTGCGGACTCGAAAGAGCAGCGTGTCGCAGGTCGCCTTGGCAATGTCCACACACTGCACTGCTGTTGGGTCGGCAAGACCGCCCGCGCCGCCACTTGTGACCTGCCCGCGTAGTTGGCCAGCGCCGATGAGCTGCTGGGACGTCCTCAGGGGCTCGTACAGCAAGGGGGGGTCGCGGCTGGACAAGGGGTCGGACCACGGGGATGGAGAGCACGGTGCAGGCGGTTAGGAGCGCCGCCTTGTCGTCGACGCCGTCTATGGCGTCCACCACAAAGGTCAGGCCCTCCGCGTCTTGAAGCAGTGTGAGGGTGTCTACCACATTCTCGACCGTTATGAACTGCTTGAGCGTGGCCACCCGGCACTCCGGGTTGATCTGCGCGACGCGCTCTGCGACGACATCGGCCTTGAAGCGTCCGACGGCGTTGTCCAGCGCGCAGAGCTGACGATTCGTGTTGGAAATGCAAACCTCATCCATGTCAACTATTGTCATATGGCCTATTCCACTTCGTGCCAGAGCTTCCACGACCCAGCTTCCGACTCCGCCTAGTCCAATGACAGCAACGTGTGCTCCGCGCAGCCGCTCGCCCGAGCCAGGCCCATACAGTCGGTCGACGCCCCTGAACCGCTGGTGATAGGTATCTTCGCCCGCCATAGACCCACCGACATGAACCTCTGAGGCCGTTGCCAGTGGCGACGTGCGCCTGTATTGGCCGAAGTGGTTCCTCGCAGCGGTAGCTCGCCCGCAGCTCGCGGATAGGAACCGAGCGGGCACAGTCGTGCGGATAGATGACGCGAATGCAGGAGCAAGCGGTACAGACCAGGCATCGAGGATCGGGATGAATAGGAGAAAAGCAAACAGGATCGAGGCGATGCCTCGTTCCCTGGCCATGGCCCGCCGCGCGAGATCCGGGGCAGGTCTGGTCGCAATGGTCTGCTGGCCTCCAAACCGAGATGATGGCTCCAAGGTTGGAGCTCCTCCAGTATTGGAGCCGTTTGAGGAATATTTTTATAACTCATATTTTAGAGTTGGGTCGCGTCCGTCTCCTGGTACTGCTCGCTGTAGAGATATGGACCTCGATCCGGTAGTTACATCCAGTGATCATCAGGGAGCGCGCTAAAGTGAAACCTCTGGTAGGGACAAAGGTCGGGAAGAGGTCGCCGCGACGCACCGACGCTCCGTGGCCGCGTGAAACAGCCTAGAATAACGCTCTGTCAACGAGCGCGTGTCACGAGACGGTTGTCGGGTCTGCGGCGACGCGCGGCCTTCCTATCCAGTCCGCTGGCAACGAAGGTGTAAGGCAGTCGAAGCAGTACCTTCGACGCCCTGGTGAGGCCTGCGGGAAGTGATTACTCCGTGGAGCAGAGGAATAGCGCTCGAGGTGATCTTGACCGGGGGTATGGCTTGCAACCGCTCGTAGACGCGCTGGGCAGTTTCGACGCTCCATTGGCCTCTAGCTTCGAGAATCGAGAAGGCGTGGACGGGCGCGCGACAGAGCAAGCAGGCACGTGCTCTTAGATCACCAGAACGACAAAGGACATGTCAGGAGAGGTTGTCTCGCGTGCACCGTTCGAGTGCGTGTGCGGTTTCACCGCGGGAACGAGTTTCGCCTGGGAGAAGCACTTGGCGCTCAGGTAAGATAATGGCCCAAACAAGATTTTCGCGCGCCCAGAAGCATCCGGAGAAACCAGCTCCCCAGTTGCACCCACAGCCGGGCCGGCCGTTTTCACGAGTAAGCCAGGAGATGTTCTATAGCTTGATGGACCGCACTTTCTTTCGTGTCGGCGTGCGAGGCGCGCCTCTCTAGTACCGTCCCAGCTCCCTGATTTCCCCTCTGCGGCAGGAACACGCCTTACAGTAGCGTCAAGCACAGCCGGGTCATTCGCGGAAGCGACGGCACGAAAAAGTTAGCCACCTACGACAGCTACGACGGCTACGAGCAGAACTCTTCGTGGGGCGTCTCGAGCCCTCCGATCCCCACAGGCGAGTCGCAGTACCCGCACACGTACCCGACGCCCAAGGCACTGTTCCGTGACACACGGACGGGAAGTAGCCTCGCGGAAGACATGGCGGGGATGAAGCTTTCAGACTCGCACGGTGTCAATCGTGCGACCTCGGGTGGCATGCGACTAGAGGAGGCAGCTCGCGCGGGGGACATGGACCGGGTGGCGCGCATCGCCGTGGAGATCCTCCGTCTCGCGCAGCAGGGCGACGCCAAGGCTGTGCTCAACACCATCTCAGTGAGTGCCAGGGACGGCGCGGTCACGAGTGGCTCGAGCAGCTCGAAAGGCAAGGCGCTTTTCTCATCCAACATAACGACCGTGCACGCTGCGCGCAACGGCGGCATCTCGATCGAGCACGTCGCGACGGGGCTTCCCAACGTGGCGCCGCTCGACCAGCCAGGGCGCAAGGACGCACTGAGGCTGCTCGCGATGACGGAGCCGATGCTCGACGCGGCCCGTGAGACGTCGACCGAGCCGGTCAAGTTCGGTGTCGACACCCTCGTGCTGAAGCGCACCATCATCGCGGTCGCGCAGCAGGCCTCGCGCATCACCGCGCGTGAGTCGCGCCTCCTCGAGATCCCGTCCCCGGTGTACGTGCTGGGCGACATTCACGCGAACCTCTATGACCTGCAGTTCTTCCGCAAGACGATATGGCCTGCAGGGCCTGAGGTGACGGCCGGCGAGTTTCTGTTCCTCGGTGACTTTGTCGACCGCGGCAAAGATTCGATCGCGGTGATTGCGTACATCATGGCGATGAAGATCCTGAACCCGGGGAAGTGGTGGATGATCCGCGGGAACCACGAGACGCGGGAGGTGAACGGCAACGTCGAGCACTACGGCGACGGCTCCTTCCTTGCGCAGTGCATCGCGGTGTTTGGCGAGTCGGACGGCTACGCCGTGTGGGAGGCCGTCAACAACTTCTTCGACACCCTCCCGCTTGCTGCGGCGATCGACGACACCATCTTCGCCGTGCACGGCGGGGTCCCCAAGGCGCTCTGCCAGCCGGGGTCCTCGCTCGACCTCATCCGGCGGATGCCCTGCCCGCTCCGCTTCGTGCAGTCGGGCGAAACGGTGTACGACATGCTTTGGTCCGACCCGTCCTCGCCAGAGCAGGAGACCGGGCACGAGCTCGACTCCAACGGCTTCGGGCAGTCGGCGCGCGGCTGCACGTGCTTCTCCGAGCGCTCGATCGCGCTCTTCCTCGAGATTCACGGCTTCAAGCACGTGTTCCGCGGGCACGAGGCGCAGCAGTCAGGGATCGGCGTGTCCAAGAACTCGCTGCTCACCACCATCTTCTCGACCTCAAAGGACCACTTCGCGGGCGACATCACGTCCACGTGCGGCTGCGTGCTCGTCGACCACGGCACGATCCACCCGATCGTCCGCGCGCTCCCCGCGCTGCACGTCGGCGTGAAGCCGACCTACGCGGGGCAGTCGATCGAGGCGACCGAGGTCCCGAGCACCGCGCCGGCGCCGGCCGGCGGGCAGCTCGGCTACGGGGGGCTCACGGGCATCAGCAGCAGCAGCGCAGAGCGCCAGCAGGCGCAGCAGCACCTTGCGGCGCATGGCACATACAGCGCGTACGGAGGGTACGGCGCGGCGTCGACGGCGTCGCACCTGCTAGGGGAGCGGCAGCTGGCGGCGGGCTACGCAGGAGGCGCTGGGATGGCAGACGGCTCGACGCGGCACGGGGTCAACTCCTGGCTGGAGGAGTCGTACAACATGCGGCTGCGCGCGGACATGGTCCGACCTGTCGGTGAGACTTGAAGCCCGGGGTGGTACGGTCTGGGGTTTTGTTTTTTGCAGTGAGTGGCGAAGGTGGTGCGGAGAGGTTGTGGCGGTGTGTGGGATGTATGTGCGGTTCGACAATGTTCGAAATGCAGAGAAAGCGGCCCCGCGTTTGGCCGAGTAAGAAAGTAAGTGTAAGTGGTAGATCTTCAGTACATGTCGACAAGCAACCCCGAGCTTTTGATTTTCGCAGTAACTTTACACAGTGCACAGCCGACGCAACTTCTGTTTCTCCTCCCGGTATTCATGGCTATGGCAGCCGCGGAGCGTCCCGGGTCGGTGTGGCTCGAGAGCCCGAACAGAATGGATTCGTTGCAAGGCAATGCTCTCCCACAGGACGTGGATGTGGCAGTCATTGGAGCAGGGATGACAGGTACCCGTCGGTGCCTCCACTGGTCTGCGCTGTGTGCCTACGCAAGATGCCACTCTGAGAACATGAATGGGTGGTGCGGCAGGTTGCTCTGCCGCGCTGCACGTCGGGCGTTCAGGGAAATCCTGCGTCCTCCTTGAGTCGAGGGGTGTATCCTGGGGTGCTACTGGACACAATGGGGGGCACCTTTGGCCCGCACAGTCGGACGAGCGCTCGCGACGTGCGTTTGAAGCTCGCTCGACGGCGCAGCTGAAAGCCTTTCTTGATGCGAGCGGCGCGAACTGCGACGTGGAGTTCCCTGGCAGCGTTGAGCTGGCCTGCAGCGCCGGAGAGATGCAGCTCATCCGGAGCGGCGCGGGGGAAGAGTGGAGCGCCGAGCGCGTGACGCGCGAGTTCCACGCGGCAGAGGGGCGCTTCGCAGGCGGCATGTTCCACGCCGCGGGCGGGCGAGTGGACCCCGTCGCAGCGACCCGTGCGATCGCCCATGCGGCGGAGGAGGCGGGGGTCGCCATCCACACGGGCACGGAGGTGGTCGCCCTCGAGGAGGTCGCGTCCGAGGCGGGGGGCGCGCCGCGCGTGCGCGTCGTGACGCGGGGGCGCAGGGCGCTCCTCGCGCACGCGGTGCTGGTCTGCACGAACGCGTGGGCGGGCGAGCTCCTCCCGGAGCTGCGCGGCGCGGTGCAGCCCGTGCTCAACCACGTCGTCGCCACCGCGCCGCTGGAGCAGCGGCTCTGGCAGCTTGGCTTCACAGCGGAGGACGACTGCTACTATGGCCTGCAGCGCGCCGACGGCCGCGTGATCTTCGGGGGGTGGGCGGGCGACCAGCCGGGCGCCGCGGGGCTCCGCGACCCGGCCCTGCGCCGCGCGGGGGAGGAGGCGGTGCGGCGCTACCTCCGCGGCGCGTTTCCTGCGCTCGAAGACGTGCCCTTTGAGCGCGAGTGGACCGGCGTGATCGCCGAGACTCCCGACGGCCTGCCTCTGCTCGGCGCGCTTCCCTTGCGCGCGGGCGTCTGGGTCTGCGCCGCCTTCAACGGCCACGGCATGCCGGTCTGCTTCGCGTGCGGGCAGGAAGCCGCCGCGCTCGCCCTCGCCGGTGCTCTCCGCGCTGGCCCCCGCCCCGCCCCGCCGCGCAGCCCCGCCCATGCCCGCCCGGCGCGCGCGGGCATGGAGCGGGGCGCGGGGCGTGGGGGGGGCTCGGGGCTCCAGTGCACGCGGGCACAAGACGCTTTTTGCTGTCCGACGAGGAGATTGCGAGCCTTTATGAGGGGTACACAAGACGTCTTGTGATGCGTCGGGTCTGACGGTGGCGCGCGCGCGCGCAGGCGAGCCAGAGTCCAGGGAGCCGTACCTCCGCCACCTCGCGCCCACGCGCCTGCTGGGGGAGGCCCGCGGGGCGCCCGCGGGAGGAGAGAAGCGCTTCGCAGCGGTTTCGGAGGAGCGGCTGGTCGCGCCGTGCCCGCGCGCCCCGCCCCAGCACCCGCGCGGGTCGGCTCAGGCCCGCCGCGGGACTGCCGCAGGGGGCGCGGACGCGAAGCCTCGCTGGCAAGGAAGGCGGCGGGGGGAGGGGGCTCGAGCGCCAAGCAGCGGCGCTGCCTGGGGGTCGTGCTGCGCCCGCGCAGGCGCCGAGACCCGTCTGGCTGCCGCCGCTGGGCAGCGACGGGGCGCAGCCTCGCGGTGGGAGCGGGGCGCGGGCAGGGGCGGGCGCCGAAGACGCGGGGGAGGCGAGGCTGGAGACGGGGCTGGAAGCGGAGCTGGACTCTTTGTTCGCGGAATTGGGCGTGGCGCGCGGGCGGGCACTCGAGGAGGCGCTGCGGCCCGAGCTCGACCGCCCCCTGCCCGAGCTCTCGCCTGCGGTAGGGGGTCTCGTGGGCGTCGACGGCCGCGCAGCGGGCGCGCTGCGCGGCGGAGGGGCGGCGCCGGGCGGCGAGTAGCGCCACCGCCGCCGTGCCGCGCGCTTGTCTCGCTGCTTTTGTGCCTTCATTCAACTTATACGCAGCTTTCTCTCACTCGCCCAACGCCCCATTCTTCTCGCCAGGAATCAGGCAGGAATCTGATTCCTGTCGGGAATCTTCCTGTTGAACTTCCCCAAAATTTACGCTCTTCAACGCCCCGCCCCCGCGCAGCTGAGGGCCGCCACGCGCTCCTCACTCGCGCCCCAGGCTCTGCATTCGACCTCCGCGGCGCCTCACCTCTCGTACAGCCGTCACAACCCAAGCGGATTCGTGTCTGACGCGGCCGCCCCGCCTGCCTCCGATGAGTCGCCTCCGCCCGTGGCCGGCGTGTCCGGCAGACTCGGCACCTCGCCCAGCGGCGGCGACGGTGAGCGCGGCTCCGACGCCACCTCGCTCGCGTGCTGGGAACGGGTCTCGTCCTGCAGCGAGTCGTCCAGCACCTCCGCTGCCTCCTCCGCGTCCAGGGCCGGGTCCTGGCTCGCTG
>Ga0115567_10005911_pt1 | contig 11784 bp, 10 predicted proteins | sample COGITO_mtgs_1204_2_FD_88679 | JGI IMG/M metagenome (GOLD analysis project Ga0115567, IMG submission 88679) | Pelagic marine microbial communities from North Sea - COGITO_mtgs_120412 | ecosystem: Environmental > Aquatic > Marine > Epipelagic | place: Germany:Helgoland, sampling site Kabeltonne...
CAAAATACCGAACTATAGAAGAAAACACAGTGATGTCATATTTGAAAACAGAAAAATTTTGGCTTGAAAATATCGTTCAAGGATTTTTAGATGAAAAAGAAACAGATATCCTTAATATGAGAGATGAAATATTAGCTGCTCTTAAACGTCTAATGTATTTGTTTACATTAAAATGAATTTTACTTAAAAGATGTATTCTAATGTTTTTATAATATCCGATGGTTCTCTTACAATAGATGTCATGGGTTTCTTGAAAGGAATGGAGAGAGAAACAAAGCAATCTGTTATTTGGACTGGCGGAGGAGCAGCTTCTCTTATCGTTTTTCTCAAGTGTCTTGGTTTTACATATGATCAAATAGTAGAAAAACTTATGAATTTAGAATCCCTCACATCTCTTCTTTTTGGTGGGTGCATTGAAATGAATGCCTCAAGAGACATCAATGAGGATTTGAATGATTGGTTTAATCATATATTTACAAATAAGAAACTATTCGATAAGGATATTACATTGAAAGAGATATATAAAATGACAAAGATTTTCCCTAATTTTATAGTTCATGACAATAGTATAACTTCTCTCAACCCCGTAACAACTCCAGATTATAAACTGAAAGATTGTGTTATGGCTTCCTTAACAAACTTCGGTTCCCTTGAACATCATATTATAGAAAATACTAAATATACCTCATTTTCAGATTTTGACGTGTACCCCTACTCACAAAATTTTACACTTAATGATGATGCTGTTACTTTATATATTGGTAATTATTCTATCCCTACACATAAACCTTGCACGTATTTGGAAAAAGTTCAAAACTCGTTACAAAAAATCTATTTTGAGAGAGTGAAAAAATCTATCGAAAACAATCTTGATGTTGCTTTAGTAAATGGTTTTGTTCATGGTTTTGATATTAAAGAATATGAAAAAGTTAAGAGTTTGGAAAATGGAAAACTTCATGCCGATATGTTCTTAAATGGACAAGACACGAGATATAAAATGTTAGAAATGATAGAAGCAGTCAAAAATCAGTCTTAAACAAAAAACAAAACAAAATGAAAGAATACCTATGTGTGATGATGACTGCCAGAGGGTGTGGTCACTGTGCTCATTCGAGAGGAAACGGAATTATGGGGAGCGGGCCTCATTTTATGAAAATCAGTACTATTAATGAATTTCTGTCTCTAGGTGACAATTTTAATTTTCTAAATATCCATTATGATAATATGAGTGGAAAGACCAGTCTGATAAGAGAAATATCTAAATTCTACAAACAAGGAGATTTGATTATTGAGGAATTTTGGGCTCTAGAAGAAGAGAAAACTCGATATTTTAGAGTAGAGGCGAATACAAAGACCAAGAAAATTAAACAATCAGGGACTGATGATATTGGGATGGATTGGGTAGATTTTGTTAAATCTAAAGTTCCCGAGAAAATAGAAAACTATGCTTATTATTACCCGTGTTTTTTGATAACAAAAACCGAAAACTGGAAGAATTCTTTAACAAATAATTCAGAACTTTATGCTTTGACAAACGCTGGAAAGACTAGGATACAAAAAGGTAAAGTTTTTTTGGATAAAGATGGGAAGAGTTTCAATGAAAGGATGGTAGATCCGAAAGATTTAGTTAAGAATGTTATTTCTGGAAAAGAGAAGATAGAGCCACATATTAAGGATACTCCTGTCCCTGTTAAGGATACTCCTGTCCCTGTTAAGGATACTCCTGTCCCTGTTAAGAATACTCCTGTCCCTGTTAAGAATACTCCTGTCCCTGTTAAGGAAGACCCTATACATTTTAGTCATAATATGGATAAATACATTATCAGACAGTATTAAAATGAATTATTTTTATAAATTTAATTTATAAAAATCATGCCTTCTCACGAACAAGTCGAACAATTTTTTATGGAGTTTGCTAGAGAAATGTCAGACCAGGGACATTTTCTTATGAATAAATACAATTTTGATTGGCCTAACTTACCAACAGAAGAACAAATACGTGATAGTCATGTAGAAAATCAGTATTTCTCAGAAGACAGCGATAACGAATAATTAAAAATCTGAAAAATCCGTATCAGACGCTGATGAAGACGTATCTGGACTATCAAAAACTTTGTATGAATTACTATGAAACATTTCGTCGTCAGTACTGTCTATATTATCCAGTTCTGCCATACTTTTTTCTGTATTATATCTCAGTTTTTTCATTTGTTTACGTGTATTAGAAACATATTTTGACATAGTGGAATGTTTGTCTTCGTTAGCAATAACAAGTTTATAAGAAGACCAGAAGAAAATAATAAAAGTCAGGGCGGCTAAAAATATATTAACACCCATCATCGCTCTTGCAGAATTTCTTCCCATTGCTTCAGAGGGTTTATCAGAAATTCTAGCAAAATAAACAGTGTTAGAAATAGCTACACCGAACATAAAACCTGTAATCAACATCGTAGCGATATTAAAACCACTACCTTTGATATTTATATCAAAAGTATCATGAACCATTTTGAATATTTAAAAAAAAATATACAAATAAAATGGATAACCCGTTTGATACTATTGAAGTAAGTTCGAAACCGCGGATAAAACGAACTTTTAAACTCAACGAAATGTTGGAATTTTTTCCAGAAGAGAGTAGCAATTCGATCGCTCTCAAACACAAAATTTTACAAAAAGTAAAAACTCATAAACCAGAACTCTCTGATTTTAAACTTTTTAAAATAACACAGATGTTCTTTAACAAATATTTTTACAAACTTAGATATTTTGATGAACATTTGATAGATAAGTTTATATCTTCTACAGAAGAATTTGAATTGTTTAAAACAATTTGATTATAAATGAGTGAAGGTAGTTTAAGTACAAACGGAGCAACTCTATTGACTGGGGTAAATACACTTGGTCTTATGTCTCTTTTAGCATATACGGTTAGAAATATATCCGAAATGAACTTATATCTTGACGAAATAAGAGACGAACTTAAATCTTTGAAGTCTTCTCATGTTGATACTACTAAAAGATCTCACATGGCTATTTCTAAGATTAACGAAAAACTGAATATGGTAGAACAGAAACGACGGAGTTTTGTACCACAATCAAAGTCTGTGGTAGTAGAAGAACTAGAAGAACTAGACGATGTAGATGTGACGCGTCAAGTCGACGATGTGACAGCAGCCATCGACGAACTTATGAAACGTTAAAATTATTTTAAATTTTAAATATATATTTAAAATTTACTTTACCCTTCAGAAAAAGACATTTGGTCTTCTCTATATTTGACGTCGACTTTCGTCTGCAGGAAACACCCTCCTCGTTTGGGTTTGTTAGCCTGTCTTGTTCCAAAATTTTGTCTGACATTACTCAACAATTATGAAATACAACACCACTCATTTTTTGGTTTATTGGTTAACTTTTCGCACCCCATAAATGCATCCTCTCCAATAGTTTCAACTTGTGGCATAATAACAGTGGTTAGATTTTTACACTCAACAAATGCACTATTTCCAATAGTTTTAACTTGTGGCATATCAACAGTGGTTAGATTTTCGCACTCAACAAATACACTATTTCCAATAGTTTCAACTTTTGGCATATCAACAGTGGTTAACTTTTCGCACCCCATAAATGCACTATTTCCAATAGTTTTAACTTGTGGCATATCAACAGTGGTTAACTTTTCGCAGCCCATAAATGCATCCTCTCCAATAGTTTTAACTTGTGGCATAATAACAGTGGTTAGATTTTTACACTCAACAAATGCACTATTTCCAATAGTTTTAACTTGTGGCATATCAACAGTGGTTAAATTTTCACACTCATAAAATGTATAATTTCCAATAGTTTTAACTAGAGGCATATCAACAGTGGTTAGATATTTACACTTAACAAATGCACTATCTCTAATAGTTTCAACTTTTGGTATAGTAACATTGGTTAACTTATCACACTCCCAAAATGCATAATTTCCAATAGTTTTAACTAGAGACATATCAACAGTGGTTAGATTTTTACACCTATAAAATGCCTTATTTCCGATAGTTTTAACTTTTGAACCAATAACATATTTTATGAATTCATTTCTATAAAATGCATTCTCTGGAATAGTTTCTTGAAAAACTATAACTGTATCTATATTGTGTCCGTTTTTTCTCCTGGGAATATCAGCCTTTCTTATTATTTCGTATTTGTTTTTATTTAATATACTATATTCTAATGTTTTACCTTTCCATAAAAAAACACGCGGTCTTCGTTCCATTTCAGTTTGAATTTCGTCGTCTCTATACCATAATGCTGACATTGCCGACATTGCTTCGGGAATATTGAGATTTCTAAGAATATTATCCGTCATTTCTTGTGGAAGTGTATTTTGATTTCTCATAAAAGCCATGATTTTTCTCCCTAATTCTCCATCTTTTTTTACACAGCGTCCGGTAAGCGGATTTTTAAATTGATCAAAAGCACAAGGCATTTTGTAGTTCTTTAAATTTTAAATATATATTTAAAATTTACTTTACCCTTCAATATATGTTTTTACTCAAATACACTACAATATTCTTCGTTATCAGTCTTTTTTACAAGGGGTTCAAATGTTCGATCCTTGTTCATAAAAACAAATATTTCTTTATCACCATTCCCATACCTCTTCATACTCGCCCCCTCTACAACATTAATCTTATAACCACAAACCATTGTGATATTATCTATAGAAAGATTATAGTTCAGTTTTTCAATAAATTTGTCACATCTTTCGTGACGTTTCAGACCATCTTCGTTAACATACTCTTTAGAGATAAGTTTTAACACAGAGTGGATAAAAGACACTCCATTATTAATTGTCGCTACTCTATAAATTCCTTTTCCTAGATGAGGGATGATTCCCAGTTTATCGTCCCCTTTAAAATATTTTTTACCATCTTTTTCTATTGCTATATCTAAAAAAACAGGTAATCTAGAATCCGGAGTTTCGATTACCTTTTCGCTAGAGTAGACTGCTCTTCCGTAAATTACAAGAGAACTGTAAATAACTTCTGCTTCGCTCATAATTACCTTCGCAGTTTCATTTGAAGCATATATTAATCTCGGTGCTATATAGTTTATCTTTTCAAACAATTGATTGATGTGAACAAAATATTCTGTTTGTGTATCTATCACGGTTTTACTATCTTTTATAGAAATCTTCAAATCTTTATCTCCTTGTTTGTTGGATATCATTATAGTATTCAAATCTACAGATCTTTTTCCTGGAACTTTACTTGAGTCAAAATTCTCCAGTAAAGAATTTAATCTGTTTCCATCTATCGTCACGAAAACAATTTCGCATCTATCGCCGTCTCTGTCGATTACATGCTGATTGATTTTGTTAACTGTGTCAGCAAGACTTTGAAGAGCTTTATCAGATTCCCAGAAAAAACCAAGAGAGAACATGAAAGAAATATAGACTTTTTTACCTTCTAGATCATCTGGAAGGAAACTACAAACATTATCACTTATCATATCGGTATCTTCTCCGCGAGTATTTAGAATTTCTACTTTGCCTCTCATACCTCTTTCTTCTAATCTACGTTCAAATTCGTGTATATATCCTACATTTGGTTCAATTGCTAAAACCTTCCTAAATAATTTCCATTTTGATAAATCTCCACCTTTACCGGAACCTATATCAATCAAATAACTATCTGGTGTAACATCGTTTAAAAGTTCTCTTTTTATCGAATTATGGAACTTTCTCATTAACACTGTATCTTGGCCAATTAGCGTACTTTCCATAATGGGGTTCATAAGGAGTTGATACAAATTATCGACAATATAATATTCGTTGGGAAATATTTTATCGTCTCTGATTCTATCTGGAGTAAGAACTACTTCTCCATCTTTTACCTCTACTGGTTTAAATTCTACAATAGAACCAGATTTAGTTTTGAGAGCATCAAGACCAACGAATTTAAAATGTTTTGATATAGTAGTGTTTTTAAAATTTACCAAGTCTTTATCCTTTGTTTTGATTATATGTTCTCCGTTATACTCGTACATAAAGTCGACAGTGAGTTTTTCTGCTGGTTTCCATTTACAGATATCGCTAAATTTGTTTAGAATACGCTCCTTGAGAGGTTTTGAGGACCCACTAGGTATATAACCAGATTTATTGGGAGTAAAAACTAAACCATCTTCCTTATATATGACTTTCTTTCTCTCTTCTAATACTCCCAGCATTGCTTTGTAAAAGGTGTCTTTAGATGTTATTTTAAAATATTTCTTTTGCATAATATAGAGTTTATTAACTTGGTTAACTTTAATATAAGAGGCTTCTTTCAGAACACTTCCCATCTTCTTCAATCTATCTTCATATTTGTTTCTTATTATGTTTTCCCCCCGAATAATAGTAGCGTCAAAAGGAACGAATATCTGCTCGGCATCAATATAAATAGCTTTATCTCTAATTTTGTCTTTAGAAATAAGTTCTCCTGAAATAATAGAGCCTTCTTGCATATCATCTGGGAGATCTCCAAGTCTTGTTATATTATTTTTTGGATAGACAAGCCATAATCCGCTTTTATGAGTTACAAGAAAACGCTGTTCTCCGTCTGCTTTTACGCTTACATTATAGTCTTGTGTGATACCTCCTGTCGTAATATCTTCAAGTTTAAGATCACGAGCTCTCGCTACTACACCGTAAATTAGAGAATCGTTGTTAGATTTTTTACCACTTGTCATGCTATCATTGAAGAATTCTATAATATCTTCATAAGAAGGCATCATATTCTCTATGATAGCAGAAAGACTGTTAAAGATTTTTTCTGACTTTTTTAAGTATTTTGGTTCTATTTCTATTTCTACTTCGTATTTAACAACACCGTTTTGAATTACCTCTGTCATATCAATCTTTATTTCGTTAACCGGAAACGTTGTACGTATTTTTTTGCGCCTCATCTCTACTTCTCTTATATCTGACAGAAACTTAATATTTCCATCAACAAATATGACATCTTCAGATATTCCTGCTTCTCGCTCTTGAGACAGAGCATATTTAACATTTTTATCCTTTCTAAATAAAATTCCTATTTTGTCCATCATCCTTAAATTATCTGACTCTGGTATACTACTATACCGTCTTCCAGAGATTATAAAATCTTCTGTTTCAGATAATATAAGAGGTCTCCATGATGTTTTCGATGGATTGTCGCTCATTGCTTTGAGTTTGGTTTTGAGTCTCTCGAAAGAGGTTCTATCGTAATTGAGAAATCGTGCTTCATATTCATAAGAAGCATTTTCTGGAAGAGGTTGTTTTGATCTTGCGATAACGTCTTTCAAGAATTTAGAATACTCCATGGTGCTTTTTATAACAAAAGTTTAAAAGATTTTCAGTTTAAATGTCATTACCAGCAGAAGAAAGGTTCAAGAGAAATTTTCTCACACTCGTCGACATTTGTCATGAAATGGTACAAGAAGGTTCCGATAACGGAGTTTCTTCTATCACCCCTACTATGTTTAATCTTGTTAAAATCTTCATTTCAAGATTAGAAGGAAGATTTTTATTAGAGAGATTTATACGAAAGACATATCCTTATTGGGATAAGATTTACGATAAAGATTTAGATTATTTTAAAGATTTGGGTTTAAGTCTTTTCAACATGGCAGAAGATAAAGGTCTAGATAATATTGTAGGAGAAGATAAAACTATCACTAAAGGTATTGGTATGGACCAAATTTCTTCTTTTAAAAGTCTTTTGAGTGCAAAATATACAGACGAAAATGGGAACCAGGTAGAAGTATTTGATGATGAAAAAATAGAAGATACGTGGAAAATAATGCATGGATTTGTCAAACAATCTATCTTATATATACACAACCAACGAGAAATGGTAGATGGAGAATATACAAAAGATTATTTCTCTAATGTGAATGTTAAAGAAAATGGGGAAAAATGGAAAGTTAAAGCCGTTATATGAAAGATTAACGACTAGAAAGATTTCAATACTATTAATATCTGGGATATCAATACTTTCTATTATGGTTTTGTGTATAAAATATTTGCATTTAAATACACAATATACGTATTCTGCTTAGTGCATTTTTGTGCTCTTCCTGGGGATTTTAACTTTGTGATTATGAAGAGCATGCCAACCAAAGTAAATTAAATCAAACATTACAACAAATACAAACGAAATTATTACGACTACGAAACAATTTTTCACTATTTCCTTTTCTTGTATATATGTCGGTGCTTCACTGTGTATTATTAATGCGCTAACCAAACCACATATCGAAAAAATACTTAATATCAATATCATTACGACGAGATGAGTATTGTCCATTTTTATATAACTTAAATTATTTTTATAAATGTAGAATAGAGGTTAGTTCTATAAAAAATAACATTAATAATGTTATGATTTTTTTCCTCTTTAATTACATTCAGTTTAGTATCTAATAGTCTATAACCTGTCTTGTACTTCACTCCTGTTCTTAATTGTGGTGTAAAAATATCACTATTTGGAATTTTCTTATGTTTATTCCAATACAGTACGGCCAATAACGTTTCTTCTAATGAGTTTGTAGAAGATATTAAATACATACCTTTATCATTCTGATAAATGTATATCCCTCTGTTTTCTAAAGTATCAAATATTTGTAGATTATGAAACTTATTATTCTTCCAGTCATCTAAACCAATCTTATTATCAAATAGTAACTCATTTGTACCTATATTGTAATCGTTTTTATCTCTTAATAGAGTTTCCATATACAGACTAGGATTATGTGATAAACCATCTGTAAGAGATTCTAATTTTTTCATATATAGATATAAATTATCTTTGAGATCTTCGTAAATGTTCAACTTTTCGCCCTTAAATAGATCGGGAAAATTTGGATTAAGTTTAGACAACCAATCTAAACATTGGGGAACGGAATTATATTTTGGTAGTATATATTTTCCGTTTAATTGGTATTTTTCAAAAATACCTGTATTAGGAGATTTATAATCTATATATGTTAGAAACCATTCTTCTAGTTCTACGCCTGATATTCTCCACAACCAAACACATATCTCTGTTAAAACTCCCGCGTTTCTGCTACTTATCTTGTAATTATCGTAACTCGTGTTTGATTTTACACAATCTTTGACATAATTGAAACATATATCGTCGCTTTTTTCTATATCATAACACGGAATAAAAACTTCTTTCATACCGTTAATTTCAAACCACAGACCGTCGCTTCCTCGAGTTCCATTTGTAAATATTTTATTGATACTAGAAAAAGTTCCTTTATAAATCTTAGAACTTTCAGGGACATTTAAAGGAGCAGATGGGGGTATATAAATTGACAATCCAGATTTACCTATCTGTATTGTAAGACGATAACATTTCCCGTTTTCATTAATTTTCTGATTTACTATTTTGTAGTTTTTAAATATTTTTTCCCAAATAATTCCCTGATAGGGATTAACTCTCGTAATAACACCGTTATCTTTTATCTCTGTTTTATAATAAGACTGAAGAAGATTTTGAAATATTTTTGAACTAAATGTCATATTTTTTCCTCCAATAACACTGTATCTACCTTTTTGTACATCTGGGTCTCTATAAAGACAAACAGCTGGAAAATCTTCTATTATATTTCTTACGTGAAAATCTTTATATCTTGGTTTTTCTAAAACTGGTTTATCGTTTATTACATTGAAAACAAAAATATTAACACTAAATATATATTCGAAAAATTTGAAAAACATCATACTATCTATATATTCGTTCTGTGTCAATATATTGATAATATCATCTGTTGTATAATCGAACATTTCTTGTTTCAAAGTTTCAAAATGAACTTTAAACATATTGATATTTTTTCTTATTTTCTTTACTCCTTCTTTGTAATCTTTCTTATAACTTTCTATAGAATTGTATAATATTTTATAGTTTTTATGACCCTCTCTCCTTGGTGGTGTATAATCTTTAGTAGCGTGTAATAAACAGGATATAAAACTATCGTTTATATTGACCTCTACTGGTTTTATTTCTACTTGATCATCTACAAAAGCTTTGAAAAAACTTTGTAAAGGAAGGGGTAAAGAACGTGTCTGAATATCAGATTGTTTAAGAGATATTATTGGACCTTTTCCTTCTAACCTGGTTTCTTCATAGAAATCATAATAATTATCTTTTCCGGTCATTTTGCAACACGGGAGATAGGGGTATTCCTTAGCATTAGAACCTGTGTTAGGTTTTAGAATAGGTATAGGATAGTGATGGGTAGGACACACATAATTTCTCTTGGGTCCTTGACTTGAGTTTTCAGGAGGAAATAATATTGTATTATGTTTAATTGTTCTACCGCTTTTACTATCTTCATAATTCTCCCAATCTTCAATATCTTCTTTGTCGACAATAATGGGTTGCAGTTTACATTCACACATACCTTTTGTGTATTCTCCGCCACTTGGGAACATCTTCTCTGCTTGGGATTTGTTTCTCATAGTTGCTATCTTTGTAGGTATCCTCGTATAACTGCGTTCATTGTATTGAAATGTTTTATCATAAAATTCATTAACAAAATAATCTGAAACATTTCCTCCTCCTGTGATTGTAGAATTTTCTTCATAGAATGACATATATTTTTTGATAAGATATGCTATTTCCAAAATATAGCTCTTCTCTTTGTTTTTTGCTCTATACTTTATGTTGTAAAGATTACTCAAGACGTTGTCAACAGTAAAAGACATAATATAATCTATACGATTTATATTCTCTAAATCTCTAAAATAGTATTTTGCTCTCTTTTTCAATGCTCTTGGATTGAAAGTTTCTTTCATATAAATAAGGTTACTAGCGTCTTTGTTTATTAAATTAACAAGCATGAATATAAAGTAATAGAAATTATATTCTTTATAATTCTTAATATCGATACTAAAACTACCAGAAATGAACATTGTTTTTGGATCAGAAAGTCTGAAATTTGAAAAAATAGTTTGTATTATCCCGTCTATTTCTGAGCTATTTTTTCCTGCATAATAGGAATATTCTATTTTGTGTGTAAGTATGTCAAGCTTTATGTTTATAACATCATGTTGATGTTTGTATTTGAAATATAATGTATTTTTTGAAGTTTCTTCTGTTTCTAAAAGATTCTTTTCTGCGGTATCGTGTATCTTAATCATACTATTACCCTCGTCGTCGATGTATTCTATATAAAAAAGACTTTTATCTGTTCCGAATTGATTAAATATATATTTTCCATTTTCTTTGGTTATATCAAATTTTTCATACTCGTAACTATAAGATTTTACTACATTATCGTCAGTAAAACTATTATTAAGAGATTGCCTGGTTTCTTCATTAAGTTCTATGCCGTCAAAAAATTCTTTAATAGAAGTAAGTTTCTCTATACGTTTAATTGTTGATGATAACAAACCTTCCCATTTCATATCGAATATGCGTCTAACGTCTTTGATTAAAGACAACGTGTAGTTATTAATCTTTTGTTCTTCGTTTATAAGTCTCAAGAACATAATTATGGAGACCGAGAGTTCATCGTCGTCTTTGTCTTTATTTTCATGATAATATATCATAATCGTGTCGTCTATAGAATACTTATATAACATATAATATATAACTATGTCATTGGAAATTGCTTTTGTTGTGTCTACAATTTCCCCATCAACACTTTTAAGAAATTTAAGCGGAACACTATTTTCCTTCGAATATAACGCTAATTGTAATGCGTTTTCTAGCATTTTAATATTTGAAATATTAAAATTATTTTGGAAATATCTTACGTGGAGATTTTGGA
>Ga0115567_10005915_pt1 | contig 11781 bp, 15 predicted proteins | sample COGITO_mtgs_1204_2_FD_88679 | JGI IMG/M metagenome (GOLD analysis project Ga0115567, IMG submission 88679) | Pelagic marine microbial communities from North Sea - COGITO_mtgs_120412 | ecosystem: Environmental > Aquatic > Marine > Epipelagic | place: Germany:Helgoland, sampling site Kabeltonne...
CTTCGGCGTCCGCGCGCGCGCGGCCTCCATCGGCGCGCGGGCCGGCGGGCGCGCTGGCTCTGCGATGCCGCCACCCCACCTGCCGCGCACGCTGTCAGGGCACCCGGCGACAGGCCATCAGCCCGGAGCGGAATGCGGCCGCCCGTTGTCAGACCAGTCCCATGTCGCGGAACCGCACGGCCATGTCGGCCTCTGGGCGCGGTCCCATGTGACCGATCACCTCTGCCGCGCAGGCCACGCCCATGCGCCCCGCGGTCTCCATGTCGCGGCCCGTGACCAGCCCGTAGAGGAACCCGGCGGCGAACTGGTCCCCCGCCCCGGTCGCATCCACCGGCACCACCCGGTTCACCGGCACCTCGACCCGCGCGCCGTCCCGGACGATCACCACGGAGGCGCCGGAGCGGGTGCAGACCACGGTCCGGCAGGCCCTAGCCGCGCGGGCCAGCGCGTCATCCAGGTCGGTCCGGTAGAGCGTCGTCCATTCCTCCTGGTTGCCGATCGTCACGTCCATCTCACCGGCGATGAGGGCCTGGAAATCGTCGCGGTGACGCTCGGTGCAGAACGGGTCCGAAAGGGTGATCGCCGCCTGCCCGCCCGCCGCGTGCATCAGCCGCGCGGCATGGCGGAACGCCGACTTGCCCTCCTCCTTGTCGAAAAGATACCCTTCGAGGAACACCAGCCCGCCCTCTGCGAACGTGGCCGGCGCGACGTCGTCCGCGCCCAGATCCGCGCCGGCCCCCAGATAGGTGTTCATCGAGCGCTCGCCGTCCGGCGAGACGAAGATCATGCTGCGGGAGGTGGGCAGCGGCGCGCCTTTCACCGGCGGGTTCGGAAAGCCGATCCCGTCCGCCTCCATGCCCTGCGCATAGCCGCGGCCCAGCGCGTCGTCCCGGACCTTGCCGACGAACGCCGCATCGACCCCAAGTCGCCCCAGACCGGCGATGGTGTTGGCGACGGAGCCGCCGGGCGTCTCTACCCGGCCCTCCATGGCGGCATAGAGCAGTTCCGCCCGCTCGCGCTCGATCAGCTGCATGATCCCTTTCTCGATCCCCATGTGGTCGAGGAACGTATCCTCGGCCCGCGCGATCACATCAACGATGGCATTGCCGATACCGATTACCTTGGTCATTCGGTCTTCTCCGGATAGGGGCACAGATCCCGGATCAGACAGACCGGGCACTTCGGTTTGCGGGCGGTGCAGATGTAGCGCCCGTGCAGGATCAGCCAGTGATGGGCATGAAGCTGGTAGGGCGCCGGCACATTGTCCTCCAGCGCGCGCTCCACCGCCACCACATCCCGGCCGGGCGCGATCCGGGTGCGGTTGCCGACGCGAAAGATATGCGTGTCCACGGCCTGCGCGGGATGCCGCCACCACATGTTCAGCACCACGTTGGCGGTCTTGCGCCCCACCCCCGGCAGCGCCTCCAGCGCGGCGCGCGACGCGGGCACCTCTCCGGCGTGCTCGTCGACCAGGATCCGGCTGAGCCGGATGACGTTCTTCGCCTTCTGGCGGAACAGGCCGATGGTCTTGATATGCGCGGTCAGCCCGTCCTCTCCCAGCGCCAGCATCTTCTGCGGCGTGTCGGCCACCTGGAAAAGCGCGCGCGTGGCCTTGTTCACGCCCGCGTCCGTCGCCTGGGCCGACAGGGCCACGGCCACCACCAGCGTATAGGCGTTGACGTGCTCCAGCTCGCCTTCGGGCTCCGGCGCGGCGGCGTGAAAGCGTCGGAAGACCTCGACCTGGGTCTGGTATGGAAGCGGCTTGGCCATCGCGGTCCCTCTTGCCCGCGGCATCGCCCCCTGGCAAGCCGGTCGCCGGGTCCCGATTGCGCAAGCTTCGGGTCGCGCATGCGCGCGCCGCGTTCTAGGATCGACGGCATGGACATGACACCAGATCCCGACACCCGCTATCACTGGCGGCTCATGCGCCGCGCCATCGACCGGCTCGACCGGGGCCGCGACCTGAGCCTTGAGGACATCGCCGCCGAGATGGGCCTCAGCCCGGCCCATTTCCAGCGCCTGTTCTCGCGCTGGGCGGGCGTGTCGCCCAAGCGGTTCCAGCAGTACCTGACGCTGGGCCACGCCAAGGCGCTGCTGGAGTCGCGCCACACCACGCTGGCCACGGCCGATGCGGTGGGGCTGTCGGGGTCGGGCCGGCTGCACGATCTGTTCCTGCGCTGGGAGGCGATGAGCCCCGGCGACTACGCCCGCCGCGGCGCCGGGCTTGCCCTGACCTGGGACGAGGTGCCGGGACCGTTCGGCCCGATGATCCTCATGGCCAGCCCCCGCGGCATCGCCGGTCTGGCGTTTTCGGAGTCCGTGGGCACCGAGGCCGCCCTGACAGACCTCACCGCGCGCTGGCCCAGGGCGCGGTATACCCGCGACCCGGCCGCCATCGCCCCCCATGCCGCCGCACTCGCCCGGGGCGGCGCGGCACGGCTGCACCTCATGGGCGGGCCGTTCCAGATCAAGGTCTGGGAGGCCCTCCTGAAGATCCCGGACGGCCATGTGACCACCTACTCCGACATCGCCCGCGCCATCGGCCACCCCCGGGCGCACCGCGCGGTGGGCACCGCCGTCGGGCGCAATCCGGTGTCGTGGCTGGTGCCCTGCCACCGCGCGCTGCGCGCCAGCGGCGGACTGGGTGGCTACCACTGGGGCCTGCCGGTGAAACGGGCGCTGCTGGCCGATGAGGCGGCACGCACCGGGTTCTAGGCCACCCTGGGCCACCGGCGGAAAAGCGCCCATCGTGGGGATGTGCTTTTGGGGTGGCGCGCGATGCCCTATTCCTCGCGCCCGAGATGTGCGTCTCGAACAGACAGAGGACACCATGACTTTCACCAAGACACCGCTCCTGCTGGCCTTGGCCGGCACACTGGGCCTCAGCGCCTGCGTCAGCACCGATCCGATGAACGACCCCAACCGCACCCGCACGGGCGCGATCGTGGGCGGTGTCGCGGGCGCCCTGGCCGGGGCCGCGCGCGACAGCGACGGAGACGCGGGCGACCGTAACCGCAACATCCTGGTCGGTGCCGCGCTCGGCGCGGGATCCGGCGCCGCCGTGGGCTCGTTCCTCGACCGGCAGGAGGCGGAATTGCGCGCCCAGCTGGGCAACGGCATCGTGATCCAGAACACCGGGTCGGAGCTGATCGTGCGGATGCCGCAGGACATCCTCTTCGCCACCGACAGCGCCAGCCTGAACCCCGGCCTCTCCGGCGACCTGCGCCTGCTGGCGGCGTCGCTGAACAAGTACAACGCCTCCACGGTCGAGATCCAGGGCCACACCGACAACACCGGCTCGGCCGCCTACAACCAGGACCTTTCGGAACGGCGCGCCCAGTCCGTGACCTCAGCGCTGATCCAGAACGGCGTGCCGGCGGCGCGGCTGCGGACCGTCGGCTACGGTGAGAACCGGCCGATCTCCTCGAACCTGACCCCGGAAGGCCGCGCGCAGAACCGCCGCGTGCAGATCGTCATCCGCCCGACCACCTAGCGAACGACGGCACGCATCGCAAAGAGGGCCCGGTCGCACCGGTGAGCCATTCCGTACTCTCGGATATGCGTCCGACCAGCCTGCCGACCGAGAGGTCGGCAGGCTTCTGTTTTCCGCCCACGGCGACAGAACGGCGAAAGGTTCGACCTGCCCGCCGTAGCGGCCAATGACCTTGAGCCTCAGACATCCAGGATGCCGAGAGGTCGTCCAAAGCCGATCGTCCCGTGGATCAGCGCGCTGGTCGTCGCGCCGGGAAACGCGCAGGGTCCGGACGGGCATTGGCCGAAGGAGGCATGTATGGCGGACATCGAGGCATTGATCGGATCGTGGCGCATGGATGCGTGGACCCGGACATCGACATCGACCGGAGAGACCACTGACGCCTTGGGCCCCTCGCCGATCGGCTACATCGCATACCATCGTTGTGGACGGATGATGGCATCCGTATTCCGTCGCGATCGGCGCGCGCCGGAAGATCGGTCATGGACGATTGAGGAGAAAGCGGCGCTGTTCGACGACATGCTCGCCTATGTCGCCTCTTACCGTCTGGAGGGGAACCGGGTCATTCACGAGGTCGATGGCTCCTGGAACCCGAAGTGGCGGGGGGCGCTCGACCGTTCCTTCACGCTCGATGGCGACCGACTGGTCATCAGCGGAACTCCCGGAACCGACCCGGCCACCGGAGAGGACGTGATCTATCGGATGGAGTTTACAAAAGACTGAGCGTCGGAAACGCCATAGGCGTTCGTCCTGATGGGAATCATGCATGGCAAGGCGGTTTTCCGAGGCCCTCGAAAGGGGGTGGGCGACAGTCGTCTGCCGCCCGTGTCCTGCGTTCCGGAATGGATGCCCGCCCCAGCCGGTCGCTTTCCCGTCCCACCCCGCGGCCCTTGCACGGTCCGCCGCGCGGCAGTGCGACCCCGGGGCCGGCGACGCCGCCCATTTCATTTTCCCCCCGAATATCCTCGCGCAGGAGCGCGGATGTCCGGCCCGGAGGTCCGTCCCGGCACAGGAAAAAGGCCCGCGGCATCCGCCACGGGCCCCGTCCGGTCCGGCCGGCGGGCCGGATCAGTGCATCTTTTCGCGCACCGTCGCGATGGAACTGTCCAGCAACCTGTCCTGGCGGGCGCCATCCATCTGCGTCCTCAGCACGTCGCGCGCGGCGGCCACCGCGACCTCCACGGCCCGGTTGCGGACGCGGCGCTTGGCGTCGTCCTCGGCCTGGGCGATCTGTTCGCGCGCAGCCTGGACGCGGCGCTCGACGGAGCGCTGCAGATCCTCGCGCGCCTTCTCGGCATGGGCCTCGGCGTCCTCCCTGGCGGATGCCACGATCCGGTCTGCCTGGGACTGCACCTCCTTCTGCTTGCGCTCGTAAGAGGCCAGCAGCGTCTGCGCCTCCTCGCGCAATTCCCGCGCTTCGGCCAGATCGGCCTTGATCCCCTCGGCGCGCTTGTCCAGCATTCCCATCAGCGTACGCGGGATCTTGTAGTAGACCAGCACGGCCACGAAGATCAGGAACGCCAGCGCGACCACGAAATCCGTGTTGTTAAGAGAAAAGAACGGCCCCGTGGCGGCCAGCGCCGGAACGGGAACCGCCGCGGCGATCACGAACACCCTCAGCATCACGCGCGCCCTCCCAGCTTCGAGGACACGGCCGCATCCATGTCGGCCTCCTCGGGGTTGCCGCCCATGGCGGCGACGATGGCGCCCGCGGTCTCGCGCGCGACCTGCTCGACATTGGCGGCGGCCTGGTCGCGGATCTCGGCGATGCGGCTCTCGCTTTCTTCCTGCTGCCCGGCGATCTCGGCATCGGCCTTCTCCATGGCCTCGTCCAGATCCGCCTGCAGCGCGGCCTTGTTCTCTTCGGCGATGCGCGCCGCCTCGGCGCGGGCGTCGGCCAGCGCCTTGTCATAGGCGCGCTCGGCCTCCGCGGCCTTCAGCTTCAGCTCCTCGGCGGCGGCGACATCGTTGGTGATCGTCCCCTGCCGTTCGGCCAGGACCGCGCCGATGCGCGGCAGCGCCACGCGGCTCAGCAGGAAGTAGATCGCGACCAGCGCGATCAGCAGCCAGAAGATCTGGTTCGGATATGTGGCGAAGTCGAGCTGCGGCATCCCGCTGGCAGCGGCGTCGCCCTCGCCCAGAACGGATTCGGTCGTCTCGGTCGCCATGCGCGCGTCCCCTTGCGGATCGGTCGGCCGGGGGCGATGCCCCCGGCCTTGGAGAGGTCAGGCAGGTCTCAGACGGCGAACATCAGCAGAAGCGCCACGAGGAACGAGAAGATCCCCAGGGCTTCGGCGAATGCGATGCCGATGAACAGCGTGGCGGTCTGGCCCGCGGCGGCCGACGGGTTGCGCAGTGCCCCCGACAGGAAGTTGCCGGCCACATGGCCCACACCGATGGCCGAAACGCCGGAGCCGATGGCCGCAAGGCCCGCCCCGATGAATTGACCCATGCTTGCGATATCGCCTTCCATGATCTCTCTCCTTGAATTGGAAGTTCAGCGTAAGAAGGCGGGCGCGCGGCCCGCCGGTGTCAGTGCGACGGGTGCAGCGCGTCCTTGAGGTACACGCAGGTCAGGATCGTGAAGACATAGGCCTGGATAAAGGCCACCAGCACCTCCAGCGCGTAGATCGCCGTGATCGCCAGGATCGGCACGAAAGCGAAGAACCCCAGCGCGCCGGCGAATCCCGCGAAGACTTTGAACACCGCGTGCCCGGCCATGATGTTGCCGGCCAGTCGGATAGAGTGGCTCACCGGGCGCACGAAATAGGATATCAGTTCGATGATCGCCAGGATCGGACGCAGCGCCAGCGGTGCCGACGACACCCAGAAGAGGCCCAGAAACCCCGCCCCGTGCTTGACGAAGCCCAGGATCGTGACCCCGAAGAACACGAAGGCCGCCAGCAGCGCCGTGACGGCGATATGGCTGGTGGTCGCAAAGGACATGGGCAGCAGCGCCAGGCTGTTGGCCATCAGAATGAACATGAACAGCGTCATGATATAGGGAAAGTACTTCAGCCCCTCGCGGCCCGACACGTCCTCGACCATCTTGTAGACGAAACCGTAGGCCAGTTCGGCCACCGACTGGGCGCGGGACGGGACGACCGCGCGGCCGCGGGTGCCCACGACCAGCAGCAAGGCGGTGCAGGCCACGGCAAGCGCCATCCACAGGGTTGCGTTGGTCACGGTGAACATGCCGACCGGCCCGTCCGAAAACAGCGGCTGGACCACGAACTGGTCCATCGGCTTGATTTCCAGCCCGCCGCCCCCTGCGCCATATGCGCCAGCTTCTGCTCCGGTCTCAGCCATGTCCGTCCCTCTTCCCGTCATCGGCGCTGGTGCCGCCGGACTTTCCGTCGGGCGTCTCATCGCCCGGATACACGCTTTTTGCGGTGTTCATCATCACCTTGATGCCCGCAGCGAACCCCAGGAACACGAACAGCACCAGAAAGATCGGCATCGTGCCCATGAGGCTGTCGATGCCGTATCCGATGCCGAACCCGATCCCCAGGCCCGAAACAAGTTCGATCACCATCCGCCAGGCGAGTTCCGCCCCCGAATAGCCCTGTCCCGTCTTCGGCGTCGGCGCGTCGGCGCGCTTTCGCCTGGCGAGCTTCTCCTCGAGCGCCCGCATCCGGGCGCGCGTGTCCTCGTCCACCATGGAATTGACCCTTCGACGGCTGCGCGGACCCTAGGCGCGGGGCGAAACCGGGTCAAGGCGCCAAAGATCTTTGTCGGTCAATGCCTTACCGGGTCGCGCGGTGCGGGCCCGCGCGCCGGCCACATTCAACGGAACGGTTGAACGACTTGACCGGAGCGGGATTTCGGCGCACCCCGCGGCCATGACGCCGCGCCCCCCGCCCGATCCGCTCGACACCGTGTTCCAGGCGCTGGCCGACCCGACGCGTCGCGCGATCCTGCGCCTGCTGCTAGAGGACGACATGGCCGTGACCGACGTGGCCCAGCCCTTCGACATATCTCTGGCGGCGATTTCAAAGCATCTCGGCGTGCTGACCCGTGCCGGCCTGATCCAGCAGGAGCGGCGCGGACGGGTGGTCTGGTGCAAGCTGCAGCCCGACGCCCTGCGCGGCGCGTCGGTCTGGATGCAGGGGTTCGGCCAGTTCGATCCCGTGGAGCTGGATGCCTATGAGAGGTTCCTGGTGGCCCAGAGACTCCTGCCCGGGGCCGACTGACAGCCCTTGCCGACGGGGCCGGGGGCGGAACGGCAAAAGGGCCCCCGAAGAGGCCCGTGCCGGTCCCGCGGGACCGATCGCGTCCGGGATCGGGCGAAACGCCCACTCCCGGTGCGATGTGTTACTGCGTGGTCGTGGTAGAGGACGAATCGTCGTCGTCATCGTCCAGGGCGGCGGCCAGCAGCGCCAGGGCGGCGACGCCACCGACGACGGCAGCGGCAGTGCCCGCGGTGCCCAGACCGGACAGGCCGGAACCGCCCGCGGCTTCGGGGGCGAACACGACCGTCGCGCACTGCGGCGCGTCGGGGGTCACGTCGCAATCCACGGCCGGCGCGATGCCGCCGGCAGAGGCGACCTGGGCGGACAGGATGGCGGCCGAAGCGGCAGCGGCAAGGACAGCACGGTAGGACATGGGACTTCTCCAATCAGGTTAGCGGCTTTAATTCCGTCTACGGGCAGCGCGGTCCAAGCGCAATCCCGCAGTGACGCAAAGCTGCGGAAATCCGCCGTCGCGTCAAGGATGTTGTGATTTTGCATCAACGGGACGAAACCGTGGAATAACAGCCCATTCGCCAGGCGTCAGGGCCAGGATTTCGCCTCCTCCTTGAGGAACCCCAACAGCGCCTGCACCTTCGCGCTGCGGTGCAGATCGACATGTGTGACCAGCCACAGGCGCGGCGCCCAGGCCTCTCGCGGGGGCATCACGGCTTCGACCCCGTCCATCTGCGCGGCGCTGGCCAGCGAGACGAATCCCAGCCCGGCGCCGGCGCGGACGGCATCCGCCAGCACGCGGCTTTCCCGCGCGCGAAAACAGACCCGTTCGGGCGGGATCGACCGGGCCAGCCACTGGTAGAACGGTGCGCGGTTCTCCGGCGTTTCGGGGCCGATGAAGTCATGGGCGGCCAGATCGGCATCGGTTCGGGGCCGTCCGCGCCGGTCCAGATACGCCGTGGCGGCGAACAGCCCGACCTGCAGCGCGCCGAGCGGCTGGACGACGTTGTCGGGCTCCTGCGGGGCGGCGCCGGCGCGCACCGCCAGATGCGCCTCACCGTATTCCAGGCGGAACACCCGCGCCCCGGTGATCGCGCGCACCAGAAGGTCCGGGTGGCGGGCGCGGAACCGCACCAGCGCCGGGGTCATCATCGGCGAAAGCTCGTCCAGGTAGGTGACGACCAGCGGCCCCGACATGCCCTCGCCCTGGCCCCTGAGCCGCCCGGCCAATTGCGCGAACTGGTCGTCGGTGGCCTGGGCGACCTGCAGCAGGTCCTGGCCCGCCTCCGTCGCCGTGTAGCCCCGCGCGTGGCGCTGGAAGAGCTTCACGCCCAACTGCGTCTCCAGCGCGTCGATATGGCGGATCACCGTGGCGTGATGGACGCCCAGCACCTCGGCCGCGCCGCTCACAGTGCCCACCCGCGCCACCTGATAGGCGGTGCGCACCTCGTCCCATGTCTCGATGCTCATGACTGTGCACCTCCGAACAATCTTTCCGCTTCTACGCGTGCCGTGTTCACACTTCCAGCGTCAAGGCCGCGAACCGCGATGGAAAGGGCGCCGGGCAATCGCGCCCCGGCATACTCCCCGCGCCGATCCGGCCGGCGGCTGGTCCGGAACCTCTGCGCCCCGTGGCGCATTGCCCCGGCAAATGACATGGAGAGTCCGATGACCCCCACCGCGCGCAACGCTGCCATCGCCGCCGCCGCCACGCTCATCCCGGCGGCCATCGCCGCCGCCATCTATCCCGACCGCGCGCGCGCCCTGCCCGGACGCATCGCCGACACCGCCCGGGACGTGCTGGACGGCGACGATACCGACACGCAGATCCGCCGCACCCTTGCCCGGCTCCAGGCCCTGACCGACGATCTGGATCTGCACACCCGGCAGAGCACGCCGGGGATCTCTCCCGGCGCGCTGATCGCCGCCGGTGTCGCCGCCGCCCTTGTCATCCCCGCCGCCCTGACGGCGATCTTCGCCCCCGGCCGGATCCGCGCCGCCCGCGACCGCGCGGCGGGCACTTTCCGCGGCGATGCGGATCCCGATCTGGACGACGAGGTGGACGAGGAACTCTCCCGCGTCTCGGAGCGGCTGGAGACCCTCACCGCCGATCTCGACCGCCAGCGCGACGACGCCTTCGACAGCGTGACCGCCGCCGCGCAGACGGATGACTGACATTCTCCGCCTCGGGCTGCGCACGGTCCTCAGCCTGGCCTTCGTGTGGTTCGGGCTGGAGAAACTGCTGGGCCTGCCCGGCGCCGTCGCCCTCTACGACGCGCTCGGCTTCGGGCAGTGGCCGCGCTACGTCACCGGCACGGTCGAGACGCTGGGCGCGGTCCTTCTGTGGACCGCCGCCGCGCCGCTGGCCGCGCTGGCGCTCATCGCCACCATGGCCGTCGGCTTAACCGCCAAGGCGGTGCTGGTCGGCCCGCCCGTGATCCATATCGCGGCACTCGGACTGGGCGCGCTGGTCCTGCTGATCCTGGACCGCCGCGCGGCTTGACAGCGCCGCCCCGGCCGCCTAGCTAACCGCGCAATTCCGGGAGTCCCAGACTTCCGGTCCCGGATCGTCCGGGATCGCCCCCCGTCAGCGAGCGTTCGCCCACGGGGGCGTTCGTTCTGTGCCGCCCACCCTGCGGGGTGCCACCAGTCGCGGGGGTCCGCCCATGTTCGAGAATCTGTCAGAACGCCTGTCCGGCGTCTTCGACCGCCTCACCAAGCAGGGCGCGCTGTCGGACGAGGACGTGAAGACCGCGCTCCGCGAGGTCCGCGTGGCGCTGCTGGAGGCGGACGTTTCCCTTCCCGTGGCGCGCGATTTCGTCAAGGCGGTGCAGGAAAAGGCCACCGGACAGGCGGTCACCCGGTCCGTCACCCCCGGCCAGCAGGTCGTCAAGATCGTCCATGACGAGCTTGTCCATGTCCTCTCCGGCGATGCCGAGGACGGCGCCGCGCTGCGCGTCGACAGCCCGCCGGCGCCGATCCTGATGGTCGGCCTGCAAGGCTCGGGCAAGACCACGACCACCGCCAAGCTGGCGAAACGGCTCAAGGACCGCGACGGCAAGCGCGTGCTGATGGCGTCGCTCGACACCAGCCGCCCGGCCGCCATGGAGCAGCTGCAGATCCTGGGCACCCAGATCGGCGTCGACACCCTGCCCATCGTCAAGGGCGAAACCCCGGTCCAGATCGCCAGGCGCGCGCGCACCCAGGCCTCCATGGGCGGCTATGACGTCTATCTGCTCGACACCGCCGGGCGGCTGCACATCGACGCGGACCTCATCGCCCAGGCGGCCGAGGTGCGCGACGTGGCCAACCCGCGTGAGACGCTGCTGGTGGTGGACGGGCTGACCGGACAGGACGCGGTGAACGTCGCCACCGAATTCGACGACAAGATCGGCGTGACCGGCGTGGTGCTGACCCGGATGGACGGCGACGGGCGCGGCGGCGCGGCGCTGTCCATGCGCGCCGTCACCGGCAAGCCGATCAAGTTCGTCGGCCTGGGCGAGAAGATGGACGCGCTCGAAACCTTCGAGGCCAGCCGCATCGCCGGCCGGATCCTCGGGATGGGCGATATCGTGGCGCTGGTCGAGAAGGCGCAAGCCACCATCGAGGCCGAGCAGGCCGAGCGCATGATGAAGCGCTTCCAGAAGGGCCAGTTCAACATGAACGACCTTCGGATGCAGCTTGAGCAGATGCTCAAGATGGGCGGCATGGAGGGCGTGATGGGGATGATGCCCGGCATGGGCAAGATGGCCAAGCAGGTCTCGGACGCAGGCTTCGACGACCGCATCCTCAAGCGGCAGATCGCGCTGATCCAGTCGATGACCAAGAAGGAGCGCGCCAACCCGCAACTGCTGCAGGCCAGCCGCAAGAAACGCATCGCCAAGGGGTCCGGCCTGGAAGTGTCGGAGCTCAACAAGCTTCTCAAGATGCACCGCCAAATGTCCGACATGATGAAGAAAATGGGCAAGGGCGGGATGCTCAGGAAGGCCATGGGCGCGATGTTCGGCAAAGGCGGCCCGTCAGAAGCGGACATGGCCGCGGCACAGGCCCAGATGGGCAAGATGGGCGGCGGCATGGGCGGGATGCCCGGCCCGGGCGGGCAGA
>Ga0115567_10005921_pt1 | contig 11771 bp, 9 predicted proteins | sample COGITO_mtgs_1204_2_FD_88679 | JGI IMG/M metagenome (GOLD analysis project Ga0115567, IMG submission 88679) | Pelagic marine microbial communities from North Sea - COGITO_mtgs_120412 | ecosystem: Environmental > Aquatic > Marine > Epipelagic | place: Germany:Helgoland, sampling site Kabeltonne...
CAACAAAGAATAATACTGACGACGACGACGTTCTTCGACGATGTAACAATACCAGGACGTGTCTTCGTTCGCGGAAGACGTGGAGAAGTTTCTCGAACTCGCCAAGAGGAAAGATGGGTCACTTTTAGAGGAGAAGAAAAAGAGGAGAGAAAAAGCGTCTTTGACTGATACAGCGGCGCGCGAGACGACGCGCAAAAAAGAAGAAGAAGTTAAAGAAGAAGAAGAAGAAGAAGACGTACTGTTGAGGGAACGAGGGAACATGCATTTCAGAAGAGGCGAGTACGCGGAAGCGGAAGCGAGTTACACGAAAAGTTTGCAGGGTAAAGAAACGGCGGCGGCGCTGAGTAATCGAGCGATGGTTCGACTGAAACTCGGGAAGGCGGAGGCGTGCGCGAAGGACTGCCAGAGGAGCGTAGATTTATTGTTAGAAGAGGACGAGGTTGGAGAAGCAACGAGTAAGAGAGACGGTTTGTTAGTGAAGACGTGGCAGAGGAAAGGTACGGCGGAGATGGAGATGAAGATGTATCGAGAGGCGGCGGCGTCGTTTGAAAACGCGTTGAGAATAGAGCCGGAATCGAGGACGATTCGAGAGCAAAGGAAGGCCGCGGTGAAGGAGATGGCGATGATTGAGGTGAAAGATGGAGAGGTTGAACTGCGCGCGAGGGATTTCTTAGCTAAGAGACAACGTGTTTCGATAGAAAAGAAAAAGGAACTCGAAACGCCGTCGCCTGCCGCGATAGTACAGACTAAAAAGAAGGAAGCGATGGCGAAAGAGGAAATGAAGACGACAACAATGGACATTGAAAAAGTGCGCAAAGCGATATCGAAGCTCGATCACGACGAGGAAGAAATAAAAACTGGACCTATTTTCGACAAGCAATGGAAGCTCGCCGCTACTTCCTCAGAGAAGAAGTGCAAAATCCTTCGCGCCGTTCGCGCGGAAAACATCACCAAAATCCTCGCCGAAAGACTCACCGGCGACCTTTTAGGGGACATCGTCGTCGCCATTCTCACGCACTGGATCACAGAAGATTACGCGAAGACATCCTCAAACGACGACGACGATCCCGTAAACTGGCTCACTGCGCTCACCAAAACCAACCGCTTCTCCATGGCTTCCATGCTCCTTTCCGGCGAAGCGAAAACAAACGCCCGCGAAAGCTGGAACCGGTGCGTTCAAAGATTAGAGAAGAATAAGAATATGAATAGCGTAGCTTTAGATAGGTTAGAACACTTGCGCGCGAACTTTAGATTGTAACAACACATTTTAACGCATTAGTACTCTTCGTGTAGATGTGTATTGAGACATTTTCTCGCGAAAAACGTGGACACAATTAAACGACGTGGACGCACAATTAAACGCTAAAAGATATCGGTATCTTTAGCTTTTAAAATTGTTCCAGAAAGCAACGCGCTTAGTAAACTTCGCGCGCTGCTGCTCTTTCATCATGTCCGCAGGCAAGCACCTCGACATCTCCTCTTCCACACCGAACAACAAACCGTTACCAGATGGCGTCTCTAAAACGTACGACGTGACCTCGAAATGGGAACCGTACTGGTTGTGCTTTATCGGCACCGTGAGTGCTTTCCCGTGCTTGGTGTTCTTTTGGGAGACGAAAACGTTGACGTTAGAGACCGAGGAAGTCGTCTTGAACTCGCGAAACTGCGTCAAGAATACGAACAAGAGATTACCGTACGGCGAGTTAGGATCTGTGGACCAATCAAAAAATGCGTGCGGGTGCTACGAAGTCGGAGGCGAATCCATCGGACGGTTGTCCCCGGGATGGGGGAGTACGAATGAACTCCCCGAGATGCTGTCGATTTTGGCGACGCTGAAACACCGACAGCAACAAAGAGGCGATCAAGGGCAAATTCAACGGACGGAGAATCTGGAGAGGAAAATCGATGCAATCATACAGCATTTTAAGATTAAAATTCCGGACGACTTGGATATCGACCAAGCGCCGGGTGCGATGTCGATGAAGCGTTACTAATAGTACTCTTATTTATTCTTCGACGATGCGAGACGACGCGTGTTGTTTTTGGCGACGAGGAGGAAAAGACTATTTATACACCCAATAAAGCCTCTCTGGCTTGTACAAACGCGAATGCGCAGAATATGTGTGTCACACTAAATATAGAAGTCATACTAGAAGTCATACTAGAAGTCATACGTTTTAACACACGGCAAGTTCTCCTGAAAATAAGATGGTTTTCGTTTGTCAGTGGGAAATCCAACCTTTTTGAAGTTTTTTAATACCGTCTGGTGGCTCTCGATCGGCGCTGCTCACGAAAAGTCGAAAAAGCGCTTTCCTCGGAAAGGAGATTTCATTTAATGAGATTTGCAGAGTCACGATTTTCCGTCGTTTCGCCTTGTTGTTTGCTGCAAAAAAAACACACATTTCCTTCCCCAGGCGCGTGTATAAAAAAGCGCAGATACTACTCCATCAAACGTAGCGCGACTGAAGAACGCATCGTCATCAGCATCAGCATCGTCATCGTCATCTTCTCGGTGTGCGCACGAAAGTCGTTTCACCGCACGAAGAACGAAAGAGAGAGAGAGAAGAGGCGTTTAGATAAAATCTACTCGCGACTCTTGAGAAAAAGCGTCGGTTAATTGGATACATCCGCGAAAGGACGCGAGCGACGGATGAGCGCGTTGACGCACGCGTTGGACGATCATCTCAACCACCAAAGACGAAACAACACGAATGGTGGTGGTGAGAGCACTGCTCGTAAAAATGGTCGAAATTCGAGCGATTCCACGTCCACGTCGTCGCCGGAGTTTTCACCGGAAGTGACCCTTCGAGACGGAAACAAAACGCACGGATCCGGATCCGCGATCGCTTTGTTACGAGCAACCGTCTGGGAAGAGGCACAAAAAAGAGGCGAAAATTTTGGCGGTCGCGAAGCGGATGGCGACGACGAGGAGGAGGAGGAGGGTGGACAAAGACGAGGAAGAGGAGGAGGGCCGATGATTGATGCGAAAACGCGCGCTATTTTGGAGACGGAAAACGCGGAGCAAATGTTCGTTGGGAGGAGATCGATGGAGATTGAACAAGTCGCGAGTTTCGGGAACATTCAAATAGCGCCGGCGGTGTCCGGGCCGCAAACGCAAGCGTTTAGCGGGATCAGTTCGAGACCAAGGGAAGTGCCTCGCGTGAGACGAGTGACGGTGTACGACGACATGAACGAGGATAGTAACGATGCGAGCAGTCCTGGGAGGAAGCGGAGAGGCGCGTCGACGAGTTACTTGGCGATCGAGGCGGATTTGTTGAGCAGAAGCGACGAGAACGTCGGGATGTTTTGTTCTTCCCCGAATAGGAAGAATTTTACCTCTGCGCCATTCGCGGCTGTTTTTGCTGCAGGGAGAACGAGTACGGGAGTAGGGTCACCTTTAGGTCAACCGTCATCACCAAAATCGACGTCGAAAGGGTTTTATTCTGCACCTTTTGCGACGGTATATGGATCGCCGAACGCACCCTCCAGTCCTGCGAGCAAAATGAACTCTTCGTTACATTTTTAAAACAGAAAAAAAACGCGCTGTACATATGTAAAGCACACATGAAGAATCAACAACAAATAGTAAAGTCCAATAGCAAAGCAAATAGTAGCACATGAAGTTTCGCGGGGATTACGCAAATATCCTGCTCGCGGGTTGTATATATACGAAAAAGAAAGTATTGCACATAACGATAATTACCGTAGGTACCAAGTACCGCGTACCACACGGTAGAAATAATTGTCTCTTTAATATACAAGGAAAACACAAACGCACGCATGCGCAACACACGCACAACACAAAAAGCAAGCAGCTCGGTCTGATCTCTCTCTCTCTACAAAGTTTAATATCCTCTGTTATGACCAAATTTACACCTATGTCCCCACGAACACCGTCCAGTTTGCGCGAACGCGCGACAAATTTGACTCTTGAACGTCACCATGAGAGGCACTGAACCGCCTAACAAGGTTGTTCCATTCGCCCCTTGCACCGCTCTCGATGCCTCCTCGACCGATTGGAACCCAATAATTCCAGTCGTCGCGATGCGCGTGCACGATATGATGCGCCCAAACTGCGCAAACGCGTTCACTAAATCATTCTCATTACTATCTGTGGGCAACCCTTTGATGTAAATGTTCTCCGACGGTGGATTGGTCATCGCAGAACCGCCGACGCCACCACCACCACCGCCCGCCTCGCCACCACCTCGCCCACTACTACCAGCAACCCCGGAACTATCCGTATTCGCAAACTTCACCTGTAACGGCCTGTGCGCCAAATCTTCTCTTAAAACTCTTCCGCTGACTTTCTCAATCGCTTTCTCCGCCTCCTCGTACCTTATGAACTTAACGAATCCGTATCCTTTCGAGACTTGTGACATTTTATCCCGCATAATATTCACGCTCTCCACTTCCCCGCACTCCTCGAACAAGTGTTTCAACGACCCTTCCTCCATATCTCTCGGAATATTCCACACGTACAAATTTGAATGTGTCGGTAAACTGGCCATAATCTGCTGCTTCGCGTTGAACGACACCGACACTGGCATCGCACCACCGATTTCGCTCACTATCATCTTCCCGTTTGCCTCTCTCACTGCCACCTCTGCTTCCCCAACCGTCTCAAATCGTATCAACGCCGTCGTCGCAATCACGCGACAACTCACAATCTTCCCAAACGCGCCAAACTTCTCGCGCAAAATCCCTTCGTCGATATCCAAAGGTAATCCTTTCACGTACACGTTATCCGTGGGAATCGACGCCACGTCTACGCCCGTCGCGCCAATCATCCCGCCGTGTACCCCCATCAACCCGTTCGAATCCGTGCTCGCGAATTTAATCTGCAACTGCTTATCTTTCACGAATTTCCCGTGTAACTTCTCCTTCGCGTTCACCGCGTCCTCGAACTTCACGTACTTCACGAATCCGTACCCTTTCGATTGTTTCGTTTGCACGTCTCGCATTATCGTGCACGACTCCACGGTGCCGAATTTTTGGAACAAAGTCGATAACTGCCGCTCGTCCATGTCTCGAGGAATAGACCACACGTACAAGTTGGAGTGCTTCGGTTTCTTACCACTCTCCCCGCCGTAGTGGTTGTTATAGTTCGTCGGGTAATTATTCGTCGTAGTACTGTTGATGGTGTTGTTGTTCGAGTTGTGGTGGTGCGTCCGCGCGTTGTTGTCGTCGCCTCCGTTGTTCATCGTCATCATCTGATCGTCTTGGTTGGACGACGCGCGCTTCCGATTCACCGGTAACGAAGAAGGAGGATGAGGGGCGATTGTGTCGACATTATCGTCTCCTCCTCTCGTCGTCGCTGCCATGCCGGGTCTGCGGAAAGGCATGTTCTCGTTGTTGGTGATTACGAGAGTGTGACGACAATGACGACGACGCGCGCAAAGGGTGGTCTTTGTGTGACGACGGAAGAAGAAGAAGCGAGGATGTTTCTTTGTAAGACGAACAACGCGGGAAAAATGTGTCGAAGTAAAATGAGGAAAATTCCAAGAAGTACTTGAATATATATGTACCCGATGCGTATGTACTAATAAAACTCTAATCCCATTCAGATGGCACTTCTTCTGTCGCGCCTCGTTGCACTTCTCCCTCTTCGACCACGTCGAATGGTGCTTGAGAGGAGGGCGGTTCTGGGGTTGGATCTCGCGGCGGCGCGAAGGTTTCCGGAGGAGGCGCCGCCGCTTCCGAGACCTTTTGTTGTTGTTGTTGTTGTTCTCCTACTTCGAGATGCGAGAGAGAGAGATCGCTTCGGAGCATAGAAAAGTCGCCGAGTTGCGTCGGTGCACCGGCAAACCCGCCGTATTGGTTTTCGAGGGAGAACGCGAGGTCCTCGTGGTGGTCTTCCTCGTCGCCGTTTTCGCCGGTACTTTTCTTCATCGCTATGGAGAGGTCGCTGTCGATTTTGATTTTCGCTTCCGGGCGTTGAACGCGGTCTATGAGGCGGTGACCGGTGGATTGGTACGCTCCTGTTGTTCCAGTGCCAACGCTTGGACGACGATGTTTGCCCTCGATTCGGTCTTTCGCGCGTCTTCGGAGTTCGCTTAAAACGTCTTTCGCCGGTTGAATGGTTTCGTGCTTGGATAAATCGCCAAAGTTGGTGTTGTTGGACCACTCGTCGAGAAATGCGATGCATTTCAACTGTGTTTTCTTGGCGATATCGTATGCACGTTTCCGGAGATTGATGTCTTGGGACAGTTGCGATTCGCCACGCATGATACCTCTGAGCATCGGCCGGAGATACTTTTGTATATTTTCGACGACGAATCCTTTCGCTTTCACGGCCACGGCGAGTATATCGGAGCTCCCACCTTCGGAGCTGTGTACGTCCTCGATTGCCGCTTTCATTATGGCTGAACACAAGGCTAACGGTACTATTTTACGCTCAATTTCAAGTTTCGTTTCGGAATCATCATCGTTGTCGTCGCCAACACCACTACCACCAGCAATCACGGCGTCAGTTTCCACGTTTTCATCCGCGAGCTCTTTTAAACCTTCAAAAATTTTATCCGCACCAACGTCGCCGTGTTTCTTCACAAAGCGATACGCTTCTCTACCTGTGCTGCTCACTTCCGAGAACATTTTGTTCTCGCGAATACTTGTGCGTACTTTATTTATGAACGCATCCGAGCCAAATCGAACGGCTTCCGGGACAAACGCATCTGCCAAAGTCGTCGGCGACGCCGACATAGACTTTCCATTTGGCGGCGATATGTGCGTCCCGTTCGAGTTCATCGAATGCAACGATGTCGGTGGTCTAATGCTATTGTCTTTGTCTTCACCTTTCACGGCTGATATTATCGACATTACGTTTAACGGCTTCATCGATTGCTTCGTCGCGCGTTCGCTAAGGAGTCGATTCCTCTCTCTGGTATTTTCAATCATCTCGTTTATTTTGTTCACACCTCTGCGAACTTCCTGTTCTGTCCCTTCGACAACCAAACCCGTAGGAGTCTTCGCGTCCACTGTCACCGTCGCCCCAGTTACCATCCGAATCAAATCTAACTTCTCCTGTGATGACACCACGTTGAAGAAATTTTTACAATCGTGTCGTCTCGTAACTTTTGGTTGTTGTTGTTCCTGAACCATCTGCCTTTGTTCTATTATTCTAGGTTTCTTAAGCGATGAATGTCCTCCTTGTTGTTGTTGTTGCTGCTGATATGCGTCGTGAGGCCTCGCTAATCCAATCGCCGAAGATGCTATAGGTAATTTTGCCCACTCCTCTCTCGCTTCCGATGTCTTGCGCTTCAATCGATTTCCTTGTAACGACATGGTATGCGTTTCTTTCTCGCGCGTTTCCACCCAATCCTCGTCTGCTTTTTTCCCTTCTTCATTTTTGCCTTTCTCCTTCTTTCGCGCGGCGTCGGCATTCGTCGTCGGCGCCGACGATTTCGTCTTCTTCTTCGTCGTCTCTTCCTTTACTGATGGTTTCCCTTTGATTCCCGAATCCAAAAACTTAAACACCTCGGGTTTACTCCGGTACCGATTTCCATCCTCGTCGAAATAGTACGCGTCGTAATGTCTCGAATTATTACCCTTTATCACGCGTTTGCTCGCAGACACGTTCCATCCTTTCAGAGCTTCGAATGGATCTCTCGGCGTTGCCTCGCGTTCACGCACGGCGTCGCACAATCGCTGCCAAAACTCGATTCGTTTTTTTCGAGTTTCCTCCGTTGGGTTTGGAGACGGGTCGGAGGTTGGGAGTGCGGGGTATTTCGACGACGACATTCGCTACGCTTTGCCGAGCGTCGCACCGTGCTGCGCGTGGTACTGGTGGATATACACGAAGGAGTGTATGAGCGACAACTCTGTTGTTCGACTTTTTAGGGGGAGACAATATGAGGAAATCGAACGAGTTCGGAGAGATATTTTTACACGACTCGTCGTAAACGCTCAAAGTTTTTTTCGGAAAAAAGTTTAAAAAGAAAAAGTCTCGCAGCCTCCATCGGAGGTCAAGCAATCCACGTAACCCTTAACTATTCTGCCGAGTAAACTACCGATTTGTGCGTCTCTTTCGTAAATTTTCAATTCTGGTAAATAATCCTGACGATAGAAGACTTTCGAGTTTTCGTCTACGCGCACGAAGGATACGCCTTCGAACGAAGGATCGGCATTGAGGAATTGTCTCGAGATATAGGTGCCATCTTTTGTACACAGTTCGGCAGATATGGTCCAGTTGCGTCCGTAAATGTACGTAGAGCACATGTTGTTCAATGTTTCATCGATTTCGGATATATTGTTAGCAGAGTAAAGCCCGTCTGTGTACACCGATTCTTCCGAGTAGAGACGCTGGCGATTTTCAGCACAGTGCACGCCGTCGCGAGCCGCTTCCAATTTTTCACTCGTAAAGTATTTTGAACACGACGGAGAAACCTCGTTTGGCAAGGTTTTCTCAGACCCGTCTGCAAGGACAGCCATGATTGGTTGCGTGACTTCATCTTTACAACGTTGCTTCTCGTTCTCATCTCCTAAGAATGAAAACAAACACCGTTTCTTCTCCGCGAGTAACGAACCGATCAAAGGCACGTGTTCGTACAGTTTGCCCTCACCGAAAAAGTCTCGCCAGTCGTATACTTTAAAATCTGCGTTGAACTTGATAAACGAAACACCGGGCACGTTCTCAATCGGATCCGTTTTCAACTCGCCGAATTTCCAACCGGTCGTGTTGTACATGAAAAAAGGCACGTACAAGTCATCTTCGCACACTTCTCGATACACCTCTAAACTCCACTCCTCGACTAAATCTTCCGAGAGTAGATTTTTAAACAGCAACTCGACCTCGGATCGATTTCTACCGACGACGGAACCGTCCGTGTACACGATGTCGTCCGCGAAATGCGCGCTGCACTCTTTCGCGGCGTTTACGCCGGCGTCCGGGCATATGAGAAAAATCTCTCGCGCTTTTTCCAACTGCTCTTTGGAAAAATTTTCTTTGCACGAAGGGGAAACTTCGTCAGGAAAGGAGGAAGTGAGCGCGAGGGCGTTGTACGATACAGAACTGGTGTTTGTCGCGTGAGCTGTGTTAAGTAGAGATGCGCCGAGCAGTGCAAAGAGTGTGAGGAAAAAGTGACGAATCATGGCGCGTGATGTTTAATGAAGAGAGAGAGAGAGAGATTTTTTCCTTTTTATGCCTGTCAAAAATACGAGGGACGAGCCTCGTTGTTGTGGACTATAAGTGTTTTTATGAACAATAGGTGTTTGAAAAGAATTTCCGTGTGATTAATCTCTCTGTGTTCTGCTCGTGCTTCTCAATCGAAAGTCACCTCCTCTAGATAGTCCTGCGCATCCTTCCTCTGAAATCAAGCATTCCGAATATTCCGTAGTGATGCGTTTCAATAAGCGGCCGATTATCGGGAGATTCTCGTTGGCGTATATTTTCAGATTGTCCACGTAATCCCTTTGATAGAATGCTTTGTTATTTCCCGCATTGAAAACAATCTTGCTCATTCCAGTAATATCGGTAATATAGTCATAAGAAAGGGACATGTTGAAGGAGTACGAGGGGAAGTAAGTATGTTCGGTACACTCTTCTTCGAATACTTGTAAGTGTTGCTTGGTGAAGTTGAACGCAAACATATTCGTGAAAACGCGCGATACTTCCTCCTTATTCGAAGCAGACACCGTACCATCCGTGTACGTCATTGAACTGTCGAAGTTATCCAAACAGGCTGTCTTATAATTGGTGTTTCCAGAGTCTTGATTGCAAGTAATTATATGCCGCGCAATTTTCAAGCGTTCCGGAGAAAAGTGTTCGCGACAAGACAACGATACCGTACGAGGTACGAGATCTTCAAGCACCGCGCAATCTGCACTCGTAAGCCACCGCCACCCGCATAAGCACATCAGTACAAGATGGGCCCAAGCAAACATTAGTATATTTGGATTTTGTGGATGTGTTTTTGTGTGCCTGAATGACATATTCTCATCATTTTTAAATATAATATCCAAACGATCATGTGATTGTCAAACGAATACTTCAAAACCAGAAATTCACACTTATCGAAGTTGAGAGAGACCGAACGTAATGCCATGCGCCGCGTGGGATGAACATAGCATCTCCAGGGTTTAATATTGTGTCAAAGTACGTCGCTTCTGCGAATTTTGGAAACTTTTTCAAGTCTGGATTCTCCACATCCTTCACTAAACTTCGCGTGAACGCGTTCACTTGATTCTTCCCAGCAGCCCCCGTAGTCATGACTGCTTCGGAATAAAGCTTCTCGGTTTGGTCATCGAGGTATATGCGAACGTATTTAAATCCACTCACTTGTACAAATACGTTATCATAAGGGTCGCGATGAAGTGATGTTCGGGTTTCTCTCGTGCCTATCCAGAGATTCGATGCACCCGCACTTGTGACTTTCCCGAGCGTCAAATGTGGTATCGAGATGTATTTTTGCAGCTCTGGCGCATGATGAAACAAGCAATGTTGCGAGACATACGCGACTTTACATTGAAGAGAGCTGCTGTTTTCACTTGCATCTACGGCATTACTCGCGTTTAGCGCTTCCGAGAACTCCGATAAGCTCACGACGCCGGCACCGGAATCGTTGCTGCCTGGGAATCCAAACTCAACCGGAACGACGCGCTTGCCTCCGAACATTTCATCTCGTAAAAACTCTGTCGTTTTACACAAATCGAGAAGTTTCCATTTCTGCTCGTTGGCGTATTTTCTCACCACGCACGGTTTCTGCGTTTTGAAGTACTTTTGTAGAAACACCGCCGCGCTCAAGTCCGATAATTCCGACGCGATTTGATTTTGTACGAGGTCTCGCGATTTCTTTTTCTGCCGCGCTTCCGGTATTTTCATCGCAATCTCAACCACATCACTCTTGACGCCCCAAGAGTGTTCTTTTTTCTCCCGATGAAATTCGTAAAACACTTCCACCTCTCGCATCAATTTGCCGTAAAAACTTGGCACTTTCTTTAAATTCTCCTCGCCGTCGACTCCAATCACCATGTTCAACAGGTCCAAATTCGCGCGAGCGATTTTTGTCACCGAGGAATCCCACTCGCGAAGCAACGCCGGCAAACGCGGGTCGTCCGCAACGTTCACTCGTTCGTCGTCGCTCGCAAATTCTATTTCAAACGCATCCAATCCACTTCGATTCCCTGTGCCATCCCCAACTACTTTCATTAAAATCAATACGTGCGCGTACGCTGAGGCGAACAACCACTCGAACGAGTTCCAATCTTTCAACCGTTTTTGTTCCGTCACCATCAACGCGCACTCTTTCGCGCCTTTGATTGTAAACATCTTCAAAGAATCCCAAGTCCTCTTCCCTCGCTTCGATTTCGAAAGCTCCGGCTCGAGCGCGTCCACGAGAACTCGCATCTCTTCCTCTCGCGTCGTCTTCAAAGTCGTTCTCGTTCCCTCTCGCGTCTTCTCGCCCCAAACGCGTTCGGTAAACAATCGAAAATACTCACTCGTCTCCGCGGTGGGTGTTACTCTCGCTGCTCCCGACGAACCGTCGCCTGAATCGTCGCATCCAAAGCACGTCCACGGGTTGTTCTTTTCCTCCTCCTTCTCCTCTTCTGGAGGAGGCATTTGTTCTCTCTCTCTCTCTCTCTCTATCCGTCTCGTCGCATGTCTCCGTTTTCCAATGAGAGCCAGTTTTGAGGAAAAATTTCTCTGAAAAATGGCAGTTTGAGCACAAAACTACGAGGGGTTTTGGGAAAGCACTTCACATCCTCATTATTAGTATTTGCTGCCTTTGAAAAACGCGTTTGTGCGAATAAAGAAAGCTCTTCATATATATATA
>Ga0115567_10005922_pt1 | contig 11771 bp, 13 predicted proteins | sample COGITO_mtgs_1204_2_FD_88679 | JGI IMG/M metagenome (GOLD analysis project Ga0115567, IMG submission 88679) | Pelagic marine microbial communities from North Sea - COGITO_mtgs_120412 | ecosystem: Environmental > Aquatic > Marine > Epipelagic | place: Germany:Helgoland, sampling site Kabeltonne...
AAGAAAGACGCTTGCGCGCCGTTCGAAACCTTACTTTCTGCGCCAGCAACACGCTGTTTTTCCAAAAAAATCTGCTATAAAGTCGCGGGAATTGTTCTGATTGGACAGCGCCACTGCGAGCGGACGACCCGTTTGTTACGGGAGTCGGGTACACCCACGGTCGAATTACTGGAAATCGACGGCCCGCCAATCGATATGGCTATCGGACTCTCAAATTTTGCTGCGGCACATGAACTGACCGAGCATTTGTTCGCAATGGGCCGGCGCAAGGTCGGTTTCCTTTCGGGACCTGCGCACGGTAACGACCGCGTGCAAAGGCGGATGGAAGGATATAAGGCCGCGGTGCTTGCCGCCGGACACCCCGTTGACGCCAGCCTCATCGCCGGTGCCGAATTCAATATCGAAAATGGCGCGCGAGTGTTTGCACGGATGCTTGAATACCACCCCGATATGGATGGCGTCGTTTCAAACGATATACTGGGGTTGGGAGTTCAATTGCACTGCAAGCGGATCGGTCTTTCCGTTCCGGAGAGGATGGCGATCACTGGGTTCGATGATCTCGAAGTATCGTCGATTCTCGAAAAAAAGCTGACGACAGTTAGTATCAGCGGCGAAACGATGGGTATTCTGGCGGGCAAAAAAATCCTTCTAAGCCAGTCGGGTCAGATGATCTCCCCGAAAATAACGAACTTGGGTTACAAGATCATTTGGCGGGACACCACGCCTTGACCGGATGCAGGGCTCTTACTGTTCATTAGCCCGCGTTCGCAGAAACTTAGCAGCATTGCACTGGTCGGCAGCGGATTGGGCCGAAGGTCGCTCTGAGGAGACGCTGGAACCTCTTCCGGGCTTTCATAGCCAAGGCGGAGCAGCCAAGCGACCGGCTGATACCGGCTTTCAGCGCAATATGTCGGAGATTCGCCGACAGTTCCTGATTGCGGTTCAGTCGGCTCAGCCCCTCGGCCACGACAAAATCCACCAGCTCGCTTTTGACGGATTTCGGCATCTTCTGGTAGCCAAGCCGCTTGCGCGTCGCCCCCGAAATCCCGACATCTTCAAACGCCTCAAGCACCTGCCAGCCATTGGACACCACGAACTCACGACAGTTTTCTATTTGGTTCTGGGTCGAGTTCGTGTTCTGCATATCGGTGGCTTTGATGATGTAAGCGCCGCCCACCTTGGCACAAGGATGTGTCTGCAAACCTTGTTAGCCCGGTACGTGGAGCAACGCGGACGCACGTAAGTGCCCGTCCAATGGCTGCATCAAATGCCGCGAGCCATTTCGACAACGGGTGGTATCACTGCCACAGACCCGGGCGCGCCAGTGTCTTATCTTGATTCGACTTGTGCTTTTTGGCTGATTTGTGCAGTAAGGTATTACCACAGGGGAGCCGCATAAAGCCGCGGCTGAGATGTGGGCGCTATGCCCACGGACCCTCAAAGCTGATCTGGATAATGCCAGCGTAGCAAGGAGGACAGAAATGTTTGCAGGCGCACAAGTTTCTCTTTACCCGATGACCGATGGATTCGTTGACGTTATTTTGTCGTCATTGAGCGCACTTGATCCATGGCGCGACAGATTGAGGATTGAAACCGATGATATTTCAACTCTGATCGTTGGGCCGCCTGAGGTCTTATTTCCCGCGTTGCGCGATCTTTACGCCGCGGCCGCAACCTCTGGTCAGCATATCGTTTTGCGCGCCACCCTGTCACGCGGATGCCCTGGTGAACCGGACGATCCGATTTGCCAGACTGGCGCATTGGCTAACCCATCCGAGCCTTTGGCGTCACGTCAGAAGGCAGCTCTTTCAACCATCGCTGCGACGCCTGAAAAGGGTCAGACCGCTGATGCGCAGTTTTCGCTATATGTGATGGGTGCGGGCGATCATATGGTCGAAATCATGGGATGTATCGACTTTCTGAAGCAAAGCGGCACGTTTGATCGATCCAAAAATTTCTGCACCCGGTTGACCGGTGATGCAGGCCCGGTCTTTGCCACGCTTCAACAAGCGTTTTGCCAGTTTGGCCCGCCCAACGGTCATGTCACGATTGATTTGACGGTGTCCGCCAACAGCCCATCCAAGCGCTGATCTGATGCAGCATATATTGCCCCGTCGCCCCGGCGGAGGTCTGGCCCGCAGCCTTCCTGCCGTTTTAAGCGTGCTGAGCGCCTTCCTGATTTGGGAAATCTATGTCCGCCTGTCGGGTATCACTCCGCTGATGCTGCCCGCACCATCACGCGTGCTGGACCAGATGATGTTAAACCGCGCCATTCTTTGGAACAATACGGTGCCCACGCTCAAAGCCACGCTTGCGGGGTTTTCGCTGTCGCTGACCGTCGCCTTTGGCTTGTCAATTGTGCTGGATTTCATGCCGCGCCTGCGCCGGTCGTTGTTCCCGATCTTTGTGGTCAGCCAGACCCTGCCGTTGGTTGCAATCGCACCTTTGGTCGTGTTGTGGTTCGGCTTTGATCTGACCCCCAAAGTGTTGCTGGTGGCGCTTGTGACCTTCTTTCCGATGCTCGTTGCACTGGTGGACGGATACGCATCTACCGACCCCGAGATCGAGGACCTGCTGCGCTCAATGGGCGCGTCACGCGGGATCGTGTTTCGTCGCGCGCGCTTGCCTTCCGCGATGCCGTATTTCTTTGCAGGGTTACGCATTTCGATCACCTATGCGGTCGTTGCAGCGATCTTTGCGGAATATGTCGGCGCGCGTGCTGGTTTGGGCATCGTTATCCTGAATGCCAAAAACAGCTTTCGGCCTGACCTTGTGCTGGCGGCTGTCATGATCAGCTCTGCTCTAACATTGCTGCTGTTTGCCATCACCGCCCTGCTGCAACGCGTGGTTCTGCGGTGGCGTGACGTGGGTGATGGGTGATGAGCGTTGTAGAGATGCTAAATGTCAGCGTCATGTTGGGCGGCACGGATGTGTTGGATGATATTTCAATGCATGTGGCTGAAGGCGAGTTTGTTTCGATCCTTGGCCCATCTGGTGCGGGGAAAACGACCATTTTACGGTTGCTCACTGGTGCTTTGAGGCAGGACCGCGGCGCGATTACCTGCAATGGACGGCCGCTTGCGCAATACCAGCAAGGGTTTGCCTTCATGCCACAGCGTGATGCGCTGCTGCCGTGGTGTCGCATTCTCGACAATCTGACATTGGGGTTAGAGGTGCAGGGTATGGCCCGTAATGACGCCCGCGCACGTGTTTTGCCGTTGCTGAATGATTTTGGATTGACCGGGTTTGAACAGCATTATCCGGCACAATTGTCAGGCGGCATGCGTCAACGCGCGGCGCTCTTGCGCACCATCGTGCAAGCCCGCCCTGTCCAGCTTTTGGATGAACCTTTTGGTGCGCTGGATGCGTTGACGCGGACCCATATGCAAACGTGGTTCGAGAAACGTTGGCGCACCGCGCGTTGGACGACATTGCTGGTGACCCATGATGTGCGCGAAGCGGTTGCCCTGTCTGATCGCATCTATGTGCTGTCGCGCCGCCCGGCGCATGTGATCGCCGAAGTCGCTGTGCCTGCCCGGCGACCACGCCTTGGGCACCCCACCGGCATGGATGCTCACGGGCTTGAGACGCATCTTCTCGACATCCTACTCAATCAAACCGGAGATACCCCATGAAACACCTGATCACGACCGCATTTTTATGTGCGGCTTTGCCCGCTACGGCCCAAGAAAAACTGAGTGTTGCACTCGATTGGACACCGAATACGAACCATGTTGGCCTTTATGTCGCCCAGTCAAAAGGTTGGTTCGACGAGGCCGGGCTTGATGTGGATATTCTACCTTATACTGATACCTCATCAGGGACCTTGGTAGCGGCTGGCGTGGCCGAGTTTGGTATTCTGAGCGCTGTTGGCTTTTATAGCCAACGTGCGACCGGGGCCGATATGACCGTGGTGATGGCCGTGGTGCAGCATGAAACCGGACGGTTGGTCTTTAACGGCGATCGGACGGATATTCGGCGCCCCGCCGACCTGGACGGCAAGATTTACGCAGGCTTTGGTAGCGCATGGGAGGAGGCTTTGATTTCCACCATCATCCGCAATGATGGTGGGGATGGGACATTTGACACCGTTACATTGGGCACCTCCGCCTATGAAGCATTGGCCAATGGCCGCGTTGATTTCACGCTTGAGGTTAGCACGTGGGAAGGTGTGAATTCTGTCCTGCTGGATCGCCCACAACGCGCGTTTCGCTATGCCGATTACGGCGTCCCTGACCAGCACACGACGTTTTTAGGCGGGAATGGTACGTGGCTGGCGTCCAACCCTGCTACAGCGCGCAGTTTTGTGAAGGCGGCACAGCGAGGCTATGAATTTGCGGCCAACAACCCAGCGGATGCGGCTGAAATCTTGATCACTGAAACGTCCGGTATGTTGACCAACCCCAATCTGGTCCGCGCCTCAATGGATGCATTGGTAGACGGCGGCTACCTGCAAGACCCAGACGAACCCGTTGGTATGATCGATGGCGTGATGTTCGGCAATATCGCAGGATTCTTGTTCGAGGCCGGCATCATGCGTGGTGATGATGGTCGCGCGCTCGATGCAATGCCAGACGTTTCCACCTGGTTTACAAATGACTATCTGTTGCATTCAGACTGAAGATCGTTTGAATTTGGCTGGTGGCATAAATGTGCCATTCAGCCAAATTAATGCTAACAGGCTGCTGAAAAAGGCCCGAGCTGCGGTCTCGCCCTGCCTGAAACCAGAACACGATTCCCGAAACCGGAGATATCGACCCTTCAGGCGGCACTTTGCGCAGCTCACGAGAACGCTGATCCATGTACGGCCCGTTCAAAATCGTTTTTCAGCAGCCTGCTAAACCGCCCAATATCTGACTCGTGATTGTAGGGTTCCTCTCTTGAGCGTTTCGCGATGCCCTTGAGGAATAATGGCACTCGCTAGGGGAGGGATCATGGTTGGTATCGAATTGCGGGACGACTACTGCGCAGACGATCTGCGGGCTTTGGCGCGCAAGTCACGCGACGCCAGACTGGCGCGGCGGCTGATGGAGCTGGTCGGCGTTGCAAATGGGTTGAGCAAGACGGATGCCGTCGACCCTTATCGCACATGCTTGGATGTGCTGTCAGCCAGCGCATCAAGACAGCCGTCGACATACAGATCATACCACCGGTAAAAAGTGCTGCGCGAAATGCCCAGCATATCGAGGGTCTGTTTGACCGGCAGGTGGGACCCTTCAGCCGTGCGGATGATTTCCGGTTTCTCGGAAGCAGCCCTCTCATCGCTGCAAGCAGCGACTGTCGGGTAAGGTAATAGGTATCTCTTTCGTCGTATCCCCCTGCTACAGTCATGTTTTTCTAAAGCAGGCGGTTCTCGAGCGTAAGGTCAGCCACACGTTCTTTCAGGGCAAACGATTCTGAACGCAGATCCTTCACCTGAGGCGAAATGGCTTGGCGCGCCGTATCGCCCGATAATCTCTGTTTGCCTGCCTTAGGGAATTCCTGCGACCATCTATAATAAAGACTCTCAGCGATACCCTCAAGGCGACAAAGCACAGAGATGCATTCCCCACCACGAAAACCGTCCAAAACAATGCGGATCTTCTCTTCTGCTGATACTTCTGCCGTGTCTTCTGGCGGGTGTTCTTGATCACCTTCTCGGAAGCATCTTTCGATGTCTGCGATTTCTTCGTCATCTCAATCTCCTAATTGATAAGATGAACCAGAAATCCTCCGGTGTTCAAACCCTCAAATCTGTCCCACAGGCGCTGACGTCAGACAAAGTCCTCCATCCTGAAAAGCCTCTGCGGCACTGCGCGCACGGTCTGCTCCGGACAGGGCCCACTGCGCTACCCGGTGGCCGGTCGCTTCGAAGACCTCTGCGGCAGAGGCAAAGGAAGCGGCGGCTCGCAGCATCATGTCCTTGTTTGTCTCGGGCAATGAAATGGCGGCTGAATTCCTTCAAGACCGTGCGGAAGTAACACCAATCCCAGCCGATGACCTTGAGGTAAGTGAACTCGGTATTCCCACTTGAAACCCCTCAGGCTTTTTGATCAGGTGATCCGCAGTACAGGAGGAATAAGCATGCTGATCAGGACGATCGACAGCATCAACGAAGTTGTCGGGAGGATCGTGTCCGTCGTCGCGGTGATTTTCGCGGCAATCATCATCTTCGATGTGGTGATGCGCTATGTTTTCAATGATCCGACCCGTTGGGCCTTTGACGTCACCAAGCAGCTTTACGGATTTTATTTTGTCATGCTGGGCGGCTACGCGCTGCGCCACCAAGCCCATGTCCGCGTCGACCTTGTAACGGAGCAGCTCGGTAATTTCGCGAGGCGCTGGGTCGAGATTGCTGGATACGTCATCTTCTTTTTCCCTTTCGCCTGGGTCTTCATGACCCGCTCCTGGGACTTCGGGATGAAATCGTGGAGCCAGGGGGAAACGACATATGGGTCGGTCCAGCTTCCGGTCTATCCACTCAAGATCGCGATGGCCGTCGCGTCAGGCCTCCTGTTCCTGCAAGGCATCGCTGAAGTGCTGAAACTCATCCTTGGTCACAAAGTGCCGCACCATGACGCCTGAACTTATCGCCGCCTGCATGTTCGGTCTCTTACTGGCCGGCCTCTTCATGGGTCATCCGCTTGCCTTTGTTCTTGGCGGTACGGCAGTACTGGGCGCATTGATCGCGGGCAAACCGATGGTTCTGGGCATCGTCATCAACCGAATCTTCGGTGACGTGCTGGACAACTTCACCTTGATCGCGATCCCGCTTTTCATCCTGATGGCGCGATTTTTGTCCGACAGTGGCGTCACCGACAAGATGTTCGAATCCCTGCGCCTTTTGATGTCTGGCGTGCGAGGGGGGCTGGCGCTGGCCGTGGTGTTCATCTCCATCCTGCTGGCGGCGACGACGGGCATCATCGGCGCGTCGATCACCGTAATGGGAGTCATGGCGCTGCGGCCGATGCTGCAATATGGCTATTCGCCGACGCTGACGACCGGCGTTATCGCCGCGTCGGGCTGTCTTGGCATCCTAATTCCGCCGTCGATCATGCTGATCCTGATGGCATCCTATTCCCCGCTTTCGGTGGGGGAGCTTTTCGCCGGTGCCATGATCCCCGGTATCCTCCTGGGCCTGCTTTACGCTGTATGGGTCGTGATTGTGGCGATGATTCGTCCCGACATGGCTCCGGCGGTCGAGCCTGCCGAAAAGATCGGGCGTGGCGCGCTGTTGCGGATGCTGGCGATCGAGGCTGTACCGCCGCTGGTACTGATTCTAGGTATCCTTGGATCGCTTCTCGCGGGTATCGCCACGGCGACCGAAGCTTCGGCGCTGGGGGCTTTTCTTGCCTTGATGATCGTGATCATGCGGGGCAAGTTCCGGCTGGGAACCTTCTATTCCGCGATGCTGGAAACCGGGCGTACCTCTGCGATGATCCTGTTCATCGTGATCGGTGCCACCGCTTTCACCGGGGTGTTCAACATTACCGGTGGCCTGCGCGCCACGCAGGAGATCATCCGAGGCCTGGACATGGCACCGTGGATGCTGATCGCGATGATGCTGTTCATCGTTTTCATCCTCGGCGCGTTTCTGGACTGGACCGGCATTGTCCTGCTGTCCTTCCCGATCTTCCTGCCGATCATCCAAGAAATGCAGGTCGATCTTTTGTGGTTCGTCGTGCTGATGGCGCTGGTGTTGCAGACGTCGTTTTTGACGCCGCCGTTCGGGTATGCCCTATTCTACCTGCGCGCCATCGCCCCGAAGGAGGTCCGCACGGGCCAGATCATCGCAGGAGTCATCCCTTTCATCGGGCTGATCATCGCGATGAGCCTCGCCGTAGCGCTGATGCCGCAGATGGTGCTGTGGCTGCCTGACGCACTCTACAACAAATAAGCAATCGGAGGAGATAAACATGAAACTGACCAAATTGATCACAGGCGTTGCCACGGCCGCCAGCCTATCGGGTGCCGCAATGGCGCAGGAAAGCTGGACCATGACGACGACATGGCCGACATCGCTCGAGCTGATTGAGATCGACAAGCATTTCGTTGAGATTGCGAACAAGCTTACCGGCGACGACCTGACTATCGAATTCTTCGAAGGGGGCGCGTTGGTGCCTGCTGGCGAGGTTTTCGGTGCCGTGGAATCCGGCACCATCCAAGCGGGCGCGGATTGGCCCGGATACTGGGCCGGTCGCAATTCCGCCTTTTCGCCGCTTGCGACGACTGCCTCGCTTTTCAACGCGGTTGACTACGTGAACTGGATTCAGCAATGGGGCGGTGCGGAGCTTTATGACGAGATTTACGGCAAGTTCGGCATGGTCTACCTGCCTTACGGCGTGACCAACAACGAGTCCGGCTTTCGCACCAACAAGAAGATCGAGACGCTAGATGATCTTCAAGGTATGCGCCTGCGTTTATCCGGCCTCGAACAGGGCCGTCTGCTTGAGCAACTCGGGGGCAGCCAAGTGTCAATGGCGGGTGGTGAAATCTATCAGTCGCTCGAGCGGGGCGTGATCGACGGTGCCGAATTTTCCACCCCCAACGTCGATTTCTCGGGTGGATTCCAGCAGGTAACGAAATTCTGGGCAACCCCCGGCTGGCACCAATCCGCTTCCGTGTTCGGCGTGATGATCAACAAGACGTCGTGGGATGCCCTGTCGCCGGAGACGCAGGAAACGCTGAAGTTGGCGGCAGATGCAAATTTGATCTGGTCGTTGGCCTTCACTGAAAAACGCGCGACGGAAGCTTATCAGAAGTTCAAGGACGCGGGTATCGAGATCACCCGCTATGACGATGAGACGTTGGCGAAAATTCAGGAAATGGCAAACGAGGTGATCGTCACCACCGCCTGTGAAAATCCCGATAGTGCAAGGGTGTACCTCAGCCAGGTCGAGTATCTCAACGACTACGCCAAATGGCGCGATGCGTCCGCACCGTTCAACCTTGGCCGGACGCCGAACGGTCCAGATGTGGAAAAGTTACGTGAGTGTGCGACCAACTGACCAGTTGCGAAAGAATGCTATTAACAAGGCCCGCATGAAGCGGGCCTTTTGCATGATCAGCGACACAGTGTATCACCCATATGGTCAGTTATTTGCTACCAGCGCTTCAAACGGAGACCAAGAACGAGGGGCACGCAGTGACGAGGGGTGTCCCGTATTCAAGCGCTCGTCGTCTGACGCGCATACCCGGCGAGATAACGGTTTCGGGAGGCGCGCAGACACAGTGAAATCCATCGCAATCCTGAAAGATCTAAGATGCACGAGATTCTGGCAATTTGCAGGGCGACAGGCATCGTCGTGATCGGGATCGATGTGGGTCGCCAGAATTCAAATTGAATAATAGAGAAATGGCCAACGAGAATGGCACCTTGCGGCGGAAAGATTTCGGTGGTGTCATGCTCCCGCAACCAAAAATAATGAATAATACCAAAGCTTTAGGCCCCCCATCACGCGGGGCTTTTTGCTTGTGCGCATTCCATGTCAACGCCACGTCAACGTTTGGCGAGTCGCACAACAAATATTCAATGAAATCAACACTACCGCTCGATAGCGGCACTCTGTCATCCCGAGCAGTTTGCGGTTACGATTCCTCGGAACTGATGCCGAGTGACCGCGATGTCCAAGAAAACACTGAACAAAGCCAATCTCGAAAGGCTTGGCGCGCCCAAGCTTGCTGAGCTGGTGAGGGACCTGGTGCAGGGGTCCGCGGCCTTGCAGCGTCGCGCCCGGATGGAATTGAGCGCAGCACAGGGCCCCAAGGAGGTGACCGCCGATCTGCGCAAGCGGTATGCGTCGCTGCGTCGGTCGCGAAGTTATGTCGACTGGCGCAAGCAGCGTGCGCTGGTCAAGGATCTGAACAGCCTGTTGGCTCAGGTCGAGACGGTGATCGCGCCGCAGGACGCAGGCGAAGCGTTCGAGCTTCTCTGGTCCTCCTGCAACTTGCCCCGTCGATCCATGAGCGCACGGATGACAGCAACGGCTCTGTTGGCGATGTGTTTAGCGAGGCGGTCACAATGATCGGGCAGGTGGCGCCCCGGATCACGATCAATCCGCAGACGCTGGCCGAGCGGATCCTCGATGCGGTCGCCGATGCGGGCTATGGCGAATTCGACGGCATCATCCCGGAGACGGCAGAGGCGCTTGCCGCCATGCCGCGCGCCATCTCGCGGAATGCCAGGCGTCGGAGCGGGCGATCACCGACTATGGCGCAGTACTTACGCATGAGGGTTTTGTCGCAGCGCTTCGGCAAAAACATGGCCGCAAATACGGGTTCTGGTCCCTGGTGGACGGCTAAGCGCCCTCGGTGCTTTTGCGAGGCATCAAATTAGCGTTCCAGGACTCCGAACCGGTCCTGGGCTCAGCGCGCAGCAAGAGGGCGACGCTAGCTCAAACTCGACACTCACACCCATCTTGCCCCTTGCAATTTTTCTCACACATGGCGTTTGAACGAAGCCCAAATGGAGAAATCTCACAGAGATCCCGACGATCATGCTGGACAGACGTCGCAACCCATTGCAAAGTTATGCAGGATTAAGTTTTGGGGCCAGATTTATTGGGTGATTTGGATAAAGTCGACAAATCTCAAGTTACATTCGCACGCATGCTTTTGGCTGCAATTCCGATGGTTGGGGGCTCTGCAACAGTACTTGTAGACAAGAAAATTGCAGAGAGGCAGAATGAGAGGCTGACGGCTTACCTGTCAGACATCGTGAGCCGACTGGAGTCCTTGGAAGAAAAGGGATTCCCAAGTGATCAAATGATTGAAAAAGGAGCGGAGTCATCCAAGCTTAGCTTCGAAGCTTGGAAGCCATACCTTTTCGCAGCGATTGTTGCCGGTAAAGCGGTGAAGGCAGACGAAGTGGTAAGGCACTCACTTATTGAGTGTGTTTCAAACCTATCTGAGCTTGAGTTCTGCACGCTGACTTCGCTTGCCGTCGGCGGGCCTGAGCTGAAAATTGTGGCAGAGTTCAGTGAACTCCGTGCGGTGCTTTCGAAGCTGGAGGCCCAAGACGCCGCTGTTGTTGCTTTGAGAAATGCTGCATTTTCTCGGCTTCAGTCATATGGTCTTATCAATAGAGAGAGCAAGGGAGCGGCAACCCCAACCCAACTCGGAATGCGCCTACTGGAGTTAGCTTCGGAATGAAATTAAAAGTCCATGCTCCGGTACCACAAGACCTAAGGACTCGTGAAGATCGACTAAAGTCCCGAATCGCAACTACTGAAGAGTTGCTGGATACAATAAAGAATAGAACCGAGCGTTCTAAGTTTGGCATTTCTGACAAAGATATTGACCACTACTATCGATTTTCAGACATAAGCAATACCAAAACCTTCTTTACTGAGAGATTTAAGCAGTTCAACAATTCTGATGTAGCCTTAGATAAAGAAGCGATACTGATTGACGTTCAGGACTCTGTAAACACTTTTGATTTCAGTAAAGGCCGAAACCGGCCCAGTGAGAATTTTCGAGATCTTGCAGAAAGTTTTGCCGACGAACTGAAGGTGTCCAGAAGTACGGGCGCACCCTACGTCCAAATATTTCGTGGCCCGACTGGCAGTGGTAAGACTGCATACAGCAAGTGTTTATTTACCGCCGGGATCTGGGAGTTTTGGAGCCGAGGGATCATACCAACGAGAGTAGAATTCTCGAAGTTCTTCAAGGCGGGAAAACAAGTAAGAACAAAGGCGCTTCTCGGTTCGATCCACCAATGCCAAGTCAGGGACCTTTTTATCTACCTCTTTTTTTCCACAAGTGGTCCAGTCTCAGATGACATACTTGAAGTG
>Ga0115567_10005923_pt1 | contig 11769 bp, 13 predicted proteins | sample COGITO_mtgs_1204_2_FD_88679 | JGI IMG/M metagenome (GOLD analysis project Ga0115567, IMG submission 88679) | Pelagic marine microbial communities from North Sea - COGITO_mtgs_120412 | ecosystem: Environmental > Aquatic > Marine > Epipelagic | place: Germany:Helgoland, sampling site Kabeltonne...
GTGAAGCTGGTCTTGCGGATCAATCGCCCAAACCAAAGCATGTTTGGAACCGCGTGCCTGATGAGGTGAAGTGCAAGGTCGTCAACCTCGCCTTGAAAGAGACAGAGACACACAGACGGGCTGGATGCGTCAGGCAATTTCATCAGCGATGCAGGTACTTTATTCCCAAACGCGCTGTGTGGTCGTTCTTCGTTGTAGTCTCTACGCCAAGCCTTCAGCTTTTCGGCCGCATCTTCAAGCATCCCTGCGTACTTCTACTCCCAATTGAAATAAGTCGTCTGACTGATCCCGGCCTTGCGACAAATCTCAGCAACCGTCATGCCTTCGTCGCCTTGCTTGACGATAAACGCCTTTTACGCGTCCGGGAACTCCGATGCTTTCATGTGTTTTCGCTCCTCTCCCAGCCAAGGAAAATCTAGCGGAAAACTCTAACCAAAAACGAGGACGTTTTCAGGGATCACACCATCAATCAGGTTCATTCGTTCAAATTCTTCGAAGGCGGACGGAATTCTGTGCTGATCGCCGGGATATTATTCACGGGTATGGCGATCTGGCGCGATGGCGCTCGCGACCTTGGTGCCGTGACCCCTGATCACCACAAACCGGTTACCGGTTTTATGATCAGATCAGGCTAGTGCCGACCAAGACCATTACCGGCACCGCCATCTATCGCATGGCGGTTACCGAAACGGCATCCTCCACATCGACCCAGATTATGGAGCATTCTGGGACTCGCGTTTGATCCCGAGACCTTTTTGCGGGGCGCTGCGATTTCAAGCCAGCCGGCGTTGCCTCGCGGCTCAGCACTTTGCAACAGCGCACCCTTGCGTTTCTGGTACAACGCCACGCGTGTCACGAATTCCTACACCTTGGTACCAAAGCGAAAAATCATCATCGGAAAGCCGATCCATGTATAAACGCGAGGGCCCTACTGACACGAATTGAGTTGGCCAATGTTAAGGCTTGGCTGCAAAGTACTCTCCAGGCAATCGTATCGCTCAGAGTGATCTCTTTAACCAGCGCGCCAATACACCGATGATTCCTTCCCGAAACAACAGTACGCCAAGCACAAATATCACGCCCTGAATGACCGTAACCCAGGCACCGAACGTCGCCAGGTAGTTCTGCATTGTGACGATGATACCCGCACCAACCAGAGGCCCAAATATTGTCCCCATGCCGCCCAAAAGGGTCATCAGCACAACTTCGCCAGACATCATCCAATGTACGTCTGTCAGCGACGCGAGCTGGAATACCTGACTTTTAGTGGCTCCGGCGAGACCCGCCATCGTCGCGGATAATGTAAACACGATCAGCTTGTAGCGGTTAACATCATAGCCCAGCGAAATGGCGCGGGGTTCATTTTCGCGGATCGCTTTCAGCACCTGGCCGAAGGGTGAGTTTACGATACGATAAAGGAACAGGATGCCGCCAAATGTCACGAAAAGCACGAAAAAATACAGCGCCTTGTTGTCGGCCAGCGGAATCAATCCGAACAGATCACCGCGCGGCACGCTTTGAATTCCGTCTTCGCCACCGGTAAACTCTGCCTGAAGGGCAACGAAATAGACCATCTGCGCAAAGGCGAGCGTAACCATGGCAAAATAGATGCCCTGTCTGCGGATCGACAGCGATCCGATGACGAACCCCAGCACACCGGCTGCTGCCGCCCCAGACAGCACAGACAGCTCCGGGGTCAGGCCCCAGACCTTTGCAGCGTGGGCCGCTACGTAACTGGCCCCGCCAAAATACGCGGCGTGGCCAAACGACAGCAACCCGCCAAAGCCGAGGAGCAGATTGAAGGCTGCCGCGAACAGAGCAAAGCACATGACCTTCATCGCAAAGACCGGATAGACAAAGAAAGGCAGGGCGACCAAACCGGCCAACAACACCGCAAAGATGATCTTGTGCAATGTCGGCATGCCGACGCTCTCCCCCTCATGGGGGGTATCCGTTGTGTTGTCTGTCATTGCCATCAGGCAGGCCTCCCAAACAGTCCTTCAGGTTTAATCAGCAGGACGATTGCCATGATGACGAAAATAACGACGGCTGAGCCTTCGGGATAGAACACACGTGTCAAACCCTCAACGATACCCAGCAAATATCCCGTCAGGATCGCGCCCATAATTGATCCCATGCCGCCGATCACCACCACCGCAAAGACAACAATTATCAGCTGTTCACCCATGTTCGGGTTGACGGAATAGATTGGTGCTGCCAGCACCCCCGCAAATCCTGCGAGGGCCACACCAAACCCGTAGGTCAGCATGACCATCAGCGGCACGTTCACGCCGAAAGCCCCCACAAGTGTTGGATTTTCGGTTGCGGCACGCAGGTAGGCACCCAGCCGGGTCTTTTCGATCACAAACCACGTCCCGAAACAGACTATCACCGATGCAACGACGACCCACGCACGGTAATTGGGCAGGAACATGAAACCAAGGTTCTGACCGCCTGAAAGTGCCGGAGGAATTTGATAGGGCAGCCCGGAAATACCGTAATAATTGCGGAACAGCCCCTGAATGATCAGGGCCAGCCCGAAGGTCAACAATAGGCTGTAAAGATGATCAAGGTGATAGAGACGCGACAGCATTGTGCGCTCCAGCAGAATCCCAAACGCCCCCACGATCAGCGGTGCCACGATCAGCGCAGGCCAATACCCGATACCAAGGTAGTTCAGCAGCATCCAGGCCACGAAAGCCCCCGCCATATATAGAGCGCCATGCGCAAAATTGATGATGTTGAGCAGACCGAAAATTACGGCCAAGCCCAGTGATAGCACCGCATAAAACGACCCGTTTATCAGCCCCAGCAAAAGCTGGCCAAGCAGAACCGGCGGCGAAATTCCCAATAACTCGAACATGTTTCACCCATACTATGCGGTTTGGTCAAGGAGTGTCTGCCCAGCCTGAACAGCCGGGCAGACCCGAGGTTGGCTTACTTCTTGGTAAAGTCGCACTCGTCCAGCATTGGCAGGAACGCTTCTTCACCACTGATGGAAGAAATCTGATTGTAAAGATCCCACTCGCCCGTCGATTCTTCGGGTGTTTTTACCTCGAACAAGTACATGTCATGAATTGCTCGCCCATCACCTCGAACCGTCACTTTGCCAAAGAGCGGATCGTCAAACTCCATCTCTTTCATCTTGGCCGCAACAGCCTTGCCGTCATCCGCACTGCCCACGGCCTCAACCGCAGCCAGGTAGGCCATCGTACCGGAATAGACTCCGGCCTGCACCATTGTCGGCTGCGCGCCATGGGTGTCCATGAACCGCTTGGACCAAGCGCGGGTATCATCGTTCTGATCCCAATAGAATGCTTCTGTCAGCGACAGGCCTTGTGCCGTCTGCGCGCCCAGTGCATGCACGTCGGTCACAAAGAACAGCAGCGCAGCCAGCTTTTGGCCCGCTTGCGTAATGCCGAATTCTGACGCCTGCTTTATTGCGTTGACGGTATCACCACCAGCATTTGCCAAACCGATCACGTCAGCGCCGCTGCCTTGTGCCTGAAGCAAGAAAGACGAGAAATCCTGCGCTGGAAACGGGACGTTGACCTGTCCGACAACTTCGCCACCCGCGTCCTTGACCACCTTACTTGTGTTTTCCTCTAGGGAATGCCCGAATGCATAATCCGCAGTCAGGAAGAACCACTTCTTTCCGCCTGCTTTGGTCATCGCAGCCCCTGTTCCGGTGGCCAGAGCGGCGGTGTCGTAGGTCCAGTGGATTGTCGTCGGACGGCATAGTTCCCGTGTTAGCTGGGTGGAACCCGCACCGGAATCGATCAGCACCCCGTTTTTTTCGGTGGTAATGTCGGCAACCGCTAAAGCGACGGAAGACGTCGGCACATCGAGGATCGCATTCACACCGTCCACGTCATACCATTGACGGGCGATGTTGGAGCCAATGTCAGGCTTGTTCTGGTGGTCGGCCGAAATGATCTCGACGCTTAGGCCTTTCTCGGCAGCCTTGAAATCCGCAACGGCCATGCGTGCGGCCACAACCGATCCTTCACCCGAAAGATCAGCATAAACGCCTGAGCGGTCGTTGAGAACGCCAAGTTTGACGTCGATCTCTGCCAGCGCTGGTGAGCTTGTGATAGCGGCCAGTGCCGCCGTGCTGATTGCTAGTTTCTTGATCATCTCGCTTCTCCTTTTGCGGCACGGATGTGCCAATGACATCGTTCACACACCCAAGTAGTGGTGAAGTTTCTGGGTATTCTGTTCAAGCTCGTCGTTAAGGATCATGTCCACAACCTTGCCCTGATCCACGACGTAATGGCGATCCGCAACCGATGCGGCGAAACGGAAGTTCTGCTCGACCAACACGATGGTGAACCCCTCGTTTTTCAATGCGGCGATGGTGCGGCCGATCTGCTGGACGATAACAGGTGCCAGCCCTTCGGTCGGTTCATCCAGTAACAGCATCTTGGCGCCGGTGCGCAGAATGCGGGCAATCGCCAGCATCTGTTGTTCTCCGCCAGACAGTTTGGTGCCTTGACTGCTTTTGCGTCGTTCGTACAGATTGGGAAACAAGTCGTATATCCGTTCGACGCTCAGCCCGCCCTCAGCGATGCGCGGCGGCAGCATCAGGTTTTCTTCGACATTGAGCGAAGAGAATATGCCGCGCTCCTCGGGGCAAAACGCGATACCCAAACGCGCAATTTGGCGGGGCTGCATATTGATGATCTCGGTCCCGTTAAAGGTGACAGAGCCCGTCCGTTTTGCAAGAATTCCCATGATCGCAAGCAGTGTGGATGTCTTGCCCGCACCATTGCGCCCCAGCAAAGTGACGACCTGGCCCTGCGGCACTTCAAAATCGATGCCGTGAAGCGCATGACTTTCGCCGTACCAGCCCTGCAGCTCGCCAACCTTCAAGAGCACGTTGGTGGCCGCGTCAGTCATGGCTCGCTCCGATATAGGCTTCGATCACTTCTGGAGCTTTTGAGATTTCATCATAAGTTCCCTCAGCAAGGATTTCCCCCCGCGCCAGAACGGTAATGCGGTCCGACAGATCCGCCACCACCGACAAGTTATGTTCCACCATCAGCACGGTCCGGTTTTTCGCGATGCGGCGGATCAGGTCGGAAATGCGCTCCACGTCCTCGCGCCCCATTCCCGCCATCGGTTCGTCTAACAGCAGCATGTCCGGGCTGAGAGCCAGTGTCGTGGCGATTTCGAGCGCTCGTTTGCGACCATATGGTAAGGCGGCAGCGCGTTCGTTGATGAATTCTGACAGTCCAACTTCTTCGATAAATTCCCGCGCCTTTTCATCATACCGAGACAGCACCCTGTCGGAGCGCCAGAAATCATAGCTTTCCCCTCGGGAACGCTGCAATGCAACGCGGACGTTCTGCAGCACCGAAAGGTCGGGAAATATCGCAGAAATCTGAAATGACCGCACCATCCCAAGGCGCGCGATCTCGGCTGGCTTCAACCGGGTGATATCGCGCCCTTCGTACGAAATTACGCCATGTGTGGGCTGGAGGAACTTTGTCAGAAGGTTGAAACACGTCGTCTTTCCGGCTCCATTTGGTCCGATCAAGGCATGGATCGTTCCCTTTTCTATCGACAGATCGACGTTGTTGACGGCAACAAAACCCTTGAACTCTTTCGTCAGTCCTTTCGCCTGGAGTGCGATGGTCATTTCAACATTACTTCGCTTTTTCTATGTCAGCCGACATCTATCATCGCCACATGACGACTTTGCTGCCTGTCTGATCTCATACCAAATGGCTAACGAACAGGATCACAAAGTAAACAGCATTTCGCCAATGTAGTATTTCCACGTATATGCACGCGAATGTCCGCCTATCGATCAAGAAGGTCCAGCATTGCAATTCTGTGAAGCCCGCAGATCAGCATACCTCGGCCTTGCCGACGTCATTCGGCAGACCTCCTGTCCCAGTCCTTGACCTGTGGAAGGTCGTCGAACGTGTGTTCGGGCACTGGCGACGGTAAAGTCCATTCCAGCGTGTCCGCATAATCGTTCCAGTAGCGCGCCCGGGTTTCGCGTTTTCCAGCTAGCAGAGTATAAATGACAATTCCGATGAAGAGCAAAAACGATGCAAACGACAGCAGGGCACCCCAGCTCGATATAGCATTCCAGAATCCAAACGCTTCGGGGTAGTCGATATAACGACGCGGCATACCTTGACGACCCAGAAAGTGTTGCGGAAAAAACGTCAGGTTGGCACCGATGAAGAACATCCAGAAGTGCAATTTGCCCGCCCATTCTGGGTATTGCCGCCCAGACATTTTGGCAAACCAGTAGTAGAGACCAGCGAACAGCGCAAAGACCGCCCCGAGACTCATCACGTAATGAAAATGCGCAATAATGTAGTAGGTATCGTGATAATACCGATCCACGCTCGCCTGGGCGATCACAACACCGGTGACACCACCGACGGTAAACAGGAAAATGAAACCCACGACAAATAACATCGGTGTTTTGAATTCGATCGACCCACCCCACATCGTTGCAATCCACGAGAATATCTTGATGCCCGTTGGCACAGCAATCATTGCTGACGCAACTTGGAAAAAGCTCTGTTGGGGAATGGTCATTCCGGCCGTGAACATATGATGTGCCCAAACCACAAACCCCAGCGTTGCAATAAGGATCAGCGCCCAGACCATTCCGAGATAGCCAAAGATCGGCTTTTTCGAGAAAGTGGAAGCGACATGGCTGACAATGCCGAAACCCGGCAGCACAACGATATAAACCTCGGGGTGGCCAAAGAACCAGAAGAGGTGCTGATACAGCAACGGATCGCCCCCGCCAGAGGGATCAAAGAAGGCAAATCCAAAATTGCGATCCATCAACAGCATGGTGATGGCTCCGGCGAGCACAGGCATGGCCAACAAAAGCATCCACGCGGTAACAAAGATCGACCAGGCGAAAAGCGGCACCTTGAACAGCGACATCCCCGGCGCGCGCATGTTGAGGAACGTGGTGATCATGTTGATGGCCCCAAGGATGGAACTGGCACCTGAAATATGGATCGCAAAAATCGCCAGATCCATCGACACGCCACCGTCCCGAACCGAAAGCGGCGCATAAAGGGTCCAGCCAACCCCAGCGCCATGTGATCCATCGCCCCCCGGCGCAAAGAAGGAGGTGATGGCCATCGCCGCCCCCGCTGCAAACAGCCAGAAGCTCAGGTTGTTCAGTCGCGGAAACGCCATATCGGGTGCCCCGATCATCAACGGCATGAAATAATTGCCGAAGCCGCCAAATAATGCCGGAATCACCACGAAAAACATCATCAGGACGCCATGATACGTGACAAAGATGTTCCACAGATGTCCGTCCGGGGTACAATCAGCAGCGTTGGGCCAGAACCGCAATCCTTCCAGGCACATGAACTGCACACCCGGATCCATCAACTCCAACCGCATGAACACCGATAGCAACACTGCAAGCAGCCCGACAATGGCCGACGTGAACAGATACAGGATGCCGATGTCCTTGTGGTTCGTGGACATGAACCATCGGGTAAAGATCCCCCGATCATCGTCGCCCTCATTCTGGTGAACTGCCGTTTCAGCCATTTGAGTCTCCTTGGGGCAATTTCAGTTGCCCTTTTGAACCCGTCCAACATGCAAGCCCCTCTGGGGGCCTCGCGTGAACGGATGCAATACCGGATGGCGGTTCAACCGGAACTGCCAGTTGACGTAAGTCGTGCAGGGCTACAAACGGTTTAAGTGCGCTCCTTTTGTTCAACGCGCGCATTGATGAGCCGCAGAGGGCATTTTTCGTGGTTGATCTGCACCCTTACCGGGCAGGGACTCCATTCAGGACCCATCAGCCGTTGTAGAAAAAGTAGAACTATTCCCATAGCTAGAACTCCTCTTTGATGATCTGTGCATCCGCAACGCCCAGATCTCGCAGTACCGTATGGACGGCATCCATCATTGGCGGCGGGCCGCAAAGATAGCAGCGGCTATCCACATTGACGAATTGGGCCAGGTACGCGCGATCAAGCCGTTGCTGGGGAACGCTGGCACCAAGTTGGTCCACAACAAATGCGGTCTTTAACCCCACCATCGACTCGAACCAGTCGCGCCAAATGATATCGGCTTCGGTTTTGTTGGCAAAAACTAGCGTTGATCCGTCAAGCGTGCCGTGATCGTGCAGTTGTTTGCGCAGTATCGCGATCATCGGGGTAATGCCCGCCCCACCGGCGATGAACACACCCGGTCCCTGATCCGAGATGGCACCAAACGGACCTTTCATCTCAACCGTGTCACCCGGCTTCATTTTACCGATCTGTTCGGTCACGCCGTGATGGTCTGGATAGGATTTGATAACAAACTCCAACGTCGGCTCATCCGGCAACGTGACCGGTGTGAAAGGCCGCCCCTTGTCCTTCCAATCGTCCTTCTGGAGGAACAGCTCCACACCTTGGCCGACGTCAAATTTGAACCCTTCGGGACGATCAAAAATCAGATGATGGGTGTCATGCGTGACCGGATCAAGTTTCGCTAATTTCAGAATATGTGCCATCTGAGATCCCATCTGCCTTAAGAACGCGACGATCTATGCAGCGACATGTCCACCTCAAAGGCGGTTGGTGGTCGAATCCGCCACATATATGGTAATTGTAATACCAGTTATCTTCGGATATAAAGAGTATTGTCAATACCAATTAATGGAATGCTCATGCGTCTATCTTCTTTTACAGACTACGGCCTGCGGGTCTTGATGCGGCTTGGTGGTGCGCCCGAGCAGGCAATCTCGACGGGGCAGATCGCCGATGAGTTTGAGATTTCGCAACATCATCTGGCCAAGGTCGTGCAGGATCTAGGACGCGGCGGATTTGTCGTAAGCAAGCGGGGTAGGAACGGCGGTTTGCGACTGGCGCGACCGGCGCAATCGATCTCGATCGGTGAAGTCGTGCGCTATCTCGAACAGCGCTTTGCCCTAGTAGAGTGTTTCCAGGCAGATGGCGGTGCCTGCGTGTTAAGGCCGCTGTGCCGCCTGAAGCCTCGACTCGCTGCCGCCCGGGAAGCCTTCATGGCCGACCTTGATCGTTCAACGGTGGCCGATTGCGCGTGGCCATCCAGTTCGATAATCGCGGCTAACTGAGCTACAACATGTGGAGGACGCCAATGTCCAAAATCGAATTCCTCAATGACATGATCCAGATCGACGCCAGCATCGTCGCAAAGGCTTTTCAGATCAGCCCCGATGACTTGAAGCTGGGAATGCGCAGTGGCGCGATTACCAGCCAGAGCGAACACGGCGAAGGCGACGACGCGGGCAAGGTCCGCCTGACGTTCTTTTCGGCAAATCGACGGGTACGCGTGACGGCAGACGACCAGGGCAAAGTGCTGACATGCAGTTCTGCTGATTACACAAAGCATTCAGCCCGTACTGGCGACGCGAAGTGACGTGATGCGCGTTGTCAGGAATTATTGATCAGAAAGGGTAAGACCGTGCCGGACACTCCGCCCCCCACGAACACCGCGGCGCTTGCCAAACGCCGCAAGGATCTGACGCCCGATGCGACCAAGGCGTTCGAGGCTTTCAGTCGTGCCGTCTTTGCTGATGGTGCACTGGATGAAAAGACCAAGCACCTGATCGCTGTCGCCGTCGCGCATGTCACCCAATGCCCCTATTGCATCAAGGGCCACACGAGGGCGGCGCAGCGGCACAAGGCAAGCGAAGCACAAATCATGGAAGCAATCTGGGTTGCCGCTGAGATGCGTGCGGGCGGTGCGTTTGCTCATTCTGTGTTGGCGCTCGAAGAGATGGAAAAAGCGGCAACAAAGGACTGACCGGACGGCAAAACGGACGATCCGATTCCACTCCATGCTGCTGAGCCAAAAGCGAGGCGACCCAAATCAAGAACACTGCCGGCCGCCTTGGCATTGACAAACGGAAACTGTCATGCGCGTTCGAGACAACCTTTTCGCCCATCTGCCGAGTAGGCAGCACAACCAAAGGGCCTCTGAGCGCGTTCACGCGATCCGGAATGTCGTTTTATAAATTACGTTGGTCATCGAGTTCGGGAAAATAACGATAGTATGGCGAAGGATGATGCGTGAGTGAGAAATACTGCGCCGCTGCGCGATCAGCTGCACATCCACGTTGTGCAGAAAATCGGCAAACTCGCCGAAATTCTGGTTCGAATGACCAATCATTCAGAATCCAACCGACTTCAGTCGATCTTCGTCAACGTGCCTTCTTTGTGGGCGGCTATGTGGTCAGTCTTGTCGCTCTCAATCTCGTTTTGCGGTTCGTCGTTCGACGCGCGTCTGGGGTGACCCTTGTAATCGAAATCATCGGTGTGGATCTTTGATATCCGGCCAGTGACATAGCCGGCTTCAGAGTTCCATTTCACATGGTCACCAATTCTGAATTTTGCCATTTTGACATACTCCTGTTCTCATATTCAAAGCGACCCTTTTGCTCCGCTGGGGTGTCTTCACGCATCGTTGTCTTTGAGACTACCGGCAAAAACGAGAATTGCCATACCGATGATCGCTGACACGACTGACCCCAGAAGCACTGCCAGCTTGATCGTTCCAAGCTGTGAGCCTTCAAATGCCGCAGTGCCGATGAAGATAGACATTGTGAATGTCTACACCGGCAAGAAATCCTGCGCCGATAAACTTTTGCCAGCTGATCTCCGAGGACAGTTGCGCCCATCCCAGCCGAATTGCGGCCCAACAGGCCAAGCAAATACCAAGCGGCTTTCCGATGACCAGGCCAAGCATCACGCCCAAAGCCTCCGGGGCAATCGGGGTGAAATTCGATCCATTCAGCAGAATGCCTGTGTTGAAGAACGCAAACAACGGAAGGATTATAAAATTGGTCCATTTTTCCAATGAGCGTTGCAAATGATGGCCAGGCTCGCGCAGGCGCATAATCGCATCTTCCATCGCGTTGACAGCATAGTCCGCGATATTTTCCTGCGCGCTGTCACTGTCGGGCTCAACAGCATCCGCGATGGCCGTCGCCTGTGCTGCCACTTCTTTTATATGGGCCGGCTGACGCGCCGGGATCAGGATTGCCGTCAGCACGCCTGCCAATGTCGCATGCAAGCCAGAGGCATGGACGAATATCCACAGGATGAGACCGAGGATGAGATAGGGAAACAGAGCATACACCCGCACACGTCCAAAGATCGCCATGGTAACGATACAGCCAAGCGCACCCAGCATCGGCATAAGATGCAATCCTTGCCCGTAAAACAGCGCGATCGGGAAAAAGACCGTCATCAGGCCGTCATTGATCCATGCCTGAAGCGATAATCCGAAACGGGCCTCTCCAAACTCCAGCGCAAGAACCGACAGGCGCAGTTTCTCGTAGACGTCATGCAGGCCAGAGTTGGCGACAATCAGCGCGGCAAGTGTCGCAAGGATCAGCAGCAGGCCACCCGACGCGGCCCAACCAAAGAACCGCTGGCCTGCGCGTTCCGCGCGATAGCCCAGTGGCTGCTCGACCGCATCCATAATGGACAATTCATCCCACGCACCGAAATAACGCTTGCCTTCTATATAAAGCGACGGCGTCTGGACGACGCCTGCCGTCTCGCCATAAGCGTGGTCCTCAGCAAGATGAGCGTCGACAAACTCAGAATCCAGCGCCTCTGCGAACTTCGCTTCATCCAGTTCGATCTCATTGGCGAGCTTTGATATGTCTCCCGCCGCAAAGGTCTGGCCTCTGCGGAACAACACCTGATGCATATCCCAGAACTTGCCTTGCCGCCCTGCTGCAATCGCGGCACGCGCCGCCCGTTCTGCATCGGCATTACCTGCTGCTGA
>Ga0115567_10005924_pt1 | contig 11769 bp, 7 predicted proteins | sample COGITO_mtgs_1204_2_FD_88679 | JGI IMG/M metagenome (GOLD analysis project Ga0115567, IMG submission 88679) | Pelagic marine microbial communities from North Sea - COGITO_mtgs_120412 | ecosystem: Environmental > Aquatic > Marine > Epipelagic | place: Germany:Helgoland, sampling site Kabeltonne...
CAAGCTGCGGGTGGTCGCGCGTGAGATGCGGCGGGAGGGTCCCGTCGCGGGCGGCGGAGAGGACAAGCACGCGCTCCATGCCGGAGCCGAAGAGGCAGAAGAGCTCCACCAGGATCACCCCGAACGAGAACACCTGCGCCGCGCCACCGCCTCAGTGCAACGCGCACGCACGCCGCCGGTCGCAGGGGGCGGGAGCGGGGCGCACGTCGGCCTTAGCGTCGACTTGCGCGCCGCTGATCTGCTCAGGCGCCGCATAGAGAGCAGTGCCCACGCCGGGCGGCCCCTGCTCCTGCTTCGCGCGCCCCTGCCCGGCCTTGACCTCCGCCGCCGCGGCCGCCGCCGCGCGCCCGCTGCTGCAAGTGCGCCATGTGAGCTCCCCGCGCACGCGGCGCTGGCGAGAGCTCGGGACTGCGGGGAGCTGACCTCCACATGGCGTCGGGGCCGCCCGAGCCGCCCGAGCCCGGGCCGTGCTGTCTGGCGCCGGGGGCCGCGGCCGGGGGGCTGGCTGGGACGCCGGGAAGGATGCGCTGCGCCAGGCCGAAGTCGCCTGCGATGCAGGGGTGGGAGGGGGGGCGTGAGCGGGGGCGCACGGTCGGGACGGACGGGGCGAGACGGACCAAGTTTGATGATCCCGTCCTTGGAGATGAAGAGATTCGCAGGCTTGAGATCGCGGTGGCACACACCTGTCGGCGTCGGCGCCGACGCGCTGAGCGCTCCCCCCTCTTGGGTGCGACAGGAGCCAAGACTTCGAGGGGCAGTGGCCGCGGGAGGACGGGGCAGTTGCGGCGGGCAGTGGCGGCGGGCAACCCATTTGGTGCACATGGTTCAGGCCGCGGAGGGTGGCGAGGAGGATTGCGAGATTGCGCTCCGCCTGGACCTCCCGCCCTTCCTCCTGCAGGTAGTGCTGAATCGCGCCCCGCCCCCGCGCCAATCAACTTCACGACCCCCCGAGCGCGCGCCACACATGGACTGTTGGGGGAGGAGCGCGGCACTCTCGGTCCAGCACCTGCAGCGAGCGGTTGTGGCAGAGCTCCATCTGGATATAAAGCACCAAATCGCGCGCCTCGACCTGCGGAGGCTTCACACTTGAGCGCCGACGCGGCCGCCGGCGGGAGTCGCAGGCTCGGGACGGGAGGCTGGCACGACCTCGCGCTCTATGGAGGAGACGGTCTGCAGCACCGTCCGCCCCGTGGTCTGGTCGTCCCTCGCGACCTCCTCCACCATCACCTCCATCGCCCGCGACACCAGCCGCTTCATCCGCCGCAGCCCGCTCGCTTCGCCTCCCGCCCCGCGCCCCGGGTTGCCACTGCTTGCATCAGCCTCGCGCCCGTCTGCGCGCTGCGCCGGAGGATGGCCTGGAGCGGGCAGATCGTGTGAGGAGGCCAGCGAGAACGGCGAAACCAGGACCCCTGACGAAGTGCTGTCCTCCTCCTCATCCTCCTCATCCTCCTCATCCTCGTCCTCATCCTCGTCCTCGTCCTCATCCTCCTCCTCATCCTCATCCTCGTCGTCTCCCCTCGCCGTCTTGCGCTCAGTGACCAGCTCTGCCCAGGCATTGTTGTACCTGACCAACGTGCACTTCCTCACACGAGAGCGCGGCTGGTGCCGCCAACGTGTGGGCGCGGCGCGGCGCGGCGCGGCAGGGCGCGGCGCGGCGCGGATGGGCGCGATAGGGCGCGGCGGGGAGCACTTGACGACGTTGTCGTGGTTCTCACAGCGAGACAGCACAGAGACCTGAGGCCGAAGGCGGTGAGCCCTCAATCTCGGTCCCAGCCTCATCGAGGCCCGGCCCACAGGGCGGTGATAGCAGCAACGCGCGGGCGGGGGCGGGCGTGGGCGCGAAACCTCGCGGAGCACGGCGCGCGCGAGCGACACCATGGCGCGCGACGATCCGCGGAACCTGCCGCGACCCGCGCCGGTTGGCTCCCGTGCGCTGCTGCTGCACGCACCGCCGGGGGAGGGGCGTCACCGCTCGCGGGCCAAGTGCAGCTCCTTGACGCAGTACTCCTGCGGGCCGGCCACCGCCGCCGTCAGCGCCCGGCGGGACACGCGGCAGTTGGGAGTGGAGCTGGGACGGAGGCAAGGGACGGGGCGGGTGCTAGGGCGCCGGTGGTCGGGAGGAGGAGGGGGCACGGGCGCCTGCTCGTCGACGAGATGCAGCACGCGCCAGGCGGAGCCGAAGCCGCCGCGCCCGAGGCACTCGTAGCGGATGAACTCGCAGTTGAAGCGCCCGATGTTCTTGGCCGCCGACGAGTTGAACACCTCCATTTGCAGCGGATCCTGGGTTTCAAGCTCCTCGAGCACGTCCAGATCTTCACGTAGTGCGTCGACTGCCCCCTCCGCGTCCGAGCGCTGCGACGACTCGACATCCCCCTCGGAGTCCTCCGAGCCCAGAGGGAGCTCCTCCGAGAACTGACGCACGAGGCTGTCCGGGATAACCCAGCGCCTAAGTGGGGACGCCACCAGCCAGGCTTCCGGGATGCAGGGTGCAGGCATAGGCTTCGCGTAGTCCCGCGCCACGCGAGCGCCGCGCCACGCGTGCGGGCAAGCGGGAGAGCGTTGGCACCTTTCCAGGCTCTCCCAAGTTCCAGAGATTATCTCCTCCTTCTGCAGCCGGGCGCATACCCGCCGCCTGCCCTCCCAAAGCCTCATTAGAGCGCCGTGGGGGTCATCCGTGCACCAGCTCGCGGCAAGACTCCTCTGCAAAGCGATCTTTTTCTCGCAGGCTCGGGCCTCCGTGTGCCAACGCACACCGGCGTCTCGCGTCAGTCGAGGGTCATAAGACGGGGGCAGCTTGCCGTATTTGGCTGGAATGACATGCTGCGGTGAGCATCTTGAAGAGGACCGGCGTCCTCTTCTCGACATCCGCCACCTGCGAAGAGCTCGCCTCGTAGCTCAGCGGGGTGCCCGCTGTCTGCACTCGCGCAAAGCCTGAGTGTGCAATGCTAGGAAGCATGCGCACCATGCCGCAGAGGTCTTCTTCGCTGAGCGAGTCGATGTTTGCCATGAAATCCATTTTCCCCGTGAAATCTACCTGACAACCCCGGCCGGGGGCTCCAGCGTAGCAGCTACGCTTTGGTCAAAAAGTCGAAAAGGAGCCGTCCTACACCGCCGCCAGCTAATTCCCTCCATTCTGCTTTCCCTCCAAAACGCCCTTCCGAACCACCGGATCTTGGCCATGATGCAGCGCGGGCGCACGGCGCTTGCTAGCAGCCGCGCCGGCAACGTCCCCCACCAGAGGAGCAGCTCGGCAGGCCGCCATCGCACCAAGCCATCATGGGATGTACGTACCCTACCCGCCAGCGGAGCGATGCCCAGCCCGTCGCGACCGTGAACCGCAACTGAATCGGGCCTGCTACTGGGACTCGCAGAGCACGACAAACGACCTGGACAAGTACCGCTTGTCATCGGACGACCTCGCCCTGAAGCTATCGTCGCGGCAGCACAAGCCCATCGCTGACTACAGCGAGGTCAACCTCGTGCGCAAGATGCGCGAGGATGGCACGACGTATGTGACAGCCAGGAAGCCTTACGTCCCCAAGCCTAACCCTGAAGAGTCCGCTACTCGGCGCCGTAAGGCGACTAGCGACGATGGTAAGGAAAACTCTGGTCCTGACGGCGAGAGTGATTCCTGTGCTGTCACCTCAGTGCCGCCGGCACAGGCTCGGCACACAGCAGCGCTCACGACCACGGCGCCGAAGGGCGCTACGCGCGTGCAGCAGCGCAGCGCGTCCACAATTCCCGGAGGCAGTGCCGAGGGGCACTCGCGCCCACAGAGCGCCCCGGCGACTCGGAGCAGCAGTACCGACTCGCGTAGCCGCACCGCGGCGCCCGGGGCTGGCCCGGCCGAGCATGAGGCCAGCGGCGTTGCCGCGCAACCCAAGCAGGGCGCGCTGCAAGTGCAGGCGGGTGCCGCACCTGTCGACAGCATGGCGGCGCCCATGCGCGCGCCGGTACCGGGGCCGTCGCTCACAGGGCGGCGCAGCGCGGTACGCGCCGCTTCGTCCGCGCGTGGGGAGACCTGGGACGAGCGTCCTGGCCACCTTGCGGCGGCGGAGCAGGAGCTGCGCACGGCGCTGGAGCTGATGGAGCGCGCGGCGGGGCGCGAGAGCCAGCCCCTGGAGCGCATGTACGGAAGGGCCGGATCGTATACGGAGATGCTGCTCCGCGCGACGACTCGCCTCTGCGGCGTGGTGGCCGCGGCAGAGGAGCGCAGCGCCGCCTTCATGCGCGATGCGGCAGAGGCCCGGCGCGAGGCGGCGCACGCCGCGGCAGAGGCGGCGTCGCTGCGGGCCGACCTCGCTCTGCTGCGGAAGGCGAGCGCGCGGGCGCTGCTGGACGCGCAGCAGGAGAACGACGTACGGATTGCGGCGCTGGAGGAGGAGCAGGTGGCGGCAGCCAACCAGCTCGCGTCGCTCTGCGCCTCCCGCGAGTTCCTCGGCATCTCGTCCCTCCTCTCCTCCGCCCTCTCTCCGCAACTCCCGGGGCCCGTCCCTCCTCCAGCGGCGTCAGTCGCGCAGGTCGCCGAGCATGCAGCCGCACCGCCCGGCTCCTGGGCCCCAGCTGGGCAAGACGCGCAGGGCGCGATGCCGCCGGGAGGCCAGGGAACCGGCGAGGCGGAGGTGCCGGCGGAGGCGAGCGCGGCGGGGCGGGCCAAGACGCGGCGGGTGCGGCAGCTGCAAGAAGTGGAGGTGCAGAGCAACCCGCTCAGCTACGGCCCGCTCTCGCCGGTGCACGAGTCGCCGCTCGAGAGCTCTCCGGTCCGCCACTCGCTGGAGCGCCTAGAGGGCGAGGCCGCCCTGCACCCGGCGCCTGCGCCCCTCAGGGCCCACCCGCACCCGCGGCCTCACCCGAAACCCCTGCACCCGCACGCCTACGAGGGCATGCGAGGCCAGCAGCGCAGCGCCTACTAGGCCGCCGCGCTGCAGCCCGCTGCCAAGCGGAGGCACTCGCGCGGCGCCTCTGGGCGCCGCGTGACATCGCCACGCGCGGCCTTGCCAAGGGCTGCCCCAGCAACGGCACCCCGGAGGTTCGCGTGGCTTCCGTGCTGGCAAGGTCTAATACATAATTCTTGTTTCAACTGTTAGCGCGTCACACGGGCGCCGCACACTCTCGCACATTTCAGTCGCACTTAACATCTAACACTCGTCTCTGCCCTCACCCTTTGGGCGCCACGCGTTGTGCGAAGGTCTATTTGGCGCAACGGCGGGCAGTGCCGATGTCGCAAGCGCTAACGCGGGTGGCAAAGCGCGCGCAGCGGAGTGACTCCTCGAAGCAGTCGGCGTCGGGCGAGAGCGTGACGAGCATGAGGGTCTTGGAGCCGCCCGTGAGGTACGGATGGAGCACCTGCGTGAGCTTTGAGTTGCGGAAGGGCACGTGCTTGGCGCCCGAGGCGATGGCAGCGATCACGTCGCCGAGGTTGAAGAGGCTCTTGTTGATGGCCTGCGTCTCCCGCTGCCGCTCCTCGCACGCCGAGCTGTCGAACCTGCTCAGCCGCCCGCCCGCGTCACTCTCGCTGAGTGCCCGAGCACCTGCCTGGCGGGCGGGCGGGCGGGGCGGGGCGAGGCAGGCGGAGACCGCTCGGAGCCCGCGAGGTCGACGAGGGTGAGGCCGCCCGCGAGGCTCTGCCCGGTCGCGCGGTTCACGCACTCTACGCTCAGCGTGAAGACCTGCCCGCCCGCACCCCGCGCCTCACAGCCCGCCCGCGCCCTGCTCCTGCCGCGCCCCGGCGGGGGCGGGGGGCTCACCGCGTGGGAGCGCGAGGAGCGGTCGTTGTTCTGCGTCGCGGCGGTGGCGCGCTCGCGCGCGGCGCGGCGCACGAGATCGTGCACGAAGCCGGCGTCGGGCGCCTCGAGAGTCACAAGGCCGGCGACGAACGGGTTTCCCGCCTCGTCGCGCACCAACTCCATCGGCTTCTCGCTGCCGCGCGCGTCGAGCAGGTCGCGCAAGGCCTCGCGGTAGATTTCGAGGAAGGAAATGCGCGCGGTATGCGTCCACCCGTCGCCCGCGCGCGCCCGCGCTTCAGCAAACACCTTTTCCACCGCGCGCGGGATGAGCCCGGCCTCCGCGCCGAGCGCCGCGCCGGCGTCGCCCGGCTCCTCGGGGCCCTGCATGGTGTAGGTCTTGCCGGAGCCGGTCTGCCCGTAGGCGAGCACGCAAACCTTGTAGCCGTCGAGCACGGACTCGACCATCTCCTCCACCTCCTCGAACACCTCCGCCTGCGCCGCCCCGGGCGCCAGTACGTGGTCGAACACGAATCGCCTCGCCTCCCGCTCCCCGCCCGGGCCCCCCCCGCGCCCCCCCGGCGTCCCGCGCCCCCCCGGCGTCCCGCGCGGCGCCCCCACCCGCCGTGGCGTCGCAAGCGGGCTCGCGAGCGCGCGCTCGTGCTCGAGAGCGCGGGCGCGGGCGACAGCGGGGTCGCGGAGCTCGAGGCCGAAGCCAATTGGGCGCTGTGGGCCGCACAGCGCGAGGGCCGGCTCCGCCGCAGGGTCCGCGGGCGGCCGCACTCGCGCCATCACGCGGATGTTGCCGCGCAGCTCCTGCAGCATCCCCTGCAGCCTCCGCCGCTCCGCCATCATCCCCACCCGCTCCTCCCGCATCGCCGCCTCCGCCGCCTCCGCCGCCTCCGCCGCCTGCCCGCTCAGCGACACCTGCTCTTGCAGCGGCGCGACCTGCGCCCGAAGTCGCTCTGCGGCGCTCGCGTGCGCCTCCGCGTCCGCGAGCGCCTGCGCGAGCGCCTGCCGCGCCGCCGCCTCGCGCTCCGCCGCGCTGTGCCGAAGCGCCTCCACCTGCGCCCGCGTGTCGGCCTCAGCGCCTGGGCCGCCCACGCCCGGGGCAGGCGGGGCAGGCGGGGCCGCGGGCTGGCGATGGAGCGGACGGGGGAACGATAAGGCTTGGAATCGAACAATGGGGGCGAGCAACGGAGCGGGGGTTGGGCTGGCTGCGCGGCATGCATTCGGGCCCGCAAAGTGGAAAGTGGAAAGGAGCGGGGGTTGGGCTGGCTGCGCGGCATGCATTCGCGCCCGCAAAGTCGCACCCGCGTGAGCTCCTGGTGCAGCCGCCGCTCGGTCTCCTCCGCCTCAGCGGCAGCGTTTCCAGCCTGTCGCCCCGCTGCGCCTCAGAATCCCACCGCTGCGCGTGCCTCGACGTGGGACGCGCGCGCTGCCCGATGAGCAAGCTCACCTGCTCCAAAGCCTCACGCAGCTCCCTCAGCTCCTCCGCGTTCGCAGGCGGGACCGGCGCGCTTGTCCCCTTGCGTGCAGCCGCCTTAGCGTCGGGGGGAAAGGCGAGCACAGCGTCGTTCTTTGTCGCCGCACCCTCCTGCTTGTCGCGCCGGCGCAGCTCGGCCTCCAGCACTGCGACCGCGCGCGAATGGTCGGCCTTCGCCTGCGACGCAGGCAGCACATCGCTCAGGATTCGTGTGTGCGGGGCAGCAGCAGACAGTTTGGTGCGAAGAGAAAGGCGGGAAAATGGGGATTAGGGGGAAAGAGAAGGGGTGGAACCTTGCTCACCTCGCCCTCTGAGCGGGCGAGGGCTGTCTGCGCCGTCTCAAGCTGCTGGCGCAGCTCCGCGTTGAGCCGCTGCTCGGCCCGGAGCGTTTCCCCGCGGCGGTTTTCCTCTCGGACCTGAAGGTGCGATAGAAGCCCGGTCACTTGCACAAGTTCGCTGGTCGCGGCTGTCGAAGCTGCTGTAGCCGGCTTCTCAGCCATCGGTTCCTTGGACGCAGCAGGGACAGCCGCCGTCGCAGTAGTCTCGCGCCGGGCTCTGCGGAGCTTGCGCATGAGGCGAACAACTTCCTTATCTCGGAGGGAGATTGCAGCTTGCATGGCGGCTTTGAAATCCGTCAGGGATCCCGCCTGCTCCTCGATCGTGGCACGCAGCTCAGAGACTGCGCCGCGCAGGCGCTTGTTCTCCTCCTCCGGTGAGTTTGTCTTGTGCACAGGCCGGACCATGTCGATCTGCAGAGTTTGCTTCAGTTCTTGTGCGGACGGGAGCTTGGCAGAGATTTCGGTGCCGAACGCTTGCTGGAGGAGCAGGCTGCTGCCAGTCTCGAGGAAGCCGGTCCCATCGAGCACACCATCGCGCTTCCTCGCGGCCGTGTTAGCGTGCCGCTCTGCGCTGGCAGTGGGCGAGACTCGGGCTGCAGCATCAGAGCGAGTCAGTTCTGCGCGCCCTAGGAGAAATGCACAGCACAGAATCAACGCGCGGCGTGCGGAGGGCGGTCGCATTGCCCACTCCTGCCAGGCGTGGTAGATTTGAACAGGAAAATCTAAACCCTAAAAAACAAGTCAAACCGGTGGGGGACATGGGCTCAAACCGGTGGGGGACATGGGCTGGCCTACAAATTCGAGAACAAACCGCCATCAAAGGCGATGAACTTCGAGGACTTCTAGTCCGAGCTCATCTTGGGTCTCGTCAACTACCGGCGCGACAGTGGAGCGTCAGTGTCGAGCGCTTCCAAGAAACGCAAAGCCGATGGCGATGGGGCCCCAGTTGAGCTCAAGGGCTTCGACGGTCAAGGCAACAAACTTGTCCATGACATCCAGGAGATCTGCAGGCTCAAGACCACGCTCAAGGGCGTCAACAAGATAGCGACTTGCTCGGTTTGCAAACGTGGGAGTGCAGTAGTTTGTGGCGCCACAAACTACTGCACTGGCTGCACGGATCGCGCGGGCGGGAAGATCATCGCCGTCTGCGGCATGGGATCTGGCTGCAAACCACGCCAGGTGCGCAGCAAAATACGTGCCGGTAAACAGTGCGCTTTCTGGAGCCATTCATGCATCGGCCGCCACTTCGCGGAGAAGACGCCTCACTTGTGAGGCGTCCCTCATGAGTAGAGCGACATCGTGGAAGGGTCCCCTAAGCCATGATGTCGGCCAAAAAAGCAAAACTTTTACCAGTGATATCACTGTGAAACGGCTCAATTTTCTCGGTCGCTTAGGTACTAGACACCGAAATTCCTGCCCGTCAACGTCTCTATAGCTCAGATACAATGAATACAGACCATCGCAACCTTGAAAGAAGTCTATCGCGGACAAGATCATTCAGGAGGTGGGCGTCGGCAGCTGCAGTGCACTGCAAGGGTCCACAGAGACTGGGCAGAGGCTGGGGCGTTGGCCTCAGGCCATGGGGTTGATCCGACTTTGTACAGCACGACTGAATTGCAGGCTCCACTCACAACTTACACGTTCTGCGACGGAGCGTGCGGCGAGCTGCCCTGCTCCGACTGTCCCGGGAACGACACACTGCCCATCGGCACTGCAATCGCCATGCCGTTCCGCCCATTCAGATACCGCTGATCCGCACATTAGTGAGAGCACAAAGCGCGTGGCTGCCACATACGCACGGGCAGACAGCAGAAGGGCGGGCACGTGCCGGACAGCGCCGCGGCGTCGAGCTCGTCGCGCTCTGCCTGATTTTCGCTGAGCTCGCGGTAGTCCCACGAGGAGAACGCGTACCTGCCAGCGGGCCAGCGGGACGGCGGGGCGCCGCGCGCGCGTGAGCTCTCGTTCACCCGCGCGGCTGCCTGGCCCAACGCATCCGCGCCCGCCGCGCCGCCGCTGGTGCGCGGCGATCCGCGCTCGCTCGCGCGCTCGTTCGCTCAGGCAGGCGGGCGCACCAGCGCGAGAAGAGACCGAGAGGCGACGCGAGGAGCAGCGCGAAGCCTGCTCCGCCCGCCGCGGCCGCCTCGGCGTCAGCACCGGCAACAGCGCAGGTACGAAGGCGGGCGGGGCGGGGCGGGGCAGGGCGGGGCGGGGCGGGGGAGGGCCGAAGTGGCAGCCGCCCGCCTCGAGCACGAAGGCGGCGACGACGTCGAGTACCGTGACCAGGGAGAAGAGCTGCCACGAGTACACCGCGACACAGCACGCGCACCCGCGCAGGGGCGTCGCGCGGAACGTGTTATAGCGCGCGGCCAGCGACGCGCGCGAGCCGAGGAGGAAGAGCACGTCGAGAAAGCCGATCCAGAAGTAGTAGCCCAAGATGTACGGCACGCAGGTGCCCCCAGGTCCGACGTAGTCGAGTGACGGCTGTGGGTTCACGGGCGCCGGACGCTCAGCTGGTGTCCCACAGCATAATCTTTCTCCTGCTGCATGCGCAGTTCCAGGACAGGGCGGAGGTGGGAAGCGCCGACCTCTGCAGCATACCACACGCATGTTCCCGCCCCAAAGGCTGCGATGATGAAGTTGAGGGTCGAAACCGCAAAATCGGCGGCCAGCATGTCCTTGCGCAAGTTGAGACGTGTGGTCCGCACAGCGTTCACAAGGCGGATCATGATCTCGAGCGCGCGGATAATTCGTCCAGTCTGTTTCAGGGAGCCGGGTGCTGGGACTCAGAATATCAGAAATCGCATACACTCACCGCAGGCAATGCCGGTCAAGGCAGGTTTCAGCAACCGCGATAATTGACATCGCGCCGCATTGTGCATTGCGGTCAATCTCCATCAGCTGTTCAGCGTCGCAACCCCGCCTGAGCCCAAGCTTGTCGCAGCGCGAAGCTTTCAGCGCCCGCCAGGAACTCGAGTCCTCCACTACCACCTACAGAAAGGGTGCTAGATCGTTTCCGCCGACAGCACGCACGTGCGAAGCCGAACCCGCTTCAAGGCAGGACGACACCGGGCGCTTTTACCAAAAAATGTGAAGCGCTTTACATTTTTTTGCACCCCAATTTCAACAATTTTTCGGTCACCTTGGCCTGAAGAGGTCACCAGAGGTCACCTTGGCCTGAAGAAGGTCACCTTGGCCTGAAGAGGTCACCTTGGCCTGAAGAGGTGGAGGAGAAGATGCGCTGGCGCCTCAAGCCAGGAAAAGGAGGTGAACCCGTGCCGTGGTTGATTTGTACCCGCGAAAAACTACTGCTGCACTCGGCTCTGCGTGACTCGCGTTGTGCACAGAAAAGACGAGGCCAAACATGGTGCGCTGAAGCGTGTGCACCACTGGTATGCTGCAGAGTGTGGACTGTGTGGCTTTGATTGTCCTCAGACGCCGTACTTTGAGCTGCTCCCTGGCTTTCCTCAACCGCACGACCCAGCAGTCCTTCAGCGAATCAGCGTAAGATTGTCTTTCTCCCGTGTGTGCTTGCCTCCTTCTATCCGGCGTCAAATGACGTCCTGGCCCCGCCCATGCACAGGAGCTCAACGCAGTCACGCCGCCAAATGTTACCGTCCGCTTGGCCGTTACACTGATGTCGGTTATTATAAGTCAATACCTTCCCAAACCACTGTGTTGTGGGTTCAGGCGCGGAGGTGCAGTCTGACCTTCTTTGCATATTTCTGGCAGTTTGTTCGGTCATGCAGACAGTTCCCCGATTGATGGACTGGGCTGTTCCTTTGCTTCCCATCATGGTTATGGTGAGCGGTAATCAACCATCCACTCTAAGATGCTTGCTTTTGAGGAAGCTAGCCGTCCAGAGGCTTTACTGCAGTAGGACGCACTTGACAAGTCACCGATTTTCTCGTGCCCAGGTATGCTCGTGCTGTTCATGAGCCTTACGGGAGCAATGATTTATCAGAATCGACAGATTGCTCTGTAGCCTTCCATCCCCTGCTCAAAAGAGGGTACTCGGCAGAAGGCTTCTCATCTGATATTCTCCGGTGCAGGTATATCCAACGTCTCCAATCAGTGGCAGCCCAGCCTGCAACAGGGAGGTGGGAAGTCCAGACTGAATTCAGGTGCGAAGCCATTCCTGCGCGCACGCCGCAGTGCTCCTGAAGGAGAAGCACAAGACATGGCGCACATGTCCATGCTCAAAGCGTCCGCGCGCGTTGTCCAG
>Ga0115567_10005925_pt1 | contig 11768 bp, 14 predicted proteins | sample COGITO_mtgs_1204_2_FD_88679 | JGI IMG/M metagenome (GOLD analysis project Ga0115567, IMG submission 88679) | Pelagic marine microbial communities from North Sea - COGITO_mtgs_120412 | ecosystem: Environmental > Aquatic > Marine > Epipelagic | place: Germany:Helgoland, sampling site Kabeltonne...
TCGAAAGAAATAAACAAGCCCCCAAATTTGCTGATGAAGGTAAGAATATTTATTACCGTAATGAGGACAACTACGAGATAGAAGTAACGACACTTTCTCCTTCCCCTGATGCCTTTATTCAGTCACAGTTGGAGAGTCAAAATTTACTCAAAACTTTCAAAGCATCTAACCCGAAGACCCATCTAACAAAACCACAGTCAAACAATAACGCAATAGCAATCCAATTGACAGTTAACGGTATCAGTTTACTTTTCGGTGGAGACTTAGAGGAACCTGAGAAAAATCAATATAGAAAATTTGGTTGGTCAAGGGTACTAGATTGTCATGAAAATAAAATAAAAAGATCTATACTGTTTAAAGTTCCCCATCATGGCTCTGAAACAGGACACCAAGAGGAAATTTGGCAAAAAGCTTTGATAGATAATGCTACTGCAATTTTAACTACATTTGACAGATCGAACTTACCAAAAGATAGAGATATTGAACGTATAAAAAGTTACACCTCATATTTAACTGGCACTACAATGACCAAATGTCGAAATTATAGAGATAAAAGAGATATTAAAAATATTAATGATTTTGCCCATCTGAAACCAAGGTACAGTGTTGCTGGGCATGTAAAATATCATTATTGTTTCAAAGAAAATAAACTATCTCGAGAAGAGACTTCAAAAGATGTAGTTTATTAAAAATTGCATGCTTTATTAGATTTTAAAGTAACTTTACAAATCAGATTTTCATCAGACTGCCAATGTTGTAAATCTGATTTTGCTGTACACCCAGCATCCTCAATAAGTAGAGTTTCTTCTTCACACAGCAATAAAACCGCGTTTTTCTCTTGAATAACGACTTTTAGCTGATAATCTTTAAATACTTCCAGTTTGGCTTTATCATTTCTTAATGCGTCTAATAGTAGTTTTTGTGGATCAGTATAAGTTTCAGAACTAAACTTCAATGTTCCATCAACAGCTGCGGAAATATCTTTTAATTGTGAGGCAAGGTCAGCCATTTTTTCAGGGTCATGAGCATTAGCTGAGCTAGAGCAGCCCACAGATAAAATAATTGTTATAATTAAAAAAATGTATTTCATTTTAAATACTCCACGCTGTTAGATTTCCATTTTCGTCTTTGCCGTTGTCTAAGTTCCAATTGTAAACTTGGGTGCATTGTTCATCATTAAAAACAGCATTTGCAATAATTGATATAAAATATTTAATATTTTCAATCGCCAAATCAAATACTTCATCATAGTGCATCACTCCTTTAGGAGTATTAAGGTTTTCTATAAAGTTATAATCAATTTCATCCTGCCTAGGGTATAGAAGGCCATTCTCAGCCGCAACGTGTCTTGCCCAAGGGAAAAGCCTGTAGCCTTCTTCAGCATTATTTACAACTAATTGAAAACCGCTGTGCCAAACATCAAAATTTGGTGCGGTTGAATGAGCATATTCACTATGTATGCTAGTTAAAGCGTGACCCCAAATTTTCTTTATATCATCATCGAGGCAATTACCTTGATTTGTACATGAACCAATGTTTAGCTCAATTCGATCAGCCAGACCAATTTCCCCAAGATTTAGCCTAGGCCAGATGAATGAATCTTGGTTCATTTCGCATCTTCTGTGTGCTGTCTGGTTATGTTCATATAGGCCAACTTTTAGTTCGACTACAGGATGTATAGTTATATCTGCTGCTACATGCGACATATAGCCACAAAGCCATGCAAAGCATTTTTCTTTCGCAAGCCCTTCAAGACTTTTGCAATATTTTACCGCCTCTTTAATTACATCACCTGTATTTTGATAATGCATTAAATCAGCCCATTTATTTTGTTCTGAATTGCCAACAGCGAGATAAGGATAATCAGGTGACACGCAACCTAATTCAATATACTTCTGGTTTGTACTTAAAATTAATTTTGCTTGGTTTGGGATATCCATTTTTGAAAGGGCGTTGTTATCAGTTGCTAAATTAGCAGCTGTTATATGTGCGAATGCACCAGGCATGAGTAAGTCCTTATACTAAATCTTTAATGTATTAACAACTTACAATAGTGCAATAATTAGTCAAGTGGTTAAGAGGGATTTAGTTGAGATAAACCTCAGTAATCTCAGTCCTAAATGTCCCACCTCCTATTTAACGGCTTCTAAAGCCACTTAACATTTAAACCTACCTAGCATCAGTTCATCTAATTAAGTTTTCATAGCCATTATGTATCCGTAACATGTCTTCAGGTTTTAGACAAAATTACACTTTTTCGATTAAGTGGAAGTGCAAATATTTATCAATAATGCCTTCCAAAATATTTGTTTAAGCTACACTCATAAGTGAGGGACTTCCTCTTAATTGAAAGGATAACGATTATGGCTCTTAAACCTGGACCGAAACCAATTGCTGATTCAACTGGCAAACCTGATAAACGTAGACGTGATAATAAAAATACTCCAGGGAACACCCCAGGATTAAAACCTAGTAAATCATCAAAGAAATAGGTCAGAATTGAGATTAAAGCTATCTTCACGGTAGCTTTAATTTAACGTAAATACACCTCAGTGATTTCAGGTCTAAAATGTCCCATCTCCTGTGAAACGGTCTCTAAGGCCGTTTTATATTTAAAACCTAACGCATTAAGCTCAACCATTCTTTCTTGAGCGTAGCTATGCCTGAGGCCGTGTGCGCCAGTTGAAAAGAGTAAGGTGCGGTTAGAGGCCTTAGAAAAAGAATCAGACCATTTTTTTCCACCACCAATATCATAATGCTGCAAATAGTTAATTTCTCTATCGGTGACTGTGATGGGTTGCTGAAGCTTTTTAGCTTCTAATTGCTCAACAAGGTAGTTTGGTATTAACACATGGCGTATCAAGCCGCCTTTACCTGCTACAGTATATAGCTCACCACTTCGGCCTTGCCATTTCGAATCTAGGGCTGGGCGGTTATTTGGCGGTCTTTCACTTGCTTTAGAGAGTGTTAATAGTTCATGGGCTCTTAAGCCTGCTGCGTAAGCAAGTTGTGTTGCTAGTTCGTGTTTAACAGTTTGTCGTTGAGAGATGGCGTGAGCTTGTTCAGGTGTGTATGCACGCGAGCGTTTTATTTCTTCTAATAATGACTTTACACGGTAAAGGGTCTGTTTTGGTTGTAATTTACCATTGAAGTGCATCATAGCTTGTATTGCTTGGCGTTCCATATCCAAGGCTTTTTGACCAACAATTTCAGCTCTGTAATCGAGATACATGCGTGCTTGCTCTGTACTCATTGCCTGAATGCCATTAATACCGAGATCTTTTGACCAGCTGGCAACCGTTTTAAGTGACTGCATATAGTTTCTGGCAGTGCCTAGAGACTTTATACGCTTTGTTTTAGTTAGTCCTTTAATAACGTTTTTAGCTTGCGTTTCAGCTTTGGCAAATTTAGGCATTTTTATCAATCCACCGTTTTACTGTTGTCCAATGCACTTTCACCCCTCGCTTAGCTAGCCAAAGTTGAAGGTCGGCTTTTGTAGTACCATTTTCATAAAACTTCCTAAGCTGGTATTGGTATTTGTCGAGCTTTGAAGGCTTATGTCGTTTTTTAGTACGTAGCTTCTTTAACTCATCTAATTGTTTGATTTCTTTATTCAGATCAAAAGTCATGTCTATCTCCAAGGTTGTAAGATTAACTGGCAACTTAGTTACTCAGCGACACTGAAGCCTATTCGCCCCTGTTTTTCGCACATGCGAAAGGCTCGGACCGATCTCGCCTTAATATATTTCCTCTTTACGTGCAAAACGGCAGCAGAAATCGCCGACATTACGCCTTAAATGTGGCGTGAGACATGACTATTAAATTGAAATGAGTGAGGGTCCTCACTACGTGTTGTCGGCAGCTGAACAGCGCCGTTTTTGGTAAATGCCTAATAGGCTATTTCAGTATTAGGTTAGCGTTAAAATTGATTCTGTGCAATCTGCAAATAAAAACCTGCGTATAAGATATGAAAAACCAAGCCCCCGCTATGAAGCGAGCGATTTATCGCTTCGACATAGCGGGGGGCGTAGCCCCTTTTAAAAGAGGAGGTATTTGCTCATGATGCCTCAGTTAAAAAGGGCTTGGTTTTATGTTATTTGCAGAACTATTCACTTTAAAATATGCTGTAGTTAAATATAAGGAAATAATTATGGCTTATAGTTACTGTTAGTGGTTTTAAAATACTGGATAGAGTTATGTGAAAAGCTAAATAAACAAGGCGATAAAAACATGATTTTTGAAATTAATTATTCTTTATATTGCTTGGGTGTTTGAAAACTTTTAAAGGATTGAAGGGATAAATAATGAAAAGGAATGTAATAGCTTTTCTAAGTAAAGAGAATTTATCAATAGAAGAATTACTTGATAGTACAAAGCAATTTAACAAATACACATTAACCCCTGATAATTTGCATGATAACGTTTTGTGCTTAGCATTTCATAAAAATGAAGCAGATTGGTCTTCACTTTTTTCTGCTTTTAACCTTAATAAAAATGAATTTGAACAACGTTCTGTTAAAGGCGTTTATTTTTTAAAAGTAGAAAATAGGTATGTGATTTTTACTTTTGGCTATGGAAGAGCTTTAATTAATAAGTCTTCAATTGAGCGAGGCTTCGGTTTAAAAGTATCAATGAATTTAGGTGATCCAAAACAACTAAAGTCAGTTGATAAATCTGTATTAGAAAGAGTTGCAAGAAATACACGATCACAAGTTTTAACAAACTCTGGTATACAAGATTTTGATTTTGAGTTTGATCATGAAATTCTGAAATCCATAACTGCTATAGTTAGCGGTGATGATGATTTACTTGAGATGGTTTCGGGTAATGACTCTGTTTCTCTTTATACTGATGTTGAATTTGAAAAGTTTCCTTCGATAGCTCACAGGTTGATTGATGCTTATTTGAGTGATGAGTATAAAAAATTATATCCATGGGCTGATTTCATTGGACTAGAGACTGATCCAGCTGTGTTGGAGTCTTTGGAAAATATTTTAGTGCAGAAATTTATAGATAACGATATTGAAGGGTTCTGGCTTGCTCCACCACAAGTTATCGACTATGAAGATTTTTCTGGTTTTGCCTATCCTGCTTGTTTCAAACGTAATGGTCATACCGCGCTGCATCCTGAAATGGACTTGAAAGTGTTCTTACAGGAGGCAAAATTTAAAAATATAGAGCAGTTAACTATATCAACATTAAAATCTAAGTATATTTTTTTAATAAATGGGGCTGGAAATACACTCGATAAATTTAGAATGTACGATGCGTTGAATGGCGAATTTAGCTTAGAGGAGCAAAAGTACATTTTAAATGATGGTCGTTGGTATCACATCAAGAAAAGTTTTGCAGAGGAGGTGACAAATTACTTTGATAGCTTGCCCCGATGGGATGGTCTTGAAAATAAACATTACAAAGATCTAAGGGAGTGTTGTTATCTCACTCGTATTGCTGATGAAGAAGAGATAGCTGTTTTGGATCAACATTGGGTGAGAAACAAAGAAATTAAACAGAACTATGAATTCTGTGACTTAATGACGCAATGTAATAGGTTAATTCATGTAAAGCATTACGGTGGAAGCAATGTTTTTAGTCATTTATTTGCCCAAGCTACGAATGGGGTTGAAATGCTATTAAATAGCCCTGAAGTGATACCTCAAATACAAGAGCACTTGGAAAATACCTATATTAGTTTTGATTTTGATATAACCGAGCCCAGAAAGCATATTATTGTATTAGCAGTGATTCAACAGAAAGGTGGTGATTTACACCTACCATTTTTTTCCAAAGTTAATCTTAGGCATCATGCTAGAAATATTCAAAATAAGGGGTTTACCGTTGAATTAGCAAAAATTCCAGTGGACCCCATAGGTGTTTTAGATATAAAAAACTCAGGCTCGAAGTGTGAATGTAAACCTAAATCAGCAAAGTGTACAAAGGAATTGACTGATTAATTACTTTTTCAACTTTAATATTGTGCATGCAATGTAATCCTCTTCACAAAACAAAAAGGCGGTAGGTACTTCGAGTACTTTAGCTAATGCTCTGACCATCTGAAAGTCAGGTGTATGCACACCTTTTTCATATTGATTCATTCTCGGTGAAGCCGAAGAGGGGTCAACACCTGCAAGTATACCAAGCTGTTTTTGAGAAAGGCCTTTTCGCAATCTTGCTTCCTTTAGCCTCTTCGGAAAAGGCGAACCATCATTTGTTTTCATTATTTTTATAATCTTCACTTGAAAACTAAGAGTTTCTTAGCTTTAATTGATTGTGGATACTAAGGATTTCTTAGTTTTAAATTTTGGAGATAAGCTAATGCTACTTAAAGCACTTAAAGTAACCGCGCTTGTTGCGCTTGATGTGTTATTCGAGGACACAGAAAACAAAAAGACTGAACAAGATGAGTTCATTGATGAACATAATGACGGTACAGGTAACGTTAACTTTTTTGGTGATGAGTACACCGAGCAAGAAGCCAAGGATGCGTATGATCGTGGTGAGTTCTATTATTGAGCTTTGACATCTTACTTAATTAATAGCAATCTGGAGTTGAGTTTTTACATTTAGTATTGGGATGCGCAGCTATATGCTGCGTAGCATTTTATGAATTCTGAAATACAACCATTTTTGCCAGCCCTTTCTATTTTAGAGAATAGATTGGAAGGTGAGCATAAAAGCCATGAACAGCTTTTAAGTTTATTGGATGAGTTATCAATATTAAATGAAGCACAAATTATTAGTGAGCTTCTATCTTTAGACTACGTTTATCATAAATACAAAAATGATCAGAGTGAGACTTGGGATATAACCTTAGAGAGTTTTACAGCATTTAAAAACCGCTCAGTATCTATATCGTGTAGTCAAGTAAGGGTTAACTCGGTAAAAATTTGCTCAATTTTTGAGTGGATTATGTTGCTGTGTAATTGGGAAGCTAACGTGATTCATCAAACGACTGCAATTAACTGAAGGGATTATAAACTTTTTGAATTTAAAATATTTACTTGTATCTTTTCGTAAATTAAAACCTACTAAAAGCGGCTTTATTAAGCCTAAACTTTAAGAGCTGTTTCCACACCTCCCATATTATTTTGAATAAGATGGCTAATTACTTTTAAATTATATAAATAATAATTACACTGGCTGAATTAATAAGGAAATATAATTAGTCTATGGAAAATAAAAAGTTAGCCGTGTTAATTGATTCAGATAATACACAACACTCAAAGTTACACTTAATCATCGAGGAGCTTTCAGGCTTTGGACAAATTGTTGTAAAGCGAGCTTATGGTGATTTTTCTAGTGAACATCTTAAGAATTGGAAAACGCCTCTTAATGAAATGGCTATTCAGCCAAGGCAACAGTTTGCTTATACAACAGGTAAAAATTCGACTGATTCAACAATGATTATCGATGCGATGGATTTATTATACGCAGGCAGGTTCGATGCTTTTGCATTAGTGTCAAGTGATAGTGATTTTACAAGTTTAGCAACACGCCTTAGAGAGTCAGAAATACAAGTTATAGGTGTGGGTAAAACAACGACACCAGTATCTTTTAAAAATGCTTGTGACGACTTTATAGCAATTGAGAATTTAGAGCCATCAAATGAAGATGATGAACAAACTCTAACTTTTTCACAGGAACTTGAACGTGAACTATGGCGTTTAATGCATCAAGCATGGCAAAACTATCGAGATGATTCTGGTTGGGCTAAGTTAGGTGAAGTAGGAAAGTATCTAAAGCGAATTAAGTCTGACTTTGATACTCGTAATTATGGCTTGAAAAAACTATCTGACTTCTTTGAAGTTCATTCCAGTCGGTACGAAACAAGAACGACTAAAAATAGTGGTTTAGAAGTACGGCTTATTACTAAATCAAGTGCTGTAAAGAAGTAAGTAAATTGATAAAAATTTTAAAGGACTAATGATGTCAGAAAGCAAGGATACGAAAGAGATTACTCTCTTTCCTACAATTACTTCATTTTTAAAGCCTACTACTAATTATTTAGCTGAAGAACTAAAAGAAGTAGTTAAAGCTAAGGTTGAGAGCAAAAAAAGGCAAAAAGAAGATGATAACTTATTAAGGCATATTAATTCTGTAAACGAGAAAATTAACTCATCAGGCAATGAACAAATTTCTTATGAGCAACTAGGTTTATTTTCAGATTGGGCTGATAGTGTTTCAAAAGTCGATCCAGATAATAAAGAGCTAAGTCAGTTATGGCAAAATTTATTAGTGAACGCTTCAACTGATAATTCATCTGAAATATTAATATCTAAAATAAAGTCTATGTCTCCAGGACAAGCAAAAGCTTTGATAGCTTTTGCTGATAGTTCAATAAAAACTTTAACTGAAGAAGAGCGCTATCATTTAAAAGCTCTGGAGAATAATGAATTAATTCAGCCTAATAATAGCTTTTTATCGTTTGTTAAATTTGCTCTAGGTGGATGTATGTTACTTGTTATTTACCTTATGTTGAAGCTAGTTATTTTAGAAGAATACATAGGTTCTGTAATTACAATGAAGCAAGCTGATTATATGAGAATTGTAATCTCTTTGTTACCTATAGGGTTCGTCTTTGGGATATTTATCTTATCTATAAAATCACTACAAAAAAGTGGTAGGTGGGCAAAGAAAATAAAAAAATTGACGTGGATAGGAAAAAAATTAGCAGTATTGAGTAGAGTTAATTAATAATGGATAAAGAAAATTTGCCATCAGAAGAGTTCAGAACACCAGAAAACATTTTACAGCCAGATGTACGTACAAAAATTATGGGCGTTCAATCTATAGAACAGTTCTATGAAAATATTAAAAGCTATCAGTTAGGCCAACATGTTGATGAAAAAATAAGAGTTCAATTTGATACAATAAAAAATTTATACCTTCATGCGTATTTCGTATATAGATTCTTTCCAATAGTTAGTCATCAACTCTATGTCACTTTAGAACATGCACTGAGAGAGTGTATCGGTGAAAAAAAGCTTGATGATTTCCGTAAATCGAAGAACAAGCAGCTACCAAAAAAAGGACCTAAGTTCTCAAGAGGATTAAAGCTCTGTATGACTTATATTGTTGAAAATGAGCTAATTAAAAATGAGGACTTCAGTGCATGGCAGCGTGGTAAAAAACAACGAGCAGAAGAGGTTTATAGCAGAAAAATTTCTGAAGTTATAGATTCAAAAAATCTAGATTCTTATGAATGGAACGAGAATGAAATTGATTATGAAAATGCTGTATATGAATATGATTACCTTGAAGTAGTACTGGAGTCTACTGCTGGAATCAGAAACTCTTTAGCTCATGGCTCACCGATGTTATCACCAACACCAATAATTGAATTTGACATAACATCTACGATTATAAATAAAGTTTACGAAAGGTTTAAGGGTTAAAATTTATGAACACTAGGTAGCCGTAGCATATATTGCCCTAGGAATAGGTTTTTTTTAGCAAATAAAAATAAACTTTAAAATTTAGGTTTTAGTTATTAATCAAGTCAATTGATAAGAACATCCGTAGAATCATTAAAACGCTCTCAAACTATTGACGAATTCACTCTGAATCATCTATATTCACGTAAGCACATTTGAAAATGTGTTACCTGCGAAGGGAGTCACTTAGGTGACATTAAAAACAGGCGCCTTCAGGCTGCCTTCAATACGTAACGAGGAAAATTATGAAACCACTTTAATGTGGTGATGTCTTGCGCATCCATAACGCCCTTCGCTTTCATTTACGTATTGGAGAGCGAACATGCCATCATCAGAAATCTTATCAATTAAAGAGCTATCAGAGCTTTTACACTTATCTACAGGCACAATTAATAATCGTCTTAGCGCCCAGCGTAAGGCTATTGAGTCTGGAAAAGATGCCAACCTATATCAAGTACAGCGTTTAGCACCACCTTCAATTAAATTGGGACGAGTTCGCTTATTTAAACGCGAAACAGTTGAGCAATGGCTAGCTCGATTTGAAGGAGTGAAGATGTAATAAAGGCGAATGGGGCAGCTTGACCGGCCACACCCCAACCGCACTTTGCATCTTCTAATTATATGCTTGCCTTAAAAGGAAGGCCATCTTATGCGTGGCCAAAATATAGTATTACTGAACCTGTTCATTATTATGATCTGATTGAATTAAAAAATCCTACTTATGTTCGGAGTCTTTTAACTCCTAATCATGTGTCAAATTATAAAATACACTTACTCGGTAATACTAAATCTAAATTTAAAACCACAATTAAACAGTATAAGCGTGACACATATGCCTATGTAGAAGCATTGGGTGTAAAGCGTGAAGCTGTAAATAATTATCATACTCCAAATGAGTTCTTTAGCTGGCCTAGAACACGTAATTTAGCACTTTTAAGAGCTAATTGGCTTGAGATAGATGTAAAGGAGGAGATAGAAAAATTTGATATCCGAGATAGAGTAAAAAAATTAGAAAAGAGAGTGGTTGATGATATTTTTCAACAGCTAGAGGCAAATCAGTTTCCTCCTCCCACAGGTTACGTTTGTTCTGGGTCGGGTGGTGTTCACTTTTATTGGATATATGAACCTATTGCAGCCAAGCCAATGAATGTTGAGCTGTGGCGTTCGATAGCACATAAGCTAAAAGAAAAGCTTCGATCAAATAATATATGGCACGTTGATGAAGGCGCTACAGGTAAAATTGCTGGACATATGCGAATTCCAGGTTCAATGAATCATAAGACAGGCTTGTATGCTAGATTCTTTGACGGGGGAGCTAAATATATCTTCAATGAGCTTGTTGAAGATTTTGGTCTTGCTGCAAAGCTAAATAAGTTGCAAAAAAGATATGCAAGAATCTCATCTCCTATTGAACCCAGCCAGCAAAAGACTTCATGCCCAAATGACAAACCTAAGCCATATCGAAAATACGGACATAACATAAAAGAGTGGTGGCTAAAGTGTGTAAACATCATTAAATCTCACTTTAATAATTTAGGATATGTCCCTTTGGGGAAGCGAGATAAAACTGCATTTATTCTCTTTGTTGCATTCCAGCACATTGATAAAAATTCGGCTTTTGAACGTCTTTTAAAGGTCAATCAGGACTTTATTAATCTACCTACTGAAGAACTAACTAATCTTGTTCAAACAGCCAAAGTTGTTAATTATAACTATAAGAAAGAAACTCTAGCAGAGTATATTGATTCGATTTTGGGTTACGTGCCTGATTATTTAAAACCTAAAGAAAAGATAAGACTTTCAGTAGATGAGGTGCAAAGGAGGCAAAAGCTGTCAGCTAACAGTACGGCTGAAAAAAAGAGAGTGAGAACAAATGAGCTAATTTTATCGACTATATCTGAGCTGACTATACTAAACGAGGTTAAGCCAACTCAAAAGCAGGTTGCAGAAAAAACGGGGCTAGGGCTCAGCACCGTGAAGCGCTATTGGCAGTAACTATCTAGGCGGTTAATTATTGTTCGGTGTCGAAGGTTAAATAAAGCTAATAAAGTTTAGTGGAAGGTGTCATTAGGTGTCTTCCTATATATCTCCCCCCATAAATACCAATATTATGCATAGAATAGTAAAATAATAATTAGGGAAATTGGTGCGATAAATGTGCGATAAATATTTAGAAAAGCTAATTTTATAGTGCGATAAAGAGGATGCTTTAATTTATAACTGATTGAAGTTAAGAGAAATTAAATGGTCGGTATGGAGAGATTCGAACTCTCGACCCCTGCCACCCCATGACAGTGCGCTACCAAGCTGCGCTACATACCGACGTTGTTTGCA
>Ga0115567_10005935_pt1 | contig 11756 bp, 10 predicted proteins | sample COGITO_mtgs_1204_2_FD_88679 | JGI IMG/M metagenome (GOLD analysis project Ga0115567, IMG submission 88679) | Pelagic marine microbial communities from North Sea - COGITO_mtgs_120412 | ecosystem: Environmental > Aquatic > Marine > Epipelagic | place: Germany:Helgoland, sampling site Kabeltonne...
CCGATAACGTTAACCGATAACGTTAACCGATAACGTTAACCGATAACGTTAACCGATAACGTTAACAGATAGCGTTGCCCAGTTGCTGGTTGTGGACCTGGCAGTTAAAGAGCGTGTTCACATTGTTGCAGCTCATAGGCCTTAAGAGTGTTTTCAATTAAGCAGTGCACAGTCATAGGCCCAACACCGCCTGGTACCGGGGAAATCCAGCTAGCCCTTGCTGCTGCTGCTTCAAATTCCACATCCCCACACAAACCTTGTTCTGTTCGATGAATACCCACATCCAGTACAACTGCGCCTGGCTTTATCCAATTGCCTTTGATTAATTTTGGTTTACCTGCAGCTGCTATTAAAATATCAGCTCGAGCCACATGGTCGGCAAGATCCTCGGTGAATCGATGACAAATGGTCACTGTAGCGCCGGCAATTAACAGTTCAAATGCCATAGGTCTACCCACAATATTAGATGCACCTACCACCACTGCATGCTTACCTTTAATTGCAATGTGGTGGTAATTCATCATTTTAATCATGCCATAGGGAGTGCAAGGTCGAAGTCTTGGCATTCTTTGGGCAAGTAAGCCAACATTCGTTGGGTGAAAACAATCAACATCTTTTATTGGATCAATTCTTTGCAATATAGCATCGGCATCGATATGATCAGGCAGTGGTAGTTGCACCAAAATGCCGTGCACGTCTTGGTCTTGATTGAGCTCGTCAATCTGTGCGAATAGCGCCGTTTGTGAGATACTGCTAGGCAAATAAATGGTCTCACTGAGTAAACCAGTATTTTCAAAGGCTTTGTGTTTTTGCTGCACGTAAATTTGTGACGCTGGGTTTTCGCCGACCAGAACAACGCAGAGCTTAATTTTTTGCGTGCAAGCTTGAACTTGTGTTTTCAAGGCTTGTTGTAAATCAGCAGCGATAGCTCGGCCATCTAAAATTTGAGCTTGTTGCATAATAACTCCTTGTGTGACTAGAACGTCTGTTGACATCAATATGGGTTAAGTCGATTAAAAGTAAAGTGCATACTCACGAGTGATGCAAAGTATGGGAGAAAATGAATGACAACACAAGCGAGCAAGCCGAACCAACTTAAAGACGTGCAGTGGATTGTTGGGGTTGCCTCTGGTAAAGGTGGCGTTGGTAAATCCAGTGTGACGGCTCATCTTGCTATGGCGCTCAAAGGCTTGGGCCTTAGGGTTGGTGTACTTGACGCTGATATTTATGGGCCAAGCCAAGGTTTAATGTTTGGTATTGCTGCTGGTACTCGGCCGGCCACTCAAGATCAGTCATTGTTTGTGCCCATTGAGGCCCATGGTGTGTCGCTGATGTCTATGGCATTTTTAGTGACGCCAGATACACCCATGGTGTGGCGTGGGCCTATGGCAAGTGGTGCTTTGATGCAGCTGTTAACACAAACAGCCTGGGGGACTTTGGATGTGTTATTGGTAGATTTGCCGCCCGGTACCGGTGATATACAATTGACTTTGACGCAAAAGACGGTGATGTCAGGTGCGATTATTGTGACAACGCCGCAGGACATTGCGGTGCTTGATGCTAAAAAAGCCATTGAGATGTTTAATAAAGTTAAGGTGCCAATTCTAGGGTTAATCGAGAATATGAGTTATTTTCAATGCCAACAGTGTGGCGAAGCGCAAGTCTTGTTCGGTGAAGGTGGCGCGGCTCGCTTAGAGCAGCGATATCAATCACCAGTGCTTGCGAGATTGCCATTGCACCCAGAGTTTGGCCAGGCCTGTGATCTTGGCCAGGCGCTCGATGCCTCAAGCGATGTTGCCGTTCTTTTTAAGCAGGTAGCGCAAGGTTTGATGGCGCAGTTAAATGTAGCTCAAGCGGCGTTGCCCCAAATTAAAATTAACGACGACTTATAAACTCGTCTATCCAATTTGAAAATAAAGGAAGTAAGACATGGCAATTTTACCAGATCATGCAATTGCACATCGCGTGCAAGAACAGAATATGATAGAGCCATTTGCGCCAACCCAAGTGCGCATAAACGATAACGGTGAGCGTATTATTTCCTATGGCGTGTCGAGCTATGGTTATGATGTCCGTTGCGCCAATGAGTTTAAAGTTTTTACAAATATTTATTCGGCCACGGTTGATCCAAAAAAGTTTGATGAAAAAAGTTTTGTGGACATCACCAGTGACGTCTGTATTATTCCACCAAACTCTTTTGCCTTGGCTCGCACGGTGGAATACTTTCGTATTCCGCGAGATATACTCACTATTTGTTTGGGCAAAAGTACCTATGCCCGCTGCGGCATTATTGTCAATGTGACGCCATTAGAGCCAGGTTGGGAAGGGCACGTCACTTTAGAGTTTTCAAATACTACATCGTTACCTGCAAAAATTTATGCTCATGAGGGCGTGGCCCAGATGATTTTTTTACAAGCTGATCAAGAATGTGAAATTTCGTATAGTGATCGAGCCGGTAAATACATGGGTCAGACAGGGGTTACCTTGCCTAAAACTTAAAGAAAATAGGCCAGCGTTGAAATTGTAAGGAAGATACTTAAACTCGGCCAGTACAGCAGTTTTGGGATAAGATTATTGTGGTAATGGATCCATCGAGGTGCATTACCGCGCATCAAGAAAAAGCCATTTAGGGACACTAGCATCACTAAAATATGTTGCATAATATAATAAGATTCTAGGTAAGTAAAACTATCGATACCCTCAGAATTTCGTAAATTGACATGAAACATGCTGATCACGAAGAAGATGGTGCCGCCATAACCAAGGGTGGAGAATACAGCGCTGGTAGAACGATCACTAGGAATGAGCAAAACCACAAACATCATGATTGAGCCAATAAAAATAGGAATAAAGTAAGAAATTAGTGTTACGTGGCTTAATCTTGCCATTTTTATTTGGAACATAATTTCACTGTCTTTATTTAAATCAGCGATCTGTGTACCAGAATATTTAGTGCGAGCGGAGCTCTCAACAGAAAAATAGCTGGACAATATATTCCAATAGGTTAATTTAATGGCTGTGTCCACGCCTGGTTTTACTTCTGGAATTAAAATATCATAGGCTTCAAAATCTGGCACAAGTTGCGCAGGATTCTCTGGTAATGACCGCATTCGAAGCGTGATTTCACTCGAATCAAATGGGAATTTACTAATATCACGATCCACGTTGATTTCAACAGCGAAACGCCAAGCTCTGACAAATAACCCATTTTGTTTATATTCTCGTAGCAGGGTCATTTTCTCTGAGCCAAGCTTGGCATCAGGCCAGACTACACCTGGCGAGCTCTCCCTCGACGCCAGGCTTTCTTCTTGTAAACTTTTTTTACCGATTGCGAATTTTTGCCAGACGATCCCGCCCACCGACGCTGTGCCAGGTTTAGGAAAGTCGATTGAATTCACCAGTATTCCGGTGGGGATCAAATCAGTTGCTGTCGCTGTATTACCACGAGCTGCTAATGTTTCTGCCACGGTAAAAAGTCTGGCATAGTCACTGTGGGTGTTGTGATTCCAAAATAAGAAAAGCGCAAGAATGGTAATGCCAAGCGCAAAGCCTGTGGTGATTATACTCAAAAACCAAGGCAATTGATCTTCTTGCAGCTTGCTGTATTTAAAGTAAGCAAGGCCAAAAATTAAAGACAAGGCTAAGCCAACTACGGCTAAAATAATTGCATTTTTGTTGTCTCTGGATAAACCGTAAATACTGTCTTTTGGAATGACAATGCCAAACGACCAGTTGGATTTTGGTACTTGTCGATGCACTACAAGTGATGTTTGGCCGGTCTCATCATCTTTAAATTCTTCAAAAAAGTTTTCACCTTTGGCCACTCTTTCAACAATTCTTTGACTTTGCGGGGTGGGACCTTGGGTGTCGTTCTCAGTGGACGTGTAATAGGCCGAAAGCATAGGTTTACCAAGTAAAAAGCGAACCGGGTGAGAGACTAACATGCCTTGCGGCGATACTAGGTAGCCGTAGGTCAAATTATCGAGGGTGATGCGTCCGACCATTTGTCGCACGGTTTCAAGTGAGAAATCAGCGTAGACAAGACCTATTTTTTTTTGCAAGCCTGTTGCAGGGTCTGTTGTGTAAATAGGCAGAGAAAATTCTGCAATCCACTCTTGTAAAATTTTGCCGTAATAGGGTTCTTGCCAGCCACCATTGTTTTTAAAACCATTAACAAACCAGCGGGCATCATAATTTTCACCAAACTGCGCCAGTTTTGTGTAGTCGTAGATGTCGCTTACATCAGTCAACTCATACACTTCTTGCGAGTTGAGTCGATAAAAAGGCGCTTTTAGGCGCGTGTTTTGGTCGTAGCCATATTCTGTGTAGGCAACCCCAAATGACAATGGCTTTAAATTGCGAAACTGTTCGCTTTCAAGTAATCGCTTGAGCCTTGGTAAATCACCTGCAGTGTTGGTAATGGCGGCCTGCATGGCTTGGACTAACACTTCCGCCGGTTTTAGAAAATCACTTTCTAGTTGATGCACAAGGGTTGAGGCTTTCAATGTGGCTGTATTGAGCTGTTGATGGGCTTGTTCTTTATGTTTGAGCAATGCAGAAATACTCAGCCAGCTTGCTAAAGCAAACGCAACTATGCAAAATAATAATAATAGCCATTTGGCAATTAAGCGAGGTGGACCATTGTTCTGGTCTGTAGACCAAAGTGGGTTGGTGTCAGCACTATCTGTGGTCAAAGCCGAGGCATCAGTGGAATATGGGTCTGGTGGTGGTTCGAACGCGCGAGGATTAAACTCAGGCGGCTCTGGTGTATTGCTTGGCTGGTCTTTATCCATGGATCGGGCTCATTCTGATAACTGCTTAGCGCCCTGGCACGTCTAGACGGTCATGGCCCGTGAGTTGTGACCAGCACAAGACAGGCAAGTCACGACTTAGTTATGTACAAGTTTAGATGATTTTTAGCGGCTTATGCTTCTTAAGGATTGAGCCAGCTCCCGAAGCGCTACTGTTGTGGTTTGCCAATCAATACAGGCGTCCGTAATAGACACACCGTACTTTAAGGTGGAGATATCATCTGGAATGGACTGCTGACCCCAGTGAAGGTGACTTTCGATCATAAGCCCGCAAATAGACCTATTGCCATTCTTAATCTGTGCTGCCGCATTTTGCATCACCACAGTTTGTAAGCCTGGATCTTTGCTCGAATTTGCATGGCTGCAATCAATCATAATTTTGGGCCGAAGCCCCTTCTTATTCAATAGGTCTGTACAGTAATTGACGCTTTCTTCATCATAGTTTGGACCGTTGGAACCACCTCTAAGTACCACATGGCTATAAGGATTACCATTGGTATGAATGATCGATACCTGGCCATTTGCTGCAACCCCAAGAAAACGATGATGACCAATAACGGACTGCATTGCATTAATCGCCACATCTAAGTTGCCGTCTGTACCATTTTTAAAGCCAACTGGGCTTGATAAACCGGATGACATTTCTCTATGGGTTTGAGATTCTGTTGTCCGAGCACCTATGGCCGACCAGGTAATTAAGTCTTGCAGATACTGAGGTGAAATTGGGTCAAGAGCTTCAGTTGCTGTTGGAAGGCCCATTTCTGCTAATTGCAGCAGAAGCGTGCGCCCAATGTGCAAGCCCTCTTTGATCTTAAAAGTGCCATCAAGATGGGGATCATTAATAAGGCCTTTCCAGCCGAGTGTAGTTCGGGGTTTTTCAAAATACACCCGCATCACGATAAAGATGACATCACTTATCTCTTCAGCAAGCTGTTTAAGCTGAGCCGCGTAGTCAAGCGCTGCTTTAGTGTCATGGATGGAGCAGGGGCCAATCACGACAAATAGACGAGGGTCTGTGTCGTCGAGTATATTCTGAATGGTTTGTCGGCCGTTAACAACTGTACGTTCAGCCGCATCTGTGCAAGGAATGGCGCTTTTAAGTTCTTCAGGCGTTAACATGTATTCTTGTGATATTACGTTTATGTTGTCAGTTGCCGTGCGATCTAATGATGTGTTCAAAATAGACTATCTCCGAGACTGGGCATTTACTGTAAAAACCCAGTTTAATCTATATAGACCCAAACCGTCTAGAATTTAGAGTATTTATTCGCTGGCATATAATTGGCGAGCACCGAGCTGTTGCGCTCAGCGAGGCGATTGGATTTCTGAACTACTTTACGAAGGCTCCTTAAAATCGGCTCTTAGGATATGCTATACCGCTAATGGTATAGATGACATCTTTAGCGGTTTCAATTGTTATAAGTCATCATTAGGGTATGGACGCTATGAGTATATGCAAGAGAAAGTGATGCAAAAAACAACAATATCAAAATTAGTGTTAAATGATAAAGAGTGTGTTTTTGATCTTTTTCAAGATGAGAAAGCGATGAAATATCTAGGCCCATTTGGGTGTTAAAAGTGTTCTCATCACCGATCTATTTCGTTCGGTTTTTTGTAAACACTGTTATTCTAATGCTATTGTGCTTACACAATTTATGATATTTTGATAAAATTGGCTGATCGGACAGGATTTAATGGACTTTTTCCAGTTTTTTAATCATTACCCTATGGGTATATCCATTCATAACCCTAAGGTTATAGATATGGCACAATAAATTTATTCTATTTTTTTAGGTGTTAATATTATGATAAGTCCTCTAACTGTTTCAAATACGATTGTCAATTCATTAAAAACTAATATCTTTTCACTAGATGATGGTTCATCTGCAAGTTTGGATAGTGCTAGCATTTCATCAAGAGGACTTAAAACTGGAATTTTATTAAAAGGTCCAGCGTTGGTCGGGACATCCCTTATGGATAAAGTTGTTCACCCTGCTGTTAAAGACTTGATTAGAAATGCGGCTTCACAGTGTGCAGTTGATCATAATTTAAAACTTGTATCAATCAACGAAAAACTGGCTTTTACAACTGGATGTCTTGTTGAAGTTGAACTTGCTGATCTTCCGGTTCCAAGATTTTCAGTCCCCCCTGCGATTTAATCAGCATAGTTGACTTTTTTTTATTTCCCGCATCAAAGGTTGACACCTTCCTTGGCGTCCACCAATTGAAGTAGCTCTAGATCTACAAGATGCCCGTCGATGGATTCTTGACTGCAGTTACTCCGCCAGCTTTAGATAAAGGCCATGGTGCGTTGTCGCGCTTCAATTAAATTAAAAATTCGAAACACTTTTAACACTTAAATTCATAACGTTATGGGTATGTGTGGGAAATTAACCAGCAAATGACAAAATGCAGTGTGCCTATGTGAAGTGCGGCCTAGCAAAGCTTACGATCATTACACTTGATGGGTTGTCAGCAAAAAACTTGGAATATCATTGGTGTCTGAGGACATGCTGTGAAGATCCTTTGCACTAACACCAGGCTTAGGGCGCCAACTACCTTCAAACTCAGAAGCACTACCGGTCGTAAGCACTTCTTGTTCTTGCGCACTCATGGTTCCATAGTAGGCATCTTTAAACCTTTTATTCCAAGTTGCTTCAATACCTCGAAGGTTACGCAAATCCACAGGTGGATGATGAGGTTTTTTTCGATCAACAAGCAGGGTATCACCGGTAATTGCTGACGCAACTTTTTCAAACTCAGAGGCTGGTTTATGGTGCATTATAGCTGATTCAGCCTGTGGCTTTATTTGCGCTGCTAAGAGTCGATCACTGCCTTTATTTTTTTCAAATATTTCCTGAGCTTTACTGTTTATTGTGTCGAGTTTACACAATAAAAAATCTCTAACGAGCTGTTGCTGGGCCGGTGTTTTAATATTGGCAAGGGTTAGCTGATTAATATCACGAATAATTCGACCAGTTAACGGATGCTCAAGACTATTAAAAATACAATGATGCTGTAGATTCGGTTTATTTGCAAATTTGATTTCAAAGTATTCTCGAGTTCTTGAGAGTTTTGTTCCATTCACGGTAAGCATGGTTTGATGGTTTAATTGTCTTTCGTTAGTATAATTTAATCTTTTTCTAAATTGAATGGCCATTTTTTTTGCATCGCTTGTTGCAAGAATCGGCAGACCCACACTTGTGATTTGTAAAACATTAAACAACCGAGCATCAAATCGAGTGGCACACACATTAGAGGCATGTGTATCATGATCTGTATAGATCGATACATGTTCATGACGTTCATTTGAACGTTTGGTGTCCATTAAAAGAAGCATCAAGCGTTGTACGTCTGATGCTAGTGCTGGGTTGCCTCCTGGTAGAAGTTGTTTTTGAAAAAAAATAACACTCTTCGTCAAAATGTCTTGCTGGCTTTTATCTGATAAAAAGTCTTTGAATTCTCCGACACGCTTAAGAAATGCCCTAACATCTTCTAACTGTAGATGTGAATTTGCGGTAATAAGATCTCCAGCAGAAAGTCTCGGATTATGAGTTGTATGGTGAAATACATAACCGCCATTAAGATTTCTATGTTTGTAATCTTGACTTAGTCGTGTTACTTGTTCTGTAACTTGACAACCTTTGCCATGAAGTGAGGACAGTGCTAATGCTGAAAAAGTAGTGGTTTTTTTACTATCAGCATAATGGCTGTTTAAGCGACCACTTGGATTAGTCATGGTACGGGTTGCAGATTGTTGAGCAATAAGGTGGTGCTGTACGTTTATCATTTTATTTGCGTATAAGTGCGGTTTTGGTAAACTACCACGATAATTTTCAAAAATGGCGTCTGCTTTGATCTCCTGCGGACTTTTAACCACTGGTTTTGGCAGGATATTAGCTGGATCAGCAGTAGTATGTGAGGCAGCGAGAGTTGATAGTCGATGAGTATTACTGGCTGATCGGATGCCAAAGCATGGGCTTACAAGTCGAGTGCAGGCTGAGGATAACCGTTTAATTTTTCTCAAAATACTATTTGGACTACTAGTTGACGATTGTGGTTGGTAAGTCTTTTTTTCCAAATCTAAATGATTTGGATTTGGATTTGGATTTGGATTTGGATTTGGATTTGGATTTGGATTTGGTTGTACAGGTAAATGAGTCATAATTATGTCCATCACTAAGAATTAGCCCGTAGTTTACAATTGAGTCCGCTCGCCAGCCATATGATACCAGCAGTTGTCGCGCCTCGATTAAAGCAAAATTCGAAACACTTTTAACACCTAAATTCATAACGCTATGGGTATATCAACCAATAGTTGGCAATTCTGCTTTGAAAGGATCGTTACAGTATTTGATAGCATCAAACACATACATTGCAGTCCTGAAGCCACCAATGCCTAATTTACACAAATGTATAAAAGCGCCACAGTCTGGTTCATCACGATTTAGCAGCAGTTTAAAAATACCTGCGCCTAAAATAAAGCCGCCTTCAGCTGCGGGATAGGGACGCGTGACTTGTGATGGAATTATTAATCCAATAGTTTTATTTACTGTATCTTTAATCACATTACTGGCTTTTTGAGAGGGGTTCATGGCTTTAAACTCTATCGCACGCAGTTGAACTGTCTTAAGCAGCATGTGCGCTGGTAAATCTGGTAGCGCACTATCGAAAAGGCGAACCTTTGTTTTAACTGCGCGCAGTTAAAAGCCGTTAGATATTTTATGCACATGTTCAATACCCTATAAAAAGTTACGGATCTTTGTGATAGTAGTTGCTGAGTAATTTTTGAACAGTATATAACGCTTAATATAGGATATTTTTATATGCTTACAAATTTTCGCCTGTAGTGTTTAGCAATCGTTTGAAGGCTTTGCTCCGTGTCAGCGCCGGTACAAAGATGATAAAACGCTCAAATTATGAGTGATAAATATTCACAAAAAAAACGCGTTTTAAATTCGAAACACTATGGGTTTATGCGTCACATTTTCGGGCCAAGCTGCAGATTCTTATTAAGTTGAATCTTCATGAGCAAAATTGTTGTTTTTTTCGTGGTGTTGGCAACAACTTCATTCATGTTGTTGCCAGTATTTCACCCGGTCAATGGCCTATCAATTAAAGCCTTGACTGTATCGCAACAGTGGTTTTCGAGCAGTTTAAGCTCTTCTTTGACCGGTGCTACTCTTGAGAGTCAATCCTTGTCATCTTCATCTAAGGCACAAACCCGCTTACGGCGAAGCCTGCGCCAGGTGCAGGAGAGTTTGAGCCGACTACCGCTTATTTTTTGGTCAAGCCGGACATCTTTTTTTCACGAAAGCACATGGGAGCACATTGGACTCTTATCGAAGGGAGTCAATAGACCTGAAAAATTCGAATATTAGCATGGAAATTTTAAAGCAAGCTTTTAATCTGACACTTTAAGGGATTTAATATAAAAATACGTCCAGGATACAATGCCCATTATTTTCAATCCATCTTCAAATAAAAACTCTAATCCCACCTGAGGCAATACCATATCACTGATAACAGAAAGCCCTAAAAACCCAAGGGCTAAACCCATGATCGCATAGTCAAGACTTAATATTATGCGACGAAATACTATCAGATACAGCGAAACAGAGCCTATATACAGCAAATAAACTATAAGCTCAGGTATAAAAAGCTTTTTAGGTAAGATATGCTCATGTAGCATAAACAGATCATCTATCAATAGCACAGCAGACAAGAGTCCAGAATAAAACCAAAATAACTGTTTGAAACGTGAAAGCTGATTTATTTGTAGATATAATTTAGTCCAACAAATGCTAGCTGTAATGCACCATAACAATATTCCTATGTTTGATAAAAAACCAATAAAAGGACTGGTTTTATTTATAGCTGCAACGTCTCGAGTAAAGTGCTCAACGGGAATTCCAGTCATTTCACTGACAATATAGAGACTTATCAGTAGAAGAAAAACCCCTATATAAAGTATAGAGAGTACCAACGATGAAAGCCGTATTTGAGTGACCATGCTAGACAAAGTTGTATCAATTACCAATTTATATGTGCTTTTTTTATCTGTCATTATTAGATCTTTTATTTGCGTTTTTACTTAAGAGGCTTGGTAATCACCCCTTTTTTAACTCCATAGCGTTTTGAGTATGTCTGGTACAACATCGATTGGTTACCAGTACAAAGCACAAGTTCGGTGGCAAAAAAATTAAGCTTCAACTAGCGTGACAGGTTGAAGCTTAATTTGCTATAAAATCGAGTACTGGCTGCAGTGTATGCAGACCCTTTTTTTTAGCGGGGTCGACCAAAATTTTGGGTCCAGTAGAGTCTTGAACCAGCTGCGGCCAGGCCTAATCCAAAATCTGTATAGCTTTGTGTCATAAGATTAGCGCAATGACCATCACTTTGAAGCCAACCTGACATAACGGCATCTACTGAATTATAGCCAACAGCAATATTTTCACCGGTCATACTGTAATTATAACCAGCATTACTGACCCTATTTCCAAGTCTTAAACCATTAGAGCTAGTGTGGCTAAAAAAGTTATTGGTTGCCATATCATCTGAATGACCTTGGGCTGCATTTTTTAATTGACACTGTAGTACCAATGCCGGAGCAGATGCAAAATGTCCCCGACTGCCACAACTACGAGCATTGGCTCTGGCAGCATTGACAGCGATGAGCATCTCTTGATCTACGTCATCAAACTCACAATTTCCTGATTGCGGGCCAGGAGCAGGAGCAGGAGCAGGAGCAGGAGCAGGCGTCGTTTTAGAGGCTATCTCTGTGGACTGATCTATTTGTGATATTACTGCCTCATTATCTGCACCCCCGCAAGCTGTAAGTAAACTTGTAGCCGTTTGAATAACAACTACAAGACATAGACGGGTTACATTTGACTTGATAGATCTTAACATTGAGTCACTCCACAGATACGACATGTACAAAAC